>Ga0209542_10003896_pt1 | contig 31370 bp, 29 predicted proteins | sample RifCSPhighO2_01_FD_184028 | JGI IMG/M metagenome (GOLD analysis project Ga0209542, IMG submission 184028) | Soil microbial communities from Rifle, Colorado - Rifle CSP2_plank highO2_0.1 (SPAdes) (version 2) | ecosystem: Environmental > Terrestrial > Deep subsurface > Rock core/Sediment ... | reverse complement strand
ACCCCTTTCACTCCGCACGTTGGACATGTACGACCGTTTTTTTAAATTCATTTTAAGTTTTGACTGCATTAGCCCTTAACAGAGCCAGTATATATCAAATCTAGCACCTAGAAATTGCCTTTAGCCCGATTATTACGTCTAATTTTTAAGTTCATTTCGAACCGTCTCTCGAACAAGTTCATAAATAACTTCCGACAAAAAAAGCGCTAGCGATTCTTTTTCAATCGGACAATCAAAATATTCCGCCTTCATTTCGCTAGCGACGATGGCGAACTCATCGTCGCCCTCGAGAGTACTGAAGCAAAGTTCAGTGGCCATACGAACGACTCTCGCCTTTTTTCGAGTTTCCTCGTTGAGTTCGAGCGTCGCACGGGACCAGCCAATCGAATACACAACATTGTCGACAAGGCGCTTATTCAGTCTTTCCCGAAAGCGGTCCATAAAAAACTCAAACGCAAAGCTTCCGGTCGCCTTTTCATGAGGCTGCAAGGCCGGGTCTTCTATCGATTCGAGTCGAGCAGAATCCTCCTTTTCAAGAAAATATTTTCGAAGCTGAATTGCTATCTCTCCGCGCTCCTTGAGACTTAGACGCATATTTACAATAATCTCCTTTCTGGTTCTCTTTTGAATCTAGCCTATTCATAGGTATTGTCAATTTAGCCTACGTTAATTGATATTCCCGATATTCCCATTTTTCTTGACTTTTATGCCTATTTAGTATATAATTTCGGCATGAAAAAAACCCATATTTTTAAGGATATTACGTGGAAAGTTGCTATTGCCGGATTCCTGATAGGAATCTTGGGTGTTCCTGTGTTTGCGCTCGCAGAACTTCCCAACAACTCTCTACCCTACCCGGCAGAACTCTACGCTCAATGCTTCGACGGCATAGATAATGATTGGGACGGATTCGTTGATCTTGACGACCCTGATTGCCCTGAATGCGACGACAAGATAGACAACGACTTTGATAAGCTCGTTGATTACGACGATCCCGATTGCCCTTCATATTACACTCACCGAAAACAACCTAAAAAGAAAAGTGTCATTCCTGCAGGCGGAGTCATCCGTGCCGGAGGAGTAATACCTTCAGGCGGTCAAATTCGTTCAGGCGGGACAATTGCCTCGGGTGGCCACATAAATTCTGGCGGCTCAATTTCTGCGGGAGGATACGTTCCGGCAGGAGGCCACATTACTTCAGGGGGTAATATTCAGTCAGGCGGGCATATCCCTGCCGGAGGACATATTGGTGCGGGTGGAAACATCCCTTCCGGCGGATACATTTCCTCTGGCGGTAATATTAGAGCGGGCGGAAGAATCACATCAGGCGGATACATTCCTGCGGGAGGCCACATCTCTTCTGGCGGTCATGTACCGGCAGGTGGGCATATATCTTCAGGAGGATACGTGCCTGCCGGTGGGTATATCAATTCTGGCGGACAAATTACAAGCGGAGGATATATAACGACTGGTGGATACATTCCTTCGGGCGGATATATTACTTCGGGTGGTTATGTGCCAGCAGGCGGATATATATCTTCTGGGGGTCACGTTACATCGGGTGGCTACATAACTTCTGGTGGCTATGTGCCTTCAGGAGGATACGTAACATCGGGCGGGCACACAACTTCCGGTGGCTACATTACGTCTGGGGGTTACATTACATCTGGCGGGTACGCGACTTCTGGCGGACACACATCGTCGGGTGGGTACGCATCTTCTGGTGGATACACTTCCGCCGGTGGTTATGCAAATGCCGGAGGGTACACGACCTCGGGCGAAGTATCCTACGGCGGAGTCGAGCAGTATTCGGACGATTACATATTCCCGTCATGCAATTACTACGGTTGCGAATATTAAAATACAAGTAAGGAGTGGAGAAAATGAACAAACCGCGTGTTTATGTTGTCGTCGGTCCTACTGCGGTTGGAAAAAGCGCTTACGCCGTGAATCTTGCTCTCAAGGTTCACGGCGAAGTCGTTTCTGCTGACTCGCGGCAGATCTACAAAGGCCTCGACATCGGCTCGGGGAAAATAACAAAAAAAGAAATGCAAGGTGTTCCCCATCATCTTTTGGATGTCGCCGATCCTAGAAACGTGTTTACGGTAAGTGATTACCAAAAATTGGCAGAAGCAAAAATAAAAGAAATCATATCGCGGGGAAAAACACCCATCATAACCGGAGGCACGGGTTTTTATATCGATGCTGTTACAAAAAATATCGTTCTCCCAGAAGTTCCACCCAATAAAAAATTGCGCGCGCGGCTATCAAAAAAGTCCGCGTCGGAATTATTCCGGACACTTCAAAGAATTGACCCGATGCGCGCGCGGACTATCGATAAAAATAATCCTGTGCGACTGATCCGAGCAATAGAAATTACGAAGACTCTCGGCAAGGTTCCGAAGCTTTCAAAGTCAGAATCAAAATTTACATATAAGAAAATCGGGCTTAAGGCGCGGCCAGACGACTTAAGGTTGAGAATCAGAAATCGACTCGCACTTCGGTTGAAACAAGGGATGATTCACGAAGTCGCACATCTGCACAAAAAAGGCCTTTCTTGGAAACGTCTTTACAAGCTTGGACTTGAGTACCGCTATGTATCACTTTTTCTCCAGAGGAAATTGTCAAAACAAGAATTGGTTTCAAAACTAGAAACAGAAATTTATCGCTATATGACGAGACAAATGACGTGGTTCAGACGGGATAAAGAAATAAAATGGTTTGATGCACATGAGGCTATAAATTCATTCTAGTCTTTTGCAAAAGACTAGAATGAATTTACGAGCATAATTTTATTACTTGTATGTGGGCCGCCTTATTTCTAACTTGAAATCTGCGTCGTAATTGACAATTGTATGCGTCAAAGTAGTATCGTCATAGATGAAAACTGTAGAGTACGGTACGGTAATTGCATTCAACAGATTCCTGCGGCGAGGAAAAATTCAGGCGGATAATGACGGCTCAATCGTATCTTTCAGACTGGGATCCCACTGTCATGCGGAACCGGTCCATCGAATTAGCAACGGCCCGCGCGAATATGACGGTCCTCGATGGTGTCCTGATTGGCGCGAGCAATATCCAAGCGAAAGAAAGCCCGCTAAAGGAGACAGGATTTGTTTTGATCGCAAAAATGAAAAAACGGTGGAGCGATGGGAATATGAGGATTGCTTGCGGTGGCGAATTCCACTTAAAGCGCGGTATGGATAAACTGCTAAAGGCAGTTTTTTATTGAAAAAAAAGATTAATTCATTATACAAATTGTGTTAGGATAGTCGCATTGGGCCAAACCCGTGACGTGCTAACGATCGGGTCGCCCGAACAAATTTATGTTATAAATTTGTTTTAGGGCCTATAGTTTCAACGGTAAAACAACGGTCTCCAAAACCGTCGTTCCAGGTTCGAGTCCTGGTGGGCCCGCCAGATTATCAAGTTAGAACCATGTATAAATACCATCATCCAAAACCAATAGATATTAACCTTTCGGGAGAGGAGGGTTTTCGCATCCGCCAAAAAGCCGCCGATTTTATTTCGGAACACCAAAATAAAACCGGAGCTCAAAGGGGTAGCGTATCCGAACAAAGTTATGGAGCGGTGGCAGAAATTGTTATTCGAAATCAGTTAAACATGCCAGAAGTTAACCGGGACGATCATCCCTTGGGCTACGATATTTTCCTGCCTTCCGGAGTAAAAATTGACGTTAAGTGTCGTGGGGGAGAAAAACCTTTTCTCGAAGAGTATATTGGCCTAGATGGTCTGCCGAGAGAATCAAAGCATAACTTTTTCGCTAGACAGCTCTACGACGACAATTTAGATGCTGATGCTTATGTTATGACGCATTTAATGCGTCCGAAGACTCCAGCAGGATCTCCTGTTTTACCAGGCACAAAAAGGCAGCGTAAGTGGATACTTTATGTATGTGGTTGGGTTTCGAAAAAGAGAGTGTTGCGCGAAGGTGTGTATCTTCCACCTGGTGCAATATCAGAACGTGGTAGAGAATGGTTTGCTTATCGTGCGCACGAAATAGAATTTTACAATAGGAATTTAAACGGACTCGACTCAATAGCAGATTTGCTAAAAATAGAATCTGCGGATATTGAGTTAGATGCAGAGAAAAAAGGAGATTTAAATCTCACCCGAGTCGATACTTTACGCATCGGCTATGATCTCGTCGGACGCGGTGTTTTACAACAAAAACACCTCGATTATATTAAGAATAAAATGCATTTAGATGGAGAGGTAAGCCCATTTTTACATTCCAACCAGTCAATTCATGTTCTTAAGTGGCTCCTTGAGAAGAAGATCATCACTCCTCAAGAATATAGTGAAATGGGGCAAAAAATACCCGAGACGGAGTTTGAAGGTTTTTGATAGCAGACGGCTAAAACAGTTTATTACTGGTAGCCTTGTATTGTGCCTCCGCCTCTTTGATTCGGTTTTTTGAAACCTCAATATAGTCCACCTTATGCTTTTTGAACAAATAAACATCTTCATTTTTCTCAATTCCAATAAATTTTCTCCCTTCTAAAACTGCAGAAACAAGAAAGCTACCGCTACCGCAAGTATTATCTAAAACAACTTCTCCTTCTTTCGTGAAGGTACGAATGAGATAGCGGCCGAGTTCCACTGGTTTTTGTGTAGGATGATAAACTTCACCTTCACTCTCGGCAGTTTTGAAATAGACAACGTCAGTAGGATACCTCTCGCCATTGCTTTTTACCTCAACAGTTTTGAAATCACCGTAACTTCCGGTAAATTGATCTTTCCTAAAACCTTTATTATAAGGTTCGCCGTAGGTCATCTGTGGATTATAAGCGGGCTGGCTTTTATAAAAAATACAAATGTCTTCGTGCTTGCGAAGTGGTTGCTTCTTCGCGTTCAAAAAATTAGTCGGTTTTGATTTAACCCAGGTGATTTTGTATTTAAATAGTCTTGGATTAGAAAGCATAAGGTTCGCTGTAAAGAGCCCTTGCCCTGTGAGGGCTATAACGCCCTTATCTTTTATAATACGTTCGTAGTGAATCCAAAGTTGATCAATGGGAATGACACTATCCCAATGATTTTGCGTAGTTCCGTATGGTAGATCACACAAAATCATATCTATTGATCTTGCTGGGATTTTTTTCATCACTTCCAAACAATCCCCCTTGATAACTTGATTTGCAAAGTTGGAGATTGCCATTTCGCTAATTTTTACCGTTTTCGGTTTTATTTCTTCTGTGCCTAGATTTTTTCGTAAATACCAAAGGCAATAAGTGTTTACTGGCAACCCTTCCTGTTGCGCGCGTTGTTCTAGCTCAAGGTAAGAGTCGGTTCCGAGTAAGTTGCGTAACTCATTGCTTCCAAGATCAGCTATGCTTTTATACAAATCTATATTTCTCTCGCCAAAAGCCAAAACAACGCCCTTCGCTTTTGAGTCTGCCTCTTTGTAGTCAGAAAAATAGACTGCTTTAAAGATTTGGTTGCTTGCCATGCTTATATCATAGTATGATACTCATATAAACAGAAGCTTACTTATCCACATGGGCAACAAAAAAGAAAATGACCACTGCGGCTCTAGAAATTTTGAGGAAAAAGAAGAGAAAATAGTCGAGTTGACTAAAAACTCTGTGCAAATTGCGTACCCAATCTATTGGGAAGGCTTGAATTTGGTTAAAGATGTCATAAATCTTCTGATTGATGATGCAACCAACTGTCCGGACGACAGCAGAAAAAAATTTAGCATGGCATATTTAATACTAATCAATCGTTCTGTGCAACACATAGAAAGCATTCGTTTGTTGACGGAACGAGGACTCTATGGAGATAGTTTTGTAATTATGAGAAGTCTCATGAGTGATTTATCGATGATGCAATATTTGCACTTTCATCCAGAATTACTTGATCTGTTTCTAAACGAGAAACAAGAAGATTACCAAACGAATAAAAAATTCACGAAAGCTTTTAGTGAAGGTGCAGTTGAGATCGATTTGGTGAGCAGGGGCGCGACGCCGTTTGGGTCAGCATTTAAAACATTGAGCAAAGCATCTCACGCGAGTGCATTCGGTTCACAGCTATATGGTTCCAGAGGTGATAAAGACGGACAGTATCACCTAAATTACGGACCGAAATTTCAGCCGGAGAAAGCCCTGATGCTTATAGATATTGTGACTAGTAGTCATTACGATCTAGTAACAATTGTTTTATGGCATCGATACCATGCGAAAGAGGAAATTGAAACGGAGGCATGGGATAAGGTTAAAGATGATTTAAGAAAATTGAAGGATAAAGTAGGGGTGCTGAAAGACGCAGCCAAGGAGACAATCAAAGTGTTGTGGCCAGAACTTACAAAAGAAAAGCTTTAGGATAATCAACTTCGTTTTGCCCTTTGTCTGGCTTCAGCTTTGGTACCTCAAACCATTCAGGATGAACTTTGAAGATAGCCCTTAATTCCTGTATACTTTTATCAATATCTTCGAATTTGAGCCACTTCCTATGTTCAAAATTGCAGAGACCGTGCCCGCCATATAATCAAAACTGCCCGCTAAGCGAGCAGTTTTGATTATTTCTTCACCTCCTTATGCACCGTCTTTTTTCGGCACCATTTGCAAAATTTTTGGAGTTCGATTTTACGCTCCACGGTTTTCTTGTTCTTTCGAGACCAATAGTTAATGCGCTTACAGGTTTTGCAGGCGAGTTTTATAAGTTTATCTTGCGACATATGGGTTTAGTTACAGAACGAAACTATAAGGGAATCTCATGAAAAATGCAACCTTTTCGCTCTTTAGAGGTAGATTCTCCGCATAAGCGGGTTAAGCTGGGTGACGATTTCGTAGTGGGATGTCGCGCTCGCTTCCGCCATTTCGTAGATATTGCCAAGAACCGCATCAATAAGCACAACCTCATCAAGAACAGCGACATTGCGAAGATCGGTGCAATCAATAATGATCATATCCATCGAAACCCGGCCCAACACACGGCAGGACTGGCCGCCGATAAATACCGACCCAACGCTCGAGAGTGAGCGACGGAACCCATGCCAATACCCTACGGGGCAAATTGCAAGCATGGTGTCGCGCTTCACGGCCTCCGTTTGGTCATACCCGACCGTGCTTCCCGCGGGTATTTTTTTTACTTCCGAAATGATCGTCTTCCAAGAAAGAATGGGTTTCAAAGAATATTTCTCATGCAGGGAGTGCCGGGTCTCAAGCGACGGCCACAGGCCGGTAAAGCCTATTCCGATGCGGACCATATCAAAATGCGCTTCAGGGAAAAGCAATGCTCCTCCGGTCGCGGCGGCATGCTTCGTGACAGCGTGACCGATCCCCTCTTCGATCTTTTTCGCCATCTCCTTAAAAAGATCAATCTGGCCGAACGTCGACTGAGGCGCAGCTGGATTTTTTGCCGAAGAAAAATGAGTGTATACGCCTTCCACTTTTAAGCGTCCGGATTTTTCCGCTTCACGGAGGACGGAAATCAACGATTCCATTTCATGCACCATGAAGCCCTGGCGATGCATCCCCGTATCGAGCTTCAGATGGACTTTGAGCGGCACCTTATTTTCTGAAACACCCATCATCCGAATATGATCATGGGATGAGATGGTAAATGATATGTCCTTTGAATGAGCTTCTGAAAATCGTTCGGGAAGCGTGTACCCGAGCACTAAGAGGGGTTTTTGAATTCCGTCTTTGCGAAGCGCTTCAGCCTCGACGACAGAATCAACGCCGAAAAAATCCACGCCAAACGCATCGAGGTTTTTCGCGTAATCAAGAATAGAGTGGCCATAGGCGTTTGATTTCACGACCGCCATCAGCTTCGTCGAGGGAGAAATGATACCGCGGAAAAGCGAATAGTTGTGCCGCAGAGATTCAATGCTTATCTCGATCCATGTTCGAAGTCCGTTATGCTGGGTCATTCTCTGAAGTATAAACTACTTGGAAAAAAATTCTACGCAATAGACGTCTTTTCTTCTGCCACTGTGGTTCCAATCAAGAATTACATCAACAAATATTTCTTCACCTAACTATCTTTTACGATCGTAGAAAATAGTTAGGCAGTAAAAACCATGCTCAATCCATATTAGTTAGCGAGTTCGCTCTTTCTTTATTTTAATGCGGCTTTACCGGCAAAGAGTGCTTTCTTTCCAAGCTCTTCTTCGATGCGGAGAAGCTCATTGTATTTGGCAGTCCGTTCCCCACGACAAAGAGATCCGGTCTTGATTTGTCCGGTAGCGAGCCCCACGACAAAATGCGAGATCGTCGCATCTTCTGTTTCGCCGGAGCGGTGGGAAATCACCGCAGTCATTCCAGCGTCGTGCGCCATCTTTACCGCATCTATCGTCTCGGACACAGTGCCGATTTGGTTTAATTTGATGAGAATCGAATTGCCCGCCTTCTCTTGTATCCCCCTTTCAAGTCTCTCAATATTCGTGACAAAAAGGTCGTCCCCGACAATCTGAACCTTTTTCCCTATCGTCTTTGTTAAAAGTTTGTAGCCATCCCAGTCATCCTCGGCCAAACCATCTTCAATAGAAACGATCGGAAATTTTTTGGCCCAATCGGAATAAAATTTCACCATTTGCTCGCTTGTTAAGGATCGTTTTTCGCTCGCTAGATAATACTTGCCGTCTTTATAAAGCTCGCTCGCCGCGCCATCAATCGCGATAAATATATCCTTGCCTCCCTTATATCCTGCCTTTGCTATCGCCTCAAGGATTATTTCTATCGCCGCAGTATTTGACGGTAATGAAGGCGCGTAGCCCCCCTCGTCTCCAACAGACGTATTGAGTCCTCGCGCGTGAAATATTTTTTTCAATGCATGAAAAACTTCCGCGCCGTAGCGAAGCGCTTCGGAAAAAGAAGGCGCTCCGAGAGGCATAATCATAAATTCCTGAAGATCAGTGGAATTCTCGGCATGCTTTCCGCCATTCAAAATATTCATCATGGGAACCGGAAGAGAGAACGGCGCCTTCGTCTTTGAAATATTTTTAAAATATTTGTACAGCGGAATTTTTTCGGCTTTCGAGGCGGCGTGGGAAAACGCCATCGAGACACCGAGAATCGCGTTCGCTCCAAGCGCGCTTTTATTTTTGGTGCCGTCGAGGGCAATCATCGCGCTGTCGAGCGTTCGCTGGTCAAAGCTTTTGCCCTTTATTTTTTTCAAAATCATTCCGTTTACATTCGCGACCGCTTTTTTTACTCCTTTGCCGCCGTACCGCTTTTCGCCGTCCCGAAGCTCTACCGCTTCGTGCGTACCCGTGGAAGCGCCGGACGGCACTGCGGCACGCCCCATTGCGCCGCCCTTTAGCCTCACATCAACTTCGACAGTCGGATTTCCGCGCGAGTCTAATATTTCCCTGCCTTTGATACTTAGAATTGTATGCATTTCAAAATAATTAATAGCCAATGTGAGACAATCTACCATACAAAGAAAGTCTCTGACAACAAAAAATCTCTTCGCGCTCAAATCAAAAAACCTCCGAAAAAAGTGACGCGCCAAATTCAATGACTTTCACGATCCATGGTCGGCGCGCCCATTCGTGTGGATCCACTTCTCTCGAACGCGTCAAGTCGTCGAGAAAATGGCCTTTAACTGCTTCGGCAAATTCTCTATTCGAGGAAAGTGCGGTTATCTCATAATTATAACGAAGACATATATTATCCAGATTTGCGCTTCCAACAGAAGCCCAAGCCCCGTCAATCACGAATGTTTTCGCGTGAAGCATAGACGAGCGATACCGAAACACCCTCACGCCTGATCGAAAAAGAATATGAAAGAGATGCTCGCCTGCCTTATCAACATAAAAATTGTCTGATCTTTCCGGAAGCAAAATCCGCACGTCAACACCGCGGCGAGCCGCTCGACACGCCGCTCGTACAAATTTTCTCGGCGGGACAAAATACGGTGTTGTCATATATGCATAGCCCCGCGCTTTTCTTAGGGCATTTACGTATCGGTAATAAATATGCCGATATCCGTGTTTCGGCGCATTCGCAACGAGATTAAAGCCATCCCGAGTCTCAAGACCACCCCTAAAGGGAGCGAATCTACTATCACGCGCGGTTCTCCACATCGCTTCAAAAAGTGCAACGGCCTGCTCAATAAAGGAAATTTCGGTAACAGAAAGATGCGTGTCCCTCCACAATCGTTGGTTATCATTAATACCCACTCCCCCGAGAAATACTTCTTTTCCATCTATTATTGCGAGTTTCCGATGATCGCGGTGAATCCAAAGTGACATGTGATGAACGCGCCACGGACTGATGTGGTTAAAAAAAACCACATTCACTCCGGCACCGACAAGCTCGCGATGAAGTTGTGAATTAAAAAATCCATAACTGCCGGCGGTATCGCAAAGCAGTCGAACGGCGACACCTTCGGACGATTTTTTCTTAAAAACCTCCGCAAATTCTCGCCCAATCGGCGTGTCGGCAAATATGAATTGCTCAAAATCAATACTATTTTTTGCCCCCCGCACGGATTCAAGTAGAGCATTCCACGCTTCCGGCGCGTATAAAAAAAACTTCCACGGTTTGGCCTGCATGGCGACATAGTAGCAGGTTTCCAAAAAAAGCGTCTTCCCGACGATTATCCGCGATTGGTGCGACTATTCGATATACTCTAATGATTGACCGACAACAAGACCGTTTTCGAGGGCATACCCCGCGCGCGTTTCTAAGACATAACGCGCTAACTCCTGTGGAAAAAATACTTCCGGATATGACTCGGGCTCTACAGAAGCACGGATATCGACGATACGGAAATCTCGATCAAGCCAAATAATATCAATGGCAAACCGCGTATCTTTCATCCAAAAACCATATTTACCATCGTCGTCAAAGACAAAAAGCATTCCGGCATCGGCCGCTATTGCAGGCCGATTACCGAGACCGATCTGCCGCTCGACCTCCGAATCCGCAATAATTAGACGAAGAAAACTATCGCCTATTTTGAATCGCGACCCTTTTGGTGTTTCGAGAGGAGTGGTAGATGGTGTCGCCAGAGACGCCCCGGAACCTTCATCAATAAATTTGTCATCGTCATCGCTCGTAAATCTGGCGCGATTTTCCTTCAGGAATTCATTCCCCGCAAATATGACAATGGTGGCTATAATGACAAGTCCACCCGCCGCGATAACAAAATATTTTTTCATGCGAGATTCCGCTCCGATTCAAAACATTTCTGCGCTTCAAAAGCATCAACATCGGATACTGTGGCTATCGGATGCCAAAATTCAGTTGGAACCGCGACGACAAAGTTATCTTTGACAAATTCATTTAGCATGTCAGTAAGATAGTGTTCGCGACCCTCGGCAAAAACAACCTTCGCATAATAATCAAGAATTGTTTCAGCGAGCACATAGACGCCGATCGCCACGAAATTTGAAGTGGGCACTTCAGGTTTTTCTACGATTGAACGAACCCTCATGTCACTATGCTCGATGACACCAAATTTTTTTGGGTCTGGCGAATGAAAAGCAAGTATTGCATTATCATGATTAAGGCATTTCTCGACACTTTCTTTGTGGTGGAGATCGTCCGCATAACACACCAAAAAACGCCCCGCGCCTTTCAAATGATCGCGGCACATAAAAAGAGCGTGTCCGGTGCCCTTCTGCTCTTCTTGAGAAACGTACGTAATATTTCTGCCGTTCCACCGACTTCCAAACTTCTCGCGAATCATCGCGCCCTTGTATCCAATAACGACAATAAGCTCCGTGATGGCATCAGGTAAAAATAAAAAAACGTGCTCCAAAAGAGTCCTGCCATCTACTTCAACAAGCGGTTTCGGTCTCTCGTCGGTGAGAGGTCGAAGTCGAGTCCCTTTTCCTGCCGCTAAAATTACAGCTTTCATAATGAGAAGTGACGAGCAAAATCTTACTTGCCATCAGAATTATCCGCTTCAAAAGTAAGTGCGCAGGAATTCATACAAAACCGCCGACCGGTTGGTTCGGGACCGTCCGCAAATACATGGCCGAGATGCGCGCCGCATCGAGCACAAATCGTTTCCGTTCGTTTCATCAAGAGGCCGTTATCCGGACGAGATTCAAGGTGCGCATCATCGACCGGCTTATAGAAAGACGGCCAGCCTGTTCCCGAATCGTATTTAGTTTCTGACGAAAAAAGCTGGAGCCCGCAATTTGAACAGCGATACTGGCCTTTCTCGTGATTATCCCAAAATTCACCGCTAAAGGCGGGTTCCGTGCCTTTTTCGCGAGTTACGTGATATACGTCTTTCGGCAAGATTTGTTTCCATTCTTCGTTGGTTTTTTTGATTTTCTCCATAAAGACAGTATACCAAATAGAATAAAATCAGCAGAAGTTGTGAGAATCAGATGCTCGCAAGCTCTCAACTTCTCCACTCCTTACGAGGTATTATTAGCTCACAACGTTGCACTTAGAAATTGAATGTAGGATCCCGCCTTGATTATTCTATAAAAAAACGCATCTTTCGATGCGATTTCCAAAAAATTAACGACCGCCAATATCCTCCATAGAACCACTTTTACAACAAATAATCCGCGCCGCACCACGAGATAATTCCCTTGTCGCGATACACGTTCCGAGATAGCGCGATGCGAGGACGGACGGAAAATATATCCCATATTCGTAGTGTGTCACAAATATTACAAGTTGCGCGACAGATTTGCTTAGAAATTCGATAGCAAGCAATCCTTTATGCTCGGAGAGAACGCCACTATCAGTTTGCAGAAATTCCTCCGCAGTAAAAGCGATGTTAAGGTGCTCTTTTAAAATATCGGCAGTTTCCAATGTACGCTTTGCTGGCGAAGCAACCATTATTTTTTTAGTATGCCGCTTTATGCGCTTTGCGATAAGCTTTGCGAGACGATTGATCTGTTCGCGGCCAAATTCAGTCAAACGACCGTCAGATCCGTATTCACCATGCCTCACGATAATCAGTTTTACCAACTTCGTTTTTGGATGCTTCGCTTTCATAGGGTGTTTTTCTAGGCTAGAATCTCTCATACAATATGTAAATTGTCAATGTCTTTTACATCTGCTAATATTCACTGATCATGATTATTCTTGGCATTGAAACATCTTGCGACGAAACTTCGATCGCGCTCATAGAAGTTGGCGTACATCGAGAAAACATCACGGAGATAACAGTCCTTGCCCACATGACCCATTCGCAGATTGAGGTGCATGCACAATACGGAGGTGTTTTTCCCGCACTCGCTAAAAGAGAACACGCAAAAAATCTTATTCCTATTTTTAAGAAAATCCTCGAAACCGCCAACATCTCTCACTCCACCACACATACTTCAGACAAAAAAGTGTACGATATATCGTACACTTTAGAGGAAAGTAAAAAAATACTGGAGCGGGAGCCGGAGCTTTTACGACAGTTTTTGGAATTTATCCCTCATATTGAAAAACCCCCTATCGACGCAATTGCCGTTACAGCAGGCCCCGGACTTGAACCGGCGCTCTGGGTAGGAATAAACTTTGCAAAGGCGCTTTCGCATGTGTGGGACATTCCCCTTGTCCCTGTAAACCATATGGAAGGACATATCTTCTCGGCGCTGTTACACCGAGAAGAAAATTCTAAATTCGAAAAAATACTAAATACCAAATACCACATACTAAATACTATATACCCCTCTCTCGCTCTTCTGGTTTCCGGCGGACACACAGAAATCGTTCTACTAAAAAATGGCTTTCAATACGAAATCATCGGACACACTCTGGACGACGCCATTGGAGAAGCATTTGATAAAGTTGCGCGAATACTCAATCTCCCCTATCCGGGCGGACTGGAGATATCAAGACTTGCCAGCGCCGCGCGGCGGGAAAAACTTGCGGGACATTGGAAATTCCCGCGCCCAATGATCAAAGACCCGTCGCTCAACATGTCATATTCGGGGCTGAAGACCGCCGTGCTCTACGCAGTAAAAAAACACGGTGCTATGAGTGGCGACGACAAAAAGACGCTTGCCCGAGAATTTGAGGATGCGGCACTAGACGTCATCATGGAAAAAACCAAAAAGGCCGTCGAGCTGACAGGCGCAAAGACGCTCCTTGTGGGAGGTGGGGTCATAGCAAACAAAGAACTTCGTCGGCGCTTGGGCGAGTTTGAAAAGAGTCTTGATTCTTTGACACTCATGATCGCCCCGGAGGAAGTTGCGACAGACAATGCGCTTATGATTGCGGTCGCGGGCGCATTTCGCTACCGGACAGAAGGCGGGACGAGGACACGCAAAACTATTACTGCCCTGGGAAACTGGCGCATAGATTCAATTTAGTTTTTTGGATTTTGAGGACGAACCCAGAAATAGAGAAGTGTGAGAACCGCCAAGACGATATAGGGCCAAAGAGCGCAAAATTCTGAAAATAGGATATGCACGGCAATTACGGCAACTACGACTCCGGAGAGAAACAAAATCCGCCTTTTTTTCGTGTAAACTTTCTCAATTCTCAATATAAGTTTTTTATGTCCCGCCAAAACAAGAAGTGAGAGCACCCACAAGAAGAGAGCGTAGAGAATGCACTTGCGTTCTGTAAATAGTCCCGAAGGCAGACCGAGCGTAACTGCGGCAAGGTTTGAATTTGGAAAGGCCTCTTCAACGACATCATCATTTGGCGTATCTGCCGTTTGTGATTGGTTTTGATAACTAATCTGCGCATCACCAAACGCAGGGCTGTCTTCAATTGCTGTTTGTGTACCCGCCGCAAACTCGCCGAGCGCAAATGTCCACTCACGACTTATCGTGGGAGACCCTCCCGGCGTAGTCCTCGAAACCACTCTCACTTTATACGTTCCGGACACAAGCCCCGTTAATGTTAGCCCATGATTTAGAACGAGTGTCGCATCTTCGACGGTACCGCTCGGATAACCAAAGTTAGGAGCATCAAGATCGAGCGCATACGTTGTGCTCGCAGGTCCATAAACCACCGCCGTCGTCGACCTCAAATTCGTGTCCCATGTAATACTTGCGATTCCCCTCTCATAATCAATCCCGCTTGCCGTCTCATTTGTGATAATTAGTGTTGTCGCTCTGATATTGCCCGCCGCACTCCCACCGCCTTCTCCTCTCCCACCTTCTCCACTCCCACCACCGGAAGAAACCGAGATAAACTGCCCAGCTGGAGGATTCAAGGGCGGACCTGACTGACCGCTATCATTTTCAGAATTAGTCTCGGCTTCGGGATCATCTTCTGGAGCGGGATCATAAGGATTTTCAGGAACTTCGGGAGGAGTCTCACCTTGACCATTAAAAAAACCTATGCGGAGATCAAACCCCAATTGCTTCTCCTGCAATTCATTTCCAGCTTCCTCGACAAACGTGGCGCCTAATGAATACGTCACACTTTCCCCGCCCGCCAATGTTGAGAGGAGAACCAGACCGCTATCGAAGAAATCGCGCAGTGTGTCATCGAAAAAAATATTGGCTCCTTTTCTTATCTCGAAATGAATGTTAGAGGCAAAACCGGCCTCATCGCTCTCATTGATCGACTCTACATAAACAGGCCACGCGCCCCCAGTGTTATTTTTAACAGTAATCGTTCGCGTGACAGTGTTCCCGGGGAGAAAATTCGCCTCACTAAAAAGAGGTGTCGACTGAAATGTTACGACAATCGGTGGCTCGCCTTCGGCACGCACAGCAGATGCACTAGCGGAAAAAGCCGTCAACACAACGAATGAAAAAATTGTAAAAATTATTTTTTTCATATTATTCAGAAGATTCCTGGACAGGTACATTTTCTGGCAATGGCTCTTCTTTTGCTTCAACAATTTGGGAGACGACGACTGAATCCTCTACTTTTATTTCTTCATTTTCCACAATTGTTTCAATCACCAATGACGATGTTCCGGATTCTTCCAGCTCACTAGTCTCCTCTCCCGCTTCTGCAGATTCCGTGGCCACACTCTCGTCAGCTATAGAACTTTCGGTAATCGTGTCTTCCGCATCTTCCGAACCACTTTCAGAAACCGATTCATCGGAAATAATTTCTGTCGGATCCGCTGACTCTTCCTCCTCGGTCTCCACTTCATCTGCTAACGCACCCGCTTTTGCTTTGTCTGAATTTTCCTCAAAAACCGCCGCCTCGCCATCATCGGCCGGAACATCAGCTACATTTTCAGCCTGTAAGTCTGAAGTAACTTCTTCGCTCGCCGCTTCCGATTTTCCATCATCCACTCCAACGCTCTCTCCACCCGCTTCCACCACCTCACCCGCCGGACCGCCTCCAGCCACTCCTCCCTCGGAAAAACGAGAAGCCTCCGAATCTATCGTTTCTGCTTGCGCCGACTCTGTAACAGAAACAACATCATCCTCCGCAAGCGTCGTCTCATCAAAAACCGCTTCAGGAACTGACGTTTCGGAGATATTTTCTGATTGCTCTTCACTTCCGGTCTCTTCCTCCGAGCCAGCGAGAGCGTCGAGCGCCTCATCAAGCAAGACATCCTCATCGCCGAGCTTATCGAATATGTCGTCGAAATTTATCTCAATCTCTTCAAGCGGAGGCGGATCAAAAAGAATGTTGGATGTCATCGTGTCCTGCATCATGAAATTCTTCTTCGATCGAGCAACCACTTTTATCCAAATATTTCCGTAGAACTGAAGTGGTACCGTCCACGCGTAAACGCCGTCATTCTCCGTACCGATTGCAATCGTTTGAATTTCGTCACCTGGGCTTATCATTAAGTTTTGCTCCGTGTCGAGAATTTCGTAGATATCAATAAGAAGGTCGCTGTCTGGGCCCATTGGATTCGTGGCCGTCCATTCAATATCATAAGTAAAACCCCAGCTCCAATTTGGATTTTGTCCTTGACTCGGAGTATGAAGAACAATTTCCGGGGGTCCGAAATCAAACCAGTCGGCGGGCAAATTCGTATCATACGCCATCGACATTGGCGTTGATGTGGCGTATGAACGATACAGACTATCAAGCTCGCTTTCACCGAGCGCCGAGTCATAAATTTGCACTTCGTCTATCGTGCCGGCCCAAACATTCGCTCCTTGGTAAGCGCCAATTTGCGCCGCAAAATCTGTCGAAATCGGGGGAACATTTATCGCCGAATCTACAAGCGCTCCATTTTTATAAAGCTTCATCGTGCCGCCGGCGACCATTGGGTCGTAGCTTACCGCCACGTGATACCACGTATTTGGAGAAAGGCCGGTTACATCCTCGACTGCGTCAAATAGTCCGCTATGGCCCGATGCAAGATGATAATTTTTGAACGCTGGCGCCCAAAAAGCATGACCTGAAGCGCCCGACAGGATATTGTTGTTGCCGTTTCCTGCGCCACGATTGACCCACGCGGATTTGGTATAGGATCCCGAAGACATGGTTAAGCCGCCCGCAGAAACGTACTGACCCGATCCAGAAAACCTAAGCGCATTTGTTCCAACGTATCCCGCAACCCAAGTTGGATTTCCAACAAGCGTCCCGTTCGCGCTTCCGGCAGAATCTATCGCTGTTGACGTGGAACCGTCATCAAATTTCCACCAATGAAATGGGGTTGGGAGCGTCAAAAGCGGCGGAGGCGGCTTTGGATTATTTCTCGAAAGCGCGTGTCCCTCTTGAACATCGGCAATACCCGGATTCCAAAGTGCGTCATTGTAATTATTCCAGCCAGCGTCAGGTATTCCCCAGTTCATCTGATCCACAATGGCATCGTCCGGGGTTCTCAACTGAAGCATGTCTTCAGAATTTCCAAGCCCGTTACCGATATTTGAATCAAGTGTGATTTTTATAACGTCAGACGGCACATTCCAATACGTCCATGTCGTCGTCGTGGCAGAAATGACGGCATACCCCATCATCGGCACTGGCACTGTTGCAGGAATCGTGTCGCATGAAGCATCGTCGCAGATTTCCCATCCCGAAATATCAATAGCCTGATTTGTCGGATTATAAATTTCCACCCATTCGTTATCGCCCTCGATTCCGCGTTCCGGCTCGACATCGTAATAGACTTTGTGAATTTTGAGTCCGGCTGACTTGACCTTGTTTGATGACGTCTCTACATCGGAATATCCACCATTTTCGTACGTCGGATAATTGTGCCTCGTCTGCCATCCAAAAAATGAAAAATCAAACATGCACTGGTCATTCATCGCAGTCGAATCAATCGGCATCGTAAGCTCAAAAGTCCATTCCCCTATCGTCGTGGTTGCGCTTGAAATAAAATTCGAGAGTTTACCGGAATACATTGTCGTACTGGCGAGAGTCGCAACGAGATCAAGGTCGGTGCAGAGTGAATTTGTCATCAAATTCGTCGTCGAGGCGAAATAATTCATCGGGTTCGAATATGGCTCCATAATGACCGCGATTCGCTTTGTTGTTGTGGCGCCAGGCTCAAAATTCATCTCGCTCATCAAGGGCGCGAAACCAAAATCCTCAAGTATAAAATCAATGGCGCCCGCAGTAAAAATATTTTGCGAAGAGTTCTCGACATCGTTGTAAAAAGCGGAGACGATTTCCGCGCCCCGGACGTTGAAAAAGGCGAACGAGAAGACAAGCGCTCCGGCGATTATTTTTTTCCAGTATTCTTTATCTTTACTGCTTACGACAAAAACACTCTCCACAATATCCCCGCCTGCGAGACCTTTTGGAGAAGATTTTTTCTTATTATTTTTTGGACGAGGGTTCATCTTTTTTTTCTACTCGCTCCCTTCTGCGATGAATCAATGTTTTGGACTCTTTATAAATCGTCGCTAATTCATCAAAAACAACAACTGCCGCGGGCACTCCGATGATAAGCACAAATCCTATCGGCGTTCGGGCGAAATCAATGACAAAGCCTAAATACGGCACATCGAAAATTACTTTACCGATAACTTCTTCATGAGAAACTTCTCGAGGATCAGGCGCGTTATTCGCGTCTCCCTTTACTGTGTAGAATATTTTTCCATTAATCGCGCGCGACTCCAGTATCCTGTGAGTAATCGGCACTTCATCAACGGTATCTTTGCCGAAGGTTATAATATTTCCTGCGGCGTAGGTCTTTTGCGGTTTTACAACCACGATGCTTCCCGTCTTTATCGCCGGTTCCATTGAGCCCGACTGCACGATTTTTACTTGAAAATTATTTTGTATCGGAAAGATAGTAAGTGCCAAAAGCCCTGCGATGATTACTACCGCGGTAGTGAATATTCCATATCCGATTTTGTAAGCAAGTTTCAAGTTACGAATGAGTTTAAACCTACATGAGATTTACAAAGGTTCGACCTTTGTAAAGATATGCGGCTATAAATAGCCATTTTTTAGAGCGGCACCCGCCAATTTACAAAGGTCGAACCTTTGTAAATTGAACCTTTGTAAATTTTTTGGAAGCTAAGGTGAGCATTTTGACGGCTGTCTGACAGACACAACACCTTATAATTAGGCACTTTATGTGCTTCTGTGACTGTCTGACAGTCACAGGATTCATTTTTAGTTTGAGTTATTTGAGGCCTTCATGCTCCCCCGCCGAGAAGAGATCGGGGCGGAGGAGTAGAAGACCTCAAATGAGGGGGTTTCTGACTGATTATGGAAGCACTACGCTTGAGCAGAGGAAATTTGGATTGTTTCTCCACTGTTCGGTGTAAGCCACCAAGTCTGCTGTGAGTTTGTCTGTCTGAACTGTGTTACCCATAGTTGTGCCGTCGCAAACAGGGTTGCTTGTAGCTGCAGTTGGATTGACACCATTCCATGTACCTGCGCACCATGCGAGCCCAAAGTATTCTGTCTGACCGCCAGGGAAAGACCCGTTTCCAGTCGAAGAATCATTGATCGGAAGATCAAAAAATACATCGAAGAAACTGTGACGAATCAGCGTCTCTGTGGAATCGTAGACACCGTTATTGTTGGTGTCATTCCAAGAATAGAGATCAATATTTGATCCGAGTTCACCTGGTGGATCAGTTACGTCTCCAGCAGTTGCTTCTGGATCAACGATAACATTCTCATCGTTGTCTACGTTATCCGCTAGCAAACATAGCCATGAGTCATTGTTGTCAACATGGAAGCTGATTAAATTTCTCCCATAGTCGCCAGGTTTGACATCGCCGAAGTTAAAGAATTTTTCGTCATCTAGATCTTTTTCAGACCAGATTTCGCAAAATCCTCCCGGTGTTCCATATTGTCCTTGCGAACACTGTCCGGTAACAAGAAGTTTGTAGAGAAGTCCTGCCGGATTTGTTTGCGGATTACTAGATCCGCCTGCGTTTCTAACCGTTATCGAGAGAATATTTGTGCCATTCACAAAGTATCCTGCTGGGACGGCGTAGGTATCCTCCGTACTTGTAGTGAAATTGTTATCGTCCAATGTCGACGCGACAGTGTTTCCATTTAACACTACGGTTACATAATTGTTGTCTGTAGCAATGTAGAGATTTGCCGTTGAAACGATTCCACTCCAGGAAAATGTTTTCTCAAACGTAATTGACTGATCAATTGATGGAGTCGTAGGTCCTTGTGACGCCCAAATCCATTTTGATCCATCATTTGATCCGTCGTTTACTCCGGCAACGTGGCCTCCATCAAGATCAGCCGTCCATGATGGATGAACGAATGAGAGAACGACTGCATTTCCTCCGGTTGTAAGTAGATTTGTCTCATCGCTAACTACTTTAAGATTACATGTCGGACACTCTTCACCATTATATGAAGCGAGTCGCTGGTCAACCTTGAGATCAATCGCGCCTGCTGTAAAGACGTTGTTTGCAGAGACTTCGGTGTCGTTAAAGAACGCACCTGTGGCTCCGGCAACCAATGCCCCAACGATCGCAATTGTTCCAAGACTTAATAATATTTTTTTCATATCTGTATTTTTTTAGTGAATAGTTTCATATCACCGCAACCCCGCGTTTCGCGGGATTAGGCAATAAAGAAATTTAGATTCCAAATCCGGTTACTACGATGTTGTCAATGTGTGCATTATCGCCTCCGCCATTATCCATGAAGAAACGGACCATGAGGTTTGGAATATTTTCTGCTGCGGATGCAAGTGTCCATGTTTGAGTTGTCCATGTGCTTGAGTTCACATTCTCAAGATTCGTCCATGTAGTTCCTCCGTCTGTACTGTACTCTACGCGAAGAAAATCTCCGGCGGCGACAGATTCAGTTCTTCTGTCATACCGAAGAGTGATGTTAGTTTTACCTGTTGTGTCAATGGTAGCCGTTATTGCCGCATCATCATCAAGTCTGACGTGGACATCTCCGGTTGAAGTCGCGAATAATGAAGTTAATTGAACGTCGTCGCTCAAATTCGCAGTATCGGGCGTTTCCGGATAGCTTCTCTGCCAAGGCAAATCGAAATAACTCGCATAGGTGCCGCTAAAATCACTACCCAAGAGAGTCATAGTGGTCGGTACTGGCTGAACTGGAGGATTGCAAAGAAATGATCCATTGTTTCTTGACTGTTCAGCTGTGAAAGATACGTCAGCTCGGATTCCGTCTGTCTGCGTAATGTTAGTTGCTGATACTCCGCTACAGGAAATTCCTGTACCGCGAACAAGAGGGCCGTTTGTTCCTGTCTTTCCATCTCCGTCTTGCGCGACTGGAGTCAAAGTCATATCACCAAAGCACCATGCCTTTCCAATGTATCGTTCAGTATTTCCTACGATAGGACCGGTTCCAAGAACACCAGTTCCGGATGAGTCAGCGAGAGCGACAGTTCCAGCAGTTGAAATCTGGGCAATTGTCTGGTTCTGCCAAAAAGCGGATTCGCCATCTTCGTAAACATTATCTCCGTCGTCATTCCAGAAGACAAACTTAAGCTCATTCTGAAGCTCTCCATCGTTTGTTCCGACGGTTGTGTCAGGCACAGCGAGTTCCGGTTCAGTCTGTCCATTTTCCGGTGTTGCCGTAAGATTGATCGCCATACATGCCCATGCATCGTTCGAGTTCACGTGAAGTGAAATCGTATCTTCTCCAACATCTCCCGGTTTTAGGTCTTCGAAGTCAAAGAAAAGCTGGTTGGTAAGATTTGAAAGCTCCCAAGAAGTCTCTGGGCTTGCAATAAGCTGACCTGTGGTCGTGCTTGTTACATAGCTTTCGTTGTCAATCGTAAGATCGATGGCTCCTGCTGTGAATGTGTTTCCTGTTGAAGTCTCCGTATCGGAGAAGAATGCGCCGGTTGCGCCAGCTACGATTGCCGCGACAAACGCGATAACCGCAACGCTTAGTAATATTTTTTTCATAATTAAATTTAAACTGATTATTTTGAATAATTTTTGAACTTCTCGGCTCTCGACCCGCGCCTTTTTTGGAGAAGTTGGTCAAAGTAAAACTTAAAACACTGCGGCACGAATGCCGCACGGATTAAATTCTAGAGACACACCTTCCACCACCTAGTAATACAACCTAAACGCCGAAGCTAGGTGGTGTCAATCATTTTTTCAGCTCGACAGGTTGATTTTCGATCATTGTCAACAGAAAAAAAGTGTCCGTTGGAAAGTCCTTATTTCAAATCGCTTTTTGGGGGTTTTTTTGATGTCCTTTAATTTTTTAATTTTTCTAAAAAAATAGTTTATGAGATTCGGCAATTTTGTTTCGGAGATTATGATGGAAAACACATCTGCGAGCATCTGATTCTCACAGTCTGTGAGAATCAGATGCTCGCAGATAAAAGCTGACGCTTTGAATTTGGTCAAGAAGTTGAAAAGAGTCTGCTATTACGGGCTCAAGATTCGACCTTTTTCCCGATTTAAGGTCGAACCTTTGCCGGTTTTTTGCTAATATGATGCGAATGGCCGATATACCAAAAGAACTTTTGTCCCCTTTCAAGCCGGAGGAATGGGAGAAAGCTTTATATAAAAAATGGGAGGAAAGCGGTTTTTTTAATCCCGACAATTTACCCCCCACGCACAACAAACCCTTTTCAATCGTGATGCCTCCGCCAAACGCCAACGGCCACCTCCACGCGGGCCATGCGCTTTTCATTACGCTCGAAGATATTATGACGCGCTACAGACGAATGCGCGGATTTAAGGCGCTCTGGATACCCGGCGCGGATCATGCCGGTTTTGAAACGCAGATCGTGTACGAAAAACAACTCGAAAAAGAAGGCCGTTCTCGCTTCAAGATGGATCCGAAAGATCTGTACAAGGAAATAATGGCCTTTACTCTCGAGAATAAGAAAAATATGGAGGATGAGGTGAGGGCAATGGGCGCGTCGTGTGATTGGTCGCGTGAGAAATTTACCCTTGATCCGGAAATAGTAAAAAAAGTTCAACAGACGTTCAAAAAAATGCACGATGACGGTCTCGTGTACCGCGGTCCGCGGATTGTAAACTGGTGTTCAAAGCACGCCACTTCCCTTTCCGATGTTGAAACAGAAACGAAAGAAAGAAAGGATAATTTCTACTATCTAAAGTACGGGCCTTTTACGATTGCGACGGCGCGGCCAGAGACAAAATTTGGAGACAAATATGTAGTCATGCACCCCGACGATACGCGCTACAGCGCGTACACGCACGGCCAAAAAATAGACCTCGAGTGGATCAACGGGCCTATTACTGCAACGGTTATAAAAGACGACTCCGTCGATATGGAATTTGGAACAGGCGTGATGACGATCACCCCATGGCATGACGCAGTAGACTTTGCTATTGCCGAGCGACACAAGCTCGAAAAAGAGCAGATCATCGATATGCGAGGAAAATTGCTCGGCATCGCTGGAGAATTTAAAGGCATGAAAATTGCTGAAGCGAGAGAAAAAATTGTTGAGAAATTGAAATCAAAGGGGCTTGTAGAAAAAATTGACGAAAACTATCTCCACAACGTCCCCGTGTGCTACAAATGCGAAACGCCGATCGAGCCGCAAATACTGCCGCAATGGTTTGTAAAAATGCAGCCCCTCGCAGAGAAAGCGATTGAAGCCGTTGAGTCGGGAAAGATCACTTTTCATCCGGAACAATACAAAAAAATATTTCTGTACTGGATGAAGCATACTCATGACTGGAATATTTCTCGACAAATCGTATGGGGAATACCCATTCCCGCTAAAATTTGTGATAGCTGTGGCTTTGGGACACCCGATCTTGATGACTCACTTTCAAAGTGTGCAAAATGCAATTCGGGGCTTCGAGCCGATACCGACACCTTTGACACCTGGTTTTCATCCGGCCAGTGGCCACTTCTCGTCCTTGATTTCCAAGAGGGAGGCGACTTCAAAACATTTTACCCGACCGATATCATGGAAACCGGCTCGGATCTTATTTTCAAGTGGATTCCCCGCATGGTCATATTTGGACTTTATCTTGCGGGAGAGGTGCCATTTAAGACGGTGTACCTGCACGGCCTTGTAAATGACGCCAAAGGCAAGAAAATGTCGAAGAGCAAAGGAAACGTCATCAATCCAAAAGATCTGACGGACAAATTTGGAACAGACGCTCTTCGTATGGGACTTGTCGTCGGCAATACACCGGGAACCGATCTCTCTCTTTCGGAAGACAAAATAAAAGGCTACAAACATTTTGGAAACAAGCTTTGGAATATCGCGCGTTTCATTATCCAATATACGGACGATGCCTCACCGCATGCACAACCGACGACTGAAGAACCACTTCCGCTCGTCAAAGAATGGCGCCAAATCGCGGCAGATATTACAAAAGATATCGAGAATTTCCGATTTTATCTTGCCGCGGAAAAGCTTTATCATTACCTGTGGCGCCGATTCGCAGACGAGATACTTGAAGAGAGCAAGAAGATTTTTTCTGAAAGCGACACAAGGCTCTCCGCAGATAGAAAAGAAGAGTTAAAAATAATTCTCATGGAATCGCTCGCGACACTGCATCCTTTTATGCCATTTGTAACAGAGGCTATCTGGTCGCTTCTGCCAAATATGTGGAAGGAAGGTCGCGGAGATATGCTCATTATTGCAGATTGGCCGATAAAACAAGAATGATTAGTTCACAAACAATTCTCTACGCTCTCGCCGGCGGCATACTCCCCGCCCTCGTATGGCTGTGGTTTTGGCTTGGGGAGGATAAACTTCATCCCGAGCCGCGAAAAGTGATCATCGCAACATTTATTGGCGGCATGATTGCAGTCCCGCTCGTCATCCCCTTTCAATCTCTTCTTCAAACTTATTTTGGAAGCGGAAGTTTGTCGGTAATGTTTGTGCTCTGGGTTATAGTTGAGGAATTTTTTAAGTTTCTGGCCGCATATACTTTTGGCATCAGACTTCGTGACGACGACGAACCGATAGACCCAATCGTTTACATGATTACCGCCGCAATCGGCTTTGCGGCCGCAGAAAACGCCCTCTACCTCTTCACACCGCTGTCGGCAGACAATTTCCTGGGGGGTCTTGCTGTCGGGAACCTGCGCTTCATGGGCTCAAGCCTTCTCCACATCGTCTCGTCCGCCGCCATAGGTATTGCGCTCGGTTTCGCTTTTTATAAGAGCAGGCGTATGAAAATTCTCTTTGGATTCACAGGCTTTCTGGTCGCCGTCGTTTTGCACTCTTTGTTTAATTTACTTATACTACATAGCGACGGCACAACTGCATTTTCGGTATTTTACGGAGTTTGGGTCGTGATATTGGCACTTTTACTTTTTTTTGAGAAATTGAAAAAAATTGAAGGGTAGTATTTAGTATATAGTAATTTAGTATATAGTATTTGGTATGTAGTATTTAGGAAGGTTAATTAAATTAGAATCAAATAAATGGCTAAGCACAAACGATCTTTTTTTGAGAGACTTACAGGCGCAGTTAGAGTGGATGATGATCTTGAACTCGATGAGGACGAGATGAGAAGCGCGGCCCAGACAAAAAAAGACGAAGCTTGGGCTGAAGAAACCCCGACGGAAGGCCAGCTTACTGTCGACGTGTTTCAAACTACCGACGACATTATCATAAAAGCGATGGTCGCCGGAGTAAAACCCGAGGATCTTGATATTTCAATAACGCGCGACATGGTAACTATTAAGGGCAAGCGCGAGGAATCAAAAGAGGCTACTGAAGATAATTTCTTTTACCGCGAGCTCTATTGGGGGGCATTTTCAAGAAGTATTCTTCTCCCGCAGGAAATAGAAGTGGAGGAAGCGGATGCGCAGGAGAAATACGGCCTGCTAACGATCCGTCTGCCAAAAATTGACAAAGAGAAGCAAACTAAACTTAGAGTAAAGTCGGGAATATAGAAATAGAAAACCCACAACGCACGCTGTGGGTAAAGGATGGCAAGCGGCGGACGCCAAGGAGTTGGGGGCTGGAGGAACCCCCGTGTGTACGCCCAGCCGCTTGCCAAAAAACACTAAGGACAGTGTAGCACAGGCATCAGAAATGTGCAAAGCGGGGGCGAAGCGGGCGGTTTTTGCGCTAGGGAAATCGGTGAAGGTCGGTAAGAGCAGCATGACCCAAATAAAAAATCTGCGACGCGGTTTGTCGCAGAATTAAATCAATCCTTATTACTTGCTCCATTACATGCTCCGAATCCTCGAAAAAGTTGCGGGGACACACAGCTCCACTTTCCAGGAGGATACTCGGTAATTTCTAGCGAAATCGTTGAGCCAAATTGAGACTCGTTTTTCGCTTTTTGCACACGTCCGAAGAACTCACTAACATCTTCATCGGTAAACAAGGGACCATAATAAGTATCCATAGCGATCGGCGTCCCATGCTGTACTGTTACCTTTACATATTTTGTCATCAATCAGCCTCCATTCCGCACCCGATTCGACATTATCATAAGTATATAGCGATGTCAATTAACTGTATTGACAATATTAAATATATGTTTAATATAGTAGCGAGAGCAGTAAAGCAGTAGTTGTATTGGTTCTTCCGGCGATATGGCGTCCTTCATGGTGTCATGTGCCGAGAGTTCTCCAAAAAAGAAAGGGATAGTTATGAAAACATGGACCGTTGCCGTTCTGGCAGTAATCATGAGTATGAGCGCTCTGCCTTTTGATGTAACCGCAGTGCGGACAGGAGAAGTCGGGCTAAATCTCGCGTTTCAAGTTCGTTCGGGAGGATTGTACCGGTTGGAGATGGCACCCTCTCCGGATGGTGTGTGGATCACCCAAACTCAAATTCTCGCAACGGCGCGAGGCACAGCGACAGTTTCAGTTCCGATTTTATCTGCGCAGAAATTTTATCGCGTGGCGAGAATACTTGGAATTGACGGAGCCATAACGTCTCCCAAAAGTGGCGCCGTGGTCTCAAACGATATCATTGTGTTATTTGAGACAATCTCTCAAGGATCGACCGTGTCGTATGCGTGGCTTGAAGCAATTACGCCAACGACGACAAATGTCGTTGCCACAAGCGATGAGCCTTCGACTGGTCGTTTTGTGCTCGATACGACAAGACTGCAGAATGTCCCCACTACGCTCGTTCTCCACATGGAGGATGAGTTCGGCAACAGCGTGACGCGAACTGGTGCGCGAGAAGGATATTCGGATGAATTAATAATCATGCCGAACAATGCACTTGTCGTCACCGGACTCGACCGGCCAATCGGATGGAAAATTGCATTTTCATTTTCCTCACGTAGCGGCGGTGCGTGGCGGGTACATGCAACAAACTCCGCCGGCGTTCTCGCACATGCGTGGTCTGGAGTATCCGGCGCCAATCAGAGTGTGAGCATCGAGGACGCGAGCGCGCCGTACGAAGGCTACACAAATCGGTGGTTCGACATTCGCATCGAATCGGGAGGTGTTGTCCGAGTCAAAAGAGTGCCTGTGGAAACGCGAAGGTTTCCGTATCCTGAAAGTTTCATCGGATATCAGCGGGGTATCATCACAAATGAAATCAGCGACTATTTCTTCGCACTGGATGAGATGGCGTTCGGTTTCAGCCAATACGGCGACAGTTGGTTTGTGTCTAATCTAGTCAGGGGCTTGCCAGAACCACAGAGGATAAATACAAACGAGTGGCAAATCATCGCCCAATATCTGCGCGAAGAATATATTCGCGGTCCTAGCCACATATACATGTTTAGCGACGGGTTTCGTGGGGGCGTTGGAAACAACGGAGAAAATTCCCCGGGTTTCACCACCATGGATATCACGACATCAAATCGCCCGACGTTTGTATTCTTCGACGGGTGCAATGCGCCAATGAGTATTGTCCACACGCTTGTTGATCTCAAAGAGCACAGCCTCGATGAGATGAAGACGGCAGGACGGTATCCCACATTCGGAGTCTTTTTTCGAGGACTCGATTGGGATGCGGTGAGGAACGATCACGCAGTCTCGGAAAACTACACTACGTACCTTCGGCGTTTTTTTTCACGAATCCTGAAAAAAGATTTTCTTTCAGGGCTCGCCATCAACTCGTTTGAAGAAGGCCTTCAATACGCTTCAGTCCTAGATGACGGCGCAACCCCAAATCCGGTCGCGCGGTATATCCGAGTCGTCGGGTGTCGTGAGGAATTCGTCGACCAGGTCATATGGGATAGTTACTAGACACTGATATACCACCCGAAGTTATTTTTGGGTGGTTTTTTATTTTTATACACACCAGCACTTGACAAACTATTTATAGCCATTATCCTATTTGTAGAAGGGATTCGAATGGAACGCCCCCTATTGTTGGAAGGCGACACCGTTCCTTGAAAAAATGAAAACAAGAATAATTGCCTTGTTGTATGCATTGTTCGGGTTACTGGAACTGACTCCACCAAGCGCATTCGCGCAAGCGAGAGTCGAATACGACACACTCGAGTACGAGCAGATAACCTATGAAGATGTGGGGATTCTGATCTCAAAATGGGCAGAATTAACCACAGAAAGAGCGACGATCCGGTCCGATGGAACGGTCGAAACTACCCGTCGGATAAACCTCAACACGGGGACCGTAAAGGCTATCATTGAGAGGCAGGTCTCGGTTCCCGTCCGGATTGGGGGAACAAACTCAAGTTGGCGGATAGTGGAAGCCGAGGAAATCTTCGTTTACCACTTCTCAAGGGGAGGGGGGATGATCGCAGTGACCAACCCATCTGTTGGTATGGCCATTGCTATGTATCCACTCTATGGGGCGTACGCGTGGGAGGAAGACGGGTTTCGGGAAACTACTTCGTCTCACATGTCATTTCGGGTTACAAACCTGAACACATGGGCGAGCAGAGATGTATATCTACACTTCGAAGGGTACGATAAAAAGTATCCTAACAGTGCATACGGGGCGTCGTTTAAAGTCTCTCTCGGACCTGACGAGACCGCCGTCTTTACGCCGTCGCTCAAAGCGGCGAGTGAAAAAACAAAGCGCAACATCTACCTCATGTTTTACACGGGGAACGATGTTCGCGTTCCGCCGATCTAATAAATCAAGGAGCAAAATTATGAATATGAAAAAGATTGGCTTAGTGGCGCTCGGTGTGTTACTCGGACTCGTCGTAGTGGTCGCTAACCTGCGGCTACCTACGCCCGGTGGTGCTGTACAGAACGCCAAAGAAGCAGTAGCGAAAGAAAGATCGACAGCCGCAACAAGTGCGCGGGCACCTGTTCCCCACGCTCCTATTGTGGAAGAATCGGCGGACTTGGTCTCCGCGGAAGAGCAAGTGTACCTCCAGAAGCGAAACAGCCTCTTAAAAATCAGGGAGGAGCACTCCTCTCTCGTGATCGGCACGATAGGCGGTTCCCACCCCTCCGCCCATGTCAGTAAAGAGGAGATGGATCAGAGGATTGGTCTTATCAAGCAAGACCCAGACGCGTATCTCGAGTCATGGTCTCACGCACAGCGCGAGAGACGTGAACAAAGAGGGCTCTGGGTGATCGAAGCGGAAAAGGCCTCACAAGACTTGGCTGCGCTCGACACGGACGGCACAAACCGATTCGGAGCAGAGAGGATTGCCTCTCTGCTCGCGGGAGAGAGATAAGAATCGCTCCCAGTCAGCCAGAATGTCCACCATCTATGGTGGACATTTTTACTGTTTTTTTATTAAAATAGTGAAGCTTTCTGATACAAATCAAGCACATTGTCTATATATGGCTGTATTGAATAATACCCAAAAACTCCGAGTCCGATTAACACTATCCAGTAAATAACGCGATATACCCTGCCATACAACAGACTTCTTTTAAGCGCTCGCAACGTCTTTCCATTTTCCTCTTCTATTTTGCGAACTATTTTTATTTCGGCCCTAATCTCCTCAAGTAGCTCTTTCTCCATTTTTTAATCATATCAAAAATCGGCAAAAAATAATCCTCCACCGCCACCGCCATAATGTACAACTGTTCGATATATCGTACAGTTCTAAAAAATTTTCATAAAATAAAGTATGTCGAGCACCAGCTCGTTCCCTCGCGTACTCACTCGGCATCGCTCCCTTGGCCGACTGCGTCAGATGGGTTAGGCCGCTATTCAAATCTTAAATTTCTTTCAGAAATTTGTCTCGGCACGAAAAAAACGGCGTAAGCCGTTTCTTCCTTGTGCCGAGACCCAGATTTGAACTGGGGACCTACCGCTCTTCAGGCGGACGCTCTACCAACTGAGCTATCTCGGCATTAACTACCATAACGATAGTTCAGAAAATATAACGCGATTTTGTTTCTACTGCAATCAAAATTTATAGCTTGCCGATTACCTAACTATTATTTACGATCGTAAATAATAGTTAGGTAAGTATCGCATTTGAAGTCAAACTTCGTTTGCCACCGACAGGAATCTTTCATTACCCAGTAGGTGATTGTACTAAATCACATGAACAGTATAGTTTTCGCATCGTGCTCGTGGAATGGGCCAAGCCCCGATTGTGCTCAATCGCGTGCGATATGCTCAAACTTTTCGATTCCTGTACGCAAGCAAAACCTTTTGCTTGCTCGGTGGCAAATTCTCATTTCATTCGATTTTGCCACCGACAGGAATCGAACTTTACAAGTTCAGTACCCCAATTGGATATTTTGTTTTGTAAACTCACAAAATATCTCAATCGGGCTTCGATTCCTGACAAAAGCTCTCCCAGAGCTTTCTTCGGAGTCAAACTTCGTTTGCCACCGACAGGAATCGAACCTGTATCGGGACGTTAGGAGTGTCCAGTTCTATCCATTGAACTACGGCGGCGTTTTATAATCTTACTTCAATTCCATCGTATATTATATTTTTTATTGCATGAATTAATTTGAGAAAGGTGTGTCCTTTACGAATAGTAACCCTGCACATCCCATACTGTGTATTACATTTTGTACCTCCGTCATTTAGACGAACAATAAAATGTCTTTTGTCGATTTTTGTGATTTCAGACCAATATATCAAGCATTTATTCTCATCCATTCCAGTAAATATTCTAACGGTGATCTTTATTGACTCAGCTTTAACTTTAAAAATATTTCTAATTACATACAGATAAAGACGAATCATCTTTCCGTCAGAATTGATAAATTCACAAACCTTTTTACTTCCCTCGGCCCAATATAACATTGACAAAATTAGGACGAATTCACGACTTTCACCATCGAGCAATTTTTTAGCTTTTAAAACCGCTTCCTGTA
>Ga0209542_10003894_pt1 | contig 31392 bp, 26 predicted proteins | sample RifCSPhighO2_01_FD_184028 | JGI IMG/M metagenome (GOLD analysis project Ga0209542, IMG submission 184028) | Soil microbial communities from Rifle, Colorado - Rifle CSP2_plank highO2_0.1 (SPAdes) (version 2) | ecosystem: Environmental > Terrestrial > Deep subsurface > Rock core/Sediment ... | reverse complement strand
GAACGGGAGCGGGTTGCGGCGCAGACTCTTCTTTTTTCCTTAGGTTGATAACCTTATTCATTACTCAAATCTTACCAAATCTTAAATGAGCCTACAATGCTAGACGCTTTTTGCTTTTTTGCTAGTATTCTATCAGCTATCTAATTTCTAATGGCTATGGATTATTTGCGCGATTCAATTTTGGCCACACTGGCCTACTATGATATTTTTGATTTTCCGCTTACGCTTTTGGAGTTGCATAAATATCTTATCAACCCGGGCCGAGTGGCGAAGCTAACTATGGAAGGCGTTGGTGAAATAAAACTTGCGGATATCCAAAGCGAACTGGAATATTTGGCTGAAAGCGGGCGGGTTCAAACCAAAAACGGATTTTATTTCTTGCTATCGGGGAGAGCTCTTTTTGGCACGCGAATCATTCGGGAGAAAATATTCGCCCAAAAGCGGTCAATGCTTGTTAATCTGTGCAGATATTTTGCGTTTGTGCCTTATATCAGAGGTATTTGGGTAAGCGGGTCAATGGCCACGGCCAATACGACTGCGGATAGCGACTTTGACCTGATGGTGGTCGCGCGGGCCGGCCGGCTTTATACGGCGCGAATGCTCCTTTCGTTGACGGCTTCGGTTTTAAGGTCGCGCCGCAAGCGATACGAAGAATCGGCGCCGGACAAATTTTGTTTCAATCACTATCTTGCCGATAACGCGCTTGAGATAAGGCACCGCAGTCTCTATACCGCCCAAGCTTACATTAATCTCAAGCCGTTGATTAATCGGGAAAACCTGTCGGATAAGTTTTTTAGCGCTAACTCTTGGCTTTATAAATTTGTTATACACGGCGCGGCGGGAGACATTCTGACCCGGGGATTGAAGCCAAGCCACCTTGCCGAGCTTATTGCAAAAACGGGAGAGCGTGTCTTGGGTGGTTTCTTGGGTGACATGCTGGAACATGTTTTTAAGAAATACCAGCAGAAAAGAATAAAAGAAAACCCCATGACTTATGAAACGGGCGGAAGGGTGGTTTTCAGCGATAATGAGCTGGAATTCCACCCACGCTCTTTTGAGGCAGTTGTGATACAAAGATACAATCACAGACTTGAAATGTTGGGCATTTTGGCGCCAGCCAGAGAGGCAGATTCGGGCCTCTTGACTTAATAAACAGTTCGGCTATTATGTGCTATAAATTGGCACTCAAGCAATAAGACTGCCGACAAGAGGCTTTAGGCATTGGGCATTGGGTCCTAGCTCAGCTAGCGCCTAGCGTCTAAATCCCTAGGGCCTGATATTTATGTTAAGACCCCTGTCAGACCATGTAGTCATTGAACCCATGCGGGAGGAGAAGAAAAAGGGTGGCATTATCCTGCCCGAAACGGTGGATAAGGAAAGGCCGGAAAAGGGCAAAGTTATCGCCGTCGGTCCGGGCAAAATAGGTGAGGACGGCAAGCGCCGGCCACTGGAAGTTAAAAAAGGCGATGTGGTGTTATTTACCAAATACGGCCCCAATGAAATCAAGGTTGACGGCAAGGAATATCTTATTGCGAAGGAAGACGACATTCTAGCCATTATTTCATAATTGCAATCTCTAAATTACTAATTTCTAAACAAATCCAAAATTCAAAATTCTGAATTTTCAAATTATTTAGGATTTAGGATTTTTACTTAATATGCCCAAACAAATACTATACGACGAGCAGGCCCGCGAAGCGTTAAAGCGCGGTGTTGATAAGATTGCTAATGCAGTCAAAGTAACCCTCGGCCCCAAGGGGCGCAATGTCGTGCTGGACAAGGGTTTTGGCGCGCCGACAATTACCAAAGACGGCGTAACGGTGGCTAAAGAAATTGAGCTGAAAGACAAGTTTGAGAATATTGGCGCGGAACTTATCAAAGAAGTCGCCTCCAAAACCGGCGATATTGCCGGTGATGGCACAACTACCGCCACGGTGCTTGCCCAGGCAATAGTGGCCGAGGGATTCAGCGCGGTAAATTCAGGCGCCAATCCAATGGTTTTAAGGCGCGGCATTGATAAGGCCGTAAGCTGGGTCGTGAAGTTTCTCAACCAACATAAAAAGAGCGTCACCGGTTACGAAAAAATAAAGGAAGTTGCTTCTATATCAGCCAACGATCTGGCTATCGGCGAGATGATAGCGGATGTTTTTAAAGAAGTAGGAAAGGACGGCGTGGTAACGGTTGAAGAATCGCAAACCTCTGAAATGTCAAAAGAGATCGTGGAAGGCATGCAATTTGACCATGGCTTCATTTCGCACTATATGGTTACTAATACTGAAAGCATGGAAGCCAAGTACGACGACCCACATATCTTAATTACCGACAAAAAGATATCTTCCATTCACGATATCGTCGGACTTTTGGAGAAGCTGGCTAAGGGGGGAAAGCGTGACTTGGTAATTGTTGCCGAAGATGTTGACGGCGATGCTTTGGCGACGCTGGTGGTCAACAAACTGCGGGGCAATTTTAACGCTTTGGCCATTAAGTCCCCGGGTTTCGGCGACCGCAAGAAGGAAATGCTTGAAGACATCGCCGTTGTTACCGGCGGTGCCGTAATCACCGAAGAAAAAGGAATGAAACTTGAGAATGTTGAATTGGATATGCTTGGCCGCGCCCGTAAAGTTGTAGCCAACAAAGATAACACCGTAATTGTCGGCGGCAAGGGCAAGAAGGCCGATATTGACAAGAGGATTGCCCAGATTAAAAGTCAGATTGCCAAAAGCACCTCTGAATTTGACAAAGAAAAATTACAGGAGCGTCTTGCTAAATTGGCCGGTGGCGTGGCCGTGATAAAAGTCGGAGCGGTTACCGAATCCGAACTAAAAGAAAAGAAATTCAGAATTGACGACGCGGTAGCGGCGACCCGCGCGGCGCTGGAAGAGGGAATTGTGTCCGGAGGGGGGATTGCCCTTTTTGAGGCAGCTAAAGAGCTGACCAACAAGGCGGCTGGCGCGGCAGAATTCGGTGATGAAGCCAAGGGCGTCCAGATAATCAAAAGCATATTGGAAAAACCCTTGCGGGTTATTGCTGAAAACTCGGGCAAAGATTCCAACGAGGTTATCCAAAAGGTTATGGGTTTGGAGTCGGGTATGGGTTTTGATGCCAACACCGGCGAATATGCGGACATGGTCAAGGAGGGCATTATTGATCCGCTCAAAGTTGTGAAAATTGCGCTAATGAATGCCGCATCAGTGGCTTCACTTATCCTTACTACCGAAGCGGTGGTAACCGACATCCCGGAAGAAAAAGAAAAGGGCCCTGTTGGTGGCATGCCACCGATGGGCGACTACTAACCGACCACGCTTGGCGAAGTCCCGAGCTTGCGAGGGGCGGGAAGGGGGAATATTAATATAATTCAAAAAGCCCCATAAGGGCTTTTTGAATTATAAAAACCGCCTATTGAGATGGGCGGGTTATTTTATGGTTTTCAGTAATTCTTCAAGAAATGTTTTCCACACAATCCTTTCTTCCTTAAACTTAAATTCTTGGTTTTGGGCGTATCGGCGGTATGCTCCGCCCAGAATCAAAATAATCAGAAATAAAATAAAGACGAGATAATTCGGCAGGTAGTGTTTAATTCCGAGATAAAATATGATGCTTGAGGCGGCGATACAGATAATGACGGCGTATTCCAATCGTTTTTTCCAAAACCTTATTTTGTGATTGGCAACCGCAACCCGCTTGCGCAGTTTCGCGACTTTAGTCAAAAAGTTTTCTGCGTGGTTCTCGTTCACAGACCGGCCCCTTTGATTTTTTGATGTTGTTAACGATCTCTTCGGGTTTGTGGGACATATTGTCTCCCTGATGTGGGTATTGTTTCACGCAATTTGAAAGTGGTCAAATCAAAATTTTAAATTTACACTCCGCTTAATATTTATGATAGTATTTTATAAATAAACAAAATCGTAGATACTATGAAAAAACTTGAGACAAAACCAGCGATAGAACAAAAACCAGACCATGAAAAGAAAGAGCGGGTAAAGTTTATTCTGGGAGATTTAGGGTTAAAATGGGATGATTTGCGCGGCAAGAGAGTTCTTGATATTGGGTCCGGTCTTGCCCAACTGGCGCGTGTTGCTAATCGCGAAGGGATTAGCATAATATCCAGCGACCCCTATCTTTGGGGACATGAAAAAGAGGTAAGCAAGGAAGGGTTGAAAAAGTTAACGGAGGGCGTTCCTTTTGTTAAGGCAAGCGCGGATTTGCTGCCGTTTCCGTCAGAAACATTTGATGTCGCAACTTCGCATGCCGCTCCGCCCTTGGTTGGCGTGAATACGGAAGCGGATGTAGGGTTGGTTATTGACGAGGTTTACCGTGTGCTTAAAAATGGCGGCGAATTTCGCTTCGGCCCCGGCTATCTTCCGACTTATGTTTTCGACAAAGAAATTTTTACTTCCGAAGAAGGGGATACTTTCACGGCTGAACAACGCAAGGTAAGGATTGCTGACAAAACGCTGGAGCTTTTCAAAAACATTAGCCCGCACATTACAAGACACAAAATTGAGAGTGAGATAGATAGGAACTTTGGTCGTTTGTATTATTATATTTTACACAAACCCTATGATAATAAATAAAAAACCTCGTTTTGTTTTTGTGGTGGGCGGGGTGATGTCGGGAATAGGCAAGGGTATCACCACGGCCTCCACGGCGCGAATATTCAAGGATTACGGTTTTCGTGTCACCGCCGTCAAAATCGATCCGTATCTGAATATAGATGCGGGCACCATGAACCCCACCGAACACGGTGAGGTTTTTGTAACAGATGACGGCATGGAATGCGACCAGGATGTCGGCAATTACGAGCGTTTTTTGGGAGAAGATATTCCCAAGGTCAACTATATGACCGCCGGTCTGGTCTATCAGAGTGTTATTGAAAAAGAGCGTAATCTTGCTTATGGCGGCAAATGCGTGGAGGTTATTCCGCACATCACGGATGAGGTGGAACGTCGGCTGATGAAAGCCGCGCAACTGGCCAAGGCCGATTCGACAGGCTCACGGCAAGCCGATTTTGTGCTGGTGGAGATAGGCGGCACGGTTGGGGAATATCAGAACCTGATATTTCTTGAAACGGCCAGAATAATGAAGCTTAAAATGCCTGACCGGGTTTTGTTTATGCTGGTCAGTTATTTTCCGATACCTAAAATGATCGGCGAGATGAAGACCAAGCCGACCCAGCACGCTGTCAGGGCTCTGAACTCTGCCGGTATCCAGCCGGATATAATTATTGCCCGTTCGGCGGTGCCGCTGGATGAGTCGCGCAAGCTAAAAGTTTCGGTGTTTTGCAACATGCAACCGCAGGATATTATCTCGGCACCCGATATCGCCAGTATTTATGAAGTGCCGGTGAATTTTGAAGAGGACAACCTTGGCCGAAGAATTCTGGCTAAGTTTGGCTTAAAGACCAAAGCCAAAGGGCTGAAACAATGGAAAGATTTGGTGGATCGAATAAGAAAATCCCAAAAACCCGCGCGAATAGGTATTGTGGGGAAATACTTTGGCACCGGGGACTTTATATTATCCGACTCTTATCTCTCGGTGATAGAAGCCGTCAAACAAGCGGCGTTTTCGCTGAACCGTAAAGCGGAAGTTGCCTGGCTGGATGCCGAAAGTTATGAGAGGGATGCCAAATCGGCGGGGGAGCTTAAAAAGTTTGACGGTATTATCGTGCCCGGCGGATTCGGCGCGCGGGGCGTGGAGGGCAAGATAAAGGCGATTGAGTACGTGCGCAAAAATAATATCCCGTTTTTGGGGCTTTGCTACGGTTTGCAGTTGGCGACGGTTGAATTTGCGCGCAATGTTTGTGGCCTTCGCGACGCCAACACGACTGAAGTTGACCCTCAAACACCTCATCCGATAATTCATACCATGGCCGAACAAGTGGAGAAGATAAAACAAAAAGATATGGGCGGTTCCATGCGCCTCGGCGCCTATGACTGTCAGCTTAACCCGCGGTCTATAAGCCATAAGCTATATGCCATAAGCCGCATCAGTGAGCGCCACCGCCACCGCTACGAAGTTAACGAAAAATACGTGCCGCTGTTAGAAAAGAAAGGCCTGCTGATCGCCGGCCGCAATCCCCAGCGCAACCTTGTGGAGGTCATTGAACTTCCAAAAAATAAATTCTTCATCGCTTCGCAATTCCACCCTGAATTCAAAGCCCGTCCCCTTAGTCCCCATCCGTTGTTCGTGGGATTTATAAAAGCGGCGACGGAATAATACTTTGCAAATCGTTATTTCAGCGGATTTGCGCGGGTGGTTTAATATGCTATTATTCCATCATCTGTTCTTTGAAAATTGAGGTGGTGATTGCGTGAAAAAAGAGTATTTCCTGAAATGTTGGGTGGGGCCGGGCATGTTTCCCGACGAGCGGAGCATTTGTTTCAAAGACAAGGACGGCAATGATATTTCCGGTTTTGTGTGGGCAGGAGCGGTTGATGAAGAAAACGGCCTTGTACGCGTTGACATATGCAATGAAACATTAGATGTTTTTCTCGTGACGAACGGCGGATGGGAGCTTTTTATGTCCAGGCGGGTATGGGTTCCCAAAGATGCGATTGTAATCAAAAACAAAGAAAAATGACGGTGCGAGATGACATCAATTGAATTCTTAGATGAGTTTTTGACCAAGTTTTTGGTTTATTTAATTTTTGAAAATAAGGTATCTTGCCGCCATTCCGAGGCGGGATATCATATCACGGCCGGCGGGAAAGAAATTGCCATGATAGAGTGGGAACCGCCGAAAGACAAAGAATACTCCAAAGAACCAGTTGTGTGGTTGGGGCGCGAGAAACTCATTGGTATGAGATATTTGATACTTGCTGAAGCCGCTCAAGTCATAATTCAGCAGAAGATTGATATGGAAAATGACGGATTAAAGAAGATAAACGAGTATATGCTGAACTGGCATCAAGAGGAACGAGAGATGCGCGCGGATGCCGCGCTTAGGGACATTAAAAAGAAATATTCCGAATTGATAAATTAAAAACCCTCGCCGTGGCGGGGGATTTTTTGTGGGGCGCAATCAGATTGCGCCCCACTTATTTTGAATCATTTTCTGCTGACTCTGGATGCGGAGCCACGAAGGGCTTGGCCGGATCGGTAATTTCGGGATAAAAATCTTTGGGCCGGTCTTTGTAGGCCTCTTCAAGAATTTTCATCAGGACCGGCAAAGCTCTTTTGCCGCCGCTTTCATTCTCGCCATTTTCGGCTTTAAGGGGCAGTTTGTCTTTTCGGCCTATCCAGACGACGCCGCACACAGAAGGTGTGCAGGCCTTTATCCAAAGGTCAGTTGCATCGCCGTCTTGGTTGGTGGCGGTGCCGGTCTTAGCTATCAGCCCCACCCCGAGCGATCTGGCTTTTTGAGCGGTGCCGTGGAGCAGTTCTACCGTAGACCGTAGTCCGCGGATGATCTGCGCTTGTAGATTGTCGGGGAATATTTGTTTTCCATTTTGTTGTTGCTGCCGGAAAACGATAGCTCCAGCCGCATCGCTGATTATCTTGACACTGTAGGGCTCAACATAGTTGCCGTTAAAGCCGGTCATCGCTCTAACCAGTTCAAAGGGCGAGGCCTCGATAGAACCGATGGCTACGGTTAAGCCCGGGTCAAGCGGCGGCTCCTTATCAAGGGCGTAGACGATGCGGGCAATCTTCAACTTAGTATCATCGGGGAGGTTCTTTTCCAGAACACCACCCCGGAAAAGAAGTTTGTTAAGTGTCCCGCTATCAAAGTTTTCCGGTATATGGCATTTACACTTATCTTCAACTCGCTTGACGATATCAATTCCCAGCCGCTGGGCCATTTCCAAAATTTCATATTTGGAAACACGCATGGCGACCCCGTTAATCACCATTTGAACACCGCTCATTGTCGCGCAATTGCGCGATTGGGTTAGGGCGACTACGGCATCTATGGTGCCCATATAACGAGGCAACCCCTGATAGGGGAAATTGACGAAAAATTTAAGCACCCCATTACCCATATGGGCTCCCACGCTGGGAGAATCGTTTAGCTGACAAGGTCCATTGCCTTCATCAGCACAACTTAGCCGCCCGCCGTCCTCAAGCCATTTGGCATAAAAGTATGGCTTAAAGGTTGAACCGGTTTGGCGCTGGAACTGGTTGAGCGGGTATTGGTTTTCGCGAAACTGCGGTTCCTGTGTCCAGACTCGGATGGCTCCGGTCTTGGCGTCAACAAGTATGGCGGCTCCCCAAAGATCTTGTTTAAGCATGGGGTTGGCTGTTTTCATTTTTTCCAATGTCTGATGCAGAGCTTCGTAAGCAACCGACTGTAGGCGGCTATTAATGGTAGTATGAACTCTAATGCCGGTGTCAACTACCCTAAACTTATCGCGTAGTCCCAAAAAGACATACTGTGAAAAATGCTGGTTGATTTTGTCTTTTTGACTCCTCTCGGGAATCGGCCGCTTTCCGTATTCTATTTTCTGTTTGTAAGTTATCCCGCCGTCTTCGTAGAGCTGTTTCAAAGCGCGGTTTCTTAACGCTTTGAACTCTTTTGGGTTGCGAAAAGGCGAATTGCCGGGCATTCTGGCTAGGCAGACGATGTCTACCGCACTGCCCTTATCCAGTTCCCAGACATTTTTACGGAAGTAAAACTTGGAAGCGGATTGGATGCCGTAACGCCCATAGTCAAAATAAACATTATTAAGCCAGATTTCCAATATTTTATTGCGTGGGAGGTGTGATTCTAAGTGCCAAGCATAGAAAACTTCTGCTATTTTTCTTTTGATGCCGTCGCTTAATTTTTTAGTTTCCCGCTCTTTCTTAAGATATTCCCGGGCGAAATAATTTTTGGCCACTTGTTGGCTGATAGTTGAACCGCCTTGGTTTTTAACTAAGCGCCCGTCTTTGACAGACGCCTTAACATCAGCGGTCAGAGCCCTGATTATCCCGATTATGTCAAAAGCAAAGGGGCGAGTGTCAAAGCGCCTATCTTCTAGCGCCTTAGCCACCTCCGGAAAGACGCCCATTTCATCCAAATTAAGGGATTCGCGGCAGTAAAGACACCGTTCGTCAATTACGCGGCCGTCATTGTCATAGAAGTAAGAACTCTCATATTTGTTGGTTTCAAGACGTGACCAGTCGGGTATGTAAGTGAAATAGAGGTTACCGAGGAAAAGCAGGACTGCTACGGTAACCAGCAGAGACACTTTAACTGTGCCTTGCCAATGCCTTGCCAGACAACGCAGGGTTTTCCACGGAGAATGAAGCGGCGATAATGCTAGCCAGACAAATTTCAGCATTTTGGCTAGGCCGCTTGTGGCCAGAAAGAACTCATCAAAAAGATTAACGCAACCGAACACTAGTGATCTGAAAATTAATTCAAGCCAATTGCCGATAGTTTCCCTTATGTCTTTTGCGGTTCTGGCCATGACAATTCCGAAGAGCCACAATAATCCGGGTATTAATCCGAAAACAAACCAGACAGCTCTAAAAAACCACATTTAACGCCTCAAATTGCTTAGATTATTTGTTATTTTGTCAAGAAACTTACCTGAAAGATATACCAAGCGGACTTCAAAGTCAAAATTTTGATTTATTCAAAAATGTGGTAAATTAAAGCAGTATTGAGGTTATCTCAAACATAAAGCGGTCTGTCGTGTTGCCGAAAAGCAATGATAGCCGCAAAATCATATGTGGTTATATATTATACTTGGATTGGTCGTTTTGTGGCTGGTCGGAATGTATAATTCGCTGGTTGTCTCCCGCAACCGCGTCAAGGAGGCGTGGTCGGACATTGATGTCCAGTTAAAGCGGCGCTACGACCTGATTCCCAATTTGGTGGAAACGGTTAAGGGTTACGCGGCGCACGAAAGCGGGGTGCTTGAAAAAGTGATTAGAGCGCGGGCGGAAGCGATGGGCGTCAAGTCGGTGGCCCAGCACGCCGAGGCGGAGAATATGCTTTCCGGCGCATTGAAAAATCTTTTTGCTCTGGCCGAGGCCTATCCCAACCTTAAAGCGTCCGACAACTTTGTGAAATTGCAGGACGAGGTCACCGATACTGAAGATAAGATACAGGCCGCCCGCAGGTTCTACAACTCCAATGTTATGACGCTGAATAATAAGGTTGAGGGTTTCCCGACAAACCTGATGGCTGGCCCGTTCGGATTTGCTAAGGCCGACTTCTTTCAGCTGGGCTTGGAAGCGGAGCGTGAGAATATAAAGATACTGTTTTAAATATGTCAGACAAATTTGAGAAGGAGAGAATAATTTTAGAAAAGGAAAGAGTTTTGACTTACTCGAAATTGAGTTGTCCGTTAGGATGCCGCTATTGTTTTGTCGGAGATTTGAATATCGAACAGCAAAAGGATGCGGTTTACTTGTCCGAAAAACAGACGGAATTGTTATTTCAATTGCCGTCAGAAATTAAATTAATAATGCTCGGCTGTGACACGGAATTCTTACAGGATAAAAAATCTGCATTGGAAATTCTTGGGAGGCTTATTAAAACTGGGCGGGATATTTCTATTATTACCAAGTTGTCCTTACCGCCCGAGTTTATAAAAAATTTGTCAGAAATTAATCGAAAATTAAATAAAAATGGAAATTTTTTGATATTTTCGATAAGTTTGACTTGTCTGGAATCGGCTAAAATTTGGGAACCGAAGGTTCCGGCACCTGCCAAAAGAATAGAAACGTTAAGAAGCGCCCACGAATCAGGAATTAAAACACTGCTGGCCCTGAGGCCATTATTGCCGACAATATCGGATTCAGAGCTTGAGAGCGTCATAAAGCTGACAGAGGGAATTTCATGTGGATTTTATTCTGGTCCGCTTTATCTTAAAAACTTAGACGAAGACCCGATTAGAGATATTAAGGATTTAATTATTGAAAAAGTTGAGCCTGACTGGATGCCAAAAGGCAATTCTTTTTATAAAGTTGAAAAGGCTGGCCAAATGGAAAATCTCAAAAATGTTATAGAAAAATATAATAAAAAGTTATTTGATGGTGTAGCAGAAGCCGTTAAGTATTTGAAAGAAAATGAAAAATATTGAATTCAAAGTGTCGCTTGGCGATAAAATAGTTTCTCCCGGCAAACTAAAAAATCTAGGAGCGGTCTACGAGGGAAGACTTACTCAAAGAGATATTTATTTTAACTGTAAAAAGGGAAGGATTAAATTGAGATTTTTAAATGGAAAGAAGGCGGAATTAATTTTTTACAAAAGAGCCGACAACAAAAAATCCAGAGTCTCTAACTATCAAATTTTAGAAATGGGCCTCGCTTATGCCAGACCAATTTTAAGCATATTAAATCAATCGTTAGGAAAGAGGGCAACTGTTGAAAAATCAAGAGAACTCTGGGTATATAAACACACTAGAATCCACCTTGATAGGGTTAAGAAACTTGGAAACTATCTTGAACTGGAGACGGCAATTGGCGGGATTAGTTGGAAAAACGGCATGGCCGAACATTTAAAGGTAAAAAGTGGGTTAGGATTAAATATTTTCAAATCCGTAAGCGAATCTTATGAGGACTTAATCAAATTCTTAAATAATTGAAAACCATTAATGCCTAATCTCTATACCCAAGCCGATTCCAACATCCGCAAGACGTGGTTATTGATAACCGTGTTTTTGGTTTTGATAATTGTGCTGGGATGGGTGTTCGCGCGAGCTTATCAGCGGCCGGACATATTGTATTTTGCCGTGGGCTTGAGTTTTTTGATGAACTTTCTGGCCTACTATAAGTCCGACTCCATCGCTTTGGCGATGTCGCACGCCCAGCCGGTCAAGCGGGAACAATACGTTGACCTTTTCCAAATCGTTGAGAATCTCTGCATAACCGCCGGACTGCCGATGCCGCGGATGTATATCATTCCCGAGCTGCAGATTAACGCTTTTGCCACCGGACGCAATGCCAAACATGCGGCGGTTGCCGTAACGCAGGGGGCTTTGCAAAAATTAAACGAAAACGAGCTTAAGGGCGTGCTGGCCCATGAATTGTCGCATGTCGGCAACCGTGATATTTTGATTTCGTCGGTGGTTGTGGTCTTAGCCGGACTTGTGGCGATATTGTCGGACTGGTTTTTAAGGGCCAGTTTTTTCCAAGGACGCGGTGACCGTGACCGTGACGGCGGGGGAGGGCTGATCATGCTGATTGGTTTGGCCCTTGCGATATTGGCGCCGCTGGCGGCGACATTGATTCGTTTGGCGGTGTCGCGCAAGCGCGAGTATCTGGCCGATGCCTCCGGCGCTTTGCTAACCCGCTACCCCGAAGGCCTTGCCTCGGCGCTGGAAAAGATAAAGAGTGACGGGAGCGCCATGCGTTTTGCAGCGCACAATGCCACCGCGCATTTATTTTTATCTAATCCGTTTAAAGGTCAGCATGGTCGAAGCTGGCTGACTAATTTGTTCATGACCCACCCGCCGCTGGAAGATAGAATTAAGACGCTAAGAAGTTTAAGATAACCTTAAATTTAACAGAACCAATGAACGAAAAAAATAAAATTGAAGAGCCGAAAAAGTTTGATTTTACCAAGATTGATACCGAGTTAATCCGGGACAATAGCGGCAAAGTTACCGGCAAAGTGGAAACGATTTCGGTGATTGATGAAGATACCGCGTTTGAACTGGAAGCGATGCTCGGCGGCGACAACCGCGATAAGTCGGGTATTCAGCGAAAGATTAACGAGTTAAGATGCTACTTTGAATTGGAAGACAGGCATATGGTTCTTAAGAAAGTGAAACTTCTGGATCCCAACGGGGAAGTTCTACAGTATCAGAACTTGGAAAAATTGCCGCCCTTGACCATGCGCCATATGGAAGAACTGTTTACCCGATTTCAGGGGAAGGTCATGCTTAATATCCGGGATGCCGACAAAGAAAAGAAGCGTCAGCTTGAGGCGAAGCGTTTTGAGATAAATTGATTTGATTAGCGCTTGGTATCATTACCAGCGAGTTCTTCGACAGGATGTTTTTTATTGTGGAGGCGTCGCATAGTGGTCTAGTGCGGTTGCTTGGAGAGCAACTGTATCCGAAAGGGTACCGCTGGTTCGAATCCAGCCGCCTCCGCCAATTTTCAGAATTCGGATTTTGGGCGATTGTTGCCTCGCCCCGCCAAAGGCAGGGCTCGGCTTCGGCAAGGATTTTGAAGGGATTTTTGAAATCCAAAAACAATTTCTGCCCGCTCAAACGGAAGTTCGAACCAATCTTTTTCAGAAAATCCCGACCCTGTTCGGGATTTTCTTGCAAAGCGATAATTTCGGCTTGTTTTACGGAGTTTATGAATTTGGCGGCGAGTTCGAACCGATTATTGCTTTTTTGCTCAAAAGCCGTCATTTTGTCTTTCAAAAGCTGTTTTTGATTGACGAGTTTGTTTTTGGCTTCCCGATATTCGGCGAGGTTCAAAGCGTTTTCAAGATAGGCGTTCATCAATTTTTCCAGTTTCTCGTCAATCGTTTTTATTTCGTCATCTGTTTTTTGAGCAAAAAAGCGTGATGATTGGGCTTTCTCATTTTTCTCGCTTTCCAATTCATTTATCATTTTGTCAGCCCAATCATCAGGCAAAGAAACTTTTTGTATAGCTTCGTTGATTTGAGATGAAATTTTTTCTTCTCTCGTAAAAACATTTTGCGAGCAAATATGGTTTGGATTTTTCTTGGTGCAGTAGTAATAAGTGTATGATTTTCCGCTTAGCTTTATCTTTCTATCGGCGGTTATGGTAAAACCACATTCTCCGCAATGGAAAAATCCGCGATAAAGAAAAAATTTCATCGCATCTACTTTTTGCGGTTTTGATTTTCTTTTCATTACTTCTTGGCATTCGTCAAAAAGTTTCTTTGAAATAATCGGTTCTTGCTTTCCTTCAAAATATTCGCCGTTGTAGCGGATTAAGCCGTAGTAAAAAGGATTTTGAAGTAAATACTGAAAATTTGAAACGGAAAGCAAAGAATCTCGCCGCCCTTTCAAGCCGAGATCATTGATAATCTTTCGGATTTCTTTCAGGGTATATTTTCCACTTGCGTAGGCCTCAAATGCTTTTTTAATCAATGGCGATTTTTCTTTATCAACATAAATCTGTTTTGTTTCTTTGTTGTTGAGATAACCGAGAGGGGCCATTTGAGGCCAAAGTCCATTTTTTAATTTTTGGCGGTGTCCTCGCTTTATATTTTCCGAAAGATTATCAATGTAATATTTTGACTGCCCGAAAGCGATTGAAAGCATAAATTTGCCTTGCGGTGTCGGGTCAAACCAAAAAGTCGGGAATTTTAGCTCTTTGATAACGCCGGTATCAACCAGATAAATGATTTGCCCGCCATCAACGGAATTGCGAGCTAATCTGTCGGGGTGCCACGCTAAAATTCCCGTCGCTTCGCCCGCTTCAATTCTTTTCAACATTTCAGCGAAGACAGGCCGGCCGGGCTTTTTCGCAGTTTGCTTTTCTACCAAAGTATCAACAACATCAATGTTTTCTTTTTTGGCTAACTCTCGCAATTCAGCCAATTGGTCGGCAATACTGCGAATTTGCCTGTCTTCGCTGTCCGTTGACTTGCGGGCGTAGATGAAAAACTTTTTGGTTTGATTATTTTCGTTTGTCATATTATTTGGGCAGTCAAAATTAAATTATCGCTTTGCCTTTCGCCAAGGGCGAAAGAAAAAAGATTGGTTAATAAATTTTTCAAATTTATGTTTGCCTTCGGCAAACCGAACTTCCGTTTGAGCGGGCAGAAATTGTTTTTGGATTTCAAAAATCCCTTCAAAATCCTTGCCGAAGCCGAGCCCTGCCTTTGGCGGGGCGAGGCAACAATCGCCCAAAATCCGAATTCTGAAAATTGGCGGTGCCTTTTGGTTAAAATCCGAACTTTTTTTGACGAAAATCCAGACTGCGAATTCTGAAATCCAATCGCTCGGGCGGGCAAAAAGGAAGGGGGTTGGGGGGAAGGAATTTTTGCCCGCCCTCGCTTTCCGCCGCCACCGAATTTCGTATTTCGCTTTGCGAAATGCGCCGCCCAAGAAATTTGTTTGATTGTTTTCATTTTATTTGGTAGTATAGCAATAAGGGTAATAACCTTATATACTATAATACTACCAAAACTTTATTTATATGACAAGTGGAAAAACAATCAGCGAAAATATCAAGGAAGTGCGCGCCAAGCTTGGCTTAACCCAAGACGATTTAGCCAAGAAGGCGGATATTAAATATACAACGCTTATGAAGATCGAAAGCGGTACAGTTAATAAGCCGAGCGTCCAAACTATGGATAAAATTGCCAGAGCACTTGGTGTTTCAATAGAATATTTAATCAAATAAAACTATGAAAAATTTTGAGGACCACTCTCATCTTATTGATGAAGCAAAACAATTTGATAAAAAAATGCAATCTAAAGTTGACGCTGGCGAAGCTCAAAATTTTAGCGAGGCGCAGGAACTTGTCATGTTTGATGAGACATTTGCGGTAGACAGGGAGCGAGATATTGAAGACATTAAAAAATTAATGAGACGAGTGCGAAAAGACCCCAAGATAGGAAGGATGGGAAGCGAATACAGTCAAGAGAGTGATAAAAAATATGGCTGGCTTAAATACTCGGATGAGCAGGTAGAAGCTGGGCAGTGGGAAGAAGGTGATCTTAATTTTGTAATCGAGGAATTGCGCAAAGAAAGGATTGATAACTATTTTGGTAATGTTGCAAGAAAATATGAACCGGCAATGCCAATACCTGATAGCATTGTTCGCCTTAACCAAGAAGCTGAAATTGCAGAGACACTTCGTGGTGACAAACCTGTCTTAATTCGAGGAAATTGGCGTATGGGAAAAACGAGCATGATGCGGTCTTTAGAAACACACCAATTTGGTTCGGAAAATTCTATTATTATTGATGCAATGGCAGAAAGCGCAGGCAAAGGCGAATCGCTTGAAGATTTCCAAAAACATTTTGGAGTATACACAATTGCTAGATTTATAGCAGAAAGAGAACTTGCGGGAGCAGAGCTGGAAGATAGATTCAAGAAAGAAAATGAGGTTAGAAAGCAAATAGCAGAAAGTCAAAAATCTCCCTTTGAATTTCTTAATGATTATCTTGTTCAGCGAGGAGAAAAAGTATTTTTGTCTATCGATGAGGTTATAGGATTTGCGGAGCAACCGGAAAAACTGAAGTATCTCGCCGATCTGAAAGGTTTAAGTAATATACAATTAGCTATTGTACTTCATAGATTTGCTTCTTTTGAAAGTTCATTTAAGGAGATTTTTGACGGATACGAAACACATTTTGTACATCCACTAACTTTAGAGGAAGTTGGAATATTGATCCGAAAACCTCTTGAGGGGACTCAAATTACTTTTACTGATGATGCCATTCAGAAAATTTTTGAATTTACCGGAGGCCGACCAATGGAAATTAACAATGTCTGTCGGGCTTTAATGGACCAATTTTCTGAACATAAAAATTATAGATTTACTTATCGCGTGGAAGATATAGACGCGTTAACTAAAAAAGAAACTTGGCAGTTTGGGGAATCTTTCAGAGTGGCAATCGATACTTATAAGCGAGTTTATGGTCGCTCTATGAGCGATGAAGAACGCGCGATAATTGATAGATTGATTGAAAGAGATGAAGTTCCTGTTTCAGAAATTGACGCGGAAAAAATTCAGCCATTGATTGATACAACTTTTATCGCAAAAGATGAAAGTAAAGGAATTTATCGCGTCAATGGTGTATTATTTAAGCGGGTAGTTTTGGATCAAAATCTTTGATTGCGGCGCGCCAGTTTCACTGGCACGAAATTCGGTGGCGGCGGAAAGCGAGGGCGGGCAAAAATTCCTTCCCCCCAACCCCCTTCCTTTTTGCCCGCCCGAGCGATTGGATTTCAGAATTCGCAGTCTGGATTTTCGTCAAAAAAAGTTCGGATTTTAACCAAAAGGCACCGCCAATTGGGAAATGATGTCATTGGCTCGCCCTCTGCGAGGGCTCGCCAGCCCTGCCTGTGGCAGGCAGCCGATTTTCGGGGAAATCTCAAGCTGTTTTGAGATGAACTTTTGGTGACAAAGAGGATTTGTCTGCTCATGGTCTGTGAGATTTTGATGTATAATAAATCTATGAACCAAAAAGGATTTGCGCCGCTCATTTTGATACTTGTTATTGTCGGGGCGCTCACCGCAATAGGCGGCGGGACTTGGTATTATCAGCAACCGGCCAAAACAAATATTAAATCTGCTCCGGAGACGGAAGTGATCCCTGAATCGTTTTCTGCTCCGGTTGAACAGCCAAAACAGCAAGCGCCGACTATCCCCGCACCAACGATAACACAGCCGCCATCTCCAAAAGCCGCACTCAAACCTTCTCCGACTACAGTTCCGATGCCCTCTACATCACCACAGGCCGTCACCCCACCGACAACCCTTAGTAAAACATGTGCCCGTCCTTTTTCTCCAAAATTGGGATCGGTTCCGTATTATACCGGCCCGCTTTTTGACGCCCATTTTCATATGCCGAGTTCAAGGGGACTAGCTGAAATGATGAGCCAAAAGCATGGGGGAGAGACCACATCAGATCCGGTTCTCGGAAAAGACGTTACTCTGGAGGAAATCTTGTGCTTTTTTAACAAAGAAGAAGTTAAGGGGGCCATCGGTTTTTATGCCCTGGATCCGACTTCCTTGGGAGATACCCTGGAAGTTGCCAGAAACATAAAGGAAGAATCTCTGGGAAGCATTGCTTTGTTTTTGATGCCCATCACGCTTGATGCAGAAAAGCTGGACAGCCTTCATCAGTCCAACGCCGGATTATTCAAAGGCTACGGAGAGCTTGGTTTTTACGATGTGTGGCTTAAACCCTTGACCCCAAGCGACCCCAAATTGTTTAACATATATAAGGTAGCCAAAAAGCACGGCTTAATCGTAATGATGCATCCTGATGCGGGCCAAAAAAGCAATATTGAAACAGCCCTGCAGAACAATCCCGGGGTGAACTTTTTGCTGCACGGATTTCAGGCAGAAAACTATATCGCCGATTTGATAGACAGATACCCCAATGTTTATTTTTCTATAGATTCGGCCGTATTGTATCCAATGATGGGATTGTTTATGTCGGGCCCCAAGGAAGTATTTATTTCCAGATTTGAACAGGAATTTGATTCAATGTTGAGTCAAAATATTAGCAAATGGAAGGGGACAATTGAAAGGTACCCTAACAGATTTATGTGGGGGACTGACAGGGGGGTAAAATGGCATTACAATGAGGAGATAAGTATTTTGTTTGAAGAATTTGCTAGAGCTTTCATCGCCCGGCTCGATCTTTCGGTTCAAGAAAATTACGCTTATAAAAACGCCGAAGGACTGCTTCAAAAAAGATAAATAACGGTTTGGTATATACCGTTTCTTTTCCAGATATTGAGGACTAATTTATTAAGCGAAGCTGTTTGCTACCAAAAAAACTTGTCATCCCTTAGGGAGATCACTCGTAGGGTGAAAATCGTCCTTTCCGCTCCGGTTCCCGCCTTCACTCAAGAGTTTCGGTCGGGCAGGCAAGGCGAGGCGGGCGGAAGGGGGCCGTTCAGGCTCTGAAAAGCCTTCAGGCTCGAAGAGGTGTGGAGGGAATCCTTCGACAAGCTCGGGACAAGTTTCCGCCCGCCGAGCCCAGCCAGTTCCGTTCGGATATTTTCAAATACACACCGCCCATAATCAAACCCCTGCCTTGGCGGGGGTTTGATTTGAGATTACAGAGTTGCCGTTGGTGTCGGAGTTGCTGTCGGCGTCACCGATGGCGTCAATGTCGGAGATGGCTGGGGCTTTTTGCAGGCGTTCCTGGCATCTTTGAAAGCTTTCTTGGCATCTTTCAACGCATCCTTATAAATCTTTTTAGCAGAATTTTTAGCATCTTTGAATGCTTTGTTGGCCGTTTTAATAGCCGCTTTGCGTGCCTTTTTCTCTGACGGACTTACTGAAGGCGAGGCGCTTGGCGAAACTGACGGCGTTGCCTTGGCAGCTTCTAGGGCGGCCTTATGGTTGTCGTTGGCGGTTTTTGTGGCCGCAAGATAAGTGTTGCGAGCCGCTTTTGTGGCCGAATTGTAAGCATCCTTGGCCGCTACTTGGCAAGTTGCGCGTTCGGCGCGCTTGTTTTCTTTCTCCGCTCTTTCTGTTTTATCTTCTTTTTCGGACCTTTCAGAAGGCCGCGGGCTGACCGAAGCTTTTGGCGACGGAGAATTTTCTTCTTTTTTACCGTTATCCTCACCGCGCTTGAAGGGGTTGAAACTGGGTTTAGCTAATGCCGTGCTTGCAACCAGAAATCCCACTAAAACAAACACCGGAATAAGTTTTTTCATATATATTTGATGTTATTTACCAATATTAAACATACTCGACCTTTTAAATAGTATGTGCGACAAGTATAGCATTTGTATAATCTTTGTCCACCCCGCTAGAGGTAGGGCATCCCTCTTTAAAGGGATCGTCTGCGCCGGCCATGCCTAAAGGCGGGCCGGACCTCTGACTGGGTGGACATTCATTTGATATTGTGTTAATCCTCCGCCAAGTAGCTTTACAACTTTAGAGGAGTTTAACGATGAAAAAGCTTGTGTTTTTGGTGGCAGTAGTATGTTTTCTGGCAATTTCATTTTCCAGCGAAGCCCAGTTTGGGAAGAATAAGGTGATTTGGGAACGCGTTGACCGCAACTTTTACCGGTCGGAGCATTTTGATATCTGGTTGATTGGCGTGGATTTAAAAGACGCTGTTGCCCGCGAGCATTTCGGCGAAACGGTGGCTCACCTTGAAAATTCATACGACTGGTTTTCTCACGTGGCCGGCGAAGCACCCGAAAAGCGCTTGCCGGCGGTTATTTACCGGACTCACAGCGAATTGGAATCAACGCAGATTACCGGCGAAATACTTCCCGAAGGCGTGGGGGCGTTTGCCGAATCGGTGCGGAACAGAGTTGTCTTGAAATTGGATTTTTATCCCGCCCTCGGACGCTCCATCAGTTCCCACGAACAAACGCATATTTTTCAGTTTTTTCTTGCGAATCTGAACATTGCCCATAAGATTGCAAGGTCGTTCTCGGTTCCCGACTTTCTCATGGAGGGCGGGGCGGATTATCTGGGAGTAAAGTTTGCGCCTTATACGCGCGATGACATCCGCCGGATTCATCAAAGAATCGCGGCCGGGAATCCCGAAAAGTACCTCCCAAGCTGGGAAATGCTGACGAAAAATAAGACCAATCCTTACGCTTTCGGTTCCATGGTATTCTTGTTTCTTGAAGGCCGGTTCAGCGAGACAACCGCCATTTCGTTTATGGTCAGGCCGCTAAAGGAAAAAAGAGAAGACCTGCTTAAACTTTTGGGAGAACTGACGGGCGGGATTATTGACAGTCAGGAAACGTTTGACCGGATGTTCCGCGATTTTTGGGCCGAACGCTACGCGCGGGAAATGCTTGACAAACCCAAGCCCTATCAGGAGACAGCCAATTTCAAGGGCCGGTCGCTGACTATTCCGGATTTTCCGTTCCCCCTGCTTTCTCCGTCGCCTTCGCCTGACGGCAAGGAGATAGCCGCTTTTACCATTCAAAAAAACGGCGTTGTTCTCGTGGTTACATCTTTGCCTCCGTGGGAATTTAAGGGCCTAGATATCCCCAAACATTCAAAGGATATCCGCAGTTTGACCCGCAGCTGGCCGCTTAAGCATTACGAATATGTTATTGCCCAGCGGCTGGAAACATGGCCTTTCAACGGATTTGACTTATCCTGGTCGCGCGACAGCTCGCAAATTGCGTTCTTCGCGCGTAAGAATCGCGACCACACTCTGTTTATTGTGGATTCAAAGAAAGGAAACATTCTGTGGCAGATTGAAGTTCCGTTTGACCAGGCATTTTCGCCGGCATTCGGCTTGGACAACGATACGATTTACTTTTCGGCGGCAAAAAACCTTTCCCGTAACATCTACTCGCTGAATCTCAAAACGGGAGAGTATCAAAATCTTACCGAGGACGGGCGCTGTTTTAACACCGCACCCATACTGTCGCCGGACGGCAAGAAACTGGTTTATGTCGCGTATAACGGCGACTTTCAGAAGATTTGGCTGTTGGATCTGACCACATTTGAAAAGACCCAGCTTACTTTCAATCGCTCCAATGAGGACTCTCCCAGTTTGTCCGACGACGGTTCCACTCTTCTTTTTACCGGCGATGATGACGGGGGAGTGTGGAATATCTATACGATAGATATGAAAAGCCGCGAGGTGCGGCAGAGGACGAATCTCTTTGGAGGCGCGTTCACGCCCAGATTTTTTCCGGGTTCCAAAGACCGCGTCGTATATACCGCATACTGGCAATATGACCAGTATAAGAGCATGATTTACCCTAATTTTGAGGTTTATGAGGCGACATTCAAGGAGCCGGTAAGAATATTTGCAATGGTTGATAAAAGTGAGCCGATGCAAATTTCTTTCCGGCCGGAAACGGCGGCGAAGAGAATGCTGGACGAAGGCCAGCTTAATAATCCCGAAAAACCGCCCAAGAAGTGGTATATTTACGGAAGAAGCACCTCCCTGAACTACAACACCTACTGGGGCATGGCCGGAGGGAGTAATATCTTCTTGTCTTCAATCCTTGAAGACGAACATTATGTTTTCCAGATGGCCGCCAGCGGAAAGTCATTCCGGCTTTTCAGCGGAGCGTATCTTGACCAGCGCCGGCGCATGGCTTGGGGATATGGTGTGTATGACCTAAAAATTCCGCTCTTCTACCTTCACTACAATATTTCCGAAGGTGGAGCGCGCCAGCCGGTTCTGAATCTTACGGCGAGCGAGCAGTACGGCGCCAGATTTTTTGGCTGGTATCCGCTGGATAAGTTCAACCGGCTGGAGATGGGACTGACGGCGGAGCGCCGCAACTATGATATTTTTGTTAACCGCGATGAACTGACAAACGCAATGGACAAAGCGCTGTATGATTTCTTAACGGATTCAAACGGCGGCAATGTTAGCGTAAGCGCCGCTTATGTTAGGGATAAAATTCTATATTCGCAGAATGTTCAGGGGCCGATTATGGGCCATGCCTTGCGCTTGGAATTCAGATACGGGCCTTCGTTCCTTGCTACAAACGGCGATTTTCTGACTCTCGCCACCGACGCGCGCCATTACAACCGCATCAGCGATTCGGTGGTTCTGGCCAAACGCGTTACCGCTTTTGAAACGACTCATCCGAATGGCGAGATATTCGTAACGGGCGGAGCCGATAGCGTCCGTGGCTATTCTTACGGAAGCATTGTCGGCAGCCGGGGCGTATTGGCCGGAGCCGAACTGCGTTTTCCCATATTTGACGCTCTGGTGATTCACGGAGGATATGCTCTCGGACCATTCCGCGGGATCCTTTACGCCGATTATGCTTACGCCAGTTTCGCCAGCAAAGACCTTAAACCCCAGAAAGGACTTTCTTACGGTTTGGGGATGCAGTTCCTTCCGTTCAACTTTACCTGGTCGCGGATGATGCTGGAGAACTATAAGCGCTGGCGGTTTAACTTTTATTATGCGATGAACTACTAACGAACAAAGCCCTTTCCAAAAGGGCCTTTTGATTTGTCGCGGGGCGGAATGGCTATTTTCGTGATTCTTGCAATCCGGCCGATAAAGGAATACATTATCCCCAAACGAACATTTACAAAGGAGAGTGTATGGTTTTCATAAGAATCTTATTCTGCGCCTTTTTTCTTGTTCTGGGGGCATTCGCCTTGGCAGGGGCTGAAATCCCGCAACTGCCCGATGTTTCAAAGTGGATTGCCGGTAAAACGGAACACATTAACTTCATGATTGAGCGCAAGAATATCGTTTACACCGTCTATCTGGGCGACAAAACGGAGTTTCAGAATCCCGACGATTGTGATGAGTATGTCTTGGTTTTCCGCCGGTATATACCGTTAGTGATTGAAAAGGCGGTCAATGTCAAGAAGCGGGGAGATATTACATACATCAGCGCGTATGACCAAAAGATTAAAAACGAGGCCTTTGAGCAGCGACAACAAAATTCCGATATTTTCGCTTACAGCGCGTATCGCAAGGGGACGGATGACAAGATGGGGATTATTTCGCGGATTGATATTCAGAAGGAATTGGCTGGAAGCTGGCTGTTGGACCAAGACGGCAAGTGGGGATTTTTTGCTCGTTATCCGATTCGCGAGCAGATAGTCAGCGAATGGGCCGTATACGACCCTAAAACCAACATTCAGGTCGGGGTAAAGTTTCTTATTCCGGCGGTTCAGCATGTATTGATGTTTGACCAGCGGCTGGTAAAACCGGCCAAGGAGAAGAAAAAGTGAGAGCAGTAATACTGGCGCTTATCTTAGTTTTAACTCTGCCATTGTGGTCTTTGGCGGAAAATCAGCCGGCGGGGAAGAATTACAAAAAGGAATTTCTTGAGCGGTACGATTTCTTTGTCACCGGCAAAGAGAAAAAAGAGTTCAAAAAGCTGAAAACCGACGAGGCGCGGGACGAATTTATCGCTAATTTCTGGCAGATAAGGGATACCAATCCGGATACGCCGGAAAACGAATACAAAAACCTGATTGACCAGAGAATCGCGGATATTGAAGAAGAAATGTTCGCGCTACGCGGATTTCTGTTCAGTTCCAACCGCGGGTTGAAAGGTGATCCGGCGCAGGTTTACCTTTATTACGGTTCGCCGACGAGCGTCACTCTCCTGATCAACGGCAGATCGTATGTAGATATTATGCTTTGGATTTATGCGGACGAAAACAATCTTGAGAAGTTTCGTTTCCTGTTTTACAAACGTCACAACTTGAGCAATTTTGTTTTTTTCCGGCCGTTTTCCATTTCAAGTCCCTTGTATGACCTTATCAGGGTGGAGGGCCAGTACTCTGTGCAGGATGTTTACTACGAGCTTCTTGAAAGCGATGGCGGTCAGATGGTGCTTCTGGCCCTGCAAAGCTTCTCCGATTACGGCGGCATAAATCTGGAAGACGCTCTTAAGACCCCTATGCCGGCCGCATTGACGGCCGAGAAAGAAGGGGCGAGAGTGGTGTCGCCCGCGGTTTCTTCCGGGGTAAAACCGGAGGACCGGCTTGATAACAAGGCGTGGAACAGTTTCCTGCCGATGCTGTTTAAGATTGAAAACGGTGATTCCGGCAAGCCGGTTGTAAAATTGCTTATGCGCAACGACGCGCCCGACTGGTCTGTGGACGGGAACGGTATCGTCTGCGATGTCGGTCTCCATGTTTATATAAGTGGCCCCAAAGCCGGAAAAAAGCCGCTGGTCTATGACCGCGCGTTGCGATTTCACGGTCCTAAAACGGCTCTGACCGACTATGCCAAAGGATATTTCGCGGTTAACATGGACGAGCTGAACGGCATTATCGGCGATCTTGCGTCGGGACGCTATTGCCTGCGTTTCCGTCTGGAGAATCTGGCGACGGGAAAATATAACGCGCAAGAAAGATGCGTTGACATTCCATAATCTTCTCACAATCTCCTGTTGGCGGGAGATTTTTTATGGAGCACAGTCCGATTATGCTGGATAAACTTATCCACAAGCGCGGTTTATTAAATACCTAGGATTGCTATAATTAGTATGGTATTAAATCTTCTTAAGCTGTCCGGAACGGCAAATTTGTTGCTATTCTTAAAACAACTTAAGGACTTCGGCTAAATGAGCAATTTTTTAAAAGGTTTGCTGTTGGTGCTGATTGGCGTCGGCGTAGCATTAAGCGGTTATGGCTTGCTGGCCGCTCCGGATTCCAGCGACGATCTGGCCTATATAGACACAACAGCAACGGATGCGAATGAAGCCGAGGCCTATATTGAAGGCGAGGCTTACGGCGTTACAGATGTTCCATTGGTGCTTGACCAGATCGCAGACAATGCGCAGAATTTAATTAACAGCGTGTCTGATGTCGGATTAACCGTATATAGCGGTTTTGCCAAGGAGAAAAAGAAAAAAGAAACAAAAATCAATTGCGATGAGCAAAGGAGAAAGTGCGCGGGAGGCAATCAGGAAGCATGCAGGAAGGTAAATGATAAATGTGGCAACAAGAAGGAGGAGAAAAAAGAAGAAAAGAAACAAAAAGCAGGACCGGCCAAAATAACGCTAGATACGGTATCCGTATCGCACAACGGTTCGCCGGCCGGCGGTGAGGTTATTGTGGCGGACGGTGATACGCTTGATGTTTCCGTGTCTTTTTCTGTTAGCGGCGGCAGTGTAAAAGCCCGCAAACAACTTAATATTGTCGGTTTTTGCAAAGACACTTATCCCTACCTTGACCTTACGGGCGGAATTTTTGCGAACGGCAAGCTTTGGAAAAGAGCGGCTGGCTGCGGTGTTGTCGGCGCCGGCAATACAAAAATAAATTTTACGGGCGACAAAATTGAAGTTACCTATACGCTTCAAGCCGACGCGTCGCTGATATTGTCCGGTGAGGTTGTTCGGCTTATGCCGGGTTATTTTGACAAAGCTGGCGTCAGCGTGAAAATGGGCGACGATAGCGTTGCCAATCCGGAACTTGCGCAGAATTTTTGCGATAATTTTGGCTCGGGAGCGTTGAGCCGCTTTTTAACCAAATCGGCGCAAGCTTTCTCCGGTCAGGTGGCTTTAACCCAACCTACTAATCTCCCGAGCTCCTTGCCACCTGAAACTGAACTGGCATTTCCGCCGCCGACGATTATTGTGGAGCCGCCGATTAAAGGAACCTGCCCGACGGCTAATGCCGACTGGCGCCAATTAAAAGGCAGATGGTTGAAGGCGCGCGGATACTATAATGCCAAGGGCGTGCCCAAATCCGGACCAGACCGGCGCGCGTTTTCATTGTCATCGGTTGATCTTGCCGACGGAGGCACCATAAGGGGTTCTGTCCAGCTAACTAGCGCATCCGGCTTTCCGTATCGGCAGGGGAGCATCGTTACTTCATTTGGAGGATTTAATCATGTAAGAGCGGTTACTCTTGAGGGGAAAAACGGGGTCTTAATGATTGAAGAAAGAGAAGGAACTGGTCAGTTTAAAAAGCTAGCCAGCATACCGGCAACTCTGCAACCCGGAATTTTCTATCCCGTGACAATAAAAGTTACTCCGGATGGCGGTGGTGAAAAAGTGGAAGCATCGATTACTTCCGGTGGGCAGACATACAGTGTTTCCTACACTTTCCCTAACAAGTTAAAGGGCCCCGTTGGTTTGACTGATGTTTTCTCAAGCGTCAATTTTGATAATATTCAGATTTGCCAAGGAGCGGAGCTCTGCAATTTTTCTGTAATAATCGCTACGCCCACCCCTACTTCTGTAATAACCGCTACCCCGACTCCTACTTCTGTAATAACCGCTACCCCGACTCCTACAGCTACGACATCGGTTATTTCTACGCCCATATCAAATTTGGCGATTACCACAACATCATTGCCCAACGGCCAACGCAATCAAGTTTACTCCGCTCGAATTAATGCTACCGGCGGCGGCAATGCGGAATACGAGTGGAATGTTTCAAGCGGAATATTGCCGCCCGGCCTGAAGCTTTCCGTTGCGCCGATTTCTTGCCTGATTGCTCCCTGCCGGACGCCGGCTCAAATTACCGGCGTGCCGACTGTCGGCGGAGTTTATAATTTTAAGGTTACCGTTAAAGCGGCTGATTTAAGCGCTTCCAAGGACTTCGTCATTTCGGTTACTCCGCTGGGTCAAAGGCCCAAGCCATCCGATTATGGTCTTAAAGAGGGGGATATAATCGGGGCGGCGGATTACGGCGACCCTGACATCTACATTGTTAACGATTACGGTTTGAAGCGAGTGTTTATTAATCCGATAATCTTTAGCTTTTATGCTCACTTAAGCTATGGCAAGGTAAAACGCGTAACGCCGGAAGTCCGGGATGCTTTTGAAACTTCAGGGCTGTTCAGAAATGTTGAGGTTAACGACCCCAAGGTATATGCGTTGCAAGTAACCGGCGAAGATTCCGGCATTCTTCACTGGGTTAATATGACTGGCGCTCAAGCTGTGGCTCAAGACTCCGAATTCTTCCAAAAGATCTTCGGAATCAACAATAATGAATTCAATTGGCTTACCAATAACGGCACGACTTTTGGGGTACCCTATACTTCTCTTGACCAGATTCCGGTTTATCGCCGCTAGCGCTGGCGCTGGTATTTTCGGCTTTTATAATGTAGAATATAGCAATACTTGACAGTATTGCTATGTCTGATGTTGTTGAACAAATAAAGTCCCGTTTGGATGTGGTGGATGTCCTGTCCGAATACTTAAAGGTGCAAAAGTCGGGCGCTAATTTTAAGGCTCGCTGTCCTTTTCACAATGAGAAAACCCCCTCGTTCTATATTTCTCCCGAAAGGCAGATTTGGCACTGTTTCGGCTGTTCGGCGGGAGGAGATATCTTTGGTTTTATCAAGCAGATAGAGGGGGTGGAATTTCCGGAAGCGTTAAGAACATTAGCCAAGAAAGCCGGTGTCCAGTTGGAGCAATATAACCCGAAAGTCAGGGACGATAAGGCAAAGCTTTATGAAATATGCGAGTTAGCGTCAAAATTTTTTGAAAAACAATTAAAAAGTTCATCCACGGGACAAAAAGCCCTGCAATATCTTATTTCGAGAGGCGTCCGGAGCGAAACAATAGATGAGTTCCGACTGGGTTTCGCGCCTGATGATTGGCATGCCTTAGGCGCTTTTCTAAAAGATCGCGGATATTCGTCAAAAGAAATAATCGCCGCCGGTTTAATGGTTGACAACGAAGGTCGGCAATATGACCGCTTCAGGTCGCGGATAACATTCCCCATAGCTGACTTGAGCGGACAGATTGTCGGATTCACGGGCAGAATATTTGAAGATGTTCCGACTCGCAAAGCGGTCGGGATCCCGACTTCTGATTTTAATCAAGCGACAAAAGAACTTGACAAAAATCAGAGCGTCGGGGCCAAATACATCAACACTCCGCAGACGGCGATTTATGACAAAAGCAGGATTCTTTACGGGCTTGATAAGTCCCGTTTGAATGTCAAAGCAGTCGGTCGGTGTTTGCTGGTGGAAGGCAACATGGACGCGCTGATGTCATACCAAGCCGGCGTTAACAATGTCGTGGCTACATCGGGTACGGCGTTGACCCAATCGCATCTGACACTGCTTAAGCGTTATGCCGACAATCTTGATTTTTGTTTTGATACTGACCAAGCGGGGGCGTTGGCCACACGCCGCGGAATAGGTTTGGCGCTTGGACAAAATTTTAATGTTAATATCGTAGCCATCAACGACAAAGAGTGCAAAGATCCGGCGGATTATGTAAAAAAATATGGCAAGATTTGGGGCGATGCGGTTAAAAGCGCCAAGCCGGTCATTGAGTTTTACTTTGACAAGGCTACGGCGAACTTTGATCAGTCGGTTGCCAGCAAAAAGTTGCTGGTCGGAGTATTGGCGCCGTTGATAAAAAGATTGGAAAGCCGGGTTGAAAAAGCCCATTGGATATCGCGGCTGGCTGGTTTTTTAAGAGTAAAAGAAGAGCTGGTGGAAGCCGATATCGGCTTAGCCAAAGACGATTTGGCCGCTTACGAACCTTATGAAATTCAGCCGAAATCATCAGTTTCCGTGTCATTGGCAGAAGCGCCGTTGGATGTTTTTAATCAAACACTGGCATCATTGGTGATGAGAAATCCTAATCTTCTGAAGGGCGGAGTAAAAATAGATGAAACATTGCTTGATCCGCGAGTGGCTCTTTTTATAAAAACCGCCGCAACTTCAGGGACCGAAGCAGATGGCAAGAAACTTATAGCGCGGGCGGCCAAAGGGACAAACGAGAACAGCAACCTAGCTCTCGAGTTTGCCTATTTAAAATCGCAGGAGCTGTGGAATGATTTTAAAGATTCCGAATTGGCCGACGAATTTCACGGCATTTATAATAAAATAAGGCACAGGAAAATTTCCCAACAGCTCGCGGAATTGGAGCTGGACATCAAACAAGCGGAGTTAGGCAAGGAGAGCGGCAAGGTGGCGGAACTGGCGGGAAAATTTTCAAAATTAGCCGTAGAATTAGCATCAATACAAAATGAAAAAACGCAAAAAAATCAATAAAAAACACAGAAGCAAACACCCTAAAGCCAAAAAAACCGGAAAGAAAAAAGTTGTAAAGAGGCGGGGCGGGAAAAAATTGGTCCGAAGGTCCAAGACGGCAAAAAAGCCGGTTATCAGCGAACAGGCAGTTTTGGCGCTGATAGAAAAAGGCAAGCACCGCGGTTTTGTGACCCAAGCCGAAATCCTTAATTCTTTTCCCAGTATTGAACAGGACATAACGGGTCTAGAAAATCTTTACGAACGGCTAGAGTCGTCCAACATTAACATTATTGAATCCGGCCGGGTATTTGAAGAAGAGAAAGTCAAAGAATATGACGAGAAAAAGAAGATAGAAACCGAATTTGGCGAATCGTCTTCCGATTCGGTTCAGATGTATCTCAAGGAGATCGGCAAACATCCTCTTATCAGCGGCGACGAAGAGGTTGAGCTGGCTAAAAAAATTGAAAAAGGCGACGAACCGGCCAAACAGAAACTGGCATTGTCCAATTTGCGCCTAGTTGTTTCCATCGCCAAAAAATATATCGGCCGCTCGGCCAATCTGACGCTTCTGGATTTAATTCAGGAGGGCAATATCGGCCTTTTTAAGGCCGTTGAAAAATTTGACTACCGCAAGGGGTATAAATTTTCTACCTATGCCACTTGGTGGATTCGGCAGGCGATTACCCGTGCCTTGGCTGACCAAGGGCGTACCATACGGATTCCGGTGCACATGGTTGAGACGATTAACAAGTACCAGCAAGTTGTGCGTCGCCTGATCCAAGACCTAGGCCGTGACCCGTTGCCGGAAGAAGTGGCGGCCGAAATGGGGGTTGATGTTGAGAAGATACGGCATATAATTAAAATATCGCAGGATACCAAATCACTGGAAGCACCGGTGGGGGAGGACGATGAGGACAGTTCTCTTGAAAGTTTCATCCCCGACGAAGATACGATCTCGCCGTCCACTTCGGCGGCGCGGAAGATCTTAAGGGCTCATCTTGAGGAGATAATCAGCGACTTAACGGAACGGGAAAGAAAAATTTTGGATATGCGGTTTGGCTTGGCGGACGGCATAACCCACACTCTTGAAGAGGTGGGCAAGGTCTTTTCGGTAACCCGCGAACGCATCAGGCAGATTGAAGCCAAAGCTCTTGAAAAAATCAGACAACATCATAAGGTGGATAAGTTGAAAGGTTATTGAAGTTCTAGTTTCTAAATCGACATGGACGACGAAGAAAATATAAAAAAACTTGAAGTGGAGATTACCCGTCTGCGCAAGTTGGTTTATTACGACGAGCTTACGGGACTTTTAAACCGGCGGGGGTTTGCGGAAGAAGCGGAAAGGGAATTCGCGCTGATTTCGCGCGCTAACGGGCCGGCGGAGAAACGGACTGGTTTTGTGATTCCTTTCTGTATCATCTTTTTTGACTTGGATAATTTTAAAAAATTAAACGACCAATATGGCCATGAAGCCGGCGACGAGGCGCTTAAACTTTCGGCCAAAATTTTGCATGGAAAATTAAGAACTGGTGATCTGGCCGGCCGCTGGGGCGGCGAAGAATTTACCGTGGCGCTTATCGGAGCTAACGCCGAAAGGGGTCGCGTAGTGGCGGAAAAATTGCGCAAAACGTTTGCGGAGACGGGACTGGAATACAAGGGCCAGAAAATAGAAGTTACCGGCAGTTTCGGCGTGGCGGAATATAAAAACCATCCATCATTGGGCGACCTGATTAACGACGCCGATCGCGCTATGTACACGGCCAAAGAGTCGGGCAGAAATAAAGTCGTTGTGCTTGGGCAATAAATATGGAGTTGAACGGGAAACTAACGAACAAAGACGCCAAACAGCGTCTTTGTTCGTTAGTTGAAAATATTGCCGGTTTGGGATATAATCAATGCAGTATTTACAATTCATATTCCTCCATATCTCATTTGCATTGTAGTTATCGAGGAATAAAATTAAAAATTTATATTCCGCGGTAGCTCAATGGTAGAGCGGCTCCCTGTCGAGTAAGGCAGCTTTTCGTAGTAATGCGAATTGAAAAATCGGGCTAATTCGGGGAAACCTTTAAACTGGCAATCCCGAGCTAAATTCTGAAACGAAGTTGAGGACTTGTCCCGAGCTTTGTCGAAGGATAAATGTGTAGAGACTATATACCCGGATCCCTTTAAGGGATATGAGATAGTCCACCCCATATCGAAAGTTATGGATCATGTGTAAGGAGATGGTTCCAGGTTCGAGTCCTGGCCGCGGAGCCAAATAGGATGATACGAGTTCTCCGCCGAGGGGCGAAGCCCCGAGGCGGGCAAATCGGCAAGAATTTTCCACGACTTTTTGGGTTCAAAGCAAATCGCTTGCGAGCGCAAAACGTGGTTCGAGCCAATTCTTTTGAGAAAATCCCGTCCCGCGAC
>Ga0209542_10003892_pt1 | contig 31414 bp, 39 predicted proteins | sample RifCSPhighO2_01_FD_184028 | JGI IMG/M metagenome (GOLD analysis project Ga0209542, IMG submission 184028) | Soil microbial communities from Rifle, Colorado - Rifle CSP2_plank highO2_0.1 (SPAdes) (version 2) | ecosystem: Environmental > Terrestrial > Deep subsurface > Rock core/Sediment ... | reverse complement strand
CTCACCGACGAAGAAACGCGTAAGATGCGTCGCTGTTTCCAGATCTTTAAAGAAAGCAGTGACACGCAGTTCATATTTCCCTGTCAATGTTCCTTCCGGCACGCAGGTGATGCCTTCCGTGCCGCTGCCAACAGGCAAGGTTATACTTTCACCGCTGGTTATTTTTCCCGGCAGTTCCTCCGAACCTTTTACAAAAGCGCAGGAAAGATCAACCTTCACCGGCGCTCGTGTGTTTTCATACTTGAGGGTGATCGGATACTCCGGAGAGCTGAATTCCAGATAAGTTTTAAATGGAAAAAATTCCCGATCAATTTCTAGTTTAAATTTCGTGGGCAGCTTGATCGTAGGATCAATGACCCCCCCTACCAAGTATTTCGCTTCTTCTTTTTTCTTCTTTTCTTCTGTAAGGCAATCGTCAAAGGTAAGAACTCCTTTTTGTACTTCTTCATTTTTCTTGCAGAGGGAACGCAATTCGGATTCTTCCTGCCGTTGCTGAATGCAGCTCTCATAATCCGCGTCGCCAATACAAGCTATTTGAGAAATGAGGGGATTTTCCCTTGCCGGAAGCTGTTCGCTGATTTCTTGTTTTGCCGCCAGAAATTCTTCCGGAGTTGGAATTGCTGACTTATAAGTTCCATACGCTTCCGGGACCACTCCTAGAAGGACGATTGAAAAGATGTACACCACCCCCACCATTCGAGCGATGGTGATGAACGTATTCTCACGTTGAGTTGTGAACAACCCCAACAACGCCCACCATGGAGTAAATAAGAGGATGTTTTGTGATGATGTACTCAACGTTACATTAAACTCTTGCGCCAGCCAGTTTAATAAACCGAGATCTAAAAAGAACACCATGATGGGAATAGCTCCATACAATAATTCTCCCATGGCCCCTTCGCCAAACGTTCCTTGCTTGGAAATAGACTTTGTAAGTCCATGAACCACCATTCCCACAAGCACTATGGGGATAATAACATACTTTATCCCTTCAATGTCTGTAACTCCGCCAAAAAAAACATACCATACCCAAAAGATTACGGTGACGGCCATTCCTTTCCCTTTGAAGATGAAAAAAGCAGAAAAGAACATGAAGACTGTCCCTATAAGAACAGCGATCGCCGTATTATTCAGGTACTCATTAAAGATAAAAGTTAACAGCCCAACAATAAATAAAATGAACCCAGGATCTTTGACGGCATCGACCGCGCTTGAACCGGCAGTTGCTGCTGCTCCCACAACTGCTCCTTTTACCGCTCCGCCAGCCTTGCTAAAAGGAGGGAAATATTTTTCAGTAGCCTGTTCTCTTTTAACTGGTTCTTTTTCAAGCGTTACACGTTCCGGAGAAGCTACCATCGTTCAACTCTTTTTTACTAGTACTAATTTCGTGGCCTATAAAAAACTTACCCCCATTTAAAAATAAAACACCCTAAAAAATAATAGTGCGTTGGATTTGCGGAAGTGCTGTTAAAGTCCTTAGAAACAGTTTATTTTTTCATAAAACGATCGTAATCAATCGATCGGTCTCTTCGTAATACTTTTCCATCAGCAGATACCTTCCCATCTGCAGAAAAGAGAGCTAATTCAATTGCCGATTCTTCTGGTTTAAAATCCCTGTCCAAGTACAAGCTGTTATAATGTTCATGGCCACAAATGAAGCCACTCTCTACTTTTTTCTCTTCGAATCGTGGAATCTGGGCAGAGATATAATCCCCTGCTCGTACGATAGAAACACCGTCAAAGGTAAGCTTTCTCACAGGAACATCATTATTGTCTGGAACAACTTTCAAAACAAGTCTTGAAATGAAACCACCTCTATAATTTGAAGATTCTCCACCACATCGCATTTCCGAATGAGGCGTAAAAGATGTAGCATACGATTTGGCAATGATATCACCAACAGTGAAATACTCAGAAAATACAAGCTCATAAAGTGGTTTTGAACGCGATTCCCAATCAGCAATTTCTTGCTGTCTTCTTATTTCTGCATCACGCAGGATTTGAGCCATATCTGATTCTTTAACGTTCCTAATTTCAACACCCATAAATGGGTCCATAATTGATTTTTTAGATTTCATTTTTTAACCAATTCCACACGCAACTCGCGAATTTCAATGGTCTTCTTTGGTTTGATTTTTAAAGCGTTATTTCCCTGAACAATATCATCACTTACATCAATTGTAAAAGAAACTTCCTTGGTATCAAAATGCTTCACTTTTCCGTTAAAGACAATTTCGCCCGTTTTCGCCGTAACAACATCCACAAAGTCCATCGTTACACGAACGCGGAATTTCCCATCCTTGATATCTTGATGCTGTTCAAATGAAAGGTCAAAATAATACGTAGGAAAATCTACTTCCCGCAAGGCAGATTCTACGACAACACTCGATAACACATAGGTTCCCTTTTCCGTGGAGAACACCAGTTCGTTCTCACCCAGCTGCAGCAGCAACGGAGAAAACTCCAAAGGCACCATCTTTACTTCACAATCAGGTACGGCATTATACATCTCATTCCCATTGATAGTTATGGTTAATTTTCCCACTTCGCTATACATGCATTCCGGCTGAAATTTTAAAGACGTTTTCTCCACATTTTTCTGTTCTGTTTCAGAAACAATGAAAACATTTTTTGAGAACTGCGCCTCAACATTCTGTACATCAGCAACTATTTTGATACTTTCTAAGGAAAGATCATTTGTTCTCCAGAAAGCAAAGCCGGGAGAGGATACGGAAAATGTAAGAGTGTTTTGATCCTGCAGCAGATTCTTTGGTAACGTGATAGGCTGCACCGCCCCCACAGATACAATGTTATCGTAAATTTCTTCTCCATTTAACGAAATAATCATCTTTCCCGTTGCCCTCTTAACGGTAAAACTAAGCAGCATATTCTCCGTATTCTTGAGATCAGCAATAACAAAAGGAAACTCGCTGACATCTTCAGAAAAAATCCCTTTTTTTGCAGAAGCAATATTTTTCTCCGCGAGAATTTTGCTCTCCGTTCGGGTATAAATATTCACAACCGGCAAAGGATGCTCAATTTCCTTTTGCGCTAGGTAATCTATTCTGCCAGGCTTTTCCGTCAAGAGTGTTTTTTCTATTTTTGCAGTGTCCACTTTTTTTCCTGGTGCTGTGACTTCTTCATCACCCAGAAGCTTTGCCCGTTCCTGAGGCGGGATAAGAATAACAAACATGATGAGTAATGCGGCGATGATTGCAATCAAGACTGCTGCACCAGCAGCTGCCTGTCCTCTTTTTGAACATTCCATCTTTGATACCTCTGATTAGATCGTATTTAAAAGATTCTCTTCTAGTATTTAATCATTTCTCTTGAACAAAACAAACTTTTTATAAAACGAGTGTATTTTATATCAGGAATGGACATTCTTACTCGAGATTTCAAAAAGGGATTTGTTAAACTCAAAATTAACGATCTTGATGATCTGTGGTATCTCAGCCATCTTATTGATCCTGGAGATTTGGTACGAGGAAAGACAACGAGAAAAATAAAGATAGGGGAAGGAGATAATGCCACAGTCACAAAAAAAACGTTGACTCTTAGCATAGAAGCAGAAACAATTGAATTGGGCTCTGCAGGAACTACGTTACGTGTCAATGGAAAAGTAAAAGAAGGACCAGAAGATGTTCCAAAAGGAAGTTATCATACGATCACGCTGGAAGAAGGAAGTGAATTTGCACTGGAGAAAGTGCAGTGGTTAGCATATCAAAAAAAAAAATTGGAAGAAGCAGCAGAAAAAAAATATAACTACCTTTTGTGTTTATGCGATCGCGAGGAAGCGATCTTTGCCCTCACGAAAAAGTTCGGGTATGAAATACTTGTAAAAATTACAGGAGAGGTTGCCAAAAAATTCCGAAATGTAGACGTGCTTAAAGATTTTTATCAAGAGATTATTAAAGCAATCGATATTTATAACGGACGATATAACCCGGAGCGCATCATCATTGCTTCCCCGGCTTTCTATAAAGAAGATCTTGTCAAAAAAATAACCAGCGGGGATATCAAGAAGAAGATTGTTCTCGCGACCAGCTCCAGTGTCGATGAACGCGCCATCGACGAAGTGTTCAAAAGGCCGGAATTGGCGCACGTGCTTAAAACCAGCCGGGCCAGGGAAGAACAATTGTTCGTTGACGATCTGCTGCAAGAAATTAACAAAAATCAGCTTGCGGTGTACGGCAAAGAACAAGTTATGAAATCTATCACCGCTGGCGCCGTAAGGATCCTTTTAATTACAGATAAATACATCCAACAACAGAGAGAAAAAGGGAACTATCAAGCAATAGACGAAGCCATGAAAAAAGTCGATCATTTGCAAGGAGAGATCCATATACTGAACTCTGCTCTGGAAAGCGGAAAAATAGTTGACGGGTTAGGCGGGATAGCAGCTGTTGTGAGATATAAGATTGAATGAGAAATGATATTGCATCAAAGCGCGAAGGTTTATGCAACAGTATGAAGTTAATGACGTGCGTCGATAACAACCGTGTATATTTTGCAAAACCATAACCTTTTAATAGTAGTTCCATTTACTGATGACGTAGTAACAAAAAGATGTTTTTTTCCAAAAATTAAAAAGAGGGGGTTTTGAAAAATGATTGTGAAAGATGAATTATTAAGCAAATTGCGCCGGTATTTTGATTTAAATTTATACGAAGTTAAGTTATGGACAGCGCTTCTAAGCAGAGGTGTTTCCACTGCTGGCGAATTGTCAGACATTGCTGATGTCCCTCGTTCTCGAAGTTATGATGTTCTCGAATCTTTGGAAAAGAAAGGGTTCGTAATCATGAAATTGGGAAAACCAATCAAATACATCGCCATCCCGCCCAATGAAGTCGTAGACAGGGTTAAGAAAAATATGCATGTAACTGCGCAAGAAAAAATAAAAAGATTAGAGGGAGTTAAAGGTTCTCCTCTTCTTATCGAATTAGAAACCCTGCATACGCAAGGGATTACCCTTGTTGATCCTTCAGAGATGAGCGGATGTCTTCGTGGAAGAAATAATCTATACAACCATATGGACTTGCTTATTAAAGATGCTAAGAAAAATATTAATATCGTAACTTCCGATAAAGGATTCATGCGAAAAGCAGAAGGACTGCGACAAAGCTTGGAAAACGCCAAAAAGAGAGGAGTGCGCATACGGATTGCAGCGCCGCTTACCAAAGAAAACAAGATCGTTGCTGACAGCCTCAAAGCCATTGCAGAAATTAAGCATCACGAAAAGTTAAAGTCTCGGTTTATGACCGTAGACAATAAAGACATGATGTTTATGACTCTTGACGACAAAGAGGTGCATCCTTCCTATGATCTTGGTGTTTGGGTGAAAACACCTTATTTCACCAAAGCAATGGATTACCTTTTTGATTCAATGTGGAAAGAGAAGTAGGTAAGTAATTTAAGTATTTAGTTTATATCTTCTTTTTCTTATATTTTTTTTATGTTAATTGAGGATATTCTAATTTGTTTTATGTTTTTTATTTTGAGGTTAATAATTGTTGAGTTTTGAGGAAGGTTGATATTTCTCTTCTTCATAAGGTTACTTTTATAAATATCATCCCATTCTGAAAACAGATGGATCTCCAAAACGTTGCGGCTATTGCGACCAAACTTCATCCGTATGAACGGATCGTTCTTCCCCTCTTAAAACAACAAAATGAACTTTCGGCCATCAGCAAAACTGCCAAGATGCAAGAGATTGAGGTGATGCGAGCCTTGCAATGGCTTGAGAATAAAGGAATTATTACTATCAACACAGAAAAGAAAAAAGTAATTTCTTTAGATCAAAATGGCAGCCGTTATCAAAAAGAAGGACTGCCGGAAAAAAAATTCTTGAAAGCTCTCACTGACAGTTTTAAAGGTCTTAATATCATCACCAAGAAAGCGAAACTTTCCCGGGAAGAAGTAAATGCCTGTCTTGGTTTATTGAAAAGCAAAGGGTCTATTGAAATCAAGAAAGAAGAAGGGGTTTCTGTAAAAATAACCGAGAAAGGAAAAAAGTTATTGGCAGAACAAACACCGGAAGAACAATTCCTTAATCTCTCTTTCCCTCTCCTTCTTGATGAGATTAAAGATGTAAAAATAAAACTTGCTTTTGAAGAATTACAAAAAAGGAAAAATCTTCTCAATATTGAAGAACAGAAAACAGTAACAGTTACACTCACTGAAGGAGGAAAAAAAGTTGCGGCCATGGATCTTGGAGGTGAGGTAGTTAATAGAATTACTGCCGGCATGCTTAAAAGTGGTTCATGGAAAGAGAAACAATTTAGGGCGTATGACGTGGAAATAAACGTGCCTAAAACGTATGGCGGGAAAAAACATTTCACGAATGAAGCTGTAGAATACATTAAACGGATATGGCTGGATATGGGTTTCCAAGAAATGACAGGTAATTTTGTGCAATCCGCGTTCTGGGATTTAGATGCGCTCTTTGTCCCACAAGATCATCCTGCACGGGAAATGCAGGATACGTTTTATCTCGACGGGAAAGCGAAGCTTCCTGACGTATGGAAAAAAGTGAAAGAAGTGCACGAGGCAGGTGGAACCACGGGAAGTAAAGGGTGGGGATATGTTTTTTCTCAAAAAGAAGCGGAACAAATTTTATTACGCACACATACCACTGTTCTTTCTGCGCAGACTATTGCCAAACTAAAGAAAGAAGATTTGCCGGCAAAGTTTTTTGCTGTAGGTAAGGTGTTCCGCAATGAAGCATTGGATTGGAAGCACCTTTTTGAGTTTTACCAAGTGGAAGGAATTGTCATTGACCCACAGGCAAATTTGCAGCATTTGAAAGGCTACCTTCGTGAATTTTATAAAAAGATGGGGTTTCCTGATGTGAGGATGCGCCCGGGATATTTTCCGTATACTTCCCCGTCACTGGAAGTAGATGTCTTTCATCCCGTCAAAAAAGAATGGGTGGAATTAGGGGGAGCTGGTATTTTTCGACCGGAAGTAGTTCAGCCTTTATTGGGGTTTGATTGCCCTGTGCTTGCCTGGGGACAAGGAATGGCCCGTATTATCACTGAATATTGGAAAATTACAGATATCCGTGACTTGTATAAAAACGATCTAAAACAGATTCGAGAAATGAAAGCGTGGTTGAAGTAAACTACTCTTCATAAAACACAAGATACATGATAAAACAAACGAAAAAACCAATCCCGCAAGCGGAGGGGTATTAAACAAATGAAAAAACAAATTATGAAACAACTTACGAAAAAAAATACAGACCAAAAACATGACGATGTTCCCGGAAGAGGATTATTCAAAACATGGAAAGAAGTCATGTTTAGCCCGATGCAGTTTTATGCAAAACTTTCAGATCAGATGAGATACAAAGAACCGTCGCTCTTTTTCATCAAAATTCAGGCCGTAACGCAGATTATCGTATTTTTTTTCCTTTTTATTGTTCTGGGATCTTTCCTTTCTTTTTTAAGCCTCTTGGGAGGCGGACCGTTCACGGCACTTTTTGGAAGTATTGGAGCTGGAATGATTTTCATCTTACTGTTGTTACTGTTTCCTTTGGTATTATTATTCTCTTTCGGGATGCTTTTCCTGGGAACAGGAATGCTCCATCTCTTTGTTCTCTTCTTTGGCGGAAAACAAAAATATGTAGAAACGTTCAAAGCTGCGAGTTACGCCAATGCTCCTATTCTCTTTTCAGTCATTCCTATCGTGGGCTGGCTGGTTTTCATTTATATTATGGTCCTGCAGATTATTGGCATTCATAAAAGACAAAAATTAGAAATAGGGAAAAGTGTGGCTGTGGTACTGCTGCCTATCGTAATTTTCGGTTCGCTGGCATTCATCTTCTTTTTACTCTTCTTTTTCACTCTATTTTCAGGAGCGGGGATTTGAAATGCCAACGGTAACCCTAAACAAAGATATTTTTGAAAGATTAGTAGGAAAAAAACTTTCTTTCGAACAGTTGAAAGACCGCATCAGTATGCTGGGCACGGATTTGGAAAAGATTGAAGGAAACGAAATTCACGTGGAAATTTTTCCCAATCGCCCCGATATGTTATCAGAGCAAGGTTTTGCCAGAGCATTCAGCTCATTTATTGGTGTGAACACAGGGCTGCGTAAATATAATATCCAAGCCAGCCAATACAAAGTTCTTATCGATGCTTCTGTACAACAAGTTCGTCCTTACACGGCCTGTGCGGTTGTTAAAAATGTGGAATTAGATGAAGAACGGATCAGAGAAATTATCCAAATCCAGGAAAAGCTGCACGGCACATACGGCCGCAATAGAAAAAAATGTGCGATTGGCGTGTATCCACTGGAAAAAATTACGTTTCCCATCACCTACAAAGCGGATTTGCCAGAGAAAATTTTTTTCCAACCTTTAGATGGAGGGAAAAAGATGACTGGAAAGGAAATTCTTACCAGTCATAAAACGGGAAAAGAATTCGCTCACTTATTGCAAAGTTATGAGAAATACCCTTTCTTCATTGATGCACAAAAAGAAATCCTGAGCATGCCGCCCATCATTAATTCAGAGAATGTCGGGAGAGTAACAGCGCAGACAAAAGATTTGTTCATCGAATGCTCTGGGTTTGATTTTCCAACATTAAGCACCTGTTTGAACATCATTGTTACTGCCTTAGCGGACATGGGGGGCAACATCTATGCTGTTGAATTAAGCTATGGGAAAGAAACCAAAAAAACACCAAATTTAACCCCCTCTTCAATGAGATTAGATCCTAAGTACGTCAACAAAATGCTAGGGTTAATGTTATCTGAAAAAGAGATTGCAAGTTTGTTACAAAAAATGGGTTTTGGATACGAGCAAGGAATTGTTCTTATACCAGCCTATCGCGCAGATATTCTTCACCAGACCGATCTTGTTGAAGATATTGCCATTGCCTACGGGTATGAACATTTTCCTGAAGAAATTCCAAAAGTGGCAACGATTGGGCAGGAAGCTCCCCTGGAGATATTCTCTCGAAAAATTCGTGAGATCCTAGTGGGGTTTACGTTGCTAGAAGTACAGAATTATCATTTATTGATGAGAGAATGTTTAGTAGATAAGATGAATAAAAATGAGGAACCAGTCTCTCTCAAAAATTCAGTGGGGGATCATGACCATTTACGCAATTCTCTCCTCCCAAGCTTATTAAAAACTGTTTCCGAGAACCAGCATAATGAATATCCGCAGAACATCTTTGAACTTGGCCGGATTTTCCATAAGAATGTAAAAATGGAAACGGGTATTGAAGAAAAAGAACATCTGGGAATTATATTATGTCATGAGAAAACAGATTTTACCGAGATACGACAAATTCTTGATGGTTTTATGCGTTCTCTGGGGTTGATATGTTCCGTAAAAGAATCAAGTGATCCCAGTTTCCTGGCTGGAAGGGTTGGAAAGATCATCGTAGAAAGTAAAGAGATTGGCGTTATCGGAGAGATCCATCCGCAGATTCTGGAGAAGTGGGGCATTACCATGCCGGTTGTGGGGATGGAAGTAGATGTAGACAAATTAATGAACTGACATAAGAAATCTTATTGAAATAACATCATAAATTTGAATGTAATAAATTAGTCGTTCTTTTCTTCTTTTGTTTTCTGAGGAGCTTTCTTTTTCGTTTCCTTCGTTTCTGTTTTCCCAGATATTGCTTTTTCAGGTATTCTTTCTGTTTCCTTTTTTCCTTTCTTTTGCTTTGACGGGCGTGGTGCTGTTTTTTTTTGTTTTGTTTCCCACACTGCTAATCCCATCTTCTCAAAAGCAGCTTTCACTTCTGCAGAAGTGGCTTTTTCCTTAAGATTGAGAATTTGATTGAGAGGCTCAAGATGCTTCACATTTACTTTTCTCCTTCGGACATGACCATCAACAACAACAAACTGGCCATCTATTTTCTCTACGACAACACATTTCCGTCCCGCGTCCCTTCCGGCAAGTTTGACGCACATCCGACCAACAGAAAATATGCTCATTGATCTTCCCTCGCCTGTTGCTGAATTAGCAAGCGCATGCACGCTGAACACAACACGCCGCCGTATGGCCGTTCCGGCCGTTTCTTGGTTTTGGGCAAATTCCTCATTATCGAAGGAAGTTCCCTTGGCACGCCGGCCAATTGTTTTTTGCATGACGCACATATCGCTTTCGAAGGCTTGCGCTGTCTATAATGGAGAGTTGTTCTTCCCCCTGGTGTTTTTACAAACACTTTTCGTAAGCGTCCGGACTTTAATCTTCCTGCTGGCATGGTTATCTTTTAATCTCTTTATCTTTATTTGATCTTATCTTTCAATTTGATTTTTGAATATATTTTTAATATATCATCAATGAAGCACACTCAGAAATAAGCTGATCTGAGTTGCCTCCAAGATCTCTCCTTCCATGAAGGATATTAGCATAACGAGATAGTTTTTTTATAAATGTTTTGGATTTTTTAAGTGTTTTGTTATATCTCTCCCTTCTCTGTTCATTTATTCTCTATTTAATACATTTCTCTATTTAATAACTAATACACCTTCATTGCTTTTCGCAAGATCATACTAAATAGAATTGAGAATATAATATATAATCCTAACCATCCCGGCTGCCAGCCCAGAAGAGAGGTGTTCCCAAGCGGCTTTAGTTTATTATAATTAATCTGAATTCGAGTAATATCCCCACCTTTAGGATATACTCCCAGAGGCTCTTCATATTGCAAATCTTCTGTAATCCTCACTTTTTTTGTTTGTTCGTCATTCGCTGTTTTAATCGTCAAAAAATGGTCTCCCGCAGAACTTTTCAAACGCCATGTCACTTCTTCGCTATTAATCATTTGGATCGCATCGCTGAGTAATTCTGTTCCCTCGCTCACAACTAATTCTGCATCTCCTGTAACACCTTTTTCAAAAACAGCGGTAATGCCATACGTTTCGCTAGGGTAAATGGGTTCATAGGTTAAGTGAGAAGACATCCAGCCAAAGATAAGTAACATCGGCAACATGGTAATTAACGTAGGTTTAAACGATTGTTTCATTAATGTGCCGCTTATTTTCATCGCTTCTTTCTGCACTTTCATCATTTCATCAGGCTTATCTTTCAAAGACTTTATTTGCTTCTGATACTCTTTCTGCTGTTCCTTCAGTCTTTTCATTTCTTCTTGGTTTGTAAAATATTTGTAAATAATGGTAACCAAAAAAGAAAGGATAAGAGCGAGAACAAGAATTCCCAAGAACGGACTCCAATTTAGCAAAGGTTGCAGTACTGGATTTAATGCCGGATCTAAAAAAGCCATTGTATACTTAGTTTAAATGAACCATTTATAAAATTTTGGTCTCAATTTTATTCCATAAACTTACGCATTGCCGGATGCATGTCCATCATATGCTGCTTGGCAATTTCTTCATACAATTTGTAGACAATCATAACTGTCAACAAGATGCTCGTGCCATTGGAAAGCGCACCCGTCAAATCCGCAACCGCAGCTAACAATCCTACAGAAGCGCCACCCACAATTGTCAACGGCCAGATATACCTTCCTAAAATTTTCTCTAGCACCCGTTCATCCCTTCGAAACCCGGGAATCTGCAGACCGGAAGCCATAATCTGCCTGGCTTGACTTCCTGCGTCCATATTTGCCGTCTGCATCCAAAAGATGCTAAAGATTACGGAACCAACAATAAACAAGAATATGTATAGAAGCGCCTGAATGATCATCGTACCGGTAAAACTTCCAGTAATAACACTTTGCACAATGTTTGGCGGACTGATCCAGTAGACAATACCACTCACAGGCGAATTACCTGAAAATGTCCCCAAAATAGGATGCCCCCAGCGAGCTAATAAACCTGCAAAAAGTTGAATATTGGCCATCAACGCGGCAACTAAGATGACTGGTATGTTTGATGTGTAAAAGAAATTCAACGGCCAGCGCATGCCGTAACCGCGCACTTTCCCAAACGATAAAGGAATTTCTACTTTTAATGCCTGGCCATAAACACAGATTGCAAAAACGAGAACAGTAGAGATAAGCGCAGCTAACTGCAAGCCCGCCGTGGTAATATCACCTATGGATAACGATTGAAATAGTGCCGGTACAGCGCCTGCAGCAATGTCCGGATTTGTCGGAGATGGTAAAAAGTTGAAAGCTCTGATAAAGATTTGCTGGGCAACTCCAGCGGCAATAAACAAACTGATCCCAGAACCAAACCCCCATTTACTGACAACTTCGTCCATGAACATAATCACAATCCCACCAAGAATTAACTGGAAAACTAATAACATTTCCAATTGCACATACATTGGTGTCCCGGCAAGGGACGCGCTGGGAGCTAATCCGCCCATGAATACGTAGATAGATCCTTCAAAGATAATGAAGAAAATGGCCAATAGTTTTTGGAGCCCCTGAAATCGCTGACGCCCTTCAGTTGTTGTTAAATTCATTTTTAAGATCCCCGTTCCTGACAACAATTGCAGGACGATGGATGCCGTAACAAGAGGGCCTATTCCTAAACTGATAATTGAGCCAAAAGACGCTCCTAAAATGATTGACAGAAATTCAAATTGCTGCAGGGCATTTTCTCCAAGCCCAAATAAAGGAACAAGACCCATTATGTAAAAAAGAACAAGAGTAATAAGTGTCCATTTTAATTTTTCTTTAAAAGGAAGTTTTTTTTGTTGAGGACCTTTAACTTCCGGAAGAACACCCAACAGTTTGTCGAGGAAGGCCATTTTTATTCAGAAGTTTTTTCTCCAGCTTCCGAAACAGTAACTTCTCCTCCAGCTGCTTTTACTTTCTCTGCTGCACGTGGCGTGCATTGTGGAACAAGTAATTTTAATTTTGCAGCGGTGTTACCAGCACCTAACAATTTAGAGTATCCTAATTGTGCCAAGTTAATAGAAATATATTGTCCTTCTTTGTGCGCTTGACCAGAAGCAAGCAACTGTGCTATTTTCTCATTTGTAAAATAACCAACATTAAGCGTGTTTAGCATCCCTACCGTTCGTCGGGGAACAAATCCATGTCTACCTAGGGTGATACCATATTTTTTATGACCAGCGCGTTTTCCAGATCCAGCTCTTCCTCGACCGCCACGACTTCCAGCGCCGCGTCTTTTTTTACGGTGTCCACCACCATGGGTAGTGTGAGCACGGTACTTGGTTACCTTCTTGCGCTTGTATGTTACCATTTTATAGCATCATTCTTATTTTGCAGCTTCTTATTTTACAGCATTCTTATAATTAGATCATTCATTTTTTCTTTTCTATCGCCCAATGCACCACCTACATGAAAAGGGATTTTTATGCCTTTCCGTCCAAACCCTTTACGCGGCGGGTTTAGAGTAAAATAAGGTTTATACCTCTTACCTCGTATATCAAGAGTTTTATAAGAATACTTCTCTTTTCTGTCAGTCAGAGGTCCTTTATATTCTTGGCCCCTCTTCAAGAGAAGTTCATTGAATGTTTCTTCAGAAATCGTGCCCCAAGTAACATAATCTTTAACTTTCTTTAGCATGCCTCGTGCTACTTTCGTGTCAGCAACAACAATACATTTGTTTTTCCGTGTTAATCGAAGGAGCAAAAGTGTATCTTTTATGGACGTGGTAACATCGGCAAGACCGCGAACGAGAACAACGGCAATTTTTCCCGGAGCAGTCCTCTCTTTGGATGGATTGGATGACGCTGAACTAGAGGGAGCTGGACTAGAGGTGCCTTTTGAAGAACCTGGGAACCCTCCTGCAATTTCTTTTTTTTCTGCCATTGTACCTTTTTCTGCCATTATGCCTCTATTGCTTCCTGTTGCTGCGCACTCGTCTTCGTAGAAACAGAATCAGGAATGATTTCTTCTGATTTAAGCTTCCCTTCAATTATACATAACTTGGTGATATCTACAGGTTTTACTTTTACTTCGGATAATTTTTTGAGCGCATCAACTAAAGCATAAATGAGATTTAATTTCGTTTTGGTCTGTCCTTTTGTTTTGCTCCAAATATCTTTGATTCCAGCTAATTCCAATATTTTAGCGCATTCTTTTTCAACACACAACCCTTTACCGCGGGGAGCGGGCATTAACGTAATACGTACAGAACCGCATCTTCCTTCTACTGCAAAAGGAATAGAATTAGGTTCTGCTGCATCTGACTCCCAACTTCCACAGCCACGTCGAACACGTATCAAATTAAGACGGGCCTTTTGTTTTGCTTTATCTCTCGATGGAACTGTTTCCTTGCTTTTTCCAACAGCAACTCCGACATACCCATCGCGATTTCCAACCACCGCACAGGTTGTGAACTTCATTTTATTTCCTTCAGATGTTTTTTTCTGCGTTTGACGGAAGATTCGGCGTTTTCCTCCTCCAAACTTACCCTTAGCTTGACCAATAAGAAGCAAATCTTCTTGCAGATTAGGAAGAAGAATATCAACAATTTTTGGTTCTAGGATTAGATGTCCCAAAGCAAAAACCTCTTCTATGCTAGATATCTTTCCTTCTTTGACAAGTTTTCCCAGAGCAGTCACTGGTTTCCAGTCTACTTCCTTCAATGGAACTTCTTTCATAACGACCATTTCCTTTTTGTCTCCCGTTTCTTGAACCATTTTGAAATATCCCTTTAGTTTTATTTAATTATGTATTATTTAATGATATTTTGTTTAACCTTAATAAATTGCTTTGTTATATCCTCAGGCAAAGATTTATTTTTTAAATATTGCGCAAATCTTGTTTCATACAAGCCCGCTTTATTCTTGCAAGATTGTGCGTAATCTTGGATATGTTTACCGCTCAGGCGCTCTTCAGAAGGAAAGATTTCTTCTTTATGCGGGATCTCTACTCCTGCATCAAGAACACCTTTCAAAAAAGCAAAGACTTTTCCTTGCTTTAAAGGGGTCTTAAATCCAGTATCAAGAATTGCTTCTGATTGTTTTTTTTCCAATACTTTCTTGCCAAAGAGCAAACCAGTGAGATACGCTGCAGGAATATTCTTATATGAATAAGACCATCCTAACTTACGTAAGAGAGAAGAATCTACGGTTAAATCAACCTTGTCCCCGCCAACAGTAAAATGTGCCAGCTGAGCAATTATCCGCTGATTGGTAAAGCGCACCACAACACGCGGTTTACCAGAAATAAGCAATTTCAGACGCTTTGCGTAATCGGTATGATTCCCACGTTTTCTACGGTACAATACTTTTTTAGGTTTTTTCTGCACCATTGTTTTTATCCTTTGTTTTTAGACAGTATGTTTTTTGACTTTATTTCTGTTTTGATCTTTATTTGTATGTAGTTTGAGATGGTATTGGTATATATCTTTTTATCTCTCATTTATTTATCTTATTTCTCCTTCTCATTTTTATCGGCATTCTGTTTCTCAACTAAGTGGTGCTCGGTGATATACATCTTAATATGACGTTTATTCCGAAAATAACCGCCTTTACATTTGAGATAAAGCCCTTTGTAATTTTCTCTGGAGAGCAAACTTTTATCACGCAACTCGTGAAGAAATGCTCGCTGGGTCCGAATTCGCGACATCCATGTTTCTTTCCTGCTTACGGTGGCGTGTTTGCTTCCTTTTTTACTGCCCTTATTCTTACGTCGACCTTTTCTCTTCTGCGCCGCCATCTTTCGCGCACGAACATGAGATTGGCTGTTTTTATTACTCCTTGTAATTTTACCTACTGCAATTAACCCTCGTAGATCTGATCTTGTAATAGCCTTTTTGATGTCGTCAAGAGCATCAGTATTAAATTTGATTTTCTTATACGATGTTTTCAGGATCTTGGCTGCTAATTTTTTCTTTTGTTTCATGGTAAATTCTTTTTTTTACTGCTGTTTTTTATTGCTTTTTGATTGTTGTTATTTTGGTTATTGCTTTTTGATTATTGTTTTTTCAGCTTCTTTCTGCTGTTCTTCTTTCTTCATCTGTTGTTCATCCTTGCTTATTTCTTCTCCGCTCTTCTCTTCACTTTTCTTTGCCGCAGCTGTCGTTTCTTCTTTCGCTTTTTCTTTCGCTTTCTTTTTCTTCTCTTCTTCTTTTGTTTCCTTTACTTTCTTTTTTTCACGTTTCACTCTTTTCCGTTCTTCAAACGCTTTATTGATTTTTTCCAAGGACGCCGCAACATCTTTCACATTCAAGACGCGTATTTTCTTCTCCTGGGCTTTTGTCAGAAGCGAAACCTTTTTTTTATTGCCAACAGTTGAAGGGATGACAGCACCTTCTTTCGGAGTGAGGGATAGCAGCTGTTCTTCTGTAAAAACAAGAACAGGCCGTAGACCGGATGGATCAAGACCGTATACTTTTCGAGGCGAGCCGTAGCCGGGAGTAGGCAATGCTGGTCTTCCCCTATTATACTGTCGTACGGCAGAATGCATGCCGCGAGGAAATCGCCAGCGTTTCTTAACTCTCGCTACAAATTTTGATTCTTTTACCACAAAATCTGGTTTTTTCTTTCTTTTCTGAAGGGCTTCTGATTTCATATTCTAGATACTCTTGCCTGCTTTTTCAATAATATAACATCCATCCTGGAAAATCCTGCGATCACGATTCGTGATCCGGCAAAGATTTTCTATCCGAGCGGCAGTTTGGCCCGCTACTTCTTTATCGGAACCACTAACAATTATTTCAGTACCGTTCACTTTCACATCAGCACCGGGAAGTATCGTGACTTTGCGAGGAACAGATTCTCCCAGGAAGTTTTTAATAATTAATTCCTGTCCGGAAATACTGACGTTCATGGGGAAGTGTCCTGAACAGATTCTAAGTTTGTAAATATGCGGTTCCTGCACACCTTTAATCATATTTTTAATATGAGCTTCAAATGAATTCATGATTTTTTTTTCTCGTTTGGTTGCTTTTACGGCAGCTAAAATTATTTTATTTCCTTTCACCTCAAAAGAGATATGAGGATGTGTATATTCTCTCTTTGTTTCGCCTTTCTGTCCTTTAATAACTAACATGAAACCGTTCTTTGTAGCTGTTACGCCGCCAGTAAGTTCAATTTCCAAATGTAAATCTGCTTTCATTGTTAGTTAGTTTATAACCTACATTAAATTGATATTGATTGTTGAGCGTATGGTGATTGATATTTATAGCGAGCCGGTTTAATAACAGTACGCGATAAGTTTTCCTCCAATATTGATATTTTTTGCCTGAGAGTGAGTCATAATGCCTTGTGGTGTCGAGATTAAGATAATCCCGAAATCTCTTGCTGGCAAATACCGCTTTTCCCACTTTTCAAATTCTTTCATCTTTGTGGAAAAGCGAGGCTTAATAACCCCACAGCGATTTATACTTCCCAACAAATGGACTTTCAAGAAACCGCCTTGCCGAGCGTCAATTTCTTCAAAAGAGCCGATGAATTGGTGTTCATTCATAATTGAAAGTATTTTCTTGAGAGTATTGGAAGCCGGTTTAATCACTACTTCGCGTTTTCCAACGCGTTCCGCGTTCAAGATTTTTGTTAAGGCAGCTGCCAATGGATCATTTAACATTTTTAATTCACCTAGCTAAATTTCTTAAATCCCAACCCCGTCGCCATCTCCCTAAAACATTGACGACATATATGGAGACCGTATTTGTTAATATGGCCGCGCATGCGACCGCAATTTTTACATTTGCGCAACGCAATGCCACAAGATCTTTTCTCAGGGGAGTTGAATTTGATATATTTTGCTTTTTTAATCGGTTTCGCGTCCAATTGCGTAAACATCTTTTTCCAGTCGCTTGTTGTCATTTTACGAAATTGCTCACTTAGATTAGTGGACCTCCACTTTCAAATTTTGTTGAACAAAGGTAATTGCTTCTTCTTTGGTAATAACGTGCGCTTGGCCAATTTTACAGGGTTTTATTTTCCTGTTTTTGATCCTGTATCCTGGCCGTTCCAAAGTCACCGCTACTTCCAAACCCATAATTTTTAATTCCGGATCATATTCCAAGCCAGCAATATCAATATATTCAGGAACACCAAATGAAAAATTGCCGTTTTCATCAAAGTTATTCTCAGATAAGGTGTTTTCTTTCGCTGCCATAAGTTGTTTTAGTAAAAGATCTGTGTTTTTTCTGATAGTGACTTTACAGCCTATGGCTAATCCAGGACGTAATCCCCAGGCTGGAATTCTTTTTTTTGCAACAGTTTTCACGGGAGTGAGCGGAGAAAGCTTTCGCAACAGCTTAAGACCTTTTTTAAGCAGATCTTCATCTTTTCCCGCACCTATATTAAGTGTGACTTTTGCAATGCGAATGCTTTTCATAGGATTATCTTTTTGTGCTTTTGCCATGTTCATATTTTTTCTACTTTCATAAATGGTTTATCTTTGCCGATAATGAACAAGTAGTCCGTCGCTGTTTCAATAGAGGCATTTCCAACGGTGTAAACCGCTTGTTTCCCTTTAATTTCTTTTAATGTTCCTACATCCCCGCTATGCTTCCCTTTTATTAAAAAGACAGCTGAACCTTCTTTGAGAGGCATGATTTCTTTAACTTGCAAGTCAGGTAAACTCAACACGAGAGTATCACCCACTTTTGCTGTTTTCTCAACAAGGAGATTCTTCCCATCATGAAAATGTAACTGTGTTTTACCTTTGGAAATCATCGTTTTACCAACTACTTTGCCCAATTTAAAGATACTTTCTTCTTTCGTGATTTCAATAAGACAAAGCTTTCCTTTTTTATCAAGCGTAATTCGATATTGTTTGTGAATATCAGGAAGGGAAAGAACATCAAACAAGCCGACAATAAAACGAGGATCCTTCCGCTGTCTTCCATCAACAAGAATAGTTTTATTGTGGAGAAGCTTTTTTGTCTCACTCATTGTTGTTGCCAATTGCAGAATATCACGAACAACAAGACCTAAAGGCAGACCATAGCTTAAAGGATGACCTCCTGCGTTGGGTCTAACGATAAAGGTGTTCTGTTTTCTATTCAGCACCCACGTCCGTGGTGCGGCAATTCGTTTTAAGTGATTTTTCATTTTTGACTTTTCTCTTTCTGTTGTATTTTTGGATTTTGAGGAGTTGATGCTTTGGATTTGTTTAATTTGTTGGATTTCACGCGTTCAATAATTTTGTTGCGTTTTTTATCGCTAAGATCGGCTTCCAGGACCAATAAATTGGAAGGGTTAATGGGCGCTGCCGATTTGGTTCCATCTTTTTTTATAAAACCAATACCGGAAACAAACACTTTCTGCCGCTTGATGTTAACACGTTCGATTGCCCCTTCTTTTTTCTTAAACTGGCCGCGAACAACCCTTACTTTGTCTCCTTTTCTTGCCTGGATTCTGCGAAGACCATACTTCTCACGTAATGGGGAAGCAAGATGAACATGCATCATATTTTTCTGAACATGCAATGGAGCGTTGTACCTGTATTTACGTTGTTTGCGTGGTTGGATGCTTCTGTTCCATGTTGTTGAAAATGTATTTTTTGCCATTATTTGATCCTACACTACCATATGCGCGACTTTCGCTACTGCCGGCCAGCGTTCGGCAACTTCTTTGGCGATGGGGCCTTTAAATATCGTCCCTTTGGGATTTCCTTTTTCATCTTTTAAGACAACAGCGGCATTGTCTTCGAATTTAACTCTCATTCCATCAGCTCGGCGGTATTCTTTTCTTTGACGTACAATAACTGCCAATACGACGGTCTTACGCAATTCTAGTTTTCCTTTCTTAACGGAAGCCAGAACCATATCTCCAATGCCTGCTGCCGGAATACGTCCTCGCACGGTTTTATGTCCCTTCACGGAAAAGATCTTCAGGACTTTAGCGCCGGAATTATCGCATGTAGCAACAAAGGCCTCAGTGGGCAAGGATCGGGTAATTCTACTTTTTAATGCTTTCATTTTCTTTTTTTACGCTCTTGTTTCTTTCTTTTTGGGATTATTTTTTTCAGATGAAGCAGGGGAGGTTTTAGTTGCCTCCGTGGTTGCTGCTTCCTCAACAACATGAATAATCACGTAATTTTTTGTTTTGCTCAATGGCCTAGTTCGAGCAACGACGACTGTTTGTCCCACCTGAGCATCAAGTGCCGGAGGATTATGGACACGGAGACGTGAGCGCCGCATTTCATACCGTTCGTATTTAGGGATATAGTAAGGACGATGCCATTCGATAGTTGCAGATTTATTGATGTCGCGTCGAATGACTTTGCCTTTCAACAATTCTTTTTTAACGGTAAGGCCGCCAGTGAATGGACAATTCTTGTCATAGTATTTACTATCAAAAGCCCGCGCCGGGGCGGGAAATCCTAAAATTTCCTTTTTTACTTTATGTTCTTGTTCTGATGTCATTTTCCTTTCATCCTGTCCTCAGGTCGTCTGAGGAGATCTTTGCCAGCAAGGATCTCGCCGGTCCTTGTGATTTTGAACGTGATATTGTCCTTCAGGAGGACTTTTGTGTCTCCGTCCTGATCAATTCTAAGGGTTGACTTTGTTTCATCAACCACTTTTCCCACCATGCCCAGATGGCTTTTATTCGTGGAATTGACAACACGTATTTCCTCTCCGATGAGCTCGTGAGGGAATATTTTTTTCTTTCCCATGTATCTTTCCTAACCAAAACAGGACTGTTTTGATGAAATGCGGCCATTGCCGACATTTTCTCCATCCCATCTCTTTTCTCTATCCTACATCAATGGTCTCTTCCGGGAAACCAAGATCAGTCAAGGCACTTTTCATCTTTGATTTGTGATTGCCCTGCAATTCAATTTGCTTTCCTTTGACCGTTCCGCCGCAGGCGAATTTGTTTTTCAGTTTTTTAACAATATCATTAATATTAACTTCCTTCTTGAAGCCGCTGACGATAGTGTACATTTTTCCAAATTTTCTTTTCTCTGATTTCACGGTAATTTTTTGCTGCTCACGGGCGATAGTTTCACAGACGCACAAATCTTGAGGTAAACCACATTGATTACACACGCCAACCATCGTTATATCGACTTAACCTCCTTCTCTTTAAGCAATGTTAAGACCCGAGCGATATTTTTTTTTGTCTGTCTTAATTTTCCTGAACTGGAAGCAACGGCACCAGTCGCTACTTGAACGTTGAGTTTAGAGAGTTCTTTTTTAAATTCTTCCAATCTTGTCATTAGATCCTCAGCTGAAGAGGAACGTAATTGTTTTGTTATTTTCATTTTTCAGTTGTTCTCGTTATTCTTCTGTTTCTGATTGTTGTGATGAAGAAGGAACTTGCTCTTCGCTTTCTTCTTTCCCTTCTTCTTTCGCAGCTTCTGTTTTATTTTCCATTTCAGGAACAGCCACTTTTTCCTGAGCAACGGCGTCTTCTTTTTTCTCTTCAGTCATGTTCTTCTTACGCTTACTCTTTTCCACTTTCTTCTCTGCTGTTTCTGTTTTTCGAGACGATTTTTTCTTTTTTGTCGAGGCTACTGTTGTTTCACTTGCCTCTTCTTCAGTTTTCTCAGTTGTTTCTTCCAGAACTGTTATAGGTTCAGATAATATTTCAACATGATCCGGCAACACTAAGTCCGGAGGCATAATAGATACTTTTATGCCGATAATGCCGCTTTTCAGTAAGGCAGTAGTTTGCGCATGCCGAACACCTGTTAAAGCAATATCGCCGCATTTCTTTATATAACCTTGATAAAAACGCCAGCTTTTCGCCCTTGCTCCAGGAATTTTTCCCGAGATAATCAATTCTATGCCCAGAGCGCCAGAATTCAACACATTTTCCATTACTTTATGGCCTACTCCTTTGAATCGAGCAGAACCAAACCGTTCCAAAGAACTGGCAATACGCTGCGCGACAATATGAGCATCCAGAAAAATGTCTTTTACTTCATTAATTTCTATCTGAGGATTCTCTAAATTAAAATCTTTTTTAAGTGTTTTAGTCAAAGCTTTAATGTTTGACCCTTTGGCACCGACAATAAGACTGGGGCGGTTTGTGTGGATAATTATTTTCTCGCCTAAAGGGATCTTTTTAAGAGTGATTTGGGATATTTCTACCCCGCGAAGCTTTTCTTCGATGTATTTCTTGATGTACAATTCTTTTGTTTTCTGAGCAATAAAACCGCGTTCAATCATTGTTGTTCCCCTCGCAAGGTTCCTTTTTGCTTTAATTGATCATACAATTTAGATACATCTTCTGTGTTTTTTTTCTCTTTCTCTCTTTTATTGAATTCTGCTGCATTAGCCTGCACTCGTTCAAGTAAATCTTCCGAAGATAACTCTTGTGGTTTTTGGGCTTGTCTTGTTTCAGCTTGCGGCGATACTCCCCTCGCTGCTGATCTGGGAACTTCTTTTCCCCCTAACTTTTGTCCTGCAATCCCTTCGTTCTTTCCTTCGAAGGTTTTCTCTGCTCCCTGTACCAATTCTTTTGCGGGAAGCCGTTCATTCTTAACATCCTTAAGAACCGCCTGTTTCTTCGCTGATTTCGTTTCTTTCTGCTTCTGCTTTCCCTCTGCGACAACAATCTCTAAATGAGTTCTTTTCTTCGCATGCTGATGTCTTCCACCAGTAAGAGGAATAGATGCTTTGTTGGCAATCAACGTCGTTATTTTAAGTGCGGAGGTGTCTAAACCATTTGCCTGCGCATTTGCTTCAACTGATTTCACCAGCTTCAGAAATTCCCTGGCTGCTTTCTGCGGATAACGACCAGGACCTATACCCGGTTTATGGCCTAGGTCTGTGGTGAACTTTTTGAAAGGGACTGGTTTTTGCAAGGAGATTACTTTTTCAAGGAACTGTTTGGCAAACTGTGTATTCTTATATCGTAAATACCTGCTAATCTCAACGCTGTGTTTTGTGGAAATAGGAAGATTCAACGATCTAGCAGAAGCCGCATGTTCCATTCCAACTTTGGTTTGAGTTGTCATTTTTGTGTTAGCCTTGTCATACTTTGCCATGCTTATCTTGCAGATACTGATTTACTGGACCGTGTCGCGCCAATACCAGCAGCACTGTGGGTAACAGATTTTCGGGTATGTGCAAATTCTCCTAAATAATGACCAAGCATTTCAGCAGTAATGGTAAGAGGAATAAACTCTTTCCCGTTATAGATACGAATGTTTTTTCCAATGAATTGAGGAATGATGATCATGTTCCGACAATGGGTTTTGATATTTTTATCGTCAACTTCAATGCGCTTTAGGAGTATTTGTTGCTGTTCCGTAAATCCTCTTTTGAGGGATCGTCGTTGACGCGCTGGAACTAACCCCATAAACATTTTCAAATCTAATTGTTTGAGTTCCTGTTCCGTTTTGCCTCTCCACGTGAATACTTTTGCCATTGTTTATCCTCTATTTCTTCCTTCCCGTTCTTCGTGGCGCTATTTTACCTACCTTACGTCCAGGCGGTGCATTACGCGGACTTTGCGTCGGTCTTCCTTTAATGTGAGATGAAGACCCACCGAACGGATGATCCACTGCGTTCATGGAAACGCCGCACACTTTTGGATACAATTTATTGCGTGCTTTCATCTTTTTATGCCTTGTGCCTGCTTTAAGGAAAGGTTTGTCTGTCCTGCCTGCACCGGCAAGAATACCGATGGCTGCACGACATGCAGGTAAAAAGAGTTTTTCTTTTTTTGATGGAAGAGCAACTCTTACACCTTCTTCAGACCGTGCTACTACTTTCGCAAATGTTCCTGATGCACGGACCATTTTGCCGCCATCACCTGGCCGCAATTCAATATTATGAATCAGTGTCCCTTCGGGAATCTCTCGTAAGGAAAGAACATTCCCTTCCTTTACTTCAGCACCTGGGCCAACGACAATACTATCCCCTACTTTAATGGTCTCGGGAGCAAAAGCAAGTCTTTTCTCTCCCGTGATATAAGAAACTTCCATCAACGGAGCGCTGTGTCCCGGGCAATGAACCAAGTCCATAACCATTCCGCTTGTTTCCATGAGCGTATGTTTTACTTCTCCTCGAAATCGATGCCCCGGTGAACGATAGGTATTTGTTCCCCTTCCTCGTCGTTGTTGAATTAATCGTTTACCCATTTTAGATCAACCCCAAATCAGCACTAACATCAGAGGCGAGATGTCCTGATCCTAGCTTTACATACGCTCTTTTCTGTCCCTGAAATGAATTATGGATATTAACCTCGGCTACTTTCACATTAAACAGTTTTTCTATGGCTTTCTTCACATCTGATTTTGTTGCTCGAGGATGAACGGCAAACACTAATTTGTTATCGAATTCAATCTGGCGGATGCTTTTTTCAGTTGATAAAGGGTATTTAATAATACTGTGCGGATCAAACTGTTCCCTTTTTTGTACAGGCTGTTCTTTTCCCGTGACTTTCTTTTCTTCTGCCATGTTTACCTAAATAATTTTTCTGTTTCAATTGTTTCCAGAGCATGTTCAGTCCATAATGTGACACGTCCCGGCATTGCTCCAGGTGCAAGAAATTCTACATTAACCGCTTGGGCCGGTACAACATCAATACCAGGTATGTTTGTTGCGGCTTTCAATAATGGACATTCGCCACCAACAACTAAAAGTATCCCTTTCTTACGCCGGTATTTCCGGCCGCGCATTTTACCTATCCCCGCGCGGATTTTCTTAATCAATGAGCGTTGCAATTCATCTTTGAAACCGAGTTGCAGCAACGCTTTTTCCACATCGCTGGTTTTGTTCAACTGTTCGATAAATGAGGAAACAATAAAAGGATACCCTGCAGGAACTTTATGGCCACGCTGCATGACAATATTTTTATTTACCGTAGCAGCCATTGCCGAACGGATGGCCTTCCGATTTTCTTTGATGTTAATTTTCTTCTCAACAATTTTTTCTGCTTTAGGTGGATGCGCTCTTCTTCCGCCGACAGTTTGCGGGGTAGTCGATCCTACCCAGAAAAATCGTGTTCCTCGTCGGGTGTGAATTTTTCGTTTTACCCTACTGATCCCAAAACCATACGTTCCACGATACTTGCGCCGCCGTTTGCTGGTTTCGGAGGAATGCCGCTGCCCAGCTTCTGGATATGCACCATATGCTTGACGTGCAGCGCTTTGCAAGGCATGCACGGCCCGTTTAATCAAATCAGGTCGGTATTCTTCAGTAAACTGAAGAGGCAAAGCTTTTTCTCCTGATTTTACATTTTTTTCATTGACGATTGGTAATTTCATTTTGGTAGCAGGATATTTTTATTTGTTTTATTTTGTGATTGTGTTAATTGTAAATGCCTCTTTCATTATTTTTTTGTTGGGGCGAATAGCAGCGGTAAGAACGACGGGACGTTTTACAGGACCGACAACGGAACCGGCCAGCAGACAATACTGGTTCTTGATCGTTCCATACCGAGTGAGGCCGCCGTCAGGTGTTACTTCCTGACCATTCTCACCAAGCTTGAAGATCTGTTTGTTATATTCTGTTCGTAGATGGTAACCCATTTTTCCCGGCTGGGCAACAGTAAATTCAATCCGTTTTGGCGTCCATGAACCAAGGGTGGCAATTCCCCGCTTCGTTTTTTCTGCTTTATGCTGCCTAATAGGCACACCATAGCGCTTCACTGTTCCCTGAAATCCTTTTCCTTTCGTAATGCCGTGAACATCAACCTGAACACCATTCTCAAAAACAGCGCCAAGCGAAATTTCCTTTCCAAGCATTTCTTTAGCGTAGGCTAATTTGTCTTCTTTTGATCCACCCAGTGCGATCTCAAGTAATTTTGGTTTTTTTGCACCGGTCGGCGTACGTTTCGGATTAGTGTGGACCAATAAACGTAAATCATCAAAACCAGTAACCTCAGCAAGTTTCTTTGTCGTCTTCTTGGGAAGCTGAATTTTTTTGCCAATGGATTTATCCATTTTTTCATAGAGGACGCTGGTTGTTTTACGCATTCCCAACAAAGATGTTGTATAAAAAGCAACTCCTGCCACCGTCATGGGTGGGCAATCAATGATTGTTGCTGGACGAGCAATTTTTTCTCCTTTGGTGAGGGATTTAGGCCGGTTATCAACGGCGATAACATGAGTCATTCCTGCTTTATAGCCAATGAAACCAAGGGGTTTTGCTTTATTCTCAGCAGACCAGGAGGATATTCTAGCTAAACTGTGTTTTGACCTTTTTCGAGGCCAAAACTGCATACTTCCCCGTCGCGGATGACTTACTTTAGGCATAGTTTTCTAGCGAGATAGTAATATCTCTTGTTTCTCTATTGTTTTTTTGTGTAATTGCCTATTTGGGATTTCCATCAAAGAAAGGGTCAGTGATGGTTATCTTATCAGGCTAATCTAACCATAATTATTTAACGAGTCTCGCTCATCAGTGTAATTACGATTGAATATTCTCAAGAAAGTAGGTTATTTATAAAGATTGTGGTGGAATTGAGGGTAAATCAACTAATCTATTCTCGTTAGGAAGACCCCATACCTATTTTAACCCTTTCACTATTCCCAACACTTCTTCCGCATGCCCTTTGACTGAAACAGGACTCCAAACATGGGCAATCTTCCCGGCAGGATCAATTAAAAACGTGCTTCTGATCACCCCCATAAATTCACGGCCCATGAATTTTTTCTTTCCCCAGACGCCATACAGCGCAGCCGCTTTCTTCTCTTCATCACTTAATAACATGATTGTCAAATCCTTTTTCTCTATGAAACTGCAATGGCTTTTCGCGGAATCCGGACTGACGCCAAGAACAACAACATTATGCTTTTCAAATTCAGTTTTTAGTTTTGAAAAATCAATTGCTTCAATTGTACATCCAGGAGTGTTATCTTTAGGATAGAAATAGAGAACAACCCATTTTCTTTTGAAATCAGTAAGGTTTACTTTCTTACCTTCTTGATTTAGTAAAATAAAAGAAGGTGCTTTTTGTCTTGGTCGTAACATTGCCATTTTTTATTATGTTTAATTATATTATCTATTTTTATATTATCATTAATACATGTTTACTTGAAAAATTACTTCTCATGTACTTTTTTCACAATTGAGTCTATAGACACTACGTTTTCAACGTCATGGCCAGAGCCAAGGAAACCCACTTTAAGCCAATTTTTTCGTCCGCATTCATTACACACAACACTTTTGTAATGCTGTTCTTCCCGATCGCCCCATTCGGAATGGCAGCAAAGAGAATCCAATTGATGGCCGCAGTAACACTGTTCTATCTTCATGCGAACGCACCGAACAAGTGATAAGGTTTATATAGCTTGCTCTTTTTGAAAAATCCATGAATTATCTCTTCACCAATATCCTCGGCAGCTTCGTGCTAGATGAAAAAATAAAGATTGTTGATTCCATTGTATTCAAAGATGCCGATGAGTATCTCCGCAAAGAAAAATCAGAAGCAAAACTGCAAAAGAAACATAACACGCAACCCCTGCCTCAAGAAAAAATAGCAATGGTTCTCTCTCTCTTCAAAGACAAAAGATATTATCAGGACTTTTACACCAAAAATCTTCAGTTGACAAAACAGGCGATCAAAAATTCCGTCAATGAAGACCAGTTAATTCTGCAGACGATCGGCAATATCTCCGAGTTGGATAAAGTATCGAACATTCTCGTCAAACGGCTGCGGGAATGGCATAGCTGGTATTATCCGGAATTGTCTGAAAACGTCAGCAGTCATGAAAAATATATAGATTTAGTATTAGAAGGAAAACGAAACACCACAATGGGCGCTGACCTGGGAGAAGAACATGTTGAGGAAATGATGTTGTTGGCAAAGGAAATACGCACATTGTACGACTTGCGGAAAAAACATGAGAAGTATTTGGAACAAATTATGAAGCCTTATTGCCCTAACCTGCTGGAATTGGCCGGGGCGACGATCGGCGCAAAATTGATTGAGCTCGCCAGAGGATTGAAAAGGCTGGCGATGCTTCCGGCCTCGACGATTCAGTTATTGGGAGCGGAGAAAGCGCTGTTCCGGCATCTGAAAACAAAAAGCAGAAGCCCGAAATACGGCGTGCTGTTCCAGCACCCTTTCGTCCAGAAAGCGCAAAGGCAAGAACGGGGGAAAATGGCCCGGGTGCTTGCAGATAAACTTTCCCTCTGCGCCAGGCTGGATTATTTCAAGGGAGAGTTTAAAGCGCCGGAATACAAGAAAATGTTAGAGGAAAAAATCCGATGAGCCGAAAAATTATACCGCACAAAGTGTTTGAACTCTACCAGGAAGCGCGAGGGAAACGCATCTTTACAAAAAGCATTCTCCCGGGGAAAGCGCCATTTGATGAACGCATCGTTAAAGACGACAATGAAGAATACCGTGAATTTGATCCCATGCGAAGCAAGCTTGCGGCGGCAATTGTTAAAGGATGCACCAATGCCGGCATTCGTAAAGATGATGTTGTTCTTTATTTAGGAGTGAGCCATGGCTACACGGCATCATTTGTTTCCGACATGGTGGGAACGGAAGGAGTAATTTTCGGCATCGACCCTGCCCCGCGGGTGATACGTGATTTAGTGTTCCTTGCAGAAGACAGAAAAAATATTGTTCCCATCTTAGCTGATGCCAATCATCCTGATGAGTATCTTGACAAAGTATGCGCGGCAGATATCGTCTATCAGGACATTGCCCAAAAAAATCAGGCGGAAATTTTCATTAAAAATTGCCATCTCTTTCTCAAGAAAGGAGGGTATGGGCTGCTGGCGGTAAAAGCGCGAAGCATTGATATCACCAAAAACCCAAAACAACTTTTTGTAGAAATACGAAAACAGCTGGAAAGCATATTTACCGTGATTGATTTTCGGATTCTCGACCCTTTAGAAAAAGACCATTGCTTGATTATTATTAAGAAATCTTGATAATAAACATAAAGTTCGGATGTTAATAATGTTTATATAACATAAAATAAATTCTTTTTCCTATGAACGTTCTTACGTGGAATGCTTTTGGGCTTCCATTCTTGCCGGGAAGGTCTGACAGGTTGGATGATATCCGCAATAGTATGCTGCAAGAAAATGTGAAGGTAGCTGGCTTGCAAGAAGTGTTGTTTGGCGCAGATGTAAAACAACTTTCCACGACGAATGGCTACCGTGCATTTCATCATCCCGGAATGATCTTTACAAAAGGAGCGTTAGTTAGTGTAATAGAAGAAAATTTCCTTCCACAAGAGCCAAAAACAGAAATGCACACTTATACAAAACAGGGGCGCTGGTGGCGCCATCCGGAACAGTTCTTTGACCGCGTAGCAAGGAAAGGGTTTCAGGCAAGTGAACTGTACAATCAAGAGCTGGGCAATTTTGTCTTCATAAACACCCATCTTCTGTGCCCTTCCCCCGAAGGAAATTATCAGGATCCGCACCTGCAAAGCCAACTTGCGCAGTTGGTAGAATATGTAGGACAAAGAGTTCAACAAAGAGAGAATGTTGTTCTTGTCGGGGATTTAAATTTCACTCGGGAGACGCCGTTATATGAACAACTTACACAAAGATTGCAGGATTGTACTCCCGAGGCGCCTGGTGTTGATTACATCCTTGCAAGTGAAGGAATACGCTGCCAGGAATGGGACATTGTTCCCTATACTCCTCATTTTGGAAAACGAAGTTTTCTCTATCCCAGCGATCACCCCGGAATTATTGCTAATCTCACCGTTGTGTAAAACTCAATGTTTATAAATCCAAAAATTATCTTTCCATTATGAGCATCGTACGGGAAGCGGCGCACTTGTACATTTATTCCAAAAAGCTGCACGCTCTAGAAAAACAACTGCCAGGCCTGAGCAAGAAAGCAGAAAAACATAAAGCAAAGCTGGAAAAAACAACAAGCGAATCAAGAAAAGAAAAACACCAGCGGAAACATACCAAAACGACGGAAAAAATTGCCGTCTTAATGAAAGAACATGCTACCATTCTCAAAAAACTTCAGCAGCACCACGACCATTTTGTGAAATATCTTCATAAAGAACATAAGACGAGATAAATATAAGAGTATGAGAAAAAATACCTTATTTCTTCTTCACATGGATAATATTGACAGGGCAAACATCAGCAGCTTCCTGGTTGGTAACGCGTGCTTCTTCCGTGGTAATATCTAACTCCCAATGATCACCTAATTCCTTGGATTTTTTGATATGCGCCAATCCTTCCTCATCCATGTACCAGTAATCTGGAGCTATCGCCGCACAGGCGCCGCAGCTGATGCAATCTTTCTTGAAATGGGTAATTTGATGTGGATCCATTTTTGATACTTGTTTTGAATAATTCACTTTAAAATGGGTTTTATTTAAGAATATTTTGTTTCTCTAATTATTTCTTTTAATTCACCAAAAAGCTTATATAACTACTTTATTTTACATTTCTCATGGAAAAGAGAGGTGTAGTCATCGTCCTAGTCTTATTACTGATCTCTTCTTTTTTGGTTTCTTGCAAGCCGCGAGGACCGGGAACGGAACCTTTGGAAACAGCAGCTGCTCTTCGTATCGTTAAAACAGGGATGCAAGGAGTGGAAATCAACACGCTTCCTAATTACCCCCCGGCAACGCCAATTTACGATTTAAATGAACTTCAGGCAATAGTGGAAGTAAAAAACAAAGGGAACCACAACCTCGAACCTCAAGATTGTTTTATTGTCGTCACCGGATTTGATCCAAACATCATCCGTGGTGGATTTACCAGCGCCCGTTCCTGCGCAGAAAATGTTAACGTTCTGGAAGGAAAATCCGTGTATAATTTAGAAGGCGGCGTGAACCAGATTGAATTCCGCTCACCAAACGTAGAACTGGATCCCAGCGTTTTTGATTACAACCCTACTTTAAACTTTCAGGCCTGTTACAATTATCATACCACAGCCAGTCCGGAAGTCTGCGTGGATCCTTTGTTTTATCAGATTGCGTCCGAGCAGATCGCCTGCAATTGGCGGCAGGGAGTTAATGTCGGCGGAGGGCAGGGAGCGCCGGTAGGGGTATCCTACGTACGGGCCGAGATGGTGGGAGGACGGGCCATCTTTGACATCAATGTGCAGAATTTCGGAATAGGAAGAGTTCTTAGCCCTTTTACGGATCTGCAAACGTGTGAATTAAATCTTCAGTTTACTGATTTTGACAGAGTTGCCTATGCTGTAGAGATGGGGGGAGTTCCCGGGGATTGCAAGCCGAGGGATGGATTTGTGCGGTTATACAACAACCAAGGAAAGATTACCTGCAGTTTTGATATCTTTGGAAGCTCCGCGTATGTAACCCCGCTGCTGATAGATATGGATTACAATTATGTACAATCATTCAAAAAAAATGTTAAAATTATCCGTACCCCACAGTAAACTTTAAATACTTTCATAAATTGGTACAATTTAATTGAGATTAAACTTTAATCGAGAGTAAAGAGGAGATATGTTATGAAAATAAAAATGCCGCTTCTGTCCATTTCAATAATAGTGGGATTATTTTTGCTTACTGCTTGTGCCCCTACAGAAAAGGGAGTGGTGAAAGGCGTTTTCCTTGGCGGAGAACTAGGCATTGCTGCCCAGTTTGAAGCTTTTAGCGTGCAAGAAGAAGGGGTGTACAGCATTTATGACACGGAAACATTCCCTGTGGAAGTGCTCGTGCAAAACAAAGGGGAATATGAACTT
>Ga0209542_10003891_pt1 | contig 31424 bp, 28 predicted proteins | sample RifCSPhighO2_01_FD_184028 | JGI IMG/M metagenome (GOLD analysis project Ga0209542, IMG submission 184028) | Soil microbial communities from Rifle, Colorado - Rifle CSP2_plank highO2_0.1 (SPAdes) (version 2) | ecosystem: Environmental > Terrestrial > Deep subsurface > Rock core/Sediment ... | reverse complement strand
GGAAGGCGATCTTTCATACAAATCCCGCCTTTCGCGGGTCGAGTTCATTCTGGTTGAGGACAGTTGAGGTAATAGATGCGGGATGACAAGAAAAGAGAGATCGAAGATCTCTCGATAGAAAAAATTAAGGGGCGGATTTTCTGGGACGCAATACAGCACCCCCTTACCCTTGGTTCAGTAGGGCTGGCGACACTTTCCACTATTTATTTGGTAACGGTGGCGCCATTTGTAGGCGGAGCGCTGATTGCTCTGCCCGTTGCTATCGTAAGCGGTGTCGCAGGAGTTTCTTCTGTTGGTTGGCACTGGCTCATAAGAGGCAGGCATTATATTGAAGAAAAAGGACAAGAGCTCGCGGAACTTCGCGAGCAAATGACAAGAGATCAGGAAGACAAGAATTTCAGAAACCTCGCGGCACAAATTCGCGTAAGTTTTTCCAAGATGTGTTTTGAAGAAGGGATCCGCGAATTGGATGAGTTACTGCATGAATATACGAAGTTCGCAGATCTCATTGGGAGAATAACGACCCCAATCTTCAATCTTGGCCGTATCGATAAGTTGTCGCGCGAGGCATATCATCAAGGCCTTAGCGCGCTTTCAAAAGTTGCGGAAAGTTTACGGCTTGTCAGGGCTTCTAGCCGGTCTGTTCTGGAGGGGGAAGCGCAAAGGCTTAGTGGAGAAATAGAAGTTCTCGAAAGCGATTCGGAAAAAAGATGGCAACTCGATATAGCGAGAGAAAGATTCGCGCTCACTAAAGAGCGGATTTCAAAGGTTGAGGAGCACGAAAAAAATATTGCGAAACTTCTTCAAATATCGGACAGGTGCGAAGGTCAGCTCCATTTAACGGCTATAGATATAGCCGCGATGGAGTCCGAAAATTCACATGAAAAGGCAGGTGAAGTGGTGAGTCGCCTGCAAGATGTAGTCAGTATGGCTATAGAAGTCCAGGAGCAAATAAAGCGACTGGAAGGGTTTAACGCGGCAGGAATATGAAATTCAAAGGAGGTGAATAATGGTTGAGCGCGAATTGCCCGAAGAAGTAAAAATTTTAACATCTGATTTACAAGAGCCGACTCTGCCACTCGGGATTTCCGCTGAAGATCGGCGGAGTCTTGAAGACGCGGCAAGGGCGGAAGTGCGCAAATTCGTCAATGCCGAAGGCAGTGAGGAGTTGACGATTGAGGATCGGCTTGCGTTAGTAGGAAGAGGGACGCAAGTAAAGTTATCCGGAGAAAATTCGGACCTAGGTTTACTCCAAGAAAAAATGAGGCGACTGATTGAGGCCGACAAAAAGTCGGCGTCCGGACAGCTATCTAGTGAGCTTGAAGAATTAACTTCAGCTCTTGATAGAATTAACCCCGATGAAATAAAAGGGGAATTGTTTTTTAAGCTAATGCGTTTCATGCCGTTTGGCAACAAACTGGTAAGAGTTCTGAAAGAAGCGGCGGACAGAAACCAAACCGTTGCCGATTTCATTGAGAAAATGAAGGAACAGTTGAGGGGAGGCCAGCAGACCCTAATATCGGATAACGCACAGTTAAGAGTGCTTTACCAGCGGATTGAGGAAAGGCAGAAAGCTATACAAAAAGAGGCCTTTCTTGCAGAACTGATAATGCAGGAACTGGACGCGGAAAAGCAAAAAACAGATGATGCTCAAATGCAGGCAAAATTGCAGAATCTCCTGTTCAGAGTGTCAACAAGAGCGCAGGACCTTTACGCGATGGTCGAGACTTACGAGCAAGGTTTGGCAAGCGTAAGAATCATACGGGAAAGCAACTCTTTGCTTATTGGTTCTGTGGACAGGATGCTAACATACGGTATGGACGCCGTGTATATCGGTTTCGCCATTTATGTGGCGCTATACCATCAGGGTAATGTCTTAAACGCCTATCAGAAGACCCGCGAATTTGTGGGTAACCGCATAAAGCAGAATGCGGCGGCGATAGAAGAACACACGCGGAAAATCGGCGACATTTACAAGGAGCCGATAATTTCCATGAAGGCGCTGGAAGAGGCGCATTTGAAGATCATCAGCGCTATGAATGAGTTGGATAAGAATAAGGCTATTGCGATTGAGAACGCACGGGTAAATATCGGTAGGTTAAAAGAAATGTCCGAAGATTTGCTCAGGCGTTCCAAAGGCACAGAGGTCGTGGAAGTTGACTCCATTAACGCGAGCAATCTAGTGGCCACGCGGCCCACATCAGCTCCGGAACGGCCAAAGATCGGTGGATAGAAATAATCCCTCACGCAAGTGGGGGATTTACTTTTTCTTGAAATCTTGTATAATATAGCCACTGCACATTCAAATTTTAAGTTCACGGAGAAGAAATGCCCAAGAAAATAAGCGACGCGGTTATGATTCCTGGATTTGTTGAAAAATTAGCGCACGCTCATTACGCCCGCCTCGCGCGTTGCGTGGTGCTGACCGGCAATATTTACGATTTATTTCCTCTAAGTGAAGGCGGAAAAACAAGATTTGTCGGGTTGGACGAATTAATGGAAAAGGTGCTTCATAGCGCGAAGTACCTGTGCGAACCGGCTGACGAGCAATTTATTGTTGTTAAAGTCAAAAGCGACGGAATTCATCTTGCGTCATACGGGGAAAATGCTAACGCATCCGTACAAAGGATGATCGAATCCAAAAGTAAGAACGCTTCATCGCCGGGAAATATTCAAGTTGTCTCAAACCTTATTCAAGATATCGCTCGCGCGCGTAATATCGTTTCGGCAGTGCAAAATCAGTATGTAAGACCCTTATGCGTTATCATTGATCACGCCGAAACCATTTTCCCAAATGTAGAAGCGGGCCGAATGAACACGCAACAAGTCGAAGCGTGGAAATGGTTTTCTGATTTGATTCGCAGGGAGGATTTGTGGGCGAGTGCCGAAACCGCGGATCAACGCCCCGACCTCATTATTCTTTTATCTCCAACGATTTCCGAGATAAATCCAAAAATTTTTACTTTGCCAAAAGTCGAACTTGTCGAAATTCCATTGCCGAATAGTTCTCACGGAATATTGCCTCCGGAATTCGAAGAAGACGCGCGCGGGCTTACGCTTAGGGCGATGGACGATTTAGTTACCGCTTCAAAGCGAGATCCGATAAATTCCCCCCTTACTCGCGAAACCGTAGTGGCGGAAGTTACTAAGCGTTTAGTGCTTGAGTTAAGAGGCACGGTAAAGCTTGTCCGGCCGGAGCATACGATGGCGGATCTTGTAGGATGGAGCAAGCTCAAGCCGAGATTGAGCCATCTTGCTCGCCGAATAGACAATTCAAGGCGCGCGCCTGTCGGTATGGTGGTAACGGGTCCCAATGGAGCCGGAAAAACATTTGGCATTGAAGCATGGGCCGCCGAAATGGGACGCACGGTGCTTACTTTGGCCGGCGGAATGAAGAGCAAATGGTATGGAGAAACGGGGATTTTTCTTGAAACTTTTGAAAGGATGCTGTCTGTTTACGGCAGGACCTGCGTAGTCGTTGACGAGGCGCACAAGGCCTTCGGGTCCATACAGGACCCGGATACTTATCAGGCGGATGCCGAATACGCGCGGCATATTATTCAGATGATGAGCAATCCAAAATACAGATCTAAGGTATTCTGGGTGCTTATCACGACCCGCCCCGATCTTTTGGACCCCGACTTCAAGCGTAGCGGCAGATGTTCGTTGTTTGTGCCCGTATGCGATCCGGAAGGCGAGGATTTTGATGCCTTTTTCGACTGGATGATTGAAATCCTTGTAAAAGAGGGTATCACTCTTACCGAAGATACTAAAGTTTGTCTTCGCGAAAAGGCGAAAAAAGAGAAGTACGCTTTTTCAGCCGGAGATTTCCGGAGGTTTATTGACGAACTGGTTGGTGAGCTTGATTATTGGCAAAACGAAGTAAAATCAAGCTTTGATATGCCGGAATTTATCCGAGCATGGAAGCCGAGCGCCGCTCGTATCGGTCCGGAACGCCGTCTGCATACGCTTCTTGCGGTAAAGGATGCTGACTGGCGCGAGTTGGTTCCCGCTAGCTTTCGCGATATGAACGAACGCCAAATTGAGATGGAAATATCAAAGTTGAAACTCCTGATCGATATGTCGAATTAAAACAAAGTATGTCAAGCTAAAACAAAGAAAAGGAGTCCTTCGGGCTCCTTTTGTTTATTTCATCGCTTTATCGCATCGCAGATTTTTCGATTTTCTAATTTGTGCTTGAAAAATTTTTGCAATAGACAATAGCAGACAACAATTTTCGTAGATTTTTTGAATATCTATGTATGCATCACGCACCGCGTATGCATCATGCACCGTACGAACATCTATCACATTATCCCACGATCGTGGGATAATGTGATAGATGTTCGTACGGAAGCGGGACGGAAGCGGAAGTGGAAGCGTAAGCGTAAGCGGAAATGGTTTTAAAATAGTTTTACAGTTACAATTAAAAACTAAAGCATGCTTTTCTTTCTATGCAGTTTCCTGTGGTAAGTTACAGCGAATCTATGGGATTCGTCGCGGGCGTACATTAAAAGATTGCGGAGTTTGGCGTCCATATCCGCGAGCTTGATAGATTCTTTTCGCCCGGGAATAAAAAGTTCATTCTCTTGTTTCGCGAGAGCGGCGAAACGAGTATTCGATATTTTGCACCCAGTATTTAGAGATATCGCCGAAAGAGCGGCGCTAAGTTGCCCTTTGCCGCCGTCAATAAGAAACAAATCCGGGTATGGCCATTCGGGGTGGCGAAGTCGTCGGCGTATCGCTTCACGCATCATAGCGAAGTCATCCGGTTTTTCGGGTAGGCGGATTCTGAATTTCCTGTACATTTTTTTGTTCGGTTTTCCGTTATCAAAACGCACCATTGACGCAACCGGCTCTTTTCCTTGAATATTGGAGATATCGTAGGCCTCCAGCGAACCGAATGACCAACCGAACCCCAATTTTTCAAAGCCGAACTTTTTAGTTTTAATTATTGGAATTTCCGGCATTGATTTGTCATTTGCCATCTGCATTTGGAAATTGTGCGAAAAAATATTTTCAAGCGCGAGTATTTGCCTCTTAAATATATCGGCTTTTTCAAATTCAAGATTGTCGGAATATTTTTTCATCTCCTTTTTAAGCGAAGTAATCACTCGCGGTTTTCTGCCGTTTAGAATTTGTTTTATCTGTAAAATATTTTTTTTGCATTCTTCAATATTCGGGTTTGGGCCCGGGCATAGTTCTATGTGGCAGTATTGGCATGGGAGGTTGCCGTGAGGTTTGGTGTAGTACGGAAATATTTTTCGCAAGTATCGCAGAACGATTTTTATGGAGCCGCCGTCGGTGAAAGGGCCTATGTACGGGACAGGTTTTTCTGCCCGATGCCGATCAGCTTCCTGATAGTGGTTGTAGGTTTTAGGTTGGTGCGTTATCGTCAGGTACGGGGATTTTTTCAGTTTTTTATTCCTTGTTTTATTTTCTTGCGGTATAAATCCCACATAGAAATACTGCTTATCGTCGCGAAGCATAATGTTGTAGCGGGGCTTATGCTTTTTAATAAGTTCGGACTCTTTTATCAGCGCTTCCGGCTCGTTTTTAGTGATTATATAGCCGATTGTTTTGGTTTCAGTGGAAAGGGGATTTGCGGCAGAAGGGACAGCAGACCAGCGCGAATTTTTTAGGTGGGTCTTTACTCTTTCCTTAATATTGGTGGATTTTCCGATGTATATAGTTTTATTGTTTTTGTCGCGAAGCAAATAAACCCCGACTTTGGCCGGGAGTTTGTTTACATTGCCTATCTTCGCGTAGTCAATCATTCTAATATTGTACAATACATTTTATTAAAAGCAAGTATTGACTAAATTCATATCATAATTGCCCCCATTTTTATAAAAGGAAATTTTTATTCCTAGCGGGAATGAGCCATACATAGCTTTTTCGGAAGCGTATGTGGCGGAAAGCGAGTTCGACGGAGTTTTCTATGTTAGTCGAGTCGGGCGCAATTTATTTTTGCCGGAAGGCCTGGCTATACCTTAATTTTAACACTTGGCGCAAAACGCGCCTTTTTGTTTGCGTCGTTGAAAAGTATTTGCATTTCATGTATAATATTAACCGTTTATGAAAGGTGGAGATTTTATAACTATCAAAGGCGCAAAAGTTCACAACCTCAAGAACATAAGTTTGAAGATTCCAAAGAATAAATTGGTTGTGATAACGGGCCTTTCGGGTTCCGGGAAATCATCGCTCGCTTTCGACACGATATTCGCAGAAGGCCAGCGAAGATATGTTGAATCTCTTTCCGCTTACGCGCGGCAATTTCTTGGAGTTATGCAAAAACCTGATGTGGATGACATAAGCGGAATATCTCCGGCTATTTCCATAGATCAAAAAAATGTTTCCAGCAATCCTCGTTCCACTGTTGGCACGGTAACGGAGATATACGATTATCTCCGTCTTTTGTTTGCCAGAGGCGGGACTCCATATTGCCCTAATTGCGACATAGAAATAAAGAAACAAACAATTTCAGCAATCGCGGATGAGCTATCCAAACTCAAGGGAGAGTTTTTGATTTTTGGGCCCGTCATAAGGGGAAAGAAAGGAGAGCACAGGGCGGTTATCCAAACGGCGGCGGATCACGGATTTTCAAGAGTGAGAGTGGACGGAAACATTACGGGAATCGATGAAGCCCTTGGGCTTGATCTTGACCCTAAGAAATCTCATGCAATAGATATCATCGTGGACAGAATCAACGGCGACGAGGAAATTGATAGAGTGCGGCTTGTGGATTCAATAGAAATGGCTATGCGGCTTGGCAAAGGCTTAATCGCGGTTTCGAAGGCTGAAACTGCGGATTTTACGGTTGCTGAAAATTCTAAGTTTGGAAATTCGGCCCATATCCGCGATCTCGTATTTTCTGAAAATTTCGCGTGCGCCAAATGCGGATTCAGTTTGCCCGAAATCCAGCCACGGACTTTTTCTTTTAACAGTCCTTATGGAGCGTGCCAAAAATGTTCCGGTCTCGGAACGGAAACTGATGTTGACGCGGATTTGGTTATTCCCAACAAAAATTTGACAATATCGGAGGGAGCCGTAAAGCCGTGGATGAGCGCGTCTCACAAAGTCGGCAGACAGGGATACTTCTGGCATTTGCTAAGGGAAATGTCGGATAAATACGAATTTTCACTGGATGAACCCGTGAGGAATCTGGATAAAGACAAACTCAAATTAGTGCTGTATGGGGATGAGGAATTGGAGGGCGTGGTGCCTTCGTTGATTCGCCGTTATAAAGAAACAGATTCGGATTGGACTAGGGCGGAAATAGAAAAATATATGGTGATAAAGCCATGCTCCGAATGCGCAGGAAGGCGTTTGAATAAGGGAGCTTTGGGCGTAAGATTTGCCGGTTATAATATACATGAAATAGCAAATATGAGCATCTCGAATTTGAAATCCCAAATTTCGGATTTACAGCTTAAATCGAAAGATTTAAAAATCGTGGAGCCGATAACAAAGGAAATAAAGAATCGCCTGCAGTTTCTTGTAGATGTGGGCCTTCACTATCTTACGCTTGCCCGTTCAGCGGACACGCTTTCCGGAGGAGAAGCCCAGAGATTGCGTCTTGCGACTCAAATCGGTTCTAAATTGTCAGGAGTCATATACATACTGGATGAGCCCTCAATAGGGCTCCATCCGAGAGATCAGGCGCGCTTGATTAAAACCCTTAAGGACCTTAGAGATTTAGGTAATAGCGTTATTGTCGTTGAGCACGACTCTCAAACCATACTCGAAGCCGATTGGCTTATCGATATAGGTCCCGGCGCGGGGAAAAAGGGAGGAGAGGTAGTATTTGAAGGAACATCAAGAGAGCTTTTGCATTCGGATGGTTTAACGGGTAAATATTTAAGCGGACGGCTAAAAATTTCAAAATCGGCCGATTTCGCCAGAACTTCAAACGGCAGACAAACAGAAGACGCGAAACAAATCCAAAAACGAAAAATTAAAACCGTAAAACACCTGACGATAAAAGGGGCGTGCGAGCATAACCTAAAGAATATTGATGTCAAGATTCCGCTTGGGAAGCTCGTTTGCGTTACGGGCGTGTCTGGTTCGGGCAAAAGCAGTTTAGTGAATGATATACTCGCGAAATCATTAAGGCGAGATTTCAGCGGAGCGCACACGATACCCGGAAAGCATGAGAAGATCGAAGGTTTGGAATTTCTGGATAAAGCGCTTGTTATAGATCAGGGCCCCATAGGCAGGACTCCGCGGTCAAACCCGGCAACATATACCGGAGCTTTCAATGTAATACGAGATCTTTTCGCCTCGACTCGCGAGGCAAAAGCAAGGGGGTATATGCCCGGCAGGTTTAGTTTCAATGTGAAAGGCGGAAGATGCGAGCAGTGCGAAGGCCAGGGAGTTAAAAAGGTGGAGATGTTTTTTCTGCCGGATGTGTATGTTGAATGCGACGAATGTCACGGGACTCGTTACACAAAAGAGGTTTTAGACATAGGATACAATGGGAAAAATATAGCTCAAATTTTATCAATGACGGTTGAGGAATCTTTTAAGTTTTTCAAAAATATTCCCCAGCTGTCAAATAAATTGGATGTTTTGAACAAGGTGGGTCTTTCGTATTTGGAATTGGGCCAGCCGGCGCCTTCTCTATCTGGCGGCGAAGCCCAGCGCATAAAACTCGCGTCAGAGCTTTCAAGGAAAGCTACGGGTAAAACCCTGTATATTCTCGATGAGCCAACAACAGGCCTTCACTTCGAGGATATAAACAATCTGCTAAAAGTTTTGTTTGAGCTGGTTTTCCAGGGGAATTCCGTGGTGGTGGTTGAGCATAATATTGATGTCGTAAAAAATGCGGATTGGATAATAGATTTGGGTCCGGAAGGTGGTGATGGAGGAGGATATATTATTGCGGAAGGCACGCCGAAAGAAATAGCGCAAAACAAAAAGAGCTGGACTGGCAGATATTTAGAGTAATATGCATATTGACATACCTTATTTTTTATTGCAGTATGCAATAAGGTTGGTTTAGGAGGAATTAATTTGTACTATCGTAATCTTAGCCGGAATGACTATGTGGAAAATATAAAAAATCTTCGGTTAGTTTTGGCGGCATACCTCCAAGTCCAACCGAACGATATACGCTTAGTGAATGATTTTGGTTCGGAGAGAAATTCATTTTCAGGCACACTTTCATTAAGGGTTTGCATGGTCGGTGCGGCGGGTATGGAAACACTATTCACGCTGGCTACCGATAAGAGTATGCAATTTATTACGCTTGATGCCGCAACGAAAGATTTGTTGAGGCAGGCGGCAGGTATGCTCGCGGTGAAAATGGGAGTTAGCGTGGTTGGGGATTCCTATTATAATCTGGTGCAAACCGCGGATGCCGCATTATAGTTGATAAAATTTAGGAAATCAAAAGCCCGTATAGGGCTTTTTAGTTTTTTAGCTTTAAGTGAAAAATTGCGCGGAACAATTTTTCAGTCAGAACTTTTGTTATCCGGAGATGCGGGGCTTCACAAAATAACTCAAAATTTTGTACAATGAAAAGAAGCATATGTTTTGGTTATACAAAAAAGTTGGAGAATTTCTTAAGGACGCGGTGTACGCGGCGAATGACGGAATAATCACAACCTTCGCGGTTGTAGCGGGTGTTGTGGGCGCGTCTTTGGATCCTGTAATAATACTTGTTCTTGGATTCGCAAATTTATTTGCCGACGGTATTTCCATGGCGAGCGGAAGTTATCTGGGGACAAAATCCGAAGAAGACCAATGTACGCAGGAAAGAGGCAGAAACCTGAAAGTGCTTAGAGAGAATCGGGAGCTTTACAAAGAGAGAGTATCGAAATTTTTGAGAAACAAGGGGTACGGCGAAATAAAAGTAACGGAGTTGTCGCAACTTATTTTGGAAAATGAACAATTCGCTTTGGATTTTATGTTGCACGAAGATCGGGGTCTTTGTCAGCAGGTTGAAAATCGGGCATTCAAAGGAGCCGCGGTAACATTTGTGTCTTTCTTGATCGCGGGGCTGGTCCCGTTGGTTCCATACATATTTTTTTCAAACGGCGCAAATACTTTCATATACGCGGTTTTGTTCACGGGGGTGGCGTTGTTCGTAGTGGGAGCGGCCCGTTCGGCTTTTATAGAAAAATCCTGGATTGTGGCGGGGGTTGAGATGTTTTCAGTAGGAGGAGTGGCGGCCGCGATTGCGTACGGCATTGGGTACATGGTGAGTGTAATTGTGGTAAGATAGAAATGTGGATCTAAAACTAAATCCAAAGAGTTGGGTTTGAAATAACTCTAAGAGAAAAATTCTAAATACTAGAACTAGATGATTTCTAGTTGACTGAAACTATAGTTAATCTTAAGCGAGGAGGGGTACTATATGAATAAGCAGGAATCCTTATACTTGGGCGTTGAGGGCGGCGCCACGAAAAGCACAGCTTTTTTATCCGATAGAAACTTAAATATAATCGGGGAAAATACGGGAAGCGCGCTTAACTATCATTCGCTGAAAAAAGACACCATAAGAAAAAATTTAGAAAATCTTTTGAACCCGCTGATTGAAAAATCAAGCGGTTCAAAGATTAAAGCGGTTTTTGGATTAGCGGGAGTGGACAGTATTCAAGATGAAAAATTCTACAGCGAACTAATAGAACGGATTTTGGCAAATGATTGCGTTTTCAAAGTAGTCAACGATTCAAAAGTAGCCATCGAAGCAAGATGCCACGGCGCAAAAGACAGAATCGTAGTTATTGCCGGAACCGGATCAAACGCGTACGGAGAAAATGCGGCGGGAGATCACTTCAATACTATGTGGTGGGATCATATAATGGGAGACGAGGGGAGCGGCTATTATTTTGGGTTAAAAGCTCTGCAATCCGCGGCGCGTTCGTTTGATGGCAGGATACCAAAAACAGAGCTTGAGGATTTAGTGATGAAAACTGAAAGCGCGAAATCTATTCATGATTTCTATCCCGTATTCTATGAAAAATTGTCAAAGAGCGAGAGCCCAAAAGCTTATGTGGCTTCATTCGCTCCGCTTATCGATAGGGCTTTAGAAAAGCGCGATGAGGAGGCGATTAGAATAAGAGACGATGGAGCTCGAGAACTTGCTCTTGGCGCTTCTACGGTCGCAAAGAAATTGGGGTTTATAGGCAAGGAGTTTTGTCTTGGAGTCGTGGGATCTCAATGGAAGATGCCCGGATTATTCGAAGCATTCCAAAAAGAAGTTTTGGAAAAATTCCCGGATGCGCGTTTTTCGAAAAGCGAAAATCCCGGAGCTTGGGGAGCGATGTTGATGGCGCAAGAATTATAACCGTGTAATTTTTAAGTTAAAAATCGAGGAATAAAAGCGAAAAAGCAAGCTCATTAAAAAAGTTTTCAGAAAAATTTTTTAATGAGCCGCGGATTACAGTTTTTTTCATTTTTATTTCGAGTTTTTAATTTTCAAAATGGAGGGGCAATCGAGTGACGAGAATAGAATAAAAGATAACGAATTCGCAAACACGGTAGCGGATAACGCGCCGGGAGCGGACAAGGAAATTTTAGGCATCGGGACTCGCAAAAAGAAGAATTTTTTAGGTTTTGTTTTGAGAATTGTGCTCGTATTTTTGGGGGTTCTATTCCTGGGGGGCGTTTGTTTTGGCGGGTATATGGCGTATCAGAAATTCACTTTGGAAAGGACAATTCTTTCATTTCTTCCGGACAGTACTGAATATTTCGCAAGAATAACAATAGACAAAAATCACGATCAGGTAAAATTAGCGAGCGAGTTAGTCCACAGGTTTCCGGGAATCGACAAATTAGCGGAGCAAATCAAGCCATTTTTCCACGAAATTTTAAGACAGCCATTAGATCCATTTGAACCGATATTCTCTCTTGCCGATAAAGAAATATTTTTAGCAAAAATATCGGAAAAAAATAAAGGTACCGTTATGGATCAGCTTATTAATATAATTGAAACGAGCGATGCCTTCAAGGTTATAGCGGCGGGTGGAGCATTAAAAAGCAACGAAAAAATCAATTTAGATTCTTACACTTATGAAGGGAAACAAATAAGCCACGCAATACTGTCGGAGCTTGAAAACTCCGGCCTCCAGCAGTTTTTGGGCCCAATACCTTACAAATTAACAATTCCATTTTCAAAAGAGGCATATTTTACCGACTTCGATAATTTCCTAATTTCATCCGACAGGAAGGAAGATATAGAGTCGGTGGTTAATTTGGCAAACTCTCAATCGTCGCTCTTAAGGAACTTAAACTACGGAAGCATACTTGAAGAGAAGAGCTTTAAGAGTTTATCTGGTCTTTTGCCGGAAAGCTATCTTTTTGAATTCTATCAAAAGCAAAAAGCCATACCCAATGTAACCCAGTTTCCCGGGGAATTTTTCAGCGGTTTTATAGTATCAGAATCTTTTCGTAATTTGGCGGCTGTGATGCCTTTTTATCCCTCCATATTATCAGGAGACGACTTTTCCTCGCCGATTTTAGGGAGGAACGGTCAAGGCAAAGCGGTTGTAAGTACCAATATTTTAGAGAAATATGCGGCAAGCTTAGCGGATAATTTATCGGAGAAAATAAAAGGTTTAACATCGAATGAGGAAGAAAGCATCCATGATCTGAAAATCGGAAGGGCATTTACTTTAACAGCGGAAAAGGAGGGCATCGATTTTTCTACAATTCAAGAACAATACGATTTATCACTCGCGCAATTTTTCGGCGCGAAAGAACTGATGTTTGATTCTAACGATTTATTAGCGGATAAAATGCCGCGTACGATATCCGGCGGAGAGATCGGGATATGGTTTGAAGTAGAGAATTTGGCAGGTCAGATTGATTTCGCCGATAAGCTTCTGGGCACTCTTATTAATGACGCGCCGGATGATAAAACTAGGGATGCGTATATGAGGCAGAAGAAAGCAATTGACACCGCATTCGATTCGTTGATTAAAGGATTGTTCCGCGATAAAGGCGTAACCCGCGATGATCTATTAGAGATTTTAGGGGGGCGATTTGCATTTTTCCTAGCTCCTAAATTTGGAGGAGCGGAGCCCGCGGGAGGGTTGATTCTTCAAGGTTCCAACATTTCAAAATTTGAAGAAGCATTTAGTAAGATTTCGTTCGAATCTACACCCAAAAGACCAGCAAGCGATTATAAAAAGCAGTCAGATTTGTCGCAAATTGTAAACGCGGCAGAGTTGTATTATTCCGATAACGGTTATTATCCTTCGAGTATGTCAAAACTGGCGCCTAGGTGGCTGTATGCCGTACCTGTTGATCCGGATACGGGAAAGCCGTATGATTTCGGGATTTCGGATGGGGGTCAGTCCTATTGGGTGGAAGCAACGCTTTCAGACGGGACTAAAATTGTTGCTACGAGAGGTTCTTATCCTGGGATTCCATCTCTGCCAAATATTCTCGTAGGAGCTAAATTGTTAGAAGAATACAATGGAGCGAAAATATATTCATTATCTCATTCGGATTTTTTGGGAAACGAAGAGTTTATTCCCTTTTGGATAGTAGGCGCGGACATAGCAATACTTTCAATAGGCAGAAACAGTAATGACATAAAAGCGGTGTACGATTTCTATATTTCAGGGGATTCTTCCCAATCACTCGGCACTTCGGATGAGTTCAGATTCGAAAAAGCGAGGACGCCAGGCAATATAGGCATGCTTGCGTACATAAAACCGTATAGTTTTTGGGGGTTGGCGGAGTACATTTATAAAGTTAATGTTTCGCAATCTTTCTTTAATCCAGTATTCAAGCCGACTCTCGAAGAGGCAGTAGGAAAAGAACGCTCATTTGTCATAAAATCGTATCTAAAGACCGCGGATCATTTATACGGATACACTTCCGGAGATATGAACGCGATAACATCTTCGTTATTTTTTAGAATAAAAGATCTGCCGGAATCCGAAAAAGTGGAAGCCGAGCAGTATATTAGCTACTTGATTGAAGCGGAAATTGGGTCTCTTGGAAGTCAGAAAGCGCGCGAAAGGAATTCTCAAAGAATAAGCAATTTATCTTTTGTGTATAAACCCAGCCTCGACGCGTATTACGCGAAAAATAAGCATTACCCGCTTTCGAGCGCGTCCGTGAGAATAACCAAAGAGCCGTTGAATGAAGACGCGGTCGATTTTTTGAATTTACTCAAGGGTAATGCTATGGGAGTATTGTTCGATATGACTCAAATAGAGCCGGGGGATTTTTACTACGAATACAAATCCTTGAATAATGGTCGCGACTATGTTTTAACAGCTCGGCTGGAAGAGCCATACAACGAATACGAATGTGATCGGACAATTACGCAGGCAATTTGCGTTTATTCAATAAAAAGCGGTAATTAGTAAACATAATCGGCAGATTGTAACTTCAAATTACTATTTGTTGATTACAAGTTACAACAAATATGAAAGTAGCTATAAATGGTTTCGGCCGAATAGGCCGTACATTTTTCCGCCAGGCATTCGGAAGTGGAGGAATTGAGATTGCGGGTATTAACGACTTAACTCCAGTAGATATGTTGTCATATTTATTAAAATATGACACGGTATATGGAAGATACGAAAAATTGGTAGAGACAAAATCCGAAGGGCAAAAAAATTACCTTGTGGTTGACGGCGAGAATGTGCCGACTTTTACGGAAAAAGAGCCGGAAAAATTGCCATGGGGCGATTTGGGCGTAGATGTTGTTGTAGAGAGCACGGGGGTTTTCGCATCAGCGGAAGGCGCCGGGAAGCACATAAAAGCCGGCGCTAAATATGTGGTTATTTCCGCGCCCGCGGAAGGAGAAACTTCAGTACCCCATGTTTTAGTAGGAACAAACAATGAAGATCTAAAAAAAAGCAATATTATTTCCAATGCTTCATGCACGACAAACTGCGCGGGGCCGGTAGCCGCTGTTATGTCTCAAAATCCGGGTATTGAAAAAGCGCTTCTTTCGACCGTTCACGCTTATACCGCAACGCAGGCGTTGGTTGACGGGCCTAATAAAAAAGCCGACAGAAGTCGCGCCGCGGCGCAAAACATAATAGTTACGACAACCGGAGCGGCGGAAGCGACAGCAAAAGCCCTGCCGGAACTGGAAGGAATATTTACGGGAGTTTCTATAAGAGTTCCGGTGCCTGCCGGCTCGATAATCGATTTTACTTTTGTCGCTAAAAGAGATGTTACTCGCGAGGAGATAAATGAGATTTTTATCAAAGCGTCGAAAGAGGAAAGGTGGAAAGGGATATTGGAGGTGACTGATGAGCCGCTTGTGTCTTCTGATATTGTAAAAACTACGGCAGGAGCTATAATTGACCTCGACCATACAAGGGTTGTCGGAGGAAATCTCGTTAAAGTGTTCGCGTGGTACGATAACGAATGGGGATATTCCGCAATGCTTTTAAGGGAGGTGAAAGAAATAGGCAAGCTCCTCGAAAATTAAAATCTTCGATAGGAGATTTTAATTGCCAGTTCCCTAATATGCCAATGGATTTAATAAGCGATTTAAGAACCGTTATAAAAGGCGATGTTGACGCGAGCGATGAAACTCTCGCGAAATACAGCCGCGATGCTAGTATTTTTGAGGTGCGGCCGAAAGTCGTTGTTTTCCCGAGGGATTCGGAAGATGTAAAAAATCTTGTAAAATTTGTAAACGAAAACAAGGAAAAGCACCCCGAACTTTCCTTGACCGCCCGTTCCGGAGGAACTGATATGTCCGGCGGTCCCCTTGGTGAGTCCATAATCGTAGAGTTCGATAAATATTTTAATAGAATTATTAAAATTGAGGAATCTAATGGGAAATACGAAAATTTCAAGATTGATGGCTACGCGACGGTGGAGCCGGGAGTTTATTATAGGGATTTTGAAAAAGAAACTTTGAAAAAGGGGTTGATATTTCCAAGCTATCCGGCGAGCAAATCAATTTGCGCAATCGGAGGAATAATATCGAATAATTCCGGCGGAGAAAAGACATTGATGTACGGCAAAACGGATAAGTATGTTTTGCGTTTGAAGATTGTTTTAGCCGACGGAAACGAATACGAAATAAAAAGAATAAGCAGGGATGAGCTTCAAAAAAAGCGAGCCGAGGAAAATTTCGAAGGAACTTTATACGGAAAAGTTTTTGAGCTTATAGAAAATAACTATGATGCAATCACGAAAGCAAAACCCGGCGTTTCAAAAAATTCAGCCGGTTACTATTTATGGAATGTATGGGACAAGGAAAGCTTCGATCTCTCGCAGGTTTTGGTCGGATCGCAGGGCACATTGGGGCTTGTTACGGAAGTTGACTTGGGGCTTGTGAAGAAGAAAAAGCACTCTCGTCTTGTCGTGGTATTTTTGAAAGATGTAAAATCTTTGGCGGATTTGGTTAATGCGGTTTTGCCGTCTCATCCGGAGAGTTTGGAAACATTCGACGATAACACTCTTAAGCTAGCGATTAAGTTCATGCCCGATATAGCGAAGAAACTGGGCGGTAAAGGTTTTCTATCGCTTGCTTTGAGTTTCATAGGCGAGACATTTATGGTATTGACGCACGGGCTTCCAAAGTTCGTCGTTTTGGTTGAGCTGACATCCAATGAGGAAAAAGATATTAAAGAAAGGATTCTTAAACTTCATAATGAGCTCGATAATCTCGGCATACCAAATAAGCCGATGAAATCGGAAAGAGACGGCGAGAAGTATTGGGTAATCAGGCGAGAGAGTTTCAATCTTTTGCGCAAGCGGGTGAAAAGCAAGCAAGCGACTCCGTTTGTTGATGACATAATAGTTGATCCAGCTAAACTTCCGGAGGTTTTACCTGAACTTTACAAAATCCTTGAAGTAAACGGAATAAGCCCCACTCTGGCTGGTCATGCCGGTGACGGAAATTTCCACATAATTCCGCTGATGGATTTGTCCCGCGATGAGGACAGAAAAAAAATCCCCGTAGTTGCCGCGAAAGTTCACGAACTTATTCTCCGGCATGGCGGTTCTATAACCGCGGAACATAATGACGGATTGATAAGAAGCCCGTACCTGGAAAAAATGTACGGGTCGGAAATTTTCGAATTATTTAAGCGCGTTAAGAATATATTTGACCCGAATGGCATATTTAACCCGGGTAAAAAGGTCGGCTCGGATCTTGATTACGCTTTGGAACATATTAAGCGAAGCTGAAATTTATCATCTAAATATAGAAGATTATGGATTTTCCACTCACGCAATTCGTAGATCCGCTTTCATTTTTGTTTGATGTGGCGGGGATAGTGCTCGTGGCTTTGGGGGGAATTTTAGCCGTTTACGAATGGGTTCGCGTTCAGGTTGTAGATATTAAGGATAGGGAAAAAAGAAAGAATCAAATTCAGGATTTGAGAATTCATTTTTCGCAGAAAATTGTCCTTGGATTGGAGTTTTTTCTCGCGGCTGACATTATTCGTCTTATCGCAACTCCTTCGGATACGGAAACCCTCATAAGAGTAGGTGTTGTGATAACTATACGCACGATAGTCGCGTATTTTCTTTCGAAAGAAATACGCGAATCAAGGGTATAGGGCAAATTCAAATTTGTCCGGAAGTATAATTAACGGCTAGGAGGCGCTTATGAAGATATTTTTAGGTGCGGATCATGCCGGTTTTAGCAAAAAAGAACTGGTAAAAAAGCTTCTTGGGGAATGGGGGTACGAATGGGAAGACAAAGGAGCTTTTGAATATGATGAAAATGACGATTATCCCATGTTTATGAAAGCCGTGGCCATGGGAGTGGCTGGCGATTTGAAGAATAATATCGGGATAATTTTTGGAGGTTCTGGCCAGGGCGAGGCGATGGTAGCTAATGCCTATGCGGAACAGGGAGTTCGCGCCGGAGTGTACTATGGCAAGGATCTGGAAATTCCGCGGCTTTTAAGAGAGCACAACGATGCCAATATTCTCTCGATAGGAGCTCGGCGCCTTGATGACAAGGATATGGCGGCGGCAATAAAGATATTCCTCGAAACACCGTTTTCGGGAGAGGAAAGGCACAAGCGTCGGATTGCCCAGTTTTCAAAAAGATAAATCGCGGAATATTCAAGTCATATAAAGCGAAATTTTCGGTACGGTATAATACAAAAAGCCCTTTGGGGCTTTTTTATTGACAATAACGGCATTTCGCAGTAAAAGTGCCACATACCCAATGGAAGATTATTCTGTGGAGGTGTGTGAATTGGCGGGTTCGTATTTCCGTATTTCGCGTACGGATGGCACTTTTACAACGGGAAGAGTAAGGACAGATTCAAAAATTTTGATTTCCGGAGGCGGTTACAAAAATGAACTATAAAACTTTTGCTAAAAAATTTTGGTCGGTAGTTTTTTATGTCGTGTTCATTGGCGGTGTTGTGTTTATTAGCATATCGTCTGTATTTGTAATCACTAGATATGAAAATCGGCTTGGAAACCGTCTTAAATACGATTTTTTTACCGCGCTTCAAGGAGGAGGCGAAGATCTTAAATATGGAAGCGCCGAAGCTTACGAAGCCGCCGAGATTTTAAGGAGGATTCCTCCGGATCGGTTGGACGAAGATTTCACAGACATCACCCTTTTGGCTAATTCGATTGACTCTGCGGGAGATTCTACGAGAACTATGGAACTTATTATTTCCCAAGACACATCGAAGCTGGATCGCGTTTCGGCGTACTATTATATGCTTGAAGCTGATGGAACCATTGCTGAAATGTTCAGGGATAGGAAAACAAGAGGCGAAATAAGGTCGGTTTTGGCGGGCAACGCGTCTCCGGAGATTCAAGGCGTGGAAAAGAGCGTAATGATTGGATGGAATTTTATAATTCCGTGGGTTTTATCGTTGCAGTTTGTGATTTTTGGGATTTATTGCGCCATTTGCGGCGATTTTGAAGCAAGGGATAGAATGTATAACCCATTGTTTGATTTGCCCAAAGGTATAGGTTCAAAGCTAAGTATATTAACTACGGTTCCAGGAAGTATTCCGATAATCGTTATCGTCATCCTATTTAGGTGTGCGAAAGTATGGCTTGGGTGGGGAAGAAGTCAAAAAGAAATCTACAATAATATTATTAGCTATGGAGGCGCTAGGGAAATGGAAAGAGCACTTAAAAAATTGAAAGAATTATCCGGATAGATTATGGGCTACAAACACGATGTCAATATGCAACCCTCCATCGCTAGTCGCGCACGCTCAACTTTTGGAAGACGAAGCTCCGTATTAGAAAGAGAGAGTAAAAATTTTAACATTCTTTGCGGATATAATCTCTTTGGAATTTTTATCGAAGTGGTGAAAAGTGAATCGGATGATTTAACGATCGTATATTGCAAAGTTACCCGCATAAATGGAATTGCAATAGAACCCGCGAGCCAGATATCGCATAGAATATACAAGTTTGATTCTGAAATAACCGAAGAAGAAATAAAAACTTTAGTGAGAAATGCTATCAAAGATGACTCCGGTTTTGAAGTAAATGATATGCGCCTGACGGGACAAAGGTTTGCGGATATGCGTTCTAAGTTATCAAATCTACAAAAATTTACCTAGGAGGTTAGAAAATTGTTCGAATTACTTGGGTTTTTAGGGTTTTTAGGCGGCGGAGCTATTTTTTTTGTAACGGATTCACGCAATAGTTTCGCTCGTTCAAAAGCGATTTGGGGCAAGTTAAGCATGGTAGGCGATCGAATTTTGAACGGGCCTCCTAATGCCGAAAGAAGGGCGGAGGCACTTCTTGGAAGTGTTGCCTGCAGGGTTGATGGATTGCGAGAGAGTATCGCCGATTTAGCGGCTAGCAAGAGGCAAAGTGAAAAAATCGCTCAAGAAGAGCGCGCTAGCGCGAATGATGCCAAAGTTTATGCTAGAGGGGAGCTTAAAAAAGGCAAAGATGATATTGCTCGGAGTGCTTTGTTTTTAGCCGAGCAAGCGGTAAAGCGGGCGAATCTTCATGAAACAAACGCAGAAAAATGCGCAAAAATTATGGAGTCGGTGCGTCCTCAACTCGTGAGTGCCGAGCTGGATTTAGAAAAGATGAAATGCCTAGTCGAAACAATTAAAGTTCAGCTTAGTATTGCTGGAATGAACCGCGCCTTGTATTCATCCATATCGGGCGTATCAAGATTAGAATCGGGGGGGTTTACGCCGACAGCGCAACTCAAAGCTTTGAGTGGAGTTACGGAACTAGATGCCTATGCGAGCGAAGAAATGGTTCGCTTGGCGAATGAAAGTCCAGGCGCGGGAAAAGGGCATCTCGATCGCCTTCTTGCGGATGCCAGGGTCGAAAGAGAATTAGAAGGGATGCGGAAAGATATTTTCGCATTGAATCCGGGAAATCAATCCAGCGAGCCGCAACAATAACGAAATAATGTAACGCAGAATTAAATTCCGCAATAAATAGCGGGATTTTTTTTACTCTAATATTAGGCAAATAATAGAGCACAGGAAAAGTGCGGGTTTTCGGTCTATTAACTCTTGTCTCCGATTAGGCGCGTGTTATTATAAAATAAAAATATGGTCGAAATTATTCCGGCAATAATAGCAAAAAGTTTTATGGAAGTCAGGGAAATGGTTGGCATGGTGGAACAGAATGTCCGCTGGGTTCAGCTTGACATTATGGACAATAATTTCGTTCCGAATTTAACATGGAATAACCCCGACGATCTTAAGAGTTATAATCCCGGAGTATTTCTCGAGGCCCATCTTATGATTTCCGATCCGGAAAAATATGTTGATAGATGGATAAGCGGAGGCGTGAAGAGGATTGTTTTTCACTTCGAGGCGACTGAAAATCCCCATGAGATAATTCAGATTTGCCGCCAAAGAAATACGGATGTGGGTATAGCTTTGAATCCGGAAACGGATACGGAAGTTTTGAAACCGTTCGACGAGCTTGTAAATATGGTTTTAATGCTTGGGGTAACCCCGGGATTCGGGGGGCAAAAGTTTAAGCCGAAAGTTTTGGAGAAAGTAAAGCAGTTGCGCGGCAGGAATAGTCATCTTACAATAGGAATAGACGGCGGCATGAATCCTAGGACCGCTAAGAAAGCAGTAGAAGCGGGCGCAAACATCATTGTAACGGGTTCATACATATTTGGAAGCAATAATGCCGAGAAAGCCATTAACGATATGAAGGAATCCGTGAAATAATTTTCGATTGCTTGCTTTGATGAATCGCTAAGTCCCGATGCGGCGAAAATTTTTTGGCGGAAAGCGATAAGAGAAAAATATATAACTATGCAAAAATGCCAATATCAACCCTCCACGACGATAAATTAAAAGCGCTTGAAGAGAAAGCCAATGAAATTCGGCAGGATTTGATAAAAATGCTTGTCGAAGCAAAATCGGGTCATACCGCTGGCCCTTTGGCTATGGCGGATGTTTTTACTTGCATGTATTTTCATATACTTAATCACGATCCCAAAAATCCGGATTGGGAAGAACGAGACCGGCTTATCCTTTCTAACGGCCATATTTGCCCCATACAATATGTCGCTATGGCGTATGCCGGATATTTTCCCAAGGAAGAGCTTATGCGTCTCAGAAAGTATAAATCTAGGTTGCAGGGCCATCCCCATAGGACTTCTTTACCGGGGCTCGAGACCACTTCGGGTCCTCTTGGGTCGGGACTTGGTCAGTCGGCTGGAATGGCAAAAGTTGCGTTGATGGATGGGAAAAAATGGAGAGTTTACTGTTTAATGTCGGACGGCGAGCACGATGCCGGAAATACATGGGAAGCGGCAATGTTTGCGGGAAAAAACAAGCTTTATAACTTAACGGCTATAATCGATAGGAACAATATCCAGATAGACGGATTCACCGAGGATATAATGCCACTCGAGCCGTTACGGGCCAAATATGAGGCATTTAACTGGTATGTCATAGAAGTGGACGGGCATAATATACTTGAAATAGTGGACGCGTGCAGGAAGGCGGAAGCGGTTTATGATAAACCTACAGTTATAATCGCTCACACAATTCCGGGCAAGGGTGTGGAATATATGGAGCGGGATTATCTATGGCACGGTTCGCCTCCTGGCGAGGGTCCCGAAAATGCATTTACAAAGGATAAGCAGGCGGAAGAGGCAATAAAATCATTAAGGACCTTGGGCGGTAAGATAGAAAGCGAACACGAATAAATTTTTAACAACATCGGAATATGTTTTACAAAACTAAGAGAGAAGAATTTGCGAAATGGATATGATAAGTAAAAATTTGAATCTTGTCGAAAATATATTTGACGAGGATAAAATCGAAAAAATAAAAACCCGAGACGGCTACGGAAAAGGTTTGGTTGAAGCCGGAGAAAAAAATCCGAATGTCGTTGTTTTATGCGCCGATTTAAGCGAATCAACAAGATCGGAATGGTTCAAGAAAAAGTTTCCGGATAGATTCATAGAATGCGGTGTGGCGGAGCAGGGTATGGCAACTTATGCGTCCGGGATGGCGGCCGAAGGAAAAGTTGTTTTCATATCCTCGTACGCGGTATTTTCTCCGGGCAGAAACAACGAGCAAATAAGGACAACGGTTAGTTACAATAGCTGGGGGAGTGAATCAGGCAAGGAGATAAATGTCAAAATCGCCGGAGCTCATGCCGGAATTTCAGTCGGGCCAGATGGCGCAACGCATCAGGCGCTTGAAGATATAGCATTGATGCGCGTACAGCCGGGTATGGCAGTGATCGTTCCCGCGGATGTGCATGAGACGCAAAAGGCGACAGTAGCTGTCGCGAAGCGTCCGGGTCCGGCTTATATTAGGTTCGGAAGAGTAGATTATCCCGTATTTACAACGGAAAAGACACCATTTGAAATAGGAAAAGCATACACAATTATCGAAGGCAAAGACGCGACGATAGCGGCGTGCGGATCCCTTGTTTACAAAGCGATTATAGCGGCAAAACAGCTCAAAGATGAAGACGGAATAGAATGCGAAGTTATAAACAGCCATACTATAAAGCCGCTGGACGGTAATGCCATATTAAAATCAGTCAAGAAAACAGGGTGCGTTGTGACGGCCGAAGAGCATCAAGTAATGGGCGGAATGGGTTCGGCTATAGCTGAATTTTTGTCGCAGAACTATCCGGTTCCGCAGGAATTTATAGGAATGCATGACAGATTCGGAGAGTCGGGGGAGCCGGAAGAGCTGTTTGAAGCATTCGGAATGGGAGTTTCGCATATTAAAGATGCGGTGAAGAAAGTTATCAGCAGAAAAGGAAAATAAGATTAATAAATAAACGGGTACTAGTTCAAAAATCAGCATCCAGCAAATCTTTGCTTTTAAGTTTGATGCATGACTTTTGAACTTCGATTTTAGAGATGTACGATGTTGTCACAATCGGTTCTGCAACAAGGGATGTTTTTGTGATTCCGGGAGAATTTGAGATAGAGGAGGGAGCAAAATACAAAACCGGCAAAGCTGTATGTTTTTCTTTGGGATCTAAAATTGATGTTCCGGAGATTTATTACAAAACCGGAGGAAGCGCGATAAACGCGGCTGTAACATTCGCGAGGCAAGGCCTCAAAACGGCGTGTTTGGCGAAGATTGGAAATGACAGCCGGGGGCAATCAATACGGGATAGATTAAAAGAAACCGGAGTATCAGACGAACTTGTTGTCGTAGATAAAAAGCGTCTTACGGGGTACTCGATAATTCTTACGGCAGAGGGCAATCGCACTGTTTTAGTGCATAGGGGATCGACCGAATATTTATGCCGTGAAGAAGGCATTCCGTTAAAAAATCTAAAGCAGACAAAGTGGTTTTACATAAGTCATTTAGGCGGAGAATCGAGTAATATATTTTCGCCGCTAATACAGTTTGCTTCGGAGAACGGCATAAAAGTGGCGCTAAATCCCGGGAGCACACAGCTTAAAATGGGAGAAAAACTCTATCCCTATTTGGATAAAGTCGATGTTTTAATCCTAAACCAGGAAGAGGCAAGCAATTTGACCGGCATATCATACGACAAAGAAGAAGAAATATTTGCCAAATTGGACAATACTGTCAGGGGATTTTTGATAATGACAAAAGGTTCTGATGGATTTACGGCGTGCGATAACAAAAGCACTTATCGCGCCGGAGTGCTTAAAGAGCCAAAATATGTTGACAGGACCGGCGCAGGAGATGCGTTTGGATCGGGGACAGTATCGGCTATAATAAAAGAGCAAAGTTTGGACACGGCCCTAGAAACAGGTTCGGCGAACGCAACCGGAGTTTTAGCGGAGTGGGGCGCTAACGAAGGCCTGCTGTCCGCGGATGACGATATTTATAAATTTGGGAAATTGAATATAGAAAAAGCAAATTGCAAGTATGATTAGGGAGTGCTCAAGTTGAAATATTTATGAAGGTGTTGTGAAAAAATTTCCAGCATAAATTCTTGGGTTTTCCGTCATTAATTTCAAAAAATGAACAAAATACACAAAATTTTTCGTATGCCAGACGATTCCGTTATAAAAGAGCTTGATTCGAAGATGGGTAAGATATACGGGAAAAGCGGGGTTATCGAAAAAATCGAAAACGATCTGGATTGGCGCATAGAAAGCACTATTAAGAGATTTGGTATAGACCCGGCAAACGCGACTTCTACCTCAATTCGCGATGTTTTACTCGGGCATTTGAGGAGAAGCGAGCGCGTGCTAAGCGTTTTCTTGGGAGGGGACGGCGACGGCGAATTTTCAAACTTCGATGAGCTTATAAGGCGGGGGCATGATTTAATGAAACCAAAAAAACTGTGGGTGCTGAAAAAGGAAAAATTTCGGGAGATCCTTGAAGAAAATCCGCCGCCAAATATAATGCAAAAATTCGGGTATAAGGACGGAAAAGAGCTTTTCAGAAAAGAGAAACTGGAAGAAATCGCAAGTTCCTTGAGATTCATGGAGAAAAGCGAATGGATGCATGAGGCATTCGATAAAGGTTATTCGGATTTAACCCCCGATGATTTTGAAGAGAGAGAAGCGGAAGTTGTAGTTCTCTCCGGGAAATGGCTTGAGGCGGCGCTTCCGTTCGTTGAGAAAAAAAGGCATAATCTTAGCCATCTTAAGGAGCTGGGAATAATATTCATAATACCCATAAAAATAGATAAGCGCGGAGAGCTTTTAAGGGTATTCGCGCTGTACCTCCATTATTTGTATGAAGTGCAATTTTATTCGGATCTATTCAAGATGTTGCGCGAAAGAAACGATAATTTCTCTAATGGAGTAATTTCTTTATTGAGAGGAGATGTGCTGGATTCCTGTCCGGAACCAAAGAGCGATGCCTCGTATAATTGGCTTATAGTTCAGAGGTATCTGGCGAAAGATAATGAATTTGACAAGCGATTATTTATTCCCCATGTAAATCCGGAAGGAGTGCATTGGAGGAAAGCGGAAGAGGCACTGACAAAACTAGATCAGAAAGATCTGTCGCTTACTTTTGGATTATGGTTTGATTTGGATTGGGTTGGCGGATATTTCAAGAATAATAAGCGAAATGAGGAGAAATTAGTGAGTTTTGATTTAATAGATACGATAATGGGTCTTGTAAAAGAAGATGAGGATTTGGAGTATTTGTATCATCAACAAGAAGCTCTGTGGAATCACTTATTCACCAGTTATGCGGGGGATGGAGATAAATTTGAGAAACTTGTCATGGAGAACCTTCTTAGAGGGTACATAACGCTTCCCTGAAATGTTTAATTATTAATTTTTCAAGGGACATTTTTTTCAAATACAGATGGAGATGAATTACAAACTAAAAAATTTATTAAAGCAAGCTTCAAAATCAAACTACGCGCTGGGCCATTTTAACTTTTCTACGCTTGAAATTCTTCGCGCCGTGGTCAACGCGTGCGTTTTTTTGAAATCTCCTATTTTTGTCGGCACATCCGAAGGCGAAGCCGAAGCCGTAGGTTATAAGCAGGCGGCTTATCTTGTAAAAGCATGGCGGGAAGAAACCGGTTTTCCGGTATTTCTGAATGCCGATCACCATAAAAATTTCGATAATGCGAAGAAAGCGATAGACGCGGGATACGATTCGGTGCAGATAGATGAAACTTCAATGTCATTTGAAGAGAACATAGAGATAAGCAGGAAAGTTGTCGGGTATGCGAAAGGCGTAAACCCAGAAATTTCGGTTGAGGGAGGACTGGGCTACATAAGGGGATCGTCAAAGATTATCAAGGAGAAGATGGAGTTAAGAGAGGAAGATATGACAACCCCGGAGCAGGCAAGGAAATTCGCGGATGAAACCGGAGTTGATCGTCTGGCAATAGTTTTTGGAAATATGCACGGTGTTTCTTTGGCTGGAAATCCAAGATTGGATATAGAAAGATTAAAAAAAGTACATAATGAAATTCCGGATATGCCGCTTACGCTTCACGGGGGGTCCGGGATAAACGATGATGACATAAGGGCAACTCTTGGTTGGGGGATGAGCAATATTCATGTTAATACTGAAATCCGAGTTAGTTACACGGATGCTTTGAGAAAAAAACTGAATGACGACAGAGAAGAAACTACGCCCTATAAGTATATGGAATCGGCCGTATTGGCGGCGCAAAAGACGATCGAGATGAAGTTAAAATTGTTCGGAGCGGTTGGTATAGTAACCTCGTAGCTTGTGATGCGATGTATTTGGGCTTTAGTCGCTATTGAGGCATTTGCCCGATAATATAATTCGCCTTGCAATTTTTATGATAATTTGGTATTATTTTCTTTAATATGCCTAGTAAGAAAAAGGAAGCAGATTATAAGTTTTTGGGAAATTGCCCGATTTGCGGCAAGAAATTTGAGGGCAACGAGGTAACTCCGGTAGAGGAAGAAGACGGCATGAATACATTATACGCGGAGTGCGGAAAATGCAGAAGTTCGGTAGTTTTGGGAGTAATAAAAAATGTTCCGGGGCTTGTAACGACTATAGGAATGCTTACGGATATGAAATTAGAGGATATAGACAGGTTAGCTAGTTTGCCCGCTTTAACAGCGGACGATGTGCTCGAAGTTCATAAATATTTTGAATTGAAGTAAATTATTATGATAACCTTAACAGCTGAAATCCGAGATGAGCTCGGCAAAAAATGCAAGCATCTTAGAAAGGAAGGCAAACTGCCCGCTGTTTTGTATGGAAAGAAAATCAAATGCACTCCCTTGACTCTGAACTACAAAAATTTTGAGAGCATTTACAATGAAGCGGGGGAAACAACGCTTGTATCGGTTGAATTGGAGAATAAGGAGAAAGCTAAAGATTTGCCCGACGAAAATGTGGTTCTTATAAGATACGCCAAAATAAACCCGATAACGCGATTATACGAACATGTGGATTTATACGAGATGCCTATGGATGAAAAAATTGATATAGAAATACCTTTGGTGTTTGTAAACGAATCCGCCGCGGTAAAAAGCGACGGAGCGGTGCTTGTCCGTAATGTGTACAAAATAGAAGTTAGCGCTCTCCCTAAGGATTTGCCCCGTGAAATTGCGGTGGATTTATCCAAGCTCGAAAAAGTGGAGGATACAATAATGGTGAAAGATCTAAAAGCTCCGGAGGGAGTCGAGTTTAACGAAGAAGACGATTTTATTATCGCCCTCGTCGCCGCGCAAGAAGAAGAGGAAATCGCGGAAGAAGAGAAAGCAGTTTCAATGGAGACAATAAAAACAGAAGCGGAGGGGAAGAGAGAAGAGGCGGCGAAAGACAAACAGGAGGAATCTCAATAGAAATATATTGATGCAAATTCGCTAAAGTATCTCTGTATTTAATTTTGAATTTTTTAACTTTTCTACCGGTAAAATTTCTCATTCTGGCATAATGTCAAAACACGGGACAGCTAGAAAAGTTGAGAAATTGATTGTCGGATTTGGAAATTACGCACAAAAAATACTTGTTGGTCTATATAGGCGCTTCTTTGATGTTCGCCCTCTACGCGGTAATTAACTGGGCGCCTTTTTCGTTTGCGCAAAATATCGAAACAGATTCCATACCAGCGGGCAAGGAAGACAGGAAAGAAGAACTTCAGACACAGCTGAAAGCGATTCAGGATGAAATATCAATGTATCGCGACGAAATAAAGCAGAAGCAATTAGAAGAAAGAAGTTTAGCGACTGAAGTAAGCATACTAAACAGCCAAATAAAGAAAGTTGAACTCGAGTTGCGTCAGACGGCGCTTGCGATAAGATCAACGGAGTTTTCAATTGATGCGAATAACGAGAAGATCATGGAGTTTAGCGAGAAGATATCTTACGATAAGGAAATAATGGGGGAATTGATGCGCGCTATGTACGAAGAGGGAAATAAGGGGATATTGGAGCTTATCGTGGCATCTGGGAATATTTCGGACTTCGTGGATCATGAAAGATTGCTTGTTACAATTCAAGCATCGCTTCATAAATCTCTGGAGGATATAAAAGCCGGAAAGCAAAATATAGAAAACGAGCAGAAAAGGTTGGAAGAGGAAAGAGATGAACAGGAGCGGCTTAGGGCTTTGCAAAAAGTGCAAAGCGACAGTATAGAAAACAAGAAAGGCGAGAAGAAAAATTTGCTCGATGTCACAAAAGGCGAGAAAGCGGAGTTTGAAAGATTGGTTGCTCAAAAGCAGAAAGACATAGAGCAAATCAGAAACCAGATATTTCTCCTAGAGGGAACGGGAGTTTCGATATCTTTGGACGAAGCATACAAAATAGCTAAGTCTGCGTCGGATAAAACCGGGGTTCGCCCGTCATTTTTACTTGCTGTGCTGAAGCAGGAATCGTCATGGGGCCAGAATATAGGCCAGTGCTATCTTGTCAATCCGAAAACTGGAGAGGGAAAGGGTGTAAATACTGGAAGAATATTTCAGAGAGTTATGAAGCCGACAAGAGATGTGGAGCCGTTTTTCAAGATAACAGACGAGCTTGGCCGCGATCCGTATTCAACTCCGGTGTCATGTCCCCATCCGGATTACGGGTGGGGGGGAGCTATGGGTCCGGCGCAGTTTATCCCTTCTACCTGGATGGGATATAGAAATAAGGGCGATGGGATATTGGGTCATATTCCGGATCCTTGGGATTTGCGGGATTCATTTACGGTTTCAGCCATAAAGCTTGCGGGCGGAGGGGCGACTAGTCATAGCTATGATTCGGAGTGGAAGGCGGCTATGATTTATTACGCTGGCGGAAATTGGAACAATCCGGTTTATTCGTTCTATGGGGATAGCGTTATGGAATTAGCTACCGTGATAGAAAGGGAAATCGGAGCGCTGGGCGAATAACTTTCAATACTCAACTTAAAACCCCCGATTCAATCGGGGGTTTTAAGTTGAGTATTGAATAGAGGAAATTTAGATTGAAAGATTCGATGTGTACTTTTTCAAGTTTTGTATCTGCCATTCCTGGAGTGCGTTTGCTTTCGTCACGGCTTCATTCAGGATATCCTCGGAAAAAGAAAGTTTTTGACCTATTTCCAAGTAGTTGCTTCCCATTCTGTTTTGAACATAATCTTCCGCGTATATCTTTTGCTCTGGAGTCAGCGATTTTCGGGTGTCATCGAGATACTGATTTATCGCTGTTCTTGCCAGGTGCGTTATGCCATCGCCGCTTTTGGCGGTTACAGTTATGGAGTCGCCCCCTATTTCAAACTGCTTTTTCGAGTTTGAAATTTTTTGTTGCGCGTCATCTTTTTCCGGCATAGGCCCGACTTGATCAATTACAATTTGTCCGTCTTCGTCTAGTTTTATTTCTATGGGTTTTACAAGATTGCCTTCACTTTCATCCCGCGTGTCATTTGTGATGGCCGATGATTCGGATACCTCATCTTCGGATTTATCGCCTGAATTCCTTGAAATTAAACTTCCGCCAAGGAAAAGAATCGCTCCGACAATCCCTATAACTATGGTTTTTTTATGCGCTAAAACGAAAGAAGAGAATTGCGCGCCCCATCCGTTGGACTTGGCGGCTTCGATTTTTTTAGATACCGACGGGTCAAAATTTATTCTGCCGCCTTTGTTTTCAATGTTTACATTGCCGAATTGCGGAAACTGCACTTGGTTTGGATTACGGTTTTTTTCGGAGGATGAATCGAAAGAATTGCTATTGTCACTTTGGCGGTCGTCATCTTTTTTGTATTCCTGCATAATTTTAGGCATCAGTAAATATCAAGCAACGACTTGCTATTTACGATGTTATTATTTCTTCGCGTTTGACCTTTCCCTCCTATTGAATTTTGAAAGAGCAATTGCGCGAGGCATAGAGAATTCTGCGGACAATAAAATTTTGCTTCATTCTCAAGACCTCATCTCTTGCAATGATTTTACTATACTATCTATATCTCCGTCCATAATTTTCTGAACATTGGACCAGCTTTTTTTTATCCTGTGATCAGTTATGCGATCCTGCGGAAAATTGTAAGTTCTTGTTTTCTCGCTTCTTTCTCCGGTTCCGATCTGCTGTTTTCGCATTTCTCCCATCCTTTTCATCTCTTCGTCTTTTTTTATCTGCAGTAATCTTGAACGAAGTATTGTCATGGCCAGCTCCCTGTTGTCTTGCTGGAGTCGCCCCTCTTGTGAAGCAACTATCATGCCGGTTGGAATATGAGTTACCCTGACTGCCGACGAAGTTTTGTTTACATTTTGTCCTCCTGGGCCCGATGCTCTGTATGTATCTATTCTAATATCCTCGGGTCGGATTTCAATATCGACAGGCCTTGCTTTTGGAAGCACGGCAACGGATACGGTTGAGGTATGTATCCTTCCGGTTTTTTCAGTTTCCGGTATTCTCTGAACCCTATGGACTCCGCTTTCGAATTCCAAGTTTTCCACAGCGTTTTTGCCGGAAATTTCTAGAATAATCTCTTTTAGACCTCCAACATCGGTTCGGTGGGAACTTAGAACCTTCACTTTCCATCCGTTTTTTTCGGCATATTTGGTGTACATTCGCAATAGTTGTTGCGCAAAAAGCGAGGCCTCATCGCCACCGGTTCCTCCGCGTATTTCCATTATGGCTTCTTTTTGCCCGCCACTATATGACGCGCCTGCTTGCTTTTGAGAAGCAAGCTGACTTTTTATCTCGCCATATCTTTTGACTATCTTCTTGTATTCCTCCGGATCGGAAGTATATTTGGAATCGCTTAGTTTGTCGTAGAGAATCTGAAGCTCCTGCTCCAAGTCGTTAATATTGTTTTCGGTCATCGGTTTTTAGGAAATTATCATGTTTCCAGCTATTTTCGCGCCCTTTTTACTTTTTGTTTTGGTGATGCAATTTTTTTGCCGATTCGTTCTTTGAATTTTTCAACTTGACTTCCCCTGATTTTGCCCCTTTCATCGCCAGTATAAAATGGGTGGCACTTGTGGCACACTTCAATTTCCAGGTTTTCTTTTGTCGCGCCCAGTTCAAACTCGTTTCCGCAGGCGCATTTGACTTTGCAATTAGTGTAATATTTTGGATGAATTTTAGTTTTCATAGTTGCTTTTACGCGGGTATAAAACCATTTTGCGGCCTGGTAACCCGCAGTTTCAATATAATACAGCTTAGCAAAAACTCGGTCATC
>Ga0209542_10003890_pt1 | contig 31431 bp, 35 predicted proteins | sample RifCSPhighO2_01_FD_184028 | JGI IMG/M metagenome (GOLD analysis project Ga0209542, IMG submission 184028) | Soil microbial communities from Rifle, Colorado - Rifle CSP2_plank highO2_0.1 (SPAdes) (version 2) | ecosystem: Environmental > Terrestrial > Deep subsurface > Rock core/Sediment ... | reverse complement strand
AATCATTCCAACTTGGAGGAAGCGCATAATGCCCCCCTAATATTTTATGCGAGTGCACATCCACTAAAATGACACCTTCTCCTGAGTTGAAGATCGCGTGCGGAGTTATCGAACGCGTTCTTCCCCGAACCACATCACTAATAAATATGCCCTCTCTGCTCGCCTCAACCGTGAATCCATATTCGCGAACCCTTTGATAGGAGCCATACGTTTCTAGATCCTCAAAGGTACGGCTTCGAATCTCTCCTACTCGAGCTCTAAAATAAGTCGATTCTATAATATCCTTCAATGTCGGTTTTTCCAACTCTAAACGAGGCATATCCAGTTGAACAAGTCTCTTCTTTAAATACTTATAATCATTGAAACCTTAGAGCATCCTTAATTTTATAAAGAAAACTCAAGTTCTTAACTCATGCTTGAACGAGACAAAGCAGAAATATTTTCTTACCTATACCGAAAAGCACGCTCTCAACTTATTCAACACAACCTTGAAAAACACGCTTTATGTGGAGAGCCACCTGACCTAGAAGAAGTGATTGAAACGGGAGACCGTCTCCTCAAAAAACTCCCCCGATGGACGTATCGCTTCTCCATCCCTCAAGGAATTGGCGTTCAACTTTACGATCTTCATTTTCCCAGCCCACTAACCCTAGCATCGTTCAAAAGCGACATGAACGTGATTGATCTATGGATGCAATTGGGCCTTGGAGGAGGGTGCGTAAAAACACTCTGGGAAGAAGCTCGTTCAGGAAATCCTCGTCCCAGAATCCAAGAAATTCAAATTGATGGGCATTCTGCATTGATCAATGCCATGCGCTTTCCAGGCCCAGGCCTTGGCAAAAGTCTGGATGAACTCGACCAAGCTGACCTTTACCGTCACCACAAACCGATTGGTATCAGCCTAGGCGGCAATAACCCGGAAGAATACAGGCGTGTGTTTCTCAAAATCATTTCTACACTAACCCCCGCGCAAATCGCTCTTACTTATTTTGAATTGGACATCAGCAGTCCTGCCACTCCTGAAGTTTGGGCTATGGCTCATGACCCTTCTCGATTGTATGGCCTTTTGCATTTTATGCGCGAGCACAGCTCTTCTGCCATTGGCGTGAAACTCTCTCCTGATATGGAGGATAAGCAGCTACTGGCCTTTGCAAACGAGCTTCAAGTCATTCCTAAAACTTACTTAAACTTAGGCAATACTGCCAAACGAAGATGTGAAGAAGCAGGCATCCCCCGATCTTGGATTCATGTAGGTAGTGGAGGAATCAGCGGCCCTCCCATTTATGCTAGAACGCGAGAAATGGTGAATCTAGTTGCTCCCACCGGAATTCACCTTATGGCCACTGGAGGAATTGACTCTGCTGAAAAAGTCGAAGAACTCACTGACTTAATTGAGAGGCACCAAGGACACCGAAATCTTGTTGTTGGAATGGCCACTGCCATTGTACAAGACATGTATTGCATTCCTCGAATTAATTATAAATTGGCTGAACGGAAATCGACGTGACACTATGTTCATCAACCCCCATGTACACTGTCGCGATGAGGAACAATCCCCTAAAGAAACGATTGAACATGCTTTACGCGTTGCAGAACGAGCAGGGTTTACCGCGATCTTTGATATGCCCAATACAGCGCGACCTGTCACTACGCAAGAACGTGTCTTAGAACGGCTTGCCCTCGCGCAACGAGCCAATTCCCCTGTTCAATATGGAATTTACATGGCCCTTACGGCCAATCCGGAACAAGTCAAGCGAGCCGTACAAACCTTTCGCAAACATTCAGAAGTAGTTGGTTTCAAACTCTACGCTGGTCACAGCGTTGGTAACATCGGCGTGATTACGGAAGAAGACCAAGGCCGAATTTATGAGACCCTTTCTCATGAAGGCTATGATCGAGTTATAGTGGTACACTGTGAAAAAGAAAGTTTGATTCGAAAGAAACCAGATGGTAGCCAGGATTGGAATCCTACAGACCCTATCACGCATGCTTATGCTCGTCCACCTGAAGCTGAAGTGGAATCAGTCAAAGATCAGATACGAATAGCCAAACAAGCCAGATATCGTGGCATTCTGCATATTGCCCATGTCTCTGTTCCTGAGTCTGTTCACATTGCTTACGCGGAGACTGAGCTAAACGTTACTTGTGGCGTTACCCCCCACCACCTCCTATTAGACTACACTGCAATGGCATCTCACTATGGACTGATCCTCAAAATGAATCCACCTCTACGACCACGGGGCATGAACACTGAACTGCTTGAACTCTTACGACAAGGAAAAATCAACTGGATTGAAACCGACCATGCCCCCCACACATTGGAAGAGAAAGTAGGAACCCCCTACATGTCTGGCATTACTAATTTGCAGAAGTATCCTAAATTCATTCGCTGGCTGAAGAGGCAAGGATTCGATGATAATAAGATCCAGGCCATCACTTACCAAAACATCGTAGACACCTTTGGATTGAAGATTGAACCTCGAACGTGTACGCCCGAATATGACTTAGAAGGAGAATATCCTTTCGACCCCTACCAAGGATTAGGAGTTCTCGATTAAAAAAACCAACTTAAGAACCACTCGCTCTTCCATAGCGTTAAGATATAAGCAATGAAGAAGCTGGGCACAAAGGGAACGCCTTCCTTGACCCAGACTTGCTTTGCCTTTAATTTTTTCAAGGTTGCGATCTGCTCCAAGGTTATACCCAGATCTTTCGGGCCACACACCCTCTTACCTCGAATGATTACCTCCTTGAAAATCCAATCCCCCTCTGTGAGCTTGAAAACAGGGTACTGTTTTACCATGCAGGTCTTTTCCAAAACTTTCATCATCAAAACTAAATAATAACCGATCAAACCCAAGATCACCAACGTCCAGACCAAGAAACGGAAAGGAAAAGGCAACCAAAGACCAAAGACTACTAAGAACAACGAGGCCATTACGACCAACTTTCTTACTGCCATCACCTTGGGCAGGGCCACGAACTCCTTCAAACTTTTCTTAAACACCACCCAGTTTCGAATGGCCAGGAAGAAACCAAACAAAACACCGTAAACCGCTCCAACGACCATGGTCAACATCAAGAAAACCACCAAGAGCGGGAAATGATGCCAAGACAAGCCAAACACCGCACCCAGACCCATCACCAATTTCGCATCTCCGCCCCCCCACTGCCCTGTATAAAACATGACCAAACCAAAAACGACACCTGCCAAGAAACCCAAGACTGAATACAAGAAACGACTCCATTCCCCTAAGAGTAATGCATAGCTCAACGAACCCCCCAGACCCAAGATGATCAGCGAAAAACTCAACCAATCCGGAACCTCACGAGACTTCAGATCCGACCAAGAAGCGAAGAATAAGAAAACCCCTGCCAAAACCAACAATACATCCATTTTGAGACTGCCAAGTGAGCATTTATATATTTAACTCCATTCACCCCATTATACCTTCACACTCATGAAACTCCTACACTTGGCACTGCATCCTGGGACTATCCACTTAGAGCCTCAAGATATGGAACGCCATAAACACATTCTGGACACCCTATATCAGTACCAGATCAAGAATGACATTCCGGTTCTCACCATTAACTTAACCCCCTACGAAAAACACTTACTGTTCCTAAAAAACTATGTGGCAGGGCTGCTACGAAATCCGTTGATTGCCCAAACCAAAACCCGCATTTTTATCTTAGGCAACTGGTACGACTCAGACCCGGACTTAGTGGACCTATTAAAACAATGCCTGGACAAAACCAAAGACTATGACGGACATTTTTTGAATTTGTGCTTCCATTACAGCGGGCAAGAAGAGATCTTAACGGCCCTTAAGATTTTAGGCAAGAAAATAGAAGCGGAAAAACTAGACCCTGCCCGGTTAACGCCACAAATGGTCAAAGAGAACTTGCCAACGAGCTACTTTCCACCACCCAACGTTATTTTACACTACGGCGAAGACAAGTATTCTGGATTGCTGCTCTGGGACAGCGCAGGCTCTAGGATTGTTTATACCGAGAAAGCCTGGAAAAACTTTGATGAGAAAGATCTAGAGGAGCTGCAAGATGAGTGAATGGAAAGAAGAAGATACACTTACCAAGGAATTTAGCTTTCTTACCTTTGTAGCGGCCGTGGAATTTGTCAACAAAATCACTCCTTTAGCTGAACAGATGAACCACCACCCTGATGTGTTGGTTCACTCTTATAATAAAGTTAAGATCACCTTAAGCACACACAGCGAACATAAAGTTACGGAAAAAGACTGGGAACTGGTCAGAAAAATTGATGCACTCTTTGCCTGATCTGTATATCAAGTCACAAAACTACCCTTTTGAACCTCGATTCTGTCGAACCAAAGCTACAAGACTGACGTCTTGAACTTCGCTTTCACCAAAGAGAAGCTTTATAAATAAGCTCCGGATCTCAAGAGATACCCATGATTAATGATGCCTGAATGATTCAAGGCTGAATGAGGTAAGTGATTCTTACCGGAGGATTCCTATGAGCGAAAAGATATACGAAGCTGTTGAACTAGCCAAGAAAACCGGCGCGATCAGCAAAGGCACCAACGAAGCCACCAAAGCCATTGAGCGAGGCACTGCTAAATTGGTTGTTATTGCCAAAGACGTAACCCCGCCTGAAATCACCATGCACATCCCCTTACTCTGCAAAGAAAAAGGCATCCCATGCGTTGAAGCACCCAGCCGAGAAGAACTTGGCGCTGCTGCTGGCCTAGGCGTGCCCACTGCGGCCATTGCCATCACCAAAGAAGGCGAAGCCAAAGACCTCGTTAAAGAATTATCTGCAAAATGAGCGAAAACCAAAAACCCAAGGAAGAAAAGAAAGCATCCCCTGAAGCTGTTGCTCCTGCCAAACAGCTTACTCAAAAAGCAGCTCCTAAAGAAGCTGCTCCCAGCAATAAAGAGGGAGCTCCAGCCCATCCTAAAGAAGGTGCTGCTGTCCAGGCTGCGCCTAACAAACCTGCCCCGGATAAAGCCAGTGGAAAACCTGGAGAGAAAACAGGCGCTCCTGCCGAACGAAAAAATCCTAACCTCTTTAGCATTGCTTGGCCTGCCCGAGTCGAAGAAGTGGTTGGACGCACGGGAACGAGAGGAGAAGCCATTCAAATCCGCTGCCGCATTCTAGATGGCCGAGATAAAAACAAGATCATCCGGCGCAATGTCAAAGGCCCCATCAAAGTAGGAGACCACTTAATGCTACGAGAAACTGAATTCGAAGCTAGAGACCTCGCCAAGAGCGGACGAGGACAAAACTAGGTGACTTATGGCAAGATGCGATTTCTGTACCCGAGTCATTGAACGAGGAACCGGCAAAAAATACGTCTACAAAGACGGCAAAGTCCTAGACTTCTGCAGCCGAAAATGCGAAAAGAACTTGATCAAACTCAGGCGAACCGCACGTACCACCAAATGGACGCAAGCCAAAAGAGCGACTGTGAAAACTGAAAAACCAGCTGAAAGTAAAAAAGAGGCCAAGAAAAGCAAATGAGTAAACTCATTGAGCGTACGGTCATTCTAGCCAAACATGATTGTTTACAACGCGGCCTTGTTGGCGAATTAATCGGAAGATTTGAACAACGCGGCTTTCGACTGGCCGCCATGAAAATGGTACTGCCTACGGAACAATTGCTTGGACAGCATTACGCTGACGATAAAGAATGGAAGATTTCTGTCGGGAAGAAAACCATTGAAGTCATGGCCCAGAAAGGCATCAAGATGACCGAGACAGAAGAAGAAATTGGTTCTCGCATACGTGCCTGGAACATGGCTGGATTGCGTGGAGGACCCATTGTGGCGATGCTCTTTGAAGGATTCCACGCCATTGAGATTGGGCGCAAGATTGTTGGAGCTACGGAGCCCCGAGCGGCTGTGCCAGGCAGCTTCCGAGGCGATTATTCTACGGAGAGTTATGAAGTCGGTGATACGCATCAGCGAGTGATTCGCAACATGGTCCATGCCTCTGGCAACCAAAAAGAGGCTGATCGTGAAGTGAAGATTTGGTTCAAACCGGAGGAGATCTTTGACTGGACCCGAAAAGACTGGGACGTCATGCATAAGTAGTTGTACAGAAAACATATAAATAATTACTCAACTCTTTCTTTTATGAACTACGAAGAAAAACTCAAAGCGTTCTTGAGCGACTGGAAAAGTACAGCCGAACACCTGCATTTCGAACTACCCTGTCACTCGGTTGCGGAAGCAGCTGTTGCTGCCAAGGCTTCGCCTGAAGACTTTATCAAAAGCATTGTGCTGATTTGCCAGAACAAACCAGTTGTTGCGATTGTGCGCGGAATCCATAAAGCAGACCTAAAAAAAGTAAGTACGTACTTGGGGGTGGACGCGCGAATCGCGCGCCCGGAAGAAGTACTTTCCATGACGAACTATCCCATCGGGGGCGTACCTCCTGCGGGATATGAGGCGAAGTTCTTGATTGATCCTGAAGTGATGAAACACGAAGCCGTGATCGGCGGTGGAGGAAGCGACCATGCCCTGCTCAAGATTACTACGGAAGAGATCAAACGGCTGACGAACGGAGAGGTTGTGGATGTGAAGAAAGATTGATCCTCTTAGATAGCAACGTTTAAAAACCCTGTATTTTCTCTGCAGTACTATGGCTAAAATGGTTGAGCGCGTCATGGCGCTGTATGGGAAACCCGAACAGATCCGTAATATTGCGATCTGCGCCCACATTGACCACGGAAAAACAACATTTTCCGACAATCTTCTCTTTGGCGCTGGGATGATGAGCCAAGAACTCGCCGGAAAGGCCTGCGTTCTGGACTTTCACGAAGATGAAGCACAAAGAGGCATCACGATTGACTCTGCTAGCGTATCCATGGTTCACACGGTAGAAAACCAAGACTTCCTCATCAACTTAATCGACACGCCCGGACACGTTGACTTTGGCGGGGACGTTACAAGAGCCATGCGAGCCGTTGACGGCTGTATTGTACTCGTCGATGCCGTAGAAAGCATCATGCCCCAAACAGAAACGGTGTTAAGGCAAGCCCTCAAAGAACGCGTTAAACCTGTCCTATTCATCAATAAGAGCGACCGACTCATCAAAGAGCTAAAATTAACGCCGGAAGCCATGCAAGAACGCTTCATGAAAATCATTGCGAATGTCAATCGACTCATCAAAAGCATCGCCGAAGAAGGGTATGGAGACAGGTGGCAAGTCAACGTCCAAGATGGCAGTGTTTGTATGGGAAGTGCGTTTCACAATTGGGCCTTATCGATTCCCTACATGAAAAAGAAAAACATCAGCTTCAAAGACATCATTGATGCCTATGAAAAAGGCGAACAAGATGAACTTAAGAAAAAATGTGCCCTGCACGAAGTGGTTCTGAATACTGTTATCCAACATCACCCAAACCCTGTTCAAGCCCAAGCCTACCGCATTCCAAAAATCTGGCACGGTGAAATTGACAGCCCATTAGGCCAAAGCCTCACCAGGTGCGACCCGAAAGGACCGCTGATGTTTGTTGCGACTAAAGTGGTTGTAGATCCTCAAGCTGGAGAAATCACTTGTGGTCGATTGTTTAGCGGAACCATTACCAAAGGCATGCAAGCCTACATGAACATTGCCAAGCAAAATGTACGCGTCCAACAAGTTTACATCTACAACGGACCCAAAAAAGAAATCGTGGACCATGCCCTATCCGGAAACATCATCGGTGTCGGAGGACTCAAAAATTGTTATCCTGGAGAAACAGTGTCTTCAGAACCGTGTGAACCTTTTGAAAAAATCAGCCACCTCTTTGAACCTGTCATGACCAAGGCCATTGAATCCAAAAAACCTTCGGACTTGCCCAGGCTGGTTGAGGTTTTGAAACAAGTCATGAAAGAAGATCCTAGCATCCACATCGAAATCAACCAAGAAACCGGTGAGAACTTAATGCATGGCATGGGCGAATTGCACTTAGAGATTATTGAGAACCGCATCAAGACTGAGAAAGGCCTGGATGTTGTGACAAGCCCACCCATTGTTGTTTATCGAGAAGCGATTACCCGAAAAAGCGGCAGTTTCGAAGGCAAATCACCCAACAAGCACAACAAACTCTATTTCTGGGTTGAACCCTTAACGGATGAGATCACTCAAGCCATCAAAGAAGGCAAAGTACCTGATGGAAGGGTCAAGAAAAAAGAAAGCACTCTCTGGGAAAGCTTGGAAGAGGCCGGCATGGATTCCAAAGAAACCAGACAAGTCCGAAATGTTTACAAAGGCAATATCCTAATCGATGGAACACGAGGCATTGTCTACATCGGAGAAGTCATTGAAATGATTCAAGACATGTTTGAAGATGTTATGAGCTCCGGTCCCCTCGCCAGAGACCCCTGCATCAAAGTCAAAGTCGTCATTGACGACTTGAAACTACACGAAGATGCCATTCACCGAGGCCCTGCCCAGATGTATCCGGCCGTTCGAGAAGGCATTCGAGGCGCCATGGCTCAAGCCGGCCCTGTTCTTTACGAACCCAAACAGGTTTTACAATTCGAAGCTCCTGTCAACTACATGAGTGAGATTACTAAACTCATCAACGCCAAACGAGGTCAACTCCTAGACATTGTCCAAGAAGGCGAACATGTGACGGTCAAAGGCAAACTCCCTGTTGGAGAAATGTTTGGTTTGGCTTCTGATTTACGAAGCGCTACTGAAGGAAGAGGAAACTTCTTTGTCCAAGACCAGACCTTCGAGAAACTACCGGATGAACTACAGGCCAAGATTGTTCATCAAATCCGCACCCGAAAGGGATTAAAGACAGAAGGATAAAACTCTTTTTTATACTATTTAAAAGAAAGCCATTTCTTAGACGAGATCGCCTTCGACAAAAATAGTAAGTTTTATAAAGACGGCCCCTTTGCCTTAACTATCATATGCTCAAGAATTTTTACTAATTCTTGGCACGCTCAGAATTCGAAACGAATTCAGACGCTTTGAACTAAGTATCGGAGGGAATCGAATGGCAAAGAATAAACCCCACATTAACCTCGTTTTCATTGGACACGTAGACCACGGTAAGTCCACCACAGTAGGTCGCTTACTTTATGATTCTGGCAATATTGATGAACAAACCATGCGAAAGCTCACAGAAAAAGCCAAGGAACTTGGTAAAGCTGGCTTCGAATTTGCCTTCGTCATGGACCAACTCAAAGAAGAGCGAGAACGAGGCGTAACGATTGACTTAAGCCACAAAAAATTCGAGACTGACAAATACTTCTTCACCATCATCGATGCACCCGGTCACAGAGACTTCATCAAGAACATGATCACTGGAACCAGCCAAGCAGACGCTGCTGTATTGGTTGTTGCCGCTAATGACGGTGTCAATGCTCAAACCAAAGAACACGCCATGTTGGCAAAGATGTTGGGAGTCCAACAAATCATCATTCTCATCAACAAGATGGACATTTCTGGCGTGGACTACAAAGAAGCTCGATACAATGAAGTCAAGGCAGACGTTGAAAAACTCTTGAAAACTTCCGGTTATAAGACCGAAACCATTCCTTTCATTGCTGCCGCCAGCTTCAAAGGAGAAAACATTGCCAAACGAGCTGAAGGCCCTCTGGCCTGGTACAAAGGACCCACTCTCTTAGAAGCGATTAACACCTTGAAAGAACCTGAAAAACCCACTACCTTACCCTTACGCATGCCCATCCAAGATGTCTACAACATCACTGGAATCGGCGTTGTACCTGTGGGAAGAATCGAAACCGGCATCATGAAACTAGGCGATAAAGTCATCGCCATGCCCGGCCGAGAAGGAAAAGGCGTTCCTGGCGAAGTCAAAACCATTGAAATGCACCACGAACAACTGCAACAAGCCGAGCCCGGAGACAATGTAGGAATCAACGTACGAGGCTTTGGAAAGAAAGATGTGGCTCGCGGAGATGTAATTGGACCGGCTGACAATCCCCCCACTGTAGGGAGTGAATTCACCGCACAGATCATCGTCTTAAACCACCCTAGCGTTATTACGGTTGGCTACACGCCAGTATTCCACATTCACACGGCTCAAGTTGCCTGTCAATTCGTGGAAATCGTAAAACAAATCAATCCAACTACTGGAGAGACGGTTAAAGAGAAACCTGATTTCATTAAGACCGGCGACGCTGCGATTGTCAAACTCAAACCCATGCGCCCCTTAGTCGTAGAAACACAAAAGACATTCCCACCCTTGGCACGATTTGCCATTCGAGACAGTGGCGTGACGGTAGCGGCAGGAATGTGTACAGAAGTCGTGAAAAAGACCGGCTAAACCGGTTTCACCTTTATTTTTTCCTAGGTGAACACGAGCTTCATCCGGAGAGGTCCACGCAACAACGATTCAAGAAAGTGATCCCATGCAAAAAGCACGAATCAAACTGGCTAGCACGGATATTTCTAAGATCAATCAGACGTGTGACTATATCAAGAACATTGCCGAGAAAACCGGTGTAGTGATGCGCGGACCCATTCCCTTACCTACCAAAACGATGAAAGTTACTACTCGAAAAACTCCCTGTGGCAATGGAACGGCCACCTGGGACCACTATGAGATGCGCGTCCATAAGCGTTTAATCGACCTAGGACTCGATGAACGTGCTCTTCGACTGGTTATGCGAGTTCCCATCCCAGAAGGGCTTAATATTGAGATTGAAATGATTGATGCGTAGCATTCTAAAAAGTTCTTATGTATCTTTTAGCAAACGGAGCTAAGTGATCTCTTACTTCTTCCTCCCATGCTCTTGAACGCTGCGGACGCTCTTCCATGCCTTCCAATGCAGCAAATAAAGTTCTTAACCCCCCTTTGCTAGGCAATACATGCCAATGAATATGAGGCTGCGTGCTGTGCGCACCCCCATTCATGAGAAGCACTGGATCCTCACGAGGATACGCTTCTCTTACTGCATTTTTCATTTCATCCGCAAGACGTACGAAGGCACGCGCTTCTGTATCGATCAAATCGGATAAGGAATCTACATGCCGTCGAGGAAGCACCATGACATGACCTGGTTTTAATGCCTGGATCGGGATGATGCAATAAGCCAGATCATTTCCACCGATGATTCTATACGTCTCGTCTTGAGCTGCACAAAGACCGCAATCCATACTGTGGGGAGATAGAATGAGTTTTTAAACCTAGAACCCTAACTTGACCAAGTCCCGATTCATGATGTTCAGACAGGCATTTAACTTGTTGATGAGCTCTTGATCGGTACTGGCTTTTTTCACTTGTGTGAGAAGGTCGATGACTTGGCGGAAGAAGCGCAGAACATCTCCTTCGAGAAGATTGGTGAGCTTGATGACTTCCAAGAAAGTAGCGCCCTTGAACCAAGCCCACATGAGCATAGAGAGCTTATCCATATGACGGAAATCAAAATGTCGATGGATATATGGATCGTCATTCAAGTCTTTGAATAGCTCATTGACTGGGCGTAGACGCTTCTTATCCATAGCAAAGCGATCCATCCTTCGTGGCTCGTACACGACTGTAGCCAGGAGCAGTATGATCTTGAACTCGTCCATATCAAAGCGTTTATAGTCGAAGAATAACTCCGTGACGGTGAGCTCCTGCGTGTAAATCCTGCTCGCAAACCAACCTTTTTCTGTAAGCTGATTGCCATGAACATAACCCATTTTTTCCAACTGATTCTTCTTCTTCACGTAATGCGCCCACATCAACGCCCCGATGCGGTTATCCCGGAAACCCTTCTCCCCATGTTTCTGAAAAAAGTCCAAGTTGCTCTTGAGCAAGATCTTGATCTCTTCCATGGGGCGTTCGATTAAGTTCAATACTGAGTTGAAGGTCAACTTGAATTGAGACTTAACTGGTTCTTTATCCTCTGAAACGACGTAATTCAACTTATCCACATCCAAAAATCTGCGATTTACCATCACAACCGCCTTACCATAGGTGTCAATTCCTCGGCGACCGGCACGACCCACTAATTGATAATATTCTCTTGGGAATAGGTAACGATGATGGATGCCATCAAACTTTTCAATAGAATCCAAGCAAACCGCTTTAGCCGGCATGTTGATCCCTACAGCAAAGGTTTCCGTGGCATAGAGGATCTTAACCAAACCTAAACCAAATAGTTTTTCTACGATGTCCTTATGAACTGGGAGGAGACCTGCGTGGTGAAAGCCAACTCCCTTGCTTAATGTTTCTCTTAATAATTGAGTTGATGGCAATTGACGAACGCCCGCTTCTACTTTACTTAACCCTTCGGTAACGATGTGCACGACCTGAGCTTTTTCTGCACTTGAAAGCAGGTCTCTTTTCTTCGAAAGCATCTTTGCAAAGAGCTGCGTATTCTGCCTAGAGAAAACAAAATAAATCGCTGGAATATCTCTGTTTTTGATCAATTCCTCGACGGGACCTAGGTGTGAAGGATTTTTGATGAACGGCTTTTTGTACTTTCCTTTATAGAAGGATTTGTAATCCTGCACATTATCCAACTCGAGTTGGTCTTTTAATTTAGGCAGCGTTGTGATTCCTAGATCCACATCACAGACGTAGTGTTGCAATGGAACCGGACGATGATCGTGCCGTATGACATCTACTGGATGGCCCTTTACGACTTCAATCCACTTTGCCAATTCGTTTGCATTTGGAATCGTTGCACTCAAGCAAAGGAAACGAACATGGCTTGGAGCAAACACAATGGACTCCTCCCACACATGACCTCGCTCAGGGTCACTGAGGAAATGAATTTCATCTAAAACCACATAACGAACCTCATCCATGAAGGGGTCACGTGCGACCGCCATGTTTCGGAACACCTCCGTGGTCATCACCAAAATCATGCCTTGCGGATTAATGACCATATCTCCAGTTAGAATCCCCACATTATCCGCTCCGTGGTCTTCCACAAACTCCTTGTATTTCTGATTGGAAAGCGCTTTTATGGGAGCCGTATAGACCACCTTTTTACCTGCCTTCAGGTCTTCCTGAATGATGTAATCTGCGATTAATGTTTTACCTGAACCGGTCGGGGCTGAGACCACGACGGAATTGCCTTTCACAAAACTCTCTATGGCTTGCTCCTGAAACAGATCTAGGTGCTTATTCTTAAAATCCATCGACTATAGAGCGAAAGAAGACTTTATAAACTCTTGGGAGAAACCAAAGCGTACGCCCAGGTCGCATAACCTGGTACTTTGCATGGTCCTGCAAAGGATCAGCGAAGCTGGAGATTGCGCAAGCCTGGAAATGCTCAAAAACCTTCGTTTTTGGCACATCGAAGTCTTCTACAGACTTCGCTGAGAGAGCTTGTCCCTCTGGGATTCCCGGTTCAAAAACCTCGCGAGGCTCGGTTTTTGAGTGTCGTAGTCGCTAACGCAACTCCGACATTTCAAAAATTTCGCTACGCGAAATTGAAAGTCCGGGCCTGGGCGCTTTATTTTCAACATGGCTAAAAAACTAAAAATTAAAGGAATGTACAACAACGGTAGGTATAACCTTATTACTCTTGAAAGAGATCCTGCCTTTCTTCCCCTATTACAAGATTTAGTTGCCGATATTGGGTTAGTTAAGATTAAACGCGAAGAGTATGAAGTCGATGGCAAATCTCATGATATAACCACCTATTATACCCTTTTTTGGGAGAACGCTAAAAAAGACTATGAGCTGCAGCGAAGCACTCTTGAAGATCTCAACGGCAGAATTGTTCGTTATTACATAAAAGATTTAGAGTTTCTTTTGATCTTCTTTCCAGATCAAATAACCTTTATTTTTTATTGCAATACTAAAACTCGTAAAAAAACTATAAAGGTATTTCTTAAGTACTTTTATTGGAAATGATCTTTTTAACCCAAAGCACCGCGCCTGCTGTTACGCTACCAAACACGTTAAATAACATATCCCACAAGGGATCGTACCGAACAAGGTCAGAGACTGGATAAAAGGCTTCCCCTGCAGCCTGAGCGAGGAAACCCTGGCTGACACCGAGATAGACGGAACCTATGAACTCCGCCATTTCTTCAATCGCACCCAAACCTGTCCAAATCAAAAATGCCATAGCGAATAACAACCAACCCTTTGCCACTTTACGATTGCCTAAAAACTGGTAGATGGCCAACGTGAAGAAAAAACCGCTGACGAGGTGCAGCCATTTATCATACCCTAGATTTAGGAATACCCAATTATATGCTCCGAATAAGCCTGAATTGTTCATCAACACGGCAATGATCACTCCGACTAACACCCAAGGTTCAATGCCTAACTTTTTTCGCTTCCAAAAAAGCCAGACTAAAAATAAGCCTTGAAAGGTTGAGTCGATTCTATAGGAGACTTTCTGAATCCATGCTGTGATGAAGCAGATGATCAAGAAAAGGAAAGCGGCGAAAAAAGCAACCTTAAGCCAGACCGATTCTTTTTTACCCTTCATCCATCTCAAAAGCTTGATGGGCTTTATTAAAATTATGGTCGAAAGCTATATAAACACCAAACCAAGGTCATCGAGCATAATGGGTCCATAGCTTAGCCCGGAGAATCGGGGCAATTGAGCAGCCGACTCTTATCAGGACTTTGCAAAAGAAGTCCGGAAGTCATCGGCAGGTCAGGGGTTCGAACACGGTCACTAACGTTCGGTGCTTCCAAACGTTGGCCGTTCGGAAGTCCCCTTGGACTCATTTTTTCCTGCTCCGGTATTGGAGCCACGAGCGCCCTTTACAAAAGGTCGCATCCAAAGACAGGCGACTCCTAGTTGTTGTGCAACCGGAGTCCCCTTATGCTCATCTGCTCCGGTAGTGTAGTCCGATTGGAACACACTTGTGTTCTAAGACAAAGCCAAGCACATCACCCTCTCGAGGTGATGACCCGGGTTCAAATCCCGGCCGGAGCGCTTTTATCTTAAATGGAGAAAGCAACCTCAACAGGAAGTTTTAAGTTCACATCTTTCAAGTCTTTTGTTCTTTTTTTAAAACCTAGAATCCCCACACTTTTTACCTCATTGGAATGTTCATCCTTTCTCAAAAATACGCCAGGCTCTACCTCTTCAGCATGACACTTAGTAGGCTTTCCTATTGATATCTCTAGAAAATCCCCTTGTTCATCATAATAGACACGCATAGGTCCTTTCATGTTATACTCTTTTAGAATAGTATAAACTTCCCATTGTTATATAATTAACGATATCCGCAGCAATAATCCATAAACTTTTTAAGATAGAACTTATTACACTTATTAATTCCTTATAATTGAGGAATTGGTCGCTGAGGGGGAGATTCGAACTCCCAAACCGGCACGGTCCTCGTTTTTCAGACGAGTGAGGGTCGCCAATCCCCCTTGCCTCAGCTCTTACCTCTCTTTTCGACGGTTCGAGATATTTTCAGCTTAGCAGTTTGTTCAAAAAGGTTCTCTGTCTAAAACCGAAGATTCTTCGATAGAAACGTAGGAATCCTGGAAAAGACGGAAGAAAAATAGAAAAAACGAATTAATTCTATACAAATGGAAATCCTGAGTTCAAAACTGGAACGGTTTTTCCTAAATTGGACTAAATTTATAAAGAGATTTTTATTTGCTTCGATGAATGGATAAAATTTATTGGATCCTGGGAGCTTATGTTACTATAGGATTGGCTTTACTCCCCATGACAGATAAGTTCGGGGAGAAAGCACCCACAATATCTACTTTTATCCTTATCAGCATTGCGGTGATTGTTATATTTCTTTGGAGAGAAGCACTTAAACATGCCCGAGAGAATAATCAGAATCAGACAGTCACACTTTTGCAACTTCTTTTTTATGTCGCTTTAGGAACCGCTTCTTTACTTTGGTTTTCTGATATCCTTATTGATATTGTCATATAATCATCTAAAGACTTAACAAGGCACGGATTAATATGGACTATCGCAATAGGTATCCCATTCGGCGTTTACCTTGGTTCGAAATATCAAATAGTAGAAAGTCAAAAATAGATAAATAAAAAAAGCTAGGCTGAGTGGTTACGCTGCGCTGACGAAGTTGGACTTAACAAAAGCCACCATGGCCTCATTCTGCGCATTCTCATAGGCCTTTAACGCAGTATTCACGAGATTCTCTCGTAAACATACATCACCGACCAGGTTTAGGCCGTCCCTATCGTCTGCTAGCGCGAAGGCCTTCACGGAACTTGCGTATTTTTTCTGATCCATGCATTTTTTACCTACATGGATGAGCTGTTCTGAGTTCCCTGTCATCCCAAAAATCTCTATCGCGTAATCGAGCTTGTTCTTCTCGATACACTCTGTTCCTACTCGATTCAAGTTGTCTGTGTCGCCGGTAGCTGAAAACGCAGTCATTGCATCTTTCAAATGACCGTTCCGCAGGCACTTACCACCCAGCACGGCTAGCTTCTCATGATTGTTTGCTTGTACAAAACACTGCACGGCATCGGAATACAAACCTACTTTCTCAAATTCTTCTCCAATCTCAGACAACCTTCTACGGTTGGCTGTCATGGAAAAAACTTTGATGGCGTCCGGCATGCGTCCTTTACGGGCGTATTCATCTCCTAGCGTATCCAATAACTGTTTTTTTAAGTCGTCATTGAACATCGAGAGATTCACGTTATCGATTCCCTTTTCAATCAATAAAGGTAAAATCTTTTTGAAAGCAGGGTTGGAAGAGGTTTCGGAAGCATGGACTTGCTCCACGACTTCGTCGACCAGTTTCTTTACGAGCCGTTCATCTCTGACATCTGTCATACGCTCACCGATCCGTTTAGTTAATCAGTTCAATGCCTAAGTCATCACTGTAGGCTTTGTTTGAGGAACGGTTGCTTGAAGAGCTTCGTCCATCTGCCTTGCCCATGATCCATGGCGATGAAACGCCTGTGATGATGGTCATGACAGTTAGCTTGCCTTTCATGTCTTCATTTACACGGGCACCCCAAATAACATTGGAGTCCGCATCCATGGTTTCGGTAACGAGTTCACCCACTCGACTGACTTCGTCAAGGGTCATGTCGTTTCCGCCTTCTACATGGATCAAGGCACCCATAGCGCCTTCGTATTTGATCTCTAACAAGGGGTTGTTGAGAGCGGCTTTGACGGCTTCTTCCACTCGGCTGTTGGTGTCAGAAACACCGATGCCGATGGCAGCGACGCCACCGCCGTTCATAATCGCCTTTACGTCTGCAAAGTCAATGTTGACTAAGGAGGGTACGGCAATGATTTCGACAATTCCTTTGATCATGGTTGCAACGAGTTCGTTCGCAACGGCAAAAGCTTGGTTGACAGGCAAGTTGCCTGCAATTTGGACCAGTCTGTTGTTATCGATTGCGATAACCGTATCCGCATTGTCTCGCAAGAGTCTTAGGCCATATTCAGCTTTGTCGATTCTGGATCTTTCTATTTTGAATGGCAAGGTGACCGTGCCAATTACGATGGCGCCCATATCCTTTGCGATTTTGGCAATGACATGCGCTGAACCGGTTCCAGTTCCGCCACCCATACCTGCACAGATGAATACCATGTCGGCTCCTTTTAGAGCTTCACGGATGGTGTTTTGACTCTCATTGGCTGCTTGAGTCCCTTTCTCTGCAAAACCACCACATCCTAAACCTCGGGTCAAATTCTCACCAATCAAGAATTTACGATCGGCCTCAATCAGGTTGAGGTGCTGCTTGTCCGTATTGCACGCAATGATTTCCGCGCCACGGATTCCTTTCTTGTAGAGCCAGTTTACCATGTTGGTGCCTGCTCCACCGCTACCGATCACTTTAATGTTTGCTTGGCCAATGAGGTTTTCGTTGTCGTCCATTTTGTTCACCTTTTTTCCCGAGGTATGGGATTTTTTATTGATTTTTTATTTGAGATACTATCCCAAATTAGTGTATTATAATGTATACTGATATATAAATGTTTTGTTTACCTATACGGGGAGCTAGAATGGCTTGAAGTGCTTAAAACATTTAATAGAAGCCTTAGGGAAGAGGTTTATTCTAACAGATACTGGTCCTTTACCTATTAAATATACCCTGAAAAGATTAAAGACCCTCCAGAAAAATTTAAATAACCCACCTAAACTATCACAGGGTGGACGAAACCCCAACCCCTAAAACCACCCTACCTATCCTCGCTATTATTATCCTGTTTATCAGCGCCACCTTGTACTGGGCGCCTTTGTTGGATCTAGCACATCGAGGGCGTACGGCCAGTACGCGCGATTACTTGCTGACTGGAAATCTGGCTGGGAAGCTTTGTGGACATGCTGATGGAGAACTGCAACAAATTTGCGGGCAGATGAAGGTCAGTAATTGGACCGCTTATGGATTGTTTGTGGTTGGGTTAGTGTTTCTGGTCTGGGGATTGATCAAGAAGAAAACAAACTACGACAAGAAAGACCTTGCTATCTATATGTTGGTTATTCTTTTTTGCGGTTTCCTCTTTTACACGCTGAGCAGCTATCGCATCGACAAAGAAATCGAGAAAACCCCTATTGAAACCTATGATACGCAAGTCACTGAACATACCATTAACTACGAAGCTGAATCGGAAGTCACCGAAGAAGTTCTGATCACGACGGAAGAAGTCAACTATTACGATACTAAAGGCAACCTTCTCAAACCCTTGGAAGCTACTCAATACCAGCAAGGCGTGGGGAGTCCCTGTAGGCCTTGGGCAGAACTCAAAAACCCAAACGAAGTGAATATCAACTTTGACGCAAACTTCACCTATACTATCTATGACATCATTGCTGCAAAGAAAACCATTACCGTTCCAGATCAAACAATCAAAGCCAGTGCTACGACTAAAGTCATCTACAGCCAAGATGAAGAAGGCTCCGATGGACGCTGTCAACTCAGCGAACCCCACTTTATTTACCACGAGGATGAAAACGTAAAGAAAAAAGTCAAAACTACGACGGAGCTAGTCAACCAGACCCGAACCATACAGAACAACAAAACACCCGATGTTTACAATGAGACTAAAAAGGTTGCGAGGACTCAATATATAGAAAACATTCATTTAGTGGGAAAATGGTGGTGGCAGTGAACTCCTATGCAATCCGATGAAGCTCTACCAGATGAAAAGATCAGCGCCCTCATTACCGATCTGGACAACACTTTATGGGACGGAATTCTCGCTGAAAAACAACACCTCGCCCTTCGTAAGCAATATTATGAACTCCTGAAAACCCTTTATAAAAAAGGGATCTCTCTGTTTGTAGTCTCAAAAAACGACCCTGAATATGTAGAGGAGGCCTTCCACCAGTTAGGAATTGACAAAAACCTGTTTGTCGCCTTACTCGTCAACTGGGATCCTAAATACTTAACCATCGAGCGACTTCTCCAACACACCGAACTACGACCTGAAACAGTCGTTTATGTGGATGATAACCCCTTTGAACGCAACGAGGCAAAAACTAAAATTCCGACCCTTTTTATTTTAGATGATAAAAATTGGCAACTGCTTCTAACTCACCCCATCATTCAAAAGAAGAAGGAACAACTACTCTCTGAGATCCAAGAACGACAAAATCGATATCGCACAGCCCTACTCAGTTCCACACAAAAAAATATGTTCAAAGACGATCTCGAATTCCTTCACAGCCTAAAAAGAGAACTAAGCATAGGAAAAGTCCCGGCCGACAACCTTGACCGAGTAACGCGATTGCTTGTCGAAACCCACCGAATCAACTTCAACCCAGACAAACTTACTCAATACGAAACAGCCTTAGGATACTTACATGAACAACTCAACGAAGGAGACGAACTCTACGCCATTTCCACACGAGAAAACAACATCAGTCTCGGCCTGACCGGTGCCTTACTCGTCCATTATAAAGGAAAGAAAGCTCAAATAACTGACGGAACTTTTTCTTGTGGCATTATAGGACGAGATTTCGAACCAAAAAGCCTTCTTGCCCTCATTCAACACTTGCAAAAAAGAGAGATCGAACAACTAGAAGTTTTCGTAACCCCCACTTCTACCAATCAACGAGTACGAGAAATACTACAAAAATTAGGCTTCTCAGAAAAAGGAAGGACCTTTAATCAGAGCATTTACTCGCTTCAATTACAAAACTACACCTCAAAGGAAAAATATGATTGGATCAGCCTATCCCCTAACCCCCCCGAATTAGACTACGCCGGACACCTCTCTATTACATCCTTCTTCGAAAACCATGTAAAACCTCTCATCCAGCAAAGATGGAAAATAACAAACCTCGGCTCCGCCAGAGGAGAAGTCCTAGGACACCTACAAAAAGAAGTCCGAAGTACTTTCTACCGTTTCTTGGAGAAAAAACAAGCCGACTACACAAAAATAGACCTAGAACACTACCCTGAAGAAAACAACGTAGTCGCGAACGCTGAGAACTTATCTGGCATTATAGTCGACGAGACGCAAGACCTCGTCATGGCTATTGAACTCTTAGAACATACTGAACACTTCTGGAAGGTCATCCAAGAAATGATCCGCATATGCAAAAAGGGCGGATATTTATTCGTCACTGTCCCGTCTTATAATTATCCTAAACATGAATATCCAATTGATCTCTGGAGGATTGGACCCAAGACTCTCTCCTCCTTTTTCCCCCTACCACCCTTCACCCTTATTCGAATGGAAGCCGAAGGACACCAAGATTACCCTCGACGCACCTTAATTCTCGTCCAAAAGAACGATCGGTTTAGTGTTAGCATCCAGCCACCAAAGGGAGAAACCAATTGGAAAACCGGCCTAACTCTATTTCCCTAGATCTAGAGAGTACCAAAACCTTTATAAATTACATTGTATTACAATGTAAACATGAGTCTTATGTCGATCCGGATGCCACCGGAACTGGAGAAGGAACTGAAGCAGTTTGCACGAGAGGAAAAACTCGACCAAACGAGCGATGCAGCTAGAAAACTATTACGGATGGGCATTGAGCAGTGGCGGAAGGAACGAGCTTTACAGCTTTTCTTAGATGGTAAGTGTAGCTTTTCAAAAGCAGCAAAAATTGCCCAGATTACCGTCTGGGAATTCGCCGACCTCGTCAAAGAACGAAAAACGCCCTGGATCACGGACAAAGAAATGCTACTTGAAGACATACGAGCGGCTCAGAAAGGATGAAACCGATCTTTATATTCGATGCCACCCCTCTTATCTATTTTACTAAAACCCGAGTCCTCGAAAAAATAGAGAAATTTAAAAGCCAAAATATAATCCCTGGAAAGGTCTATGAAGAAGTAGTTGAGAAAAACACCTCACTGGCAGACAGTGGCTACATCCGGCAACTCGTGAAAAAGAAACTATTTGAGATCCGGCAAATCTCCCTACGATCATTGCCTAATTCTCAGCTCAGCCTAGCTGACCTTGAAGTGATTGCATTGGCTAAAGAACTTAAAGGCATTGCACTGATCGATGACAAGTACGCAAAACAATGCGCTGAATTGGAAAAGGTAGAAGTTCATGGAAGCCTATACTTACTCTTTCTTTTCTTGGAGGAAAAACTTATCCCATTAGAAGAGGCACAGCAAGTAGTCGATGCGATGATTGAAAATGGCTGGTACTGTTCTCCAGATCTTTACGCCACCATTCATCAAAAACTCAAGAAATATTGATCACCACTTAAACACTAAAGCCCCATCCCTTACTTGCGAAGACCATAGTTTCTTATAGATCGCTAAAAGAGCATATAAGACCGCTTCCACACTCCCAGGAGTGTGTTCCTCAAAGCCATAATGAATGCAATCATTGCGCAAGATACGGGCAGCGTTCAAACCTGCCTTTGTTTTTTCGAGCTCTCCCGATGAAGATTCCGGGAAGAGCTCCTCTAACGAATCGATTAATGTTTTCATGGTAACCGTCATTTTTCGCAACGCACTTTTTGTGATTGTTTTTTTGCCAAACTTTATTTCATGAATGACAAACCCTTGATTTACATACGCCGCGCGAAGAATAAACTCAACTCCAATCCCCAATAACATTTTTCGCATCCGATCATTGAAAAGGGATTGCTTTACTGACGAAGAGGACTGTGTTAAACCTGATTCGTACACGAAACGCTCCCCGACTTCCTTGAGCTCTGCCGCCAAGTTTAACGGATAAATCTGCTCTAAATTTGCCTTGCGCATAAAACCCTGAGAGAGAACGGGATATAAATAGTTATCGAGAATTGAGTTTATTCTATTCCTATCGCCGTTTTTTCTTGCGTGACTTCTCTTCTACTTCTTCAACTGAAAACCAACTTCCCTTTTTATCTGAATTGCTTTGCTTGGAAGGTTCCTTTACCTCTTCTTGCTCTTCGAGGACTTCTTCTTCTTTCTTTTCTTTCGACTTTGAAAACCGGCTTTTGTTCTTCTCCAAGAAGCCGATGATGGCCACAAGTGTACCAATTACTGTCGTTATAAGCAAAGCATTGTCCTTGATCAAGTCCCGTATTTTTTTCTTTTCTTTAGGGGCTTCCTCTAACGACTCTTGCAAGTCATCCAAACTGGAATCTACCAGCTTTAACGTTTTTCTAGCATCTATATATTTGCTATCCAATAAATTCTTTTCAGCATCCTGCAACAAACCCCGAACGTATTTCACCCGGTCGTAAAGTTCAGATACTAAGTAACCATCAGCTTTCTTACGCTGATATTCTAACTCCAATTGACTCAATATCTCCTTGCCTTGATCGATGTCTGCCCCGATTTCATCCATCTCCACCTGAGAAGGTTGTACAATCAACTCTTCTTCCTGAGCATTCACAATGATCTGACTATACGAATTTAACACCACTTCCTTTCCAGCAACCGTCCCCGTGACTTTCACCAAGAGGTCGATGGTTCCTGACTCATCCAATTTTACAGTCAACACTACTGCATCCTTATCCTTTGCCACTATTTTTTCCACCGGAATTGAACGAAGGGTCTTAACTCCAGCACCTGAAACCTTTGCGTCCACTCCGAATGCATCCACATCATAATCATTTAAGATAAAAACATTCAGTTGCGTCTCTCCTAGGTCCAATTGACGAGGAGTCACCTTATCCAACTTTAAGAAAATCGATGGGCAGACGTAACCTAGAGGATTACAACTCCCATCCAGACATTTTGTGCAACGAGGATCGCATTGTACTTCAGAACAAACCATGCTCTGGTTCACCTCTAAATGCACTTGATCTGTTGAATCTAACGTTACCCAGTTTCGCGCCTTCTTGAAATACAAAATCACCCTCGGAGGCAACGTGGTTGCTGACAAGGTATAATTTGAAAGCGTTACTTCCCTTGGAATATCAAAAACAGGCAATGGATAATCACAAGACGACTCACACGACAAAGCCAAGGATCGAGCAACCGACCAAGGCTCCTGATTGGAAATGTTTGTGGTAACCGTCTCATTCACACAAACCAACTCTACTGTGCAGTTCCCGGAAGTGTTGTCACACAGTGAACAAGACTCGACCTCAGAAGAAACTGAAGAGCTGATTGTATTAAACCCGTTGGCGTGCACTGAATACTCCACTGAAACTCCTAAAGTCAGAGAACCTAGTAAAGAGAAAATCAAAAGGCTCAAAATGGGTGTTTTGTTCATAGGCACTTAGTAGAGACGAATTTCCTCCTCAATAAGATAAGGGAGAATATTTAAATAGCTTTTCATTTTCGACGAGAGTGCAGGGGTCGCATAACCTGGTAGTGCGCAGGTCTCGAATGTGCTCAAAAATCGAAGATTTTTGGCACGCCGAAGTCTTCGACTTCGAGCGAACCTGTCCCTCTGGGATTCTGGGTTCAAATGAAGGAACGCCGAAAAGAAGTTCAGAGCGATCTCGGCTTTGCGCCTTCGATCGGAGATGTGCCTTTTGAAAGTCCCAGCCCCTGCGCTTTTTTTTCAAAGTTTTATGGTCCAGCTACCTCTACAAGATACTCTTTACAAAGCGCCTCTGCTGCTCTCGCAATTCTTTTTCGCAGAAGTACTCCTGCCTGCGCATGGGTTTTCCAATTACCCCCAAATACGTTGCAATCTTCAAAACCCAACCTGAACCCTTCTGGATTGAGCAAAACTTTTCGTGAAACATACAGTGCTTGAAGAATATACATAACAGATACGTCCCTCAAAAATCTACCTAACTCGTCTTTAGATACGATGCCCACAATGCAACCATCCAACGACCTTAATTCCTGCCCAATTTGAGTCACCACTTCAAATTCAGTTTGCTCACGTAAATGCCTATAGTTTTTCAACTCTGGAACAAGCTTAATGGCTCCATCGAATTCCACGTCAAAAAAACTGCCTTTGTTGAACACATTAAAAGAATCCCTAGTCAACGGAGTAAATCCAAACGCAAAGATCGGAGAATAAGGAGGAACAAATTTGTACCCTTCATTGGTTCCTCTTCTCCGCACCATTCGTCCTACATACGGGACGCTAACCTTCTTAACAACAGCACCAGAATCCCCCCAAATAGGATACCTCTCCTCAAACATTAACCTGTAACCTTGATTGACTGCTGTTGCGGTTTCTGGTTCGGACTTCCCCATCCTAAGCAATTCACAAACGACCCGCCCTTCCAGAGCAGCGCGCAGCCCGATCCCATGATTCTGGACAAAATCTTGAGGAAAAACCAACGCGTGTTCCCCCTCTTTTGTTTTAGGTGCAGCATTGGTTTCTTGGAAAGTCATTCCATTTGTAATAAATGCTAAGTTAAATAGGTTACCCATTAATGGCCATTAAGCAGTTCATGGGAAAAAGAATGGCGGTGCCGAGACATTCAGAAGGGTTATGCGCCCTTATTTGAACTCGGGACCCCCACGTCATGAGCGTGGTGCTCTAGCCAGTCTGAGCTACACCGCCAATATCTTAAAGAGAAGGAAAATGGTTTAAAAAGGTTGCGAGATCGAACTATCCATTTCTAAAGAAAACTTGATCCAGCTTAAGTTCTTCATTGCCCACTTCAGGCTCCCATCTGGGCCACTGTCTTACGAACCAAGTACTCACTTGATCTCCATTCCCATTATGAACATACGTACCCATTTCGTCTCCTTGCCAACCTCCCCTTCTAGACAAAAGATAACCTGCCTTTCCTAGATAATGCGCAACACCATAATTTTTTTGATCGCACATCCAAGGCGTGTTTTCTAAAGTAACCCTTACTCTTCGAAGCTCAGGCTCCACATAAATGCTGCCTGCCCAAAGCTTGCCCTCTATTTTATCCACCCTTTGAAATCCGAGGGGGATATCTCTTGAATACGCCAGAATAACTGCTCGAGTGCCCAAGTCCAACTGCTTTCTTGCCACATATAAATCACCTAAATCTTTGATATAAAGACAACTATCTTTAATCAATTCGACTCTATATTTTACATCTAAACCTGAAAAGGCTAACCAATCCAACGAACTCATCGGCGCACTCACCACTGAAATAGAAACTGCTGTATCCATTTTACTCACACTCTTTTTTGATCTGTAGAGCGTACTGTTCTAACTCCCCCTGTTTATACCCTCCCTCTTTCCAAGGCACTAATGAATCGTTCCTGAATCTTGGTAAGATGTGAAAATGTGCATGATCAATCTCTTGGCCTGCGGCACGGCCATTGTTCATACTGACGATGAAACCATCGGCTTTCATGGCTTTTTTTACTCCCGCTGCGGTTTTCTGGACGCGTTGAATCAAGTCATTTAATTTTTCAGTAGGCAACTCCAATAAGGTTGGAAAATGTTCTTTAAGGATCACAATCGTATGTCCTGGCTGAATCGGACGGATCGAAAGAAAAGCAAGAGCTTGCTCATCTTCAAAAACCTTAGCGGAAGGGATCTTACCCAGCACGATGTTGCAAAAAACGCACTCCATGTGGACACCTACTTTAGCTTAGCCTCTACCTCAGCCAAGGAATGGATTTTTTCCGGCCACTCCTGACGATCATGACGATCGATAAGAATTCCTTTAATTCCAGCAGCCTCCGCACCCTTCATATCGCTGTCTACCGAATCACCCACCATCAAGGCTTCTTCTGGTTTTACTTTTAATTTCTTTAACGCCATCTGAAACATCTTCGGATCGGACTTCAAAAGACCTGATTCGAAAGAAAACAAAACGAGGTTAAAATGGTTCCTTAACTCGAATTTATCCAACACGTTCTCCACTGAAGCGGTATTATTCGAGACCAATGCCAACTTATATTTCTGCTTCAACTTAGCTAAAACTTCCAAGGTCTCGGGAAAAGGCTTGCACAAGAGATCGTTCTTGTTCCAAAGACCCACCAATCGGTCTAGGATAAACATAGGAGGCTGGATCTGAAACTCTTGGCAAACACTCTCAAAGGCCTTATACAGATCTGGATATTTCTGAGTCATAAATGCTTTTTCGAACCGCGTTACAAATTCCTGGTAAGGCATCCGAACCCTCAAAGTCCTGCGCGTTTGGCTGGTCGGAGAAGGAAACACCCCATTCTCTATGAGCGTACCCCAAAAATCGAACAAGATTGCCTTAAGCATATCCTTTGAAACTGGGAGGTCTTTAAAAAGATAATGAAAAAGAAGAATAAAATGGACCGGTCGGGACGCTCAGCGAAACTACGTTTGCTGGCGCAGGAACGCAGTTCCACGTTTGAACCCGAAGCCTATGGGGAATCTATTCTCTGATTTCACCCCTGCCAGGGGCGCGTTATCTCCCGCCTTGCTCAAGATTCACTCCTAAGAGCAAATGCAAGGAACCAGGTTTAACTACCGGCCCATTGATTCAACAGAAAAAGCAAGTGTTTAAAAAAGTTGCCATACTCAGTGTAAAGATGAGCTTAGAAAGCACCATCGAAAAACACGCCCTGGCCAACGCGCTGAAATACAACGGGAAAGCCAACCCCGGCTCGGTGATTAGCAAAGTGATTGGGGAGTTCCCAGATGCTAAAAAAGACATGAAAACAGTGTCTAAACAGGTACAGGATGCCATTAAGAAAATAAACCCTATGGGTGTGGCGGAGCAAGAAAAACTCCTTCGAGAAAAATACCCTGAAATGCTCGAGGAGAAGCCTAAAGAAGAACATGACCTTTTTGCGTTCTTGAAGATTGCGCCAGGCACAAAGGTGGTTACTGCATTTCCGCCAGAGCCGAGCAAGTATCCCCATATTGGACATGCGAAGGCTTGCCTGCTCAACTATGAACTTGCGAAGCGAAACAACGGGAAATTTATTCTACGATTTGAAGACACCAATCCTGAGCTGGCAAAAACTGAGTTTTATGACATCATCCAAGAAAACTTAACATGGCTCGGTATAGAATGGGACCAACTCTATTATGTCTCGGATATGATGAACCCAATCTATGAGCAAGCTGAGAAATTGATTCAGAAAGGACTAGCCTATGTCTGTGCCTGTCCATCTGAGAAAATAAAGGAACACCGCATGAAAGGAACGGCTTGTGAGCATCGGTCGCAAACCGTGGAACAAACCCTTACTGAATGGAAGAAAATGTTTATGTCACCGGAAGGCAGCATGATCTTGCGTGCTAAGACTGCAGCCGATCACTCCAACAGTGCCATGCGCGACCCTGGACTGTTTAGGATCAACGAAGCTCCTCACTGTCGAACTGGAACGAGGTACCGAGTCTGGCCGATGTATGACTTCCAAAACCCGATTGTGGATGGACTATTAGGAGTTACGCACCGCATACGAAGCAAAGAATTTGAATTACGCGCCGAACTGCACCGGTGGCTGCAAGAACAACTCGGATTTTCCATCACACAAACTTTTGAACTCGCTCGGTTTAATCTAGAAGGGGTTGAAAGCTCTGGACGCATTATTCGAGAAAAGATTGCTAACGGAGAATTACTTGGATGGGATGACCCCAGCTTGACTACTCTTGTGGCTTTACGAAGACGAGGGTTTGTACCGGAAGGCATCAAACAATTTATTTTCAATACAGGCATCAGCAAAAGCGATAGCACCTTAACTTGGGATGACTTAGAGACCCAAAACCGCCGCATCTTAGACAAAGAAACAGACCGGTACTTCTTTGTATGCAAACCTGTAAAGATCGAGATTCAAGGTGCCCCTTCCCAAACCGTTGAATTGGACTTGCACCCTGATCATCGCAAAGGAGGACGGGTATTCAAAACGAACACTCTGTTTTACCTTGCTGAAAATGATACCAAAAAGATCGAAGAAGGCAAACTCTACCGCCTCATGGACTGCTTGAACTTCACAAAGAAAGGAGAGCAGTATGTCTTTCAAACAGGAGGCATTGAAGAATATCGAAAAAATGGAGCAGGAATTTTGCACTGGCTACCTGTGGATGAACAACAACTGGTTTCTGTGGAAGTACTGCGGCCCACCAAAGAAGTTGACAAAGGCTACGCAGAAAAAACTGTTGAAACTATAGAAGCAGGAAAGACCATACAATTCGCTCGCTATGGGTTTTGCCGGTTGGATGAGAAAAAAGACAAATTCAGGTTCTGGTACACTCATCGCTAAGTAATATTTATATAACCGACGCCATTCTCCACTTTAAAGTGATTTCACAACAACTTGAACATCCTCGACAGAACACTGGATTAAAAGTCCTCCTTTTTCTTATACTTTTAGCCGCTCCGCTTGTGTCGGCGCAACCTAACCTTTACCATCCTGAACTTCAGCGAACCATCCCTCTCCACACCATTGACCCTGAGTATTTATGGAGTCACTTAGATGACCCTGCTTTTCAACGAACCAATGACATGAACTCCATTCGAGATTATCTAGAAGCCTTTGTTACCCCATCAAGTAGAATATCTCCTCTTCAAACCCAAGAACTTCAGGCCTTGGGCATTCGCCAACTCTACAACCCCCTCACTCACCAATACGTCGCTGTGGATGCTTTATCCTCCAGCCAAACCCAATCCTTGCTCCAAGAACCTAAAAGTCGCATGAACACCTTACAAAAAGCCTCTTTACGACCGATGAGCTTGAAAGCATATTATCAAGAAAAAAACCGCCCCAAACCTATTGAACTCAAAAAACTTGGCTTCCGTAATTCGCATCTTTGCATCACTTGGTTTGAAAACAGACGTTTTATTCGACAAACCCCTCCCGGATGTGAATGATACTCGACGATAAAGCCAAATCTATTTAAATACAGACTTCTCACAAAAAAGATGATGAAATTTGCTAAACATCGTGCCTTTATCGGCGATAAGAGCTTAGCTCTTCTTGAGAAAAAAAGCGCGACGATCATCGGCCTCAGTAGTGTGGGCAGTGTGGCAGCTGCTGTTCTTAGTCGAAGCCATGTTTCTTTACGCCTCATTGACAAAGGTCGTGTGGAAGAAGAAGACCTTCTCACCAGCGCCCTTTATACCCCGGAAGAAATCACCCGCTTCAAAGCCAAAGAAGTCAAGAAACTGCTTGAAAAGATCAACCCTGAAGCCCGAATTAAAACGTTCCACGAAGAACTCACCCCTAAAAATGCCTTCTTGATCGATGGAGATGTTGTTATTGACTGCAGCAACAACTTAGAAACCAATGAAATCATTCAGAAGCGCTGCAAAGCCGCCAAGCTTCCCTGTATTACAGTCGCCTATGCCGGGCCCGAATTTCTCTTCTTGTGCAGCAAAGGAGGCTATAACCCTACCAAATGGCAAACCCAAGTGGAAAAACTTGGCACGGTCAAAGAAAAGGGCCTCTATTCGCCTTTAAGCTTTATAGCTGGCGGAATGGCTGCTGCTGAAGCTCTTAAAGCTTTATTGGGAAAAGGACTGAGTAAGAAGCCTTTCCGATACGATGCTTTGAATGGAACTAAGAAAGAGTTTTCTCTTTAAGTAAGCATTTTGCTTATTGTATCTTTATGACTCCTATATATTATGAGGTAATAAACCCAATAGAAGGCTGAAATCGGTGTTTAGGGGCCTGGAAGACGCTGTTTTCGAGCATATTTCTTTCGGAAGTCCTCTAGGAATTCTAGGAAAGAGCCCTTTTTAATTGCTTGGCGTGCCTTAGCCAAAAGATCCTGCAAGAAATACACATTATGATACGAGGTGTAAACGTAATTCACCGGATCATGGGTCTTAGAAAGAAAACGCAAGTAAGCCCGGCTGTAGTTTTGACACACAAAACAAGTGCAGCTCTCGTCCAAAGGCCCCAGGTCTTCCTTGAACTCCGCATTTTTTAGATGAATAACTCCTTGTGAAGTGAAGAGAGTTCCGTGCCTAGCATTGGCTGTAGGAAACGCACTGTCAAACATATCGGCACCCAGGGATATAGATTCTAACAAGTCCAAAGGGCTTCCGATGCCCATCAGGTAACGCGGCTTATGATTCGGAAGGATGTCTGTTGCCACTTTTACGGTTTGTAAGCGCTCTTCTGAAGGCTCTCCCATGCCCAAACCGCCGATCGCAAAGCCATCAAAGTTTAACTTTTTCATGAACTCACAACTTTCCTTCCTCAAATCTGGAAGGGTCCCCCCTTGAGTAATGCCAAATAATAACTGCTGGCTGTTATATTTTTTCTTTAACCGATCGTGCGCTTCCTTACACTGCTCCATCCATTCATGTGTACGTTTTAATGAATCCACATAACGCTGACGAGGTTCGTTGTAATCCGGCATGTCATCCAAACCCATCGCCACATCGGAGCCCAGACGGATCTGGATTTCCATGATCTTCTCCGGAGTCAGGTGGACTTTGCCACCCTGAAAAGGATTTTTGAAGACCAAACCATCTTCTTTATGCCCTGGATTGAAGGTTTTTCGAGAAATTTGAAACCCACCCGAATCAGTAAAGCAAACTCCATCAAACCCCATAAAGCGTTGGATACCCCCGGCTTTTTCGATGATCTCCACCCCTGGGTTTAATGAAAGAAGGAACCCATTCGAAATCAATGCCTGTACTGGCATCTCCTTCAACATGTCGCTGGTGAGGAATTTTACTGCTCCCTTTGTGGCGACGGGCATGAAAAACGGGGTTTCGGCTGTGCCATGCACTGTTTTAAGAAGGCCGACTCGGGCAAGAGTCAGCTTGTCTTCTACGATTACTTGGAACATTTCCTTCCAAAACTCTAAGCTCCTTAAAAAAGTATCCCCCGCACACAAAGCATATAAATTCCCCCTTATAACAAACGCTTATGTCGTTTAAAAGCATTCAAGAAGCCATTCAGCAAGGCAGCGGAAAGGTAGCCATCCGAGGGTGGGTCTATCGCGAACGGGGCAGCAATCAGCTCAAGTTTATTGTTCTAAGAGATTCTACTAATATAATCCAATGTGTACTGGAGCGGACGAAGTTTGAAGATCGGTGGGAGGAGATTGACAAGATTCAGGTTGAGACTTCCATGGAGATTGAAGGTACCATCAAAGAAGACAAGCGAGCCCCTACTGTATATGAGATTAGCGCAGAATCGTTTAAAATCATTGGAACTGCTGACACGTTCCCCATCACCAAAGACCAAAGCCCTGAATTCCTATTGGATGTAAGGCACTTAGCGATACGAAGCCGAAGGCATTCTGCGATCTTCAAAGTGAAGAATACAGTGTTACAGGCATTTAGGAATTACTACTTAAACCAAGGCTATTTTG
>Ga0209542_10003889_pt1 | contig 31434 bp, 30 predicted proteins | sample RifCSPhighO2_01_FD_184028 | JGI IMG/M metagenome (GOLD analysis project Ga0209542, IMG submission 184028) | Soil microbial communities from Rifle, Colorado - Rifle CSP2_plank highO2_0.1 (SPAdes) (version 2) | ecosystem: Environmental > Terrestrial > Deep subsurface > Rock core/Sediment ... | reverse complement strand
ACAGCGACCTTGAAGAAGAAGTAAATAAATTTTTAAGCAAAGATGGGGCGCTTGAGGCCGCTATTTATGAAAAAAAGAAAGGACAGCGCTTGGTTAACTTGGACGCGCTTAAAGAAGAGCTGAAAATCTACATCGTCAAAATTGACGAGACAAAAGTAAAAATGGCGGAAAATTTAATGGAAAAAGCGATTGATAAAATGGTTCATAAGAACGTTTTGGAAAAAGAATTAAGACCGGACGGAAGACAACTTGACGAGTTAAGAGATTTGAATTCTGAAATATCATTTCTTCCCCGCACTCACGGCAGCGGACTGTTTCAAAGAGGCGAAACCCAGGTTTTATCGGCCTTAACACTTGGCGCACCTTCAGATGAACAGATAGTTGAAGGAATGGTGATTCAGACAAAAAAACATTTTATGCATCAGTATAACTTTCCTCCTTTCTCGGTTGGAGAAACGGGAAGAATGGGCGGTCCGGGCCGGCGGGAAATTGGCCACGGCGCTTTGGCCGAAAAAGCGCTGGAACCGATGATTCCTAAAAAAGAAGAATTCCCATACGCCATCAGGGTGGTTTCCGAGGTCTTATCGTCAAACGGTTCTTCGTCTATGGCTTCAACTTGCGCCTCAACTTTGGCGCTTATGGATGGCGGAGTGCCACTTAAAAAACCTGTAGCCGGCATTGCCATGGGGCTAATAAGCGACGGAAATAATACTCACAAAATTTTAACTGACATTCAGGGCCCGGAAGACCATTACGGCGATATGGATTTTAAAGTTGCCGGAACGCGCGACGGCGTTACCGCCCTGCAAATGGATGTAAAAATAAATGGAGTAGATGTGAAGACCCTTGAAAAAGCTCTGGCGCAAGCGAAGAAAGCGCGCCTAGAAATTTTAGACCACATGGCAAAAACCATTGCCGAGCCCAAAAAAGAATTATCGCCGTTAGCACCAAGAATTATTATCATGGAAGTTCATCCCGATAAAATTCGGGAAGTGATCGGACCGGGCGGTAAAGTGATTAATGACATTATCGCCAAAACCGGCGCCGCCATTGATATTGAAGACAATGGTTTGGTTTTTATTACCGCTCTAAACGAAAAAAGCGGCTTGGAAGCAAAGAAAATAATAGAAGAAATCGTAAAAGAGTATCAAGTCGGCGATATTGTTTCCGGAATTGTGTCTCAAATCCTTAATTTTGGCGCTATCGTTGAGTTCGGTAAAAAAGACGGGATGATTCATATTTCCGAACTGGCGCCCTATCGCGTCAATAAGGTGACCGATATCGTCAACGTCGGCGACGAAGTGAAAGTTAGAGTAAAAAGAATAGAAAACGGCAAAATCAGTTTGTCGCTGAAGGATACTGCGGATAGAAAATAGAACCGGAAAGAAATGTAAAGGGTGTCATGTGATGTTAGGGATAAAACAAAAAAGGGCCCTTGTTATGAGATTTGGGCCCGCAATTCAAAATCGCTTTAATAATATGCAGTAAGGTGCCTTAATTTTAAAGTAGCGCCATCGTCGAGTTTTTCTTGAATATCCGACAGTGAAATACTAGATTCAATTCCGTCATGACAGACTTTGATGAAATGGAGATTATCCAAGTCAATAATACTAATGATGCCTTGGCAGACATAGTACTGACCGTAGGGATCGTCGCCCCAGCCAGAAATTATGAATTCTATCTTATCACCTTCTTTAAGGCAGATCTTAACTGGAGGACTCCCAAAACCGAAGCGATATTTAAATCCAGTGAAGGAAAGTAGTTTTCCTTCAAATTTAACAGTTTTAGGATCGTAGTTCATCGTTGTACCTCCTTGTAAAGCAGTCAACTAAGAACTTTCCATAAGTATAACATGAAAGTATAATTCTTGTCAATTTTTAGACGTTGTGGATAAGTTGAGAAAACCGGTCGCCCGCGGCGACCGGTTTTTATGTTAGAATAGTATTAATGGCAGATCCAATCACACAAAAAGACGAAAATATTATCATCCGGACGATGAAAAGCGATCTGGAATATTTGAAAAATCCTCATCCAAAAAAAGAGGCAAAACCGATCCCGACGATGCCAACGGGGCCAATTTCCAAAGAAGCTAAAATGCCATTTGTTCAAACGCCGATATCTCTTCCGCCAATGCCTAAAGTTGAATCAAAGCCTGCCCCTTCGTTGAGCGGACCGCCGATTTTGGTTGTCCCACCGAAAATAATTCCGCCGAAAGAAATCGCCGAAATTCCATCTAAACCTCTATTTAAAGCAACGCCGGTTTGGCTTAAAATCGGTAGCATTGGTTTAGGAGTGTTTGTATTGATACTGCTCGGGCTTTACGGTTATTGGAAAATTTTCGTTCAGGGTCAGCCAATAACTCCAACGCCACCCATAGCAACCACAACACCGCCAACTTTACCGACAACGCCAATAGCCACCTCTACTACCCCGATAAAATTTTTCAATAAACTGCCAAACAAAGAAATTACAATAGAAATTTCTTCAAAAACTCCCGCCGCTCTGCTTAACGCCTTAAAATCTGAAACGGCAATGGAAGAAATAAGAGCGTCAATTAAACAAGTTAAAATAACTTATCAAGGGAAACCAATAACCACCGAAGAGTTTTTGAATTTAATGTCTATATTCGCTCCGCAGAATTTTCTGCCAAATTACGAAAGCGAATTCGCCTTGGCGTTTTTCAGCCAAAAAGAAGGAGCGCGGCCGATTTTAATTCTTAAAACCAAAAAGAAAGTTGAAATGGAAGCCCAGATGAAAGATTGGGAAGCAAAAACTTTGGCAAGCGACATTTTCCCATTGTTTTTAAACGGCGGCCAACTTCCGAAAAACTTATCGCCGTTTAAATCATATTTATTTATCGGCCAGCCGGTGCGCTATTTAAACGTCAACGTGCCATTTGCCTCGTTAAATTACACTATTTATAATGATTTTCTTATTTTCACCACCTCAAGCGCCGGAATGTTTATAATTTTACAGGACTTAACCGGCCAAACCGTCTCACAAAATTATTTGGAAAACCTGAAAGCGTCAATCAACGAATTTGTCAGATAAATAACAATTAAACGCTGTTCCGCGAAAGAAAAAATATTTGAGCGGGTTTTGAGGTCGTTTTGGCAAGGTGTCCCGCTTTGCGGGACCAAAACGGCCGAAACCTCGGAGCCCCGCGCTGGCGGGGCGAGAATGAGCAAAAATATTTTTTCTTTCGCGAAGATATTGCTTAGAAAAATTGGTGTGGATAAATGGCTATTGACTTTTTTCTAAATATAGAATATCATTAGGGCAAGTCTTGTTTCTGATCTAATAAGTTCCGGTTCGCCGGAATTAAAAGTCATCCGCTGACTATTTAGCTCTTTTTTAAAATTATACGGTTCTCGTAACCGAGATTGGAAACGAGACATTATAGGATCGTTAAAAGCGGATAACGAATCCAAACAAGGGCGACCAGACCCATTCAAACAACAAAGTTTAGGGGTTATAACGGCGCCCTTTTTCGTTTGTGGTCAAAATTTTCAAGCTTGCGATGAAAATTTTGTAATCCACAAACAGAACCCCGCAACTGCGGGGTTTGTACATTATTGTTGACCATTTTTTTATTCTCATATACTATCTAACTATCATGTTAGATCAACAAACCTTATCGGAACTAAAAACCGCCTTGTTAAAAGAGCGGGATTTGCTTATCAAAGAATTAGAAACTATTGCCGCGCCCGATCCGAATCTTCCCGGCGATTGGGATGTTAAGCACAAAGAATGGGGCGAAGACCAAATTACCAGCAAAGAAGAGCTTGAGGGCGGTGAAAGCGTTAACGAATCCGACGAAGATATGAAAAACAAGGCGCTTTCCGACCGCTTGGAATTGCGGCTAAAAGAAGTAAATGACGCTTTAAAAAGAATGGACGACGGGACTTATGGAGTTTGTGAATCGTGCCAAAAAGAAATTCCTTTAGAACGTCTAAAAGCCAATCCAGCTGCTAAAACAGACATAGAACATACAGAATAACATGGCATCTAAACTTTACTCTGCCGCCTTACACGGCATTAACGCGAAAATTGTGGAGGTCGAGTGCGATTTGGCGCCCGGCCTCTTTAATTTTTCCATTGTCGGATTGCCGGACACGGCGGTAAAAGAATCTAAAGACCGGGTTTCTGCGGCTTTAAAAAATTCCGGCGCTTCGCCGCCTTCGCGGCGAAATAAAAGAGTTACGGTGAATCTTGCACCGGCCGATTTAAAAAAAGAAGGTCCGTCCTATGATCTTCCGATCGCATTGGGTTATTTATTGGTCTCGGATCAAATAGAGTTTGACCCGGAGAAAAAATTATTTGCCGGAGAGTTGGCTCTGGATGGAAGCTTGAGACCTATTAGCGGTGTTCTTTCAATAGTTATTGAGGCCAAAAACCGGGGATTTAAAACAGTATTTATTCCGAAAACCAACACTGCCGAAGCATCGCTTGTGAGAGACATTGAAATTATCGGAGCCAGTAATTTAACAGAAATTTTTGAACACCTTGAAAATAAAAAAGTAATCAGCCCGTGTCTCAATTCCGATTTAGAATCTGAATTTACAAAAAATTCGCAAGATAATACAGAAGTTGACCTGGCTTTAATCCGCGGCCAGGAAAAAGCCAAACGAGTTTTAGAAATCGCCGCGGCCGGGAATCATAATATCATCATGTCGGGGCCGCCGGGTTCGGGAAAAACGCTTTTAGCAAAAGCGTTGGCTTCCATTTTACCAAAATTAAATCTGGAAGAAGCCATTGAAGTAATGAGAATTTGGAGCGTTGCCGGACTGCTTAAAGAGGATAAGTCGCTTCTGTATAAAAGGCCTTTTCGCTCGCCCCATCACACCGCCTCGGGGATATCTCTCGTCGGCGGCGGCGCTTGGCCCCGGCCAGGAGAAATTTCCCTGTCTCATCGCGGCGTCCTTTTTCTTGATGAATTCCCGGAATTTTCACGCGATGTATTGGAAAATTTAAGACAGCCGCTTGAAGAAAGTAATGTCACCGTTAGCAGGGCCCAAGGCAGTATCACTTTTCCGGCTCAATTTTTGATGGTCGCCTCAATGAATCCCTGCCCCTGCGGTTATTTAAACGATTCTTTAAAAGAATGCGTTTGTGCGCCAAGCCAAATTATAAGATACAAAAGAAAATTATCAGGCCCTTTGCTTGATAGAATTGACCTTCATGTTGAAGTACCGCGACTCAAATATGAAGAAATGTCTTATGAACCGGCCGGTGAAACCAGCCAAGCCGTGAGAAAAAGGGTAGAAGAGGCTCGCGCGATTGCTGCCTCGCGCTTTAGCAATGATAATATTTTGACCAACCGCGAAATGTCTGTTCGCCACATTAAAAAATACTGCCAATTGGATGAAATAGCGGAAAAAATGATGAAAAATGCCGTGAGCGGAATGGGGCTTTCAACCAGAACTTATCATCGTTTACTAAAAATTTCTCGAACTATTGCCGACTTAGAAAATTCAGAAAACATAAAATCCAATCATTTAGGCGAGGCATTGCAATACCGTCCGAGAGAAGAGGTTTAAGTTTAAACTATATTGCTTTTAATTTACGTTTTTCTTATGTATAATCTCTTATGTGCTGTATAGGTATAAAATATGAATGCCCAACAAAAACATGAAGAGAGAAAAACTAGATTCTTGAAGGTGTATGTTGGCTTGCCAATAAATATAAGAAAAGATATTGTTTTATATATTGAGAATATCGGCCCAATAACCTGGGATGTTGCTTATTTAGAAATAATTGGTAATACAAAATTAAGTATGGAAATTTTAGAAAAGTTAGACGAATTATCAATTATCTAATTTTTTATTATTACTTACATATGACCGAAAATAATCTAAAAGCTCATAAGGAAGAAAAAACTGGAAAAAGAGAAATAGAAAATGAGGACATAAAAAATCTCATTATTTCCCGACTAGAAATGTTACCACCCGACTTTAGTTTGTCTTTGGGTTCTGACGGAAGCTTTAGTAAGAAAGAATTGATTACACACATTGAAGATGAGGATGAGATTGGAGAAAAAGTTGTAGAAATACAGATGGAATACTTGAGAATGTTGAAAGAGGGCCTAGTCGCAAAATAGCATGAGCATTCTAATAACTCGACCTAATTTCGATGCGACAACGCGATATTTACACGCATGGGCAGGTAAAATTAAGTCCATTGCTGAAAAGAAAGGAGTCAAAGTTTTAGATTTAGAAAACGAACGAGCTAATAAAAAAGTTTTTGATAGTATGCTGAAGGCTCAAAAACCTCTGGTCGTTTTTTTCAATGGCCACGGAGATGAAGATTGTATTGCTGGTCATGAAAACGAGCCCTTAGTTGAAAAAGATAAAGATAGCCATCTTTTAGCTGACAAGATTATTTATGCGGTTGCTTGTAAGTCGGCTAAATATTTGGGGCCAAAAGCAATAGAAAGTGGCGCGAAATGTTTCGTTGGATATAGTCAAGATTTTGCTTTTTTTCATCAAAATGAAAAATTGTCTAAACCATTGGAAGATGAAGTAGCAGCAATATTTTTAGAACCTTCAAACTATTTTATGGTGTCGTTAATTAAAGGACATACAACAGCAAAATCATTTGAGAGGTCACACAAATCTTTCCTAGATAATATTAGGGCTGAATTAACTAGCGAATCAAAACTGAATCACACTGCTCTTGGTTTTTTAGTTTGGAATTATAAATATCAAACATTTTTAGGCAATCAAAATGCCAAGATCTAATAGTAAAATCCTAAAAACACAAAACCTTAATGCTTGGTTGAGGTTTTAAATAACGACTGAGAGAATTTATTTTTTGTTTTCTTTATTAATAACTAGACACCCCGCCATTATATCGTGAAGCCCTTGTTTTTTTGCGGTGAAACCAATCATAAGAAATCCTATGCCGAGTATAAATCCAGATAGTATCTCCCCAAAATGTCGCCCCGATGCTTTTCCAAAGGACACGCGATTTCCAGACAAATCGGTTACCACAATGCCTAAAGCCATTTTACCGAGTGTCGCTTGTTTAAGAGAGCTTTCCATAACTGCTTTGTAAATCCAAACAAGTATAATACTTAAAAGTATACTAAAAATATAATCAACGGCAAATTCAGAAAAATCTGCTTTGCCCGTAAGAACATTGTAGGAAATACCGAAAATAATTCCAATGAAAACATTACCAGCAGTCAAAATAAACATATCAATTACAAAAGCGGCAAATCTTTTCCAAAAACCGGCATAAATAAATTTTTCTTCCATAGATGTTCTGGTTAGATATCTAAATTTATCTCACAAAAGGTTGCGCGGCGCCGCGGACTCCGAAATGCAAGTGGCAACCGGTTGAATTGCCGGCGCCAGGCGTTCTTGGGTAGCCTCCCATAAAAGCAACAACGCTGCCCTGATTAACATATTGACCCGCGGTAACCAGAATATTTTTAAGATGAGAATATAAAGTAGTAACGCCATTGGGATGTAAAATTATAAAATAATTGCCGTAACCGCTGTTGGCCCATCTGGCCGTACTTTGAGTCGGATATGCAGCAGTTACCAACCCTGAAGCCGCGGCAAAAACTGGAATATTTTCATACAAACAATCATCGCCTCTTGAAATATCAACGGCATTATAGGAGTGAAGACGACCTTGATTGTAACCGGTCGTAGGAAAAATAAAATAACCGTCAAGAGAAGGGCCGTAATAAGGAGTGGGCCTCGGTGCCGGTTTTGACGACTCTGCTACAGGAACTGTAATCGGATTTTGATTTTGAAGCAGTGAATCCTCTCCGGTCATGAGAGGATTATCAAATTCGCTATCTTCATAAATTCCAGAACCGCTACCAGCATTAACTATTAGGACCCCCAAAGCCGATTGAACAAAAGAGTTCTCTTTAAGAGATTCCGGTTTCGTCGCCGAAACAATTTCTGTGAGTTCGCCGCCCATGTTGGAATCGGAATCTAAATAAATTCCAAGCCGATTTTTCAAATCGCCCGGATTTGCCGAGTTTAACGCTAAAACAATAGAAGATACCAAAAACAAAGATACCCAAAAGGGGTACTGTTTAGCTAAAGACGTAACTTGTTTAAAAAGGTGAAAAATAAGGCAAAATTAAGGGTAAATCCTGCGCAAAATCAACCAGTATTACTGTAATCCTACCAATGGTAAACCAGATGGTCAAGATGGTTATCCCCAATGCTTTTGTCTGCAAGGCCTTACATTATCGCCCTTGCAATAAGCCCGATAACCAAAATACCAAGTAAGTTGAATAAAAAGGAAAGCGGAATAAAAAGCGATGTTTTTGTTTTTGAAAATCCCAAAAGACTGATGCCTAATTCATCCGGAAGCGGGGAAGCTATAATAAATCCTCCGATTAAAAACGTTAGCCATCTGAAAAGTTTAAGCTTAAATAATGATTTCAAACGAGCTTTGCCGCTTTTAGTTGCCACTAAAGCCATAAGATGTTCTGAAAATCTATCTCTAACAAACCGGAAAATAATAAGGTCTCCCACAACAGCTCCCAAACCGCCGAAAAATGCGGTCAAAATAACAGAATTGGCTTGCGCTATTTCGCCAAGAGTTACTATTGCCGGCGCGGTAGTAAAAATAGAAGTAAAAAACATACCTGCGATGAAACTTCCTATTATCTCCAGCTCTTTTGTTGAAGTCAGAATTATTGCCAAGGCCTGAGTTCGAATTAATAAAACAGCAACTACTATACTTAACGCAATAATAGCCGCATCCTTAATTAAATTATTTTTATGATTATCCATCTAAACAACCTTAATAATTTTTTTGCGGAAAAGCCATTTGCCGAACTCAACCAACGAAATATTGAAAAGTCCTACGCCCGCGACTCCCAATAGCCAAACGGGCGGAAGCGGAATTGTATCAAATATCTGTTGAAGCCATGGAATATATATTGCCGCGGCAACTAGAATTAGCCCGATGCCAATGCTAATAGTGAGGGGTTTATTAGAAAAAGGATTGTAACTCAAAATACTTTTCCCTAAACTGCGAAGCGAAAAAGCCAAAAGAAGCGCGTAGCTCGCGAAAGACACGAAAATAAAATTTCGCGCCAATTCTTCGTTAAACCCCACTTCAAGCAATGCTATATACAAAGCAAAAAGAAAGATACTGCTTAAACTTCCAATAATTAAAACAAAAACTTTCATTTCTCTGTCAAATAAATTTTTTTGCAATTTATAAGGACGATTTCCCATGTCGTCAACGCCGTCTTCAAAAGCAAACGCGATAGCGGGAAAACTATCGGAGATAAGATTAACGAAAAGGATTTGAAGGGCGTTGATTGGCATGGCCATTCCTAAAATCAGCGCGCCTCCAATTAAGAATAATTCATCAAATAAACTGGAAAGAAGGTAAATAATAACCTTGCGGATATTATGCAAAATTCTTCTTCCTTCTTTTATAGCGGCGACAATTGTTTCAAAATTATCGTCTAAAACAACTAAGTCGGCGGCGCTTTTGGCAACATCGGTGCCAGAACCCACGGCAACGCCGATGTCGGCCGCGTGAAGCGCCGGAGCGTCGTTTATGCCGTCACCCGTTACCGCAACCACTTCTCCTCTTTCTTGATAGAGCTTGGTGATCATCACTTTTTGTTCCGGCGTTACGCGAGCGTATAAAGTCGCTTCACGGGAACGCGCTTCAAGTTCTTCTTTAGTAAGATACATAAGATCATCGCCCGTAAGCACCGCTCCTTTGCCGTCAACCAAGCCCAGCTCCCGCGCGACCGCTTCAGCCGTCCCACGATGATCTCCGGTTACGATAATAGTTTTAACGCCCGCCACGGCAATTTCTCTTATAGCTTGAGATACATGGGGACGCAACGGATCGCGAAAAGTAATTAAGCCATCAAAGTTTAGATTATTAAAATTTTTTTGGCGCAAAATGTTTTCATGGCCTTCGCCGATAAGTCGAGACGCCACTCCCAACACGCGTTCTCCGGAAAAAGCCCTTTTTTCAATTTCCGCGACCACCTTTTCTTGTTCTTTTTGCGTAAGAACGGTAAAACGCAGAATAATTTCAGGAGCCCCAAAAAGAGCGAGATGAATGCCCGCTTCGCTCGCGAAGCGAAGCGAGCGGGAATCGGTTTTAAAAATTGCCGCGGAAAATTTATGCTTTGAGTCAAACGGCAAACGGTCTAAAATTTTTGTTTGTTCCAAAACTTTTGTGAGCAACACGCCGTTTAAAACGGCGCCTTTAACCAAAGAAACCTCAAGCGCGCGACCCGACATTAGCCATTTTTCGGGAGCGTCATTGGGATTTTCTATAACCACATCGGTGTTAATCAATGCATAATTAAGAAGTTTATTTTTATTCTCCAAATTATCGTTATGATAAGGCGTTATTGAGGTAAGCTCCATTTTGGCTTGCGTGAGCGTTCCGGTTTTGTCGGTAAGAATAACGCTGGTTGACCCCAGCGTTTCAACGGCCAAAAGCCGTCTGACAATTCCATTGCGGGTCGCGAGGCGCTGCACCCCGATAGCCATAATCACGGTAAGCGCTATCGGCAACCCTTCAGGCACGGCCGAAACCGCTACGGCAACGGAAATTATAAACATTTCATAAATGTCCTTTCCAAAATAAAGGCCAAGACCAAAAAGCAGCGATGTGAAAATCAAAAGTATCGTTCCGGTATACACCGCGAAACGTCCGACAGAACGCTGAAGTGGAGTTGTTTTCCGGTCTTTTCCCGCGACTAATCCGGCAATCTTGCCGAATTCTGTTTCGCTTCCCGTCGCGGTAACTACGGCGTCGGCAAAGCCCTGCATTGCTAAAGTACCGCTAAATATCATTGATTTTCTTTCGCCGAGTGCCACAGCTGGAGACAGTTTTATGGTGTCTTTTTCCGACGGCAATGACTCACCGGTAAGAATTGATTCGTCAACTTCAAAATTATTGACAAATAAAAGCCGCGCGTCGGCGGGAACGCGATCGCCTTGCGTAACGCGAATGATATCGCCGGGCGCGAGTAGAGAAGCGTCGATTCCATGCTCCTGATTGTCGCGGCGCACGCGCGCACGCGCGCGAACGTATGTTTTGAGAATTTCCAGGACGTTTTCGGATTTATTTTCCTGCCAAAAACCGAAAACCGCGTTCACTATGACGGCGGCAAAAATTACGCCTGTTTCTATCCATTCGCCTAAAAAAACAGTAACAGAGCCGGCAATTATCAGAATGATAATAAGCAAGCTTTGGAATTGGCGCAGGGCAATTTTTATTTTAGAAGATTTTGGATACTCCTTTATTATATTTGGGCCGAATATTTTAAGACGCTCCGTGACTTCCTCGTCGCTTAAACCTGAAATATTAGTTTCGAGCGCGCCGAAAATCTCCTCGGCATCCATAGACCAAAATGGTTCTTTTATTGTTTCTTTACTAATTGCCATATATACTTTCAAGATACTATATTCCTACATAAATGCCTATTTTTGATTCTCTAAACGATAAACAGACCGAGGCCGTTAAAACAATAGAAGGCCCGGTTTTAATTTTGGCCGGCGCCGGTTCGGGAAAAACCAAAACTTTGACTCATCGGATTGCCTATCTTCTTTCCCAAGGCATTAAGCCGGAAAATATTTTGGCCGTCACTTTCACCAATAAAGCCGCTGAAGAAATGAGAAATAGGATAAAAAAACTCCTTGAAATTGAAAATTTAAAATTGAAAATTGAAAATTTATTTGTGGGGACTTTTCATAGTTTTGGAGTAAAAATTCTTCGGCAAGAAATCGAAAAACTGGATTATAAAAATAATTTTGTTATCTACGACGAAGATGATGTTTTCAGTTTAGCAAAAAGCATCAGAGCCGAACTTAATTTTCCGCAAGACAAACTGAAAGCCGCAACCCTTATTAACATCATTTCTCGGGCCAAAAGCGAGTTAAAAGATCCGGAAGAAATATTAGCCGATGCCGACGAATTGTATAGGAACAGGATTTTGCGTTTCAATGAAATTTATAAGCGGCGAATGTTCGCCGCCAATGCCGTTGATTTCGACGATTTAATAGCTTTACCGGTAAAAATTTTTGAAAAGTTTCCGGAGATTTTAAATAGATATCAAAATCAATATAGGTATATATTGGTAGATGAATACCAAGACACCAATCACTCTCAATACACTCTGATAAATCTTTTGTCACAAGGATACAAAAATCTTTTCGCGATTGGCGACCCGGATCAGGCGATTTATGGCTGGCGGCACGCCGATTTCAGGAATATTTTAAATTTTGAAAGAGATTATCCTAATGCTAAGGTCATAAAACTTGAGGAAAACTACCGTTCAACCCAGAATATTCTTTCCGCCGCCCACGAAATTATTTCTAAAAACGTTGAACGTAAAGAAAAAAAACTTTGGACGGGAAATCCACCGGGAAATCCGATAGAAGTTATTGAAGCGGGAGACGAAAGAGACGAGGCGGATTTTATAATTTCAAAAATTACGGATTTGAATAATAATTTGGATATCGGTTTAGACAAAATGGTTGTAATGTACCGCACCAATGCCCAATCGCGGGTTTTGGAAGAGGCCTGTCTTTACGCTAATCTTCCTTATCGCGTTATCGGCGCCATAAAGTTTTATCAGAGAAAAGAAATAAAAGATATCTTGGCTTATTTGCGGCTAATCTTAAATCCCGGCGATGAAATAAGCGAAAAAAGAATTACTGACGTTATGGGCAAAAAAAGATTTGCCGATTTTTCCGCCAAAGGCGGATCCCCGCCTGACGGACGGGCAGGCGCTTCCGGCGGAAAAACTAATTTATCAGAATTAAGGAGACAAACCGAATTTTTGCCGCCGGCAGAGTTAATTAAAAACATTATTAAAAAAACCAATTACTATGACTATCTTAACCAAAAATTTTCGGGGCTTAACACGGAAGGCGAATTGGAATCGGATACGAGGATTAAAAACGTGCGGGAATTAATCGGGTTGGCGTCCAAATACGATGAAGCGGAAGAGCCGGTTTCAGCGCTTTCTGAATTTTTATCCGAAACCGTACTAATGCAGGGAAACAGAGATAATGATGTGTCGAAAAAACTCAATTTGATGACACTTCATGCCGCCAAGGGGTTGGAATTTGACGCGGTTTTTATCGCCGGATGCGAGGAAAACTTAATGCCGCACAGCCGGTCAATTTATTCTCTCCCAGAATTGGAAGAAGAAAGGCGGCTTTGCTACGTCGGCCTGACGCGGGCAAAAAAATATCTCTGGCTTTCGTTTGTAAAATCGCGAGGGCTTTGGGGCGAAAGAAACGATGTTTTGCCTTCGCGATTTGTAATGGAACTCCCGTCGCATTTGGTGAATTTCCGCTCACTAGCCGATGATTACAACTTGCCGGAGATTGAATTAGAATAGAAAAATAGTTTTTATTATTTTTTACTGAATTAAAGTAATAATAATTATTGTGCATCATAAGCTCCCTATAGGATTCTTATGATACAAAAACCAAAAACCCGCATTTCTTGCGGGTTTTTGGTTTTTCGGGGCCAAAGCATTTGTATGATTTTAAGCTTTGGGATTTTAACCCCACACATAACTTCCACATAATTATTTGAAGAACTAAAAATGGAAGTTATGTGTGGGGCTAGACCCCGCCAAAATTTTCAAATCTCTTTAAAAACTTTGGTAGGGGAAGCGACTTAAAAAATCGCTTCAATGCTGTCTTTGCGACAGCATCAACTGAGAAATGAGTTGGAAGGTCTCATTTCCCTTCTGTTGCCAGGCCGGTCATCGGCCCCGGTACTGACTTTCGTCAGTCAGATCAGAGTGTCGCCCTAGGCGACCTCGCTGATCTGGAGCCCCAAGAGATCCGACAGGTAGCTATCTACCCGTTCCGGCATCTCTTTCGGCTCGACCATGAGGATGGTGCTGGGCATCCCTCCCCTTTCGGGGATCAGGACGTTCCGCGCCTGCCACTTGACCTCGCTACCCTTCATGCGGTTTTTCACCGCATCCAGGCGAGCGAAGCAAGTCGGGCAGGCGCAGCCCAACCACATCACCTCAAACACAATGAGATCGCTCTCAATGCGTCCAAAGCGAGAATTGGACCAGCCATCCACCTTCAGGCGGACAGTCTTGGCCTCGGCCATATTGTCTCACCTCCTTTCATTTGAAATTCATCAGAAAATCCAATCTTCGGCGCCTTCTCGCCCAAAGACCAGAGTCTTTCTGACTACGTTTATGGTTTAGAAAAAGAACAGTGGGTTTCCCCGCCAAAATTTTTAAATCTTTTTAAAAACTTTGGTAGGGAGTCGAGTGATGATTTACTCGACTGCTGGTTCTGCTTCCAGCTGGCTCTCCATTCGCTTTTCGGCGCGAACGGGGACAAAAGCCGTTTTGCCCATGCTTTTACGCGAGTGGACTTTCTCACAACCTTAGCTATTCCTGGCTAAGGTCAGGGCGGCTTACTTCTGCCGCGCGGCGATGGCTTCGGCCCGAGACCGATACACCACGCCATTTACTACATAGTACTTTGTCATAGTCATGTCCACCTCACCCCCTCTTCGGTCATACTAGAACATGAGAAACTTATCTCCCCGCTAAAGCCCGTGGCTGGCTATTTTAATAAAATTTTTTACACGGGCTTTAGTGGAGAGGCGAAGGGGAGCCGGGAGTTACCGGTCCCACCCCCTCGCCCCGAAAGTGCAGGAAAATCCTCCTTCATCGGGTTTGGCCTCACCCCGTTTGCGGGGTTTATTGGCCGTTTCGAGCTCTGTGGATGTCCAGAGCCCTGCGCGCCGCCGCGCACCCGATTCCTCCTTCACCATGCTGCACACATGGTGGGAGTTTCCCAGGTAGTGATTACCTAATGACCGCCGGCGGGCGAATCACTAAGTAATCCGCTCTCGCCAGAGGCGATCCTGGGATTCCGCCACGCAATGGGCGGAAGGAGGCAGTTCTCTTTTTCTGTTTGCTTGCAGGACAGAGCGGAATCGAACCGCTCTTCTCTTCCCGCCCTCGGAACCCACCGGGCACTCCCACGACACCCAGAAAACTGGCTGTACCCGTGGAAGCGGTGGAGTTGAACCATCATTCCGAGCGCTGAAGAGAAACTCACCAGAATTACTCCTGCAAGCAAGTTCTTGCCGAGGATTGTGAGAACAAGGGACGATAAGAGATGTAAAACTAATGAAAACTTCGGAACGGAGGAGGTACAATTGCAATATGCTATTTACTACCTCACATCCATATGTTCCTATCCCTTATTTCCCTTATTCACACGATCCTCGGCAAAAAGCTGACTTAAAAGAACATTATCACCTTGCCTATATTATATATCATAATTAAAATCTTGTCAAGTCCTTTCAACAAATTTTTATCATAAAAACTGAAATATGGCTCATTTTAGCCATATTTTGATAACCATATTTTGTTATTTTTTATTAACTATTTTAAAAATCAACTCCGAAACTACTATTATAAATAAATCTGACATATTATCAGCCGATCGGTTCTAAAGTGGTAAGATTTGACAGATTTTTTGTTTTGGAGTATAATTAAAACAATCAAATTTTCCTTCCAATAGAAAAGGAATGGAGAATGCGAGATGTTCTTTAGGCGAAAACCGAAATATTTTCTGCGCCTCGTAGCGCACTGCAGAGAAGGTCATTAGAGCTTCCCCAAAAACGGCTCTTTGCCTTCTTTTTTTTTATTTAAGAAATTTCCACAAAGTTTCAAAAAATATTTTTACGGTTTGAGAAACTGAAAAATCGTCAATGATAATACCGGTTGGTTTTTTCTTAGTATTGATAAAAGCGGTTTTTTCTCCATAAATAATAATTTCGGTTTCAAACTTATCGGTAAAAAATTTATACTCCGTTTTACCCGATTTGTTCGGAAAAATTTTGCCTTTTTTATTATAATAAATGGATTTTGACGGAATATTATAAAGTTTTTTAACTTTTTCATTTTGAAACTTTCTTTCTGAAATATTTTTAGCAATAATATCAGGCGGCAAAATTTGGTATAAAAATTTGGTTTTCGTTTTTAAAATATCTTCGCGAAGGGAATTAATTCCTTCATCGCCCTCAAAAAAACGGATTTTTGGGCGTTCACCCCGTGATTCGTATATTTCCTTCAAATCCGGGAGTATCTTTTTTAAATCGGAAAAATTTTCTTTAAGCCGCCTCTCTTCAATTTCAAACAAATGCGAAAGCCGTTCCGGCGGCTCAACGGAGAAGTATGTTTTTCTCCGACGCTTACGGCTGCCGACGTTCCAGTCGGAGAGCCGACCTCGTGCGTCGGCTTCGGAGCCCCGACCCCTTCGGGCGTCGGGGTTGCTTTCTTTCTCAAATGTACTAACAAGACCCTTTTTCTTTAACTCTTCCAAAATAACATAAACGGTAACCCGAACAACACCGCTGTGAACGGAAATTTCCGCAACCGGTGCCTGCCCCAATTCCAAAACTGTCAGATAAACTTTAGCTTCTTTATCGGAAAGTCCCAGTTTTTTAATTTCATTTTCCAAATTAGACATGTTATTATTGTAGCACAATTTTTGAATTAAAACAAATTCTGTCAAAAGTTTTTAACAAAATTGTTAGTTGCGCGTTTATAACCGATCGGTTTTAAACATGCAATTAGTTATTTTTATTATTAAAATGGCCATAGAACTAACGAATAAAAGAATTATAAAATATTTGTTAGAAAAGTATAACGCCAAGCCGGAAAAATATCTCGGACAGCATTTTATTTTGTCAAAAAAAGCTCTTAAAAAAATAATAGAGACAGCTCAAATAAAAACCGGAGATACGATAGTGGAAATAGGGCCGGGACTCGGGACACTTACGGAAAAATTGGCAGAAACCGGCGCTAACATTGTTGCCATAGAAAAGGACTCGTTAATGGTTGAAATTTTAAAAGAAACCGTTGCCGATTATAAAAACGTAAAAATCATTCAAGCCGACGCCCGCCAAATATGGCGAGGCTCGCCAGAGGCGGCCCGCCAACTATTGATGTCCGACACCAATAGTTTTGGGGATAATGTGGGGATAAATGGCGGAAAGTATGGGTATAAAATTGTGGCGAATTTACCGTATAACGCGGCAACTTTTCTGATTCGCCAATGGTTAGAATCAGGAAATCCACCGCAAATGATGGTTTTAATGATTCAAAAAGAGGTGGCACGCCGTATCGTCGCCAAACCTCCTCATTCAAATCTTCTTGGAATAAGCGTTCAATTTTACGCCGACGCGGAAATTATTGATTACGTCAAAAAAGAATCGTTTTGGCCTAAGCCAAAAGTTGACGCCGCTATAATCAAAATTATTCCACATAGTAAAAAGAGGTTGGCAGCATTTGCCGGCGATCGCAAGCAAATGATGACAGGTAATGCTAAAGAGATTTTCTTTAAAATTTTAAAAGCCGGATTTTCTCAACCGAGAAAACAACTAGTTGGCAACTTTGCTAAGAAACTCAATATTCCTAAAGAAAAAATTATTTCGATATTTAAAAATTTAGACATTTCAAACACAGCGAGAGCGGAAAATCTCAGTTTAGACCAATGGCTCTTGCTGGTGAATAATCTTAATTCATTTTTTAAGAGGGAAGAAAATAAATTTTGAAAATTCTAGGCGGGGACGAGCCTTTCGCCGAAGGCGAATGGGCCTGTACTTATCCACAATTAAACATATTGCAATACATTATTATGGTATAATTTTAACGTGTTTATCATGATGACAAAAATCAAAATTATAGTCATCGGCGGAATTTTGGTTTTGTCCATATTTGTCGGTTTGCTGATTCAAATATCGTTAAGGGAACCACTATCAAAATCTGAACAAACATCCGCGCCCACGAAAGAATTAAGCACATTAAAAAACCCCGCGCCCCAATCTTTTCAGCCAGAGGCTGATCCGCCTTTGGCGGAAAATGTCTCCGCGTTGCCAATCCCCAAGCCAGATTTAAGGGCTCTTTCTGAAGTAAAACCCCTGCCAGATGCCGTAACGCCATTTTTTGAAAATATAAATAAAACTGCTAAGATCATAGAAAAATCATTAATATCGGATAACGCGCCTACCACAAAAACAGCAACTATAACTTCGGACGGGATTATCCTTTCTCTTACAAAAGAACAATTCAATTTTTTATATCCCGATAAATTTATAGCCGGTTTAACTGATGTTCAAAATTTATTGATTAAAGAGTTTAATCTCAATTATGAACCGCTTTTAAAAATTGAAACCGATGCCCAAGTCCGGCTTGTTGAAGAAAAAATCGTTGCCGCTCTTCTTTCAAACAATATGATAACCAAAGAAAAATCGGAACAATTTATAACAACCATTCGTTTCACTCTTCCCGAGCTGCAGCTTATAGATCTTCAAAAATATTATTCCCATAGTTATGAAACTTCGCCGCTTTCAAAATCTTTAAGCGCTCTCATAGAGGAGAAAAAAGAATTGCCGCGAACAGCGCCAAAGAGATTGTTTTTAGCCGGTTTTATGGAAGAATTGAAAAACGCGCTTACTCGTAAAGCTCAAGCCGCGGTTTGCGGCTACTGCGTTTCTTTGCCTTTATGCTTTCAAGAAGGCGCGGCTACTCCGGGAGTGCCCGGATCCGAATTATTTTATCCCTCCTGTTATTGCACCGGCTGTCTTAGCTCATTGGGATGCCTTTCCGCCAATAATGGACAAGCGGCTATTTATGATCCAGAAACTGGAATTTGCGGCGTTGGTCTTTAAAGATATTTTTATATTAGATAATTGGCGAATAATGATTAAAAAAAATTTCATAATTATATTTATAATTCTAGCCGGAATTGCTTTCGGGGTTTTTATGTTTGGCTCCGACAAAACAACTTTTTATATAAAAAACAGCGCGCCGCGCCTTCCAATAGTCAATCTTCACCAGAAGCTGTATCAAGCAGAAGATAAAATCGGCGATCTTTCAAACACTATTATTCCCACAATAAACGTTCCGGAAAATTTAACCGAGGATTTCGCTGGCCTTTTAGCCAAAGCGATTATTGATAAAAATAACCGGCCCAAAGACGGCAATTCGCCCTCCGAACCGGGGCTTAATATGCCGGACCCGAATAAAATCGCGGAGGAATTTATCAAAAATGGGGTAGCAAAAGCCAATGAAAATATTTTAAACATTAAATTGCCGGAAATAAAAATATCGCCCGACAACAGTAAAAAAGCGATTGAGCTTTACTTAGCCGAGGCCCAAAAAATTTTAAGAGATAATCTTACGGGCGAGCCGCTTTTGTCAATTTTAGAAGATATAAATAAAAATAACGGGGAAGGAATTGAAAAACTTCTGCCGGTAATAAGCGCTCATGAAGCGGCGGCCAATCAAATTGAAGAAAAACCGGTTCCGGCCGATTTAAAAAATTTAATGACCGAAGAAGTTCGGATGTTAAGAATTACGGCCAATGTTTTAAGAGCGCTTACCAATGTTGAAACCGACCCGATAGCGACTATCGTTGCCGCCAAGCAATTCGGCGCAGTTATTGATAATTGGATTGAGCTTCAGAAAAAATTCAACATTTTTATTGAAAAACTAAACAAAGCTTAACTGGTTTGTATTAATGTATTAATACATGATGACAGAAAATTGTAGCAATAAATTGGGCAATCAATAATGAAATATTTTAATAAAAAAATAATTATTTTAGTTTTTCTGGCTTTAATAGTGTTTTCGGCCGCGCCGAAAGTTGCTTTTGCCGCGGTGCCGGTTTTTGAAACTAACCAGGTAATAGTCGGCAAGCAAACTTTATTGCAATCAATCACTTCTATATTCCAAAAAGCAACAAATCTTGAACAGCTTTTTGAATGGGCGTTTAAAATAGCGGCCGAATCCTTAAAGAGGCAATTGCTTAATATGATTGTTGACCAAATCGTCGTCTGGATTCAGGGCGGAGGAACGCCGAAATTTATTACCGACTGGCCGGGATTTTTCAGGGATGCGGTTGACGCGGCCGGCGGCAACTTTCTTAAGCAGTTGGGACTGGGCTTATTTTGTTCGCCGTATAATTTAACTCTTCGCGCCGCTTTCATACCCATTCCCAAATTTTCCGACCGCAGCGCCTGCACCTTAAGCGGAATCGGGGTTAATATTGATAACTTTTTAAAGAATTTTAACAATGGCGGCTGGGCAGCTTGGAACGAAATGGTGTTAAAGCCCCAAAATAACATTTACGGCGCCTACTTAATGGCTTGGAATCAATATGAAAGAGAAAAGTCGGCCGCTCAAAAAGCAGCTGAAGCCGAAGCCCAGGCCGGCAAAGGTTTTCTAAGCGTAAAAAGATGCATCGCACAGCATGAGGAAGCATATGATTATGATTTTGATGGGAATCCTATAGGACCTATAAAAACCGTTTGCGACCAGTATCAAGTTGTTACCCCGGGAGCGGTGGTCGGCGACTTGGCCGCCAAAGCCGTGGGTTCGGACATTGACTATATAGTAAACGCCCAGGACTTTGCGGCTTACGTGGCGGCTATCACCAACGCAGTGTTAAACAGAATGTTCGCGGAAGGCGTCGGGCTTTTGCGCATGGCGCTTTCAAGCAGTAGCGGAGGTGGAGGAGGCGGCGGTGGCGGAGGCGGTGGAGGAGGTAGCGGCCCGGCTCAATGCGCCCCATTTCTCGGCAAACCGGCTTACAGCGAATGCGTAAACGCAGTTCAAGCCGGAAAAGATATAAAAGAATTCCAGAAAAATTATCTCATAAAATATATAGATCTTGACCTCGGATTCCAAAACCAGCTTTTGGGCGCCAAACAAGCGACGCTTATAACCCTGAATCAATCATTTAATATTATAAAACAGCTTGAGTCCTGCCAAGAATTTCCCCATCCCGATAAAGCCAAGGTTCAGAGCGACATTGGCATTGTCACCGGCCAAATCGCCGGCATCCAATCGGACATTATCGCTTTACAGCTTAAACAGCAGCAAATTAAAGACACAACCGACTTGGGCCTGATTCCCTCGCTTTACACTCAAGTTTTAAGTGCGGTTACCCCGGAGATTACCCAGAGTTTAGTTTTTGCGGCCCAGCAGGAAACCAGTCAAAAACAGATAACTCTAACGAATTATCAAAATATACTGGATGCGTGCATAGCGGCAAAATTGATACCGCCACCCACGGCTCCATAATTTATGAAAAAATTTCTAATAAAAAAGAAAAAATATCTCTGCTTAATTATTGTGGCAATAGTCGCTTTCAACTTTCTGTTTTTGCCTTTAACCACGCTAGCGCAAAGTATTCCACCTCCTCCACCAACTGCATTAGATCTGCTTGGCGGCGTATTTGGCGAAGCGGTTAGTTGGGTATCTGGAGAAGTGTTACTTTTTATTTCAAGCGGTATCAGCGCGATTTTAGGCGTTTTTTTCGGGCTCATTCTTTGGTTGGAAGCCATAATTATTGATTACATTATTTCTCCGAATAATTTTCCCTTAACAACCGCCCCAATTGTCACTTTGGGCTGGGGCATCACCCGCGATATAGCCAATATGTTTTTTATTTTAATATTGCTAATAATTTCTTTTGCCACCGTACTGCGAATAAAATCATGGGCCATTAGCCAGCTTTGGTGGAAAGTCGTTGTCGCGGCGCTTTTAATAAACTTCAGTTTGGTTATCGCCGGTTTTGTAATTGATTTTGCCAATATTCTCACCGCGTTTTTTCTAAATGGAATCACGGGCGGAGGAAGTTTCGGAACCATTACCACCAAATTAGCCGCCGGTATGCAGATTTTAAATTTTTATAACCCAGCCCGCCCCGAAGGGATTATTGGCGGTGTTACTCAATTTAGCGCTGCCGGCATAGCCGCAACGGTAGGCATTATTTTAACTCTTGTTGGCCTCCTAATAACTGTATTCGTTTTCGGCGCGGCGATGATATTTTTAATCGTGAGGATTCTTCACCTTTGGTTACTTCTGATTTTCGCGCCTATTGTTTGGATGCTTTGGATTCTGCCGGCTACCTCAAGCTATTTTTCGCAATGGTGGAATAGCTTTATAAAATGGACTTTTTTCGCTCCGATTTTCGTTTTTATGATTTACCTTTCGCTTTCCATTTTTGACGCGACCGGCCAACTCAATCCCAAATTTTTTGGGGTGTTTCCGGCCATTTGGAAAGAAGCGGCGCCCGGCCTAACAAAAGTCGCAATGCCAGCCGCGATTTTCCAGTGGATTTTAGTTATCGCGATGATGTTTGGTTCATTAATCGTCGCTAATAAATTCGGAATAATGGGCGCTAAAGCCAGTCAAACGATGCTTACGGGCTGGGGCAATAGCGCTAAGGGTTGGGCTAAAGGAAAAGTGCGGCAGCGCTTTACCCAATGGACCCAACCAACACCGCCGCCGGCCGCCGGAGCGCCCGTGCCCGGCGCATTCCGAAGGTTTGGCGCCGCCATTGGCAACGTTGCTTCCGCCGTGCCAGGACTGCGCGGAAAATACTTGGCAACGCAGGCGGCTGAAGAAAAGGCCTATCAAGCTGAATACGATAAAGTTAAAAATACCAATCCCGCGGTTGTTGACAATATGTTAAAAAATGGCGTTTTTGTCGATCAACGGCAACGAATTGCTTGGGCTCAATTTCTGGCAGAAAAGAATTGGTTTAACACCGCGCATGGCTATTCTGTTGTTCAAAGACAGGCCTTAATCCAACAAGCGTCTAGAGCGGGGAAAGCCGACGTTTTCTTAGCAATGGATCCTCAATTTGCAGCCGTAGTTCCCGGACGAACGATAGCTAACGAAGTCAGAAAAATAAGACCGGAAAATGCTTCCAAATTAAGCCAGGAAGCAGTAACAGATCCTGGAGTAATAAATGGTATGGTTGCTAATTTTTCCGGCGCTCACATACAAAACGCGGCTAACGCCGGAAGAGGAGACATTCTTAACGGAATTGAAACAAGTATTAGGGCTGGAGGACCTAATCGGACTGCGAGAATCGCCGCGTTAAGAGCTAATAATCCCCGCCTGGCAATGTGGCTATCCAGATCGCCGGGTAACACTTTAATTAACTTAAATTAAGTTTCATGATATTGTCTCGCGAAGAAAAATTAAAAATATTCAGCAAATTGCCTTCTGATTTGCAAGAAATGATTTTTTCCGACATTACAGCGGGAATTATTGATAAAATTTGCAAAAAATATAACTTATCGGAAGAAAAATCCTTTATTCTCGTGTCGCTGATAAGCGATGTTCTTTTCGGCATCGCCGGCCTTGAACAATTGACAATAATTTTAAAGCAACAATTAGAAACAGACGAACAAACCGCGATGAATTTAAATATTGACTTAACGACAGAATTATTTTCAAAAGTCAAAATTTCGCTTCAGAAAATTAATCAGAAAATTAAGCCGTCGGAAGAACCAGCGTTTTCTCCGTTAAAACCTCCGTTTGCGTCATTACCAACACCCGCGCCAACGTCTATTCCTGCCGCGCCAACTCCAAAAACCGATCAATATCGCGAACCGGTAAGCGGCGGGCCTGCCCGCCAACGGCCTGAGCCGCAGGCGATGGCAGGCGGGCCCGAAATAATTGATTTAAGAAAAACTCCGCCGCCGCCGATACAAATGCCAGTGGCCGCCGCACCCGCCTACATTCCACCACCAAAACCATTAACTTTCACTAAACCAATAGAGCGCCCTCTTATTGAAGAGGACCCTCATAGAACACCATCACTTACCCCGACGCTCCGACCACCAGTGTCGGAGGTCGGGGCTCCGACCTCGCCCAAGGCGAGCGTCGGAGTTGAAGCGGATCCACATAAAATACCGGCGCCCGCTCCAACACTTCAACCTATGAAAGAAACTCTGGAAGAGAGGCCTCAATTTATTGTTCGGCCGCCGGGACTGGCTCCAACCGACTTGCCTCACGATGTTTTAGACCTAAGACAAGACAAAGGAGAATTTTGATGCAGTATCAAGTCCCCCAGTTCATAGACATTGAAGACAGAATAATCGGGCCGCTAACGCTCAAACAGTTTATATATCTGGCTTTCGCCGCCGCCATTCTTTTCGTTTTCTGGTTTTTATTTAAGTTTTATATTTGGATAGTTGTCGCCCTGCCTATTACCGTTTTGGCTTTCGCTTTCGCTTTTTTAAAAATAAATGACCGGCCTTTTATTTACTTTTTTATTGCCGCCGTATTTTATTTCATAAAACCGAAATTGTATATTTTCGGAGAAGTTGCTGAAGAAATCAGAAAAAATGTCTTACCGGAACTAAAACTCGCGCCAGTTGAAACTCCAGGAAGCGCAAAAGTGACCCGATCAAAATTAAAAGAACTGGCATTAAGTTTGGATACAAGAAAATAGAATGACTAAAGAAAATAAAACAATCAAAGGCCCTACAACGCAAGAATTTGTTGCTATTGATGAAATCCGCGAAGGCATTATTGTATTAAAAAACGGCGGCTTGCGCGCGGTTTTAATGTGCGGCTCAAGAAACCTTGAACTTGAATCGATGGACAGCCAAAACGCCGTCATCAGCGCTTATGCCGATTTTGTAAACTCTTTTGACTGGCCGATCCAAATAATAATCCACTCGCGAAAACTGGATATTAATCCGTATCTCAATATGCTTGAAGAAAAACTAAAAACCCAGGAGAACGAACTATTGAAAATTCAAACCGCTGAATATATAGATTTTATCCGAAATTTTACAACCCTTGCCGACATCATGATTAAAAGATTTTATGTTGGTGTTCCTTTTGATCCCATAGAGTCAAAAACCGAGGGGCCGATAGAAAAAATAACTTCTCTCCTACCAAAGACCCAGCCAAAAAACGTTCTTTCGGAAGAAAAATTTAAAGAATATAGAAGTCAGCTGTTTCAGCGGATTGAACATACAATTCTCACATTGGCACATGTGGGCATCAAGGCCTCACAACTTCAAACAGATGAGTTGGTGGAATTGTTTTATAATCTTTATAATCCCGAAGAATTGGAAAAGAAAGGAATACAATTAAGCGATCAAATTCAATAATGGCTTTACCATTTTTTGGAAAAAAAGAAGAAGTAGCGATTACGGGACCGGAACAAATTTACCAAAAGGGCCTGGCGGCTTTACATGATATTTTAGCGCCATCCGCTTTGGAAATTAATTCCAACTATCTTCGTATTGGGAAAAAATTAACCCGAAGCTTTTTCATTTTCAACTATCCGCGGTTTCTCAACAGTAACTGGTTCGCGCCAATGATTAATCTTGATAAAACGATGGATATCAGCTTCTTTATCAGCCCGATAGACACCGGAATGGCTTTAAAAAATTTAAGAAAAAAAGTAGCCCAAGTTGAATCAGAAATCAGCATGCGCGAAGACAGAGGATTGGTACGGGATCCGATGCTTGAGACCGCTTACCGCGACCTTGAGGACTTAAGAGACAAACTCCAGCAAGCCAGAGAAAAACTTTTTAAATTTGGCCTTTATATTACCGTTTACGCCGATTCTTTAGAGGAGTTAAATAAAATTGAAACATCAATCCGTTCGATTTTAGACGCCAAACTGGCTTACAGCAAGCCGGCAATCTATCAGCAAGTTGAGGGGTTTAACTCCACTCTGCCGATTGTTACCGACGAGCTCCAAATTAATACCACGATGAATTCCGGGCCTATTGCCGCCACTTTCCCGTTTGTTTCTTCAGACCTTACTTCCGACTCCGGCATACTTTATGGAATTAACCGGCATAATAATTCGTTAATTCTTTTTGACCGTTTTTCCTTGGAAAATGCCAATACGGTAATTTTCGGAAAAGCCGGCGGCGGCAAGTCCTACGCCGCAAAACTGGAAATTTTGCGTTCAATGATGCTCGGCAGCGAAGTAATTGTTATTGACCCGGAAAATGAATATCAATATCTAGCCGAAACCATTGGCGGCACTTTTTTAAAAATCTCGCTAACTTCGGAAAATCATCTAAACCCTTTTGATTTGCCGCTGCCTAAGGAAGGAGAAAGTCCAGCCGACATCTTGCGTTCTAATATTATTAACTTGGTGGGACTTTTAAGAATTATGCTCGGAGGCCTTTCGCCGGAAGAGGATGCTATTATTGACTCGGCAATTACCCAGACGTACGCCAGCCGCGACATTACTCCAGTTTCCGATTTCAGTAAAAGCGCAATGCCCACGATGTCGGATTTAAAAACTGTTTTGGACAATATGACCGGCGCGCAGTCGCTATCAAGGCGGCTCGAAAAGTATGTTACCGGCTCTTACGCAGGATTTCTAAATAATCCGACCAATCTTGAAATTAAGAATAAATTGGTGGTTTTTGGCATTAGAGACATGGAAGAAGAGCTGCAACCAATAGCCATGTACGTGATCCTGCATTTTGTTTGGAATATAATTAGAAGCGAACTTAAAAAAAGAGTGTTGATGGTTGACGAGGCCTGGTGGCTAATGAAGCACGATGATGGCGCGTCATTTATGTTTGGCATTGCGAAGCGCGCCAGAAAATATTTTTTGGGAGTTACCACCATTACTCAAGATGTTACCGACTTTTTGGGCAGTCCTTACGGCAAACCGATTTTAACAAACTCTTCTCTTCAGTTCCTTTTCAAACAGTCGCCAACCAATATTGACGTTTTGCAAAAGACCTTTAACTTAACCGATGAGGAAAAATTCCTACTTTTGGAATCGGAAGTGGGCGAAGGTTTGTTTTTCGCCGGCTTAAAACACGTAGCTATTAAAGTAATCGCTTCTTACACCGAAGACCAGATCATCACTTCCGACCCTGCTCAACTTTTACAGATAGAGGCGGCGAAAAAAGAACTGGAACGCGCCGAAGCAATGGCGCCTTAAATATGGTAATATAAACATATGGCAATAGCAGAAAAATTAGCCAAAAGAGAAACGGCTCTAAAAGAGAAATTAAATAAGAAATCACAAGAAGCCGAAGGGGGTAAGGCGGCCGAAATTGATTCAATGGAATGGCTGTTGTTATTCCTCGGCGCCGGTTACATAGACATTCTTTTTATTATTTTAACTATTGTCGGACTAATTCCGGTTGTCGGACAGGCGATTTACGCCATTGCCGATCCGGCTTTAAACTTAATAGTGACGGGAATTTTCTGGTTTTATTTGCAACACAAAGGACTTGGCGGATATTGGTGGCTGGCTTTCGGAGGAGGACTGGCCAATTTAATTCCGGTTGTCAATTGGATCGGCTGGATTATAGCGGTTTTAATTCTTTATTTCCTAGTCAAGGCGGAAAAAATTCCTTTTGCCGGAGAAGCAATAGAAAAAGCCGCCAAAGTGGCATCAAAAGTTCCGGTTAAATAACTCGTGATATAATAGAAATATGAAAGATATTATATGAAAAAACAAAATAATCAAAATAAAATTCTATATAATCTTTATTTTAGTTGCCTTGTTTTTTCTCTTGTTACTTGCTTTATGTTATTTATAGCTACTACAGTAAACGCGCAGTTTGAACTACCGACAATTGGGAGTATTAAACCAACCATTATTTTAAACTCCGACCCAGTAACGCCGCTTCCTAATTCTGGAGTCACTGTTACCGCCAATCTTTCCGGATTAATCGGAGCCGGCGATTCAAACTATATCTGGTTTTTAAACGGCGTGCGGCAAACCGGGGCTTCAGGCTTGAATAAAAATACTTTCACTTTTAGAACCGGCGGTATCGGAGCAACTTATCGAGTCAATGTTAGCGTGACAATTCCAAGTGAAGAAAACCTTTCCGATACTGTTAATTTTACGGTAAGCGACGTTGATTTAACCTGGACCACTAATTCGCAGGCGCCGATATTTTACCGCGCTAAAATAATGCCGACTCAAAATTCTTTGGTTACAATTTCGGCTCTGCCTTTTATTTATCGGCCGGGGACTAAAAATTTAATGGCTTCAAACAATCTAATATACAACTGGAAAATAGACGGTAAAATGGATTCCGAAAAATCGGGCATCAATAGGCCTTCTTACGCTTTTAGAGCCGATAATTTCTCCGGTAATTCTTACGATATGCGGCTTGAGATTAAAACCGCGGACGGCGCCGTTTCTTTAAGTAAATACACAACAATCCCGGTTGTTAAACCCCGAGTTTTGATGCATTTTTCCGACCCTAAAACCAATTTGCCATATGGAACCGCTTTAAAAAATTTAACAACGGGAGCCGTAAATTTGAATTTTATTGCGGAAACGTATTTTTTCACCGCGCCGGCAAAAAATTTAAAATGGCTTTGGTTTATTAATAACGCGGAAGTAGGCGGCGTAAATAAGAAGCCGTGGCTTGCAACGCTAAACTTGGCAAACGACTTTCTGGGGCAACTTTCCGCTCAAATAAAAGTTACGGCCCAAAACCCCGGTAACGAACTGGAAATCGCGCAATCAATAACTAATTTAGAAATTAGATAACGAATTATGAATTATGAATAAATTAATTAAAAATAAAAAAATAATATTTCTGATTTTGGTTTTTTCATTCCTTATTCCTTATTCCTTATTCCTTATTCCAACTCCAGCGCAGGCGCAGGTTAAGCTTGAAACCGGGCTCCCCGGCATCCCCGCGAGTGGGCTTCCGGTTGGCCAGGAATTGCCATCTTACATAAACTACCTGTTTATTTTTAGTTTGGGATTGGTTACAATTCTGGCCTTAACCCAGATGATAATCGGCGGTATAACGTACATTTTAGCCGCCGGCAATGCAGCTAAAATGGAAGACGCTAAAGATATGATTTTTCAGGCTCTTTTGGGCGTTGGCCTTTTGCTGGTTTCTTATCTTCTTCTGAGGACTATCAATCCTGATCTGGTTAATTTAAGGAACCCCAATCTAATTCCGACTTCATTTATACCCGCGCCTGACGGAACAAAACCATAAAAAATAAAGTATGTCTAAAAAAACTTTTTATATAATTTTAACAGCGCTTATCGGCATTATAATAATCGGGGGAATTATTTGGTATTTCATGTTAAAACCGAAAGAAGCGGCGCCGGCAGGGGGCATTGATTTTACGGTTCCGGGCCAAACTAAAAGCGAGGCGAATCTTAAGGTAATAAGCGAGGGACCGATTTTATCTTTAATTAAAAATAACGAAGTAATTTTGTTCTATGACTTTAAAGGTCAGCTCTGGCAGCTAAACGAAGCTGAAGAAAAACCAACTTTATCCAGCCAAGCGCCAATCGAAAATTTAGCAGAAATAATATGGCCGAAAGTCATATCTGCCGACGGCAAGAAAATTGTTTATCAGAGAAATAACGGTTTATTTACCAGCGACTTAAACGGGAAAAATCAAAGAACTTTAATAAGCGATTTGAAACTAAAAGATATTATCTTAAAGTGGCCTAATACAAATAATGTTGCGCTTATTGGGAAGCCCAGCGGCTTAGCAGTCGGAGGTTTGTGGTTTTTAGACATTAGAAATTCAAATATCAGAAAAATAATTGGTGATTTTTTCGGATTGGAAGTATTATTTTCACCCGATGGCGGCAGTTTCATTTACTCATACGTTGATCAAAACGGCCGAGATTTAAGATTGGCTGTTTACAAAAATGGCAATCAAAAAATCATAAGTAATATTTCAACTTTGGTTGATAAGTGTGTTTGGACTAAAGACCTGATAAATATTTTCTGCGCCGTTCCGAAATTGTGGCCAGATTCTGCCGTTTTACCGGACGATTATTATAAAAACGCTTTTTCAACCAGCGATGATATTTGGAAAATCAACACCGAAACCGGTGAAAAGACATTAATTTTTCAATATATTGGAAGCATTTCAAACCTTGCCGTAAGCAACGACGAAAGCCATATTTTCTTTATATCAAAAGAAAATCAATTTCTTTATAAATTGAATATAAAATAACAAAAAAGTATCGGAGCCCCGCGCTGGCGAGGCGAGAATGAGCAAAAATATTTTTTCTTTCGCGAAGATATTGCTTAAAAAAGCGTGAAAATTCAGCTGATATATTTTACCACTACCCGCCGGTTGCCGCCTTCGCCGATGCTTTCGGTTTTGATATCGGGGTGAGCGGCAAGTTCAGTGTGAATAATTCTTCTCTCATAAGCCGACATGGCCTCTAAAGCCACTGGAGTTTTGTAAAATCTGGCGCGTCGGGCAGCTTTTTTGGCTAATTCCCTTAACGCCTCGTTTTTAAATTCTCGATAGTTGTTAATGTCAAGATGAATAGTAGAAATATCTCCGATTTGTTTTTTTATTACTAACCGAAGAATCGCCTCAAAATCCTTAATATTACGCCCTTCTTCACCTATATATAAACTGGCATCACGGATAAAAATGCCAATATTTAAAGAGCCGTCAGTAGCCGCTTCCACGGCTTTAATCTCAAAATCCAAAATTCCGGCGCGTTTCCAAAATTCGTTAACAATATTTTTAACTTCATCAAGTTTTCCCATTATTTTTATTTAAATACTGCTGAAGGATGGTCATTAAAGTGACAATAATCCAATATAAAGGAAGGGCAGCCGGCAAAGTCCAAAAAATAACCATACTTATAATCGGCCCGAAATAAAGCATTTGTTTTGACATAATCTGCCCGAAATCGGCGCTTCCTGAGGGTTTACCCTCCGAAGCTTTAGAATAGGAGGGCATAATCATTTTTGTTTGGAAATACTGCAAAACTCCGGCTATCACAGCTAATAACATATTTCGCTTGGTTAAATCAAATAAACCTAAAAAAACCACCTGAATTGAGACCGGGGCCTGAACAAATGAGTATAGCAAACTAAAATCATAATTTATGCCATTTAAAAAAATCCTCCAAAGAGCAAAAATAATCGGTATTTGGATAAGAAGGGGCAAAATGCCTCCCAAAGGATTGATTTTATTTTCAGAATAAACCGCCATTAGCGCTTTAGCCTGCGCTTCTTTATTGTCTTTAAATTTTTTCTTTATTTCTTCTATTTTTGGCTGTAAGGCGGCTAAGGCCTTCTGACTCTTAAGGCCTTTATTTGTTAAAGGCCAGAGTATTAAGCGAATAATAATAGTTAAAACAATAATGGATATCCCCATATCGTGATTGGGGATAGTATTATACAAAAAAATTAAACCATTAAATAATGGCTTATAAAATACTTCATTAAAAAGATAAGAAATCATGTTTCATCATTAATTATCTTGTTTAAAATAATTAATTCTCGCAAAGAATCAGTTAAGCTTTTATAATTGAGAGGGGTAGAATTTGTTTTGGGCCATATGACTATGTCAAAACCGGATTTTAAATCTTTTAATAATAGCTCACAGATCATTCTTAGGCGCCTTTTTAAAACATTTCTCGCGGTTGCCTTTTTTAAAAGTTTGGTGCTGATTATAAAACCAAATCGGCTAAAATTTTTCTGATTTTTTAAAAACTTAACGCGGAAAAATTGATTTTCCGATGTTTTACCGTTTTTAAAGACATTTTTAAAATCTTTATCGGATTTTAAACGGTTCGTTTTTGGCAACATGTTATTTTATCGAAATCCTTGAACCGTCAACCTGAAACGCCCTTTTTTCCTGCGTCT
>Ga0209542_10003888_pt1 | contig 31448 bp, 30 predicted proteins | sample RifCSPhighO2_01_FD_184028 | JGI IMG/M metagenome (GOLD analysis project Ga0209542, IMG submission 184028) | Soil microbial communities from Rifle, Colorado - Rifle CSP2_plank highO2_0.1 (SPAdes) (version 2) | ecosystem: Environmental > Terrestrial > Deep subsurface > Rock core/Sediment ... | reverse complement strand
TGCCCATGTGGAGCCTGGCATCGAAAGTGCGAATATCACGAACATGCTTATCAGTGTGATTTTTTTAACCATATTTTTTTAGAGAACCGCGACAAGCTCGGCCTCGAGAACGAAGCGCGCTGTTTCCCCTGTCAGCGTATCGCAAGTAACAAGCGTTAGGCGTTTTCCATCTTTTGCGAGGCTAATGACGGACTTTGGATCTTCGATATCCTTCCGCTCGACCGAAACGACGCTGTAGATATACTTTCGCCCGCCTCCCGAAACGGTGATGGAGTCGCCGCGCTTGAGTTCGGAGACTCTGTTGAACGCCTTGTACATCTGATTTTTCACGACCGGCAGGCGGGACGAGTGTCCGAAAATGAGAACATTCCCTTCCTCGCCGAGACGCGCGGAATCGACGTAGCGGATCGGGCCATTTTTCAGGTTCTCGTAGAGTACGCTGATGTCCCTGCTCTCGATGTTCTGCACGGGAAGATCAAGATCGATATCCGAGATGACGATACGTTCTGGCAAAGCTATGTACTGCGGCATCTCTCCAGATTGAGGTTTAACCTCAATATCTGTACCAAGTTCGGGAAGGTTGGAAAGCGAGACGGTTTCCGGGGCGCATTCGGTGCCGTCGACGTAGCACGGCACGAAGCCGACCGATTCGGCGGCCGAGAGCGAAAGGAAGAAAATCACTATCGTGGCAGCCGCAAACACCGGCGCCGGAGCTCGTTTTCCCGATGTTTCAGGACGCGTCATAGCGTCGAAACGGTACATTATTATAGTGGAGTTGTCAAATCCAGGCTCGTGGCGAGCCCTTGACAAGATGAAAATATGTAGTAACATCGCGCCCATCTTATGGTAGACATCCCGCAGCAATTTCAGCGGTCTGAAAGCACCACGACCCGCACCACGCATACGGTCGAGGAGCCGCAGTCGAGCCTGCTTTCCAACATCCTCGCCATCGTCGGGTTCATCATTCTTATCGTCGTAGTTATATGGGGACTGGTTAACCTAGCGGGTGTCTCGAGCACTTGGTTCTCTTCCTTCTTCGGCAAGGGTGAGAATGTTATCGAGGTTACGGCACCCGAAAGCGCGAAGTCTGGAGAGTCGTTCTCAATTTCGTGGAAGTACAAGGAGCCGACCCCGGGGACGTACGCGTTTCTCTATCAGTGCCAAGGAGGACTGCAATTGCAAACACCCGGTCCTGCAGGCGGAATGAACGGTATCCCCTGCGGCGCGGCGTTCACGATAGCAAGCGTGAATAACACGGTATCCGTTACACCTCTCCTTAGCGGCAACTCCGAACTCGACGTTCCTGTTTCAATAATCTTCATGCCGAGCGCCACTTCGACGGATTCGACAAGCTCACCGCAGGCAAGCTCTGGGAAAGCAACCGAGCAGGCGCAAGGAAGCGCTACCGTGCGCATACTGCCGTCCGAGACTCCGGCTCTGGATTCGACGGGCTCACCACAAGCGGAGCCGACGCCCACACCTGCGCCAACTCCTACTCCGACGCCTGCGCCAGCACCAGTACCAGCGCCGGCGCCTAAGACACCGGCCGACCTCTCGGTCCGAATCACGTCGGTCACGACTGACGGGTACGGCAACGGAACTGCTGTATTCGACATCGTGAACGTCGGCGGCACATCGAGCGGTACGTACTACTTCACGGCAAATCTGCCGACCCAGTCGGGATACACCTACACTTCGCCCGCGCAAAGTTCGCTCGCGCCAGGCTCGCACATCATATCGACCCTCCGCTTCTCGCAGGCAGCCTCCGGAGTATTCTCCGTCTCCATCACAACTCCTGATTCCAACCAGAGCAACAACTACGCTTCCCAGTCTCTGAACGCGCCCTACTACAACTCGTACAATTACAACTACAATAATTATCCGTATCAGTATCAAGCGCAGTACTCCTCCGCTTCTTATCCCTCCCAGTATCAGTACCAAACCTACCCGAACAGTTACCAGTATTCCTATCCTCAAAACTACCAGTACCCGTACACGTACCAGCAGTACCCGTACACACAGCAATACCCGTACGCGTACTAATTAGCGGGTCTTGAATTAGACACTAGCCGCGCCGCCTATAAGGCGGCGCGGCTTTTTGTATCAACGCCCGCGAGCCTTAAGGCAATGAATTCTTCTGATGTTCCGCGATGACTTCACGAACGTACATATGGTCGAGAATGAATCCCACATCGTAACTTACCCCTTCGGGGTATGCCTTGGTACCGGAGAGAAGGAGGCCTCCAAATGCCATCTCTTTCGAATCTTTGGGCATGTATACGAACGCGCTGCCCGATGCCCGGTTCATCGGCGACGGCTGATCTTTCCGCGGTCCCGTCTTCCCAGTCTCGTTGTACGGCAATGTGATCATGCGTACTGCATCGAAGTCCGCCGCGTGCATATATTTTACGGGCTTCGGCAGGGTCATATACATCGCTGTCAGGACCGAAAAAGATACCTTGGGCGAAAGCCGCGAAGGATACATTTTCCGTACGGGAGCATTTATGCCGTTGCCGTGCGCAATCACTGTTCCGATCTCCCCCGTTACGTCTTCTTTTCCTTCCTGAAGCGGCGGCAACAACAGGGCATTCGACTCTGACTTTGTACGCGCAAGTTCATCCGCGCTTAGGTCGCGAACGGCGACATCGCGCTCCTCTCGGTGCCGTGTCCAGTGTGTTCCAGAGGGCGGCGGGACCTTGTCGGCAACGTGGGCGGCAGTCACGACAAGGTAATGGAATTTGTCTTTTCCTGCTCCCCCGCCCTCGATCGGTATCTTCAGAATAGTTCCGTTACCCTTAAGGACTCCGCCCCCGTCGCGGAACGCAAGAGCGCCCTGATGCATGCGCTTCGCATCGCGGTTAAATGCTTCTATCCACGGGGCCTTCGTTTTTGCAATGGAACGCAACGTTGACGCCACTTCTCCTCTTGTCGGAGTCTCTTGAAATTGTTTCCTTGCTATCGGATCTTTTGTAAGCAAATTGAAGTACCGCTCGTCACTGCGCTCGCGCAGCAGTTCCTCGTTCGTGAGAGCCTGCGCAATTCTTGGGGTTGCCGCAAGCGCTCCAAGGCTCGCAAGACCTTGTAATACCAAACGACGGGACGGCTTATCCGCCCCCTCCCCTCTATTCCCTGGCCCTGATTCAGGGGAACGCATGCCCCGAATTATATATCCAATGTCGCCTCTTTGGCGTGGCTCTGAATGAACGACTTGCGCGCGGGGACGTCGGTGCCCATGAGCATGTCGAAGATATTGTCCGCCTCCTGCGCGTCCTCTATCGTGACCTGCTTCAGAATGCGCCGAGCGGGGTCCATGGTGGTCTCCCACAGCTCCTCCGAATTCATCTCGCCCAAACCCTTGTATCTTTGTACCGAGACCTTTGAGCTCTTTTTTGCCGCAACTTCCTCCGAAACTTCCTCGACTTCAGGTAGTTCAGACTCCAGTTCCATGTCTTTGCCGGCTATCTTTACGCGCTCGGCGTCGGTATACGCGTAGACAATCTCCTTGCCTTTCTTTATTTTGTAGAGAGGCGGCTGCGCTATATAGATGAATCCACCGTCAATGACTGGGCGGAAATGACGGTACAGAAGCGTGAGGAGAAGCGTGCGTATGTGCGCGCCGTCCACATCGGCATCGGTCGCGATGATGACTTTGTGATAGCGGAGCTTTCCGATATCGAATATGTCGCCTATCGCAGTACCAAGAGCGACTACGAGATTCTTTATCTGCTCGGAAGCGAGCATTTTATCAAGGCGGGCGCGTTCGATGTTGAGTATTTTTCCACGCAGCGGGAGTATTGCCTGCGTACGTCTGTCGCGACCCATTTTAGCCGTGCCGCCTGCGGAATCGCCCTCGACAATGAAGAGTTCCGATTCCTCTGCACTCTTGCTCTGACAATCAGCAAGCTTGCCCGGAAGCTGCAGGCCTTCGAGCGAGCCCTTGCGCAGAATAGAATCTTTGGCCGCTTTTGCGGCCTTGCGAGCTTTCATCGCAAGTGCCACTTTGCCAACGATGGAGCGGGCGTCGTCCGGGTTCTCTTCGAGGAATCGCCCGAACGCCTCTCCAAAAACAGCCTCCGTTGCCCCTCGCGCCTCGACACTTCCAAGCTTCGATTTCGTCTGTCCCTCGAATTGCACTTCCCGCATTTTTACGGATATGACCGCCGTGAGGCCCTCCAACACGTCGTCGCCCGTGAACGTTTCTTCCTTGCCATTACCATTCCCGTTCTTTAGCTGTGCATTCATTGTGCGCGTGAGGGCTGTTTTAAAACCGGTCACGTGCATGCCGCCTTCGCTGTTATAGATATTGTTTGCGAACGCCGAAAGGCGGGAGGTTATATCGTCTACGTATTGCAGAGACACTTCCACCTGCACGCCATCCTGCTCCTTCTCAACATAAAAAATATTTTTGTGGATGGGTTCCTGGTGGCGGTTTTGGAACGCCACAAGGCTTCGCAGGCCTCCTTCGAAATAAAAGGTGGTCGACGGCGCGTCGAGGCCTAATTCGCGCAGATAAAACACGTCTCCGTCCGCTTTCCCGCCCGCCCTGAGTTCCGTCGAAGGGGCATTTCGTAGATCAAGGATGGAGATGCGCAGACCGCGCACAAGGTACGCTTGCTGGCGCATGTGAGAAACGATGGTCTCAAAATTGAGCGTGCGCTCGGGAAAAATCTTCGGATCGGACTCGAACGTGATTATGGTGCCGTGGAGTTTGGACGAGTCTATCTTTTTCGTCTTGCCGACGGGCTTGCCGCCGTCTTTGTATTCCTGCATGAATTTTCCGCCGTCTCTGTACACCTCGGCGCGTACGTGGCTCGAAAGCGCGTTGACGACGGACACGCCGACCCCGTGCAAACCTCCGGAGACTTTGTAGCCTTCGCCGCCGAATTTTCCGCCGGCGTGCAGCTTCGTCATCACCGTTTCGAGCGTGGAAACTTTTGTTTTCGGATGTATCTCCACAGGAATACCGCGGCCGTTGTCTGCAACGCGCACACGGTTGTTGGGCAAAAGTGCGACCTCGATGTCGTTCGCAAAGCCGCCCATCGCCTCGTCGCGCGAGTTGTCAAAGACTTCCCAAATGAGGTGGTGCAGCCCGGCGCTGTCGGTCGTCCCGATGTACATGCCCGGACGGCGCCTCACGGCCTCCAGCCCCTCTAGGACAGTAATGTCGCTCGCCCCGTACGACCCGGTTGAACTAGTTTGCCCCTTTTTGGGGGCAGTTTCTTTGACCTTTTTTGCTTTAGTTTTAGCCATTGTTTGTCTGTTCAGTGTAGCAAAAAAAGGTCCCCTTGGCTAGAGGTAAAATCACCTATTTGTGGCCAATTACCTCACCTTCCAGCCTTCCTTTTCTACTGCTGTATTCACGCTCGACATCCGCGAGTTCGCGTCTTCGTCCGTCAGCGTCCGGTCGAACGACTGGAATACAAGACGAAATGCGAGCGAGAGTTTTTCGTCTTTCTTGAATTCGTCGAATTTCTCACTTCGCACCAAAAGCTCCCCCGCCGCTTTGCGGATGGTCGCAAGAACATCTTCAGGTGTTGTTCCCGCCGATACCCAGAGTGCGATATCACGTGCAATGGATGGATACTTTGAGAATGGTTGGTACCGTTCGGTCGTCGACACCGGCAGGTCTTCATACGCATCAGAACTTTCTTCTCCAAGTGCCTTCTCCGCCACGCCGCTTTCGTCCGCCGTGCATACCAAAGTGACCTCCTTTCCTTCTTTCCAAACAGTCCCGATCTCGAACAGTTTGACTTCTTTGAGCCCGAGCAGATCTTTGTTGCGTACGTTCCTTTCGAGGGCGTCCTTTAGCCCATCGACAAGCTTCGAGCGCAGATAGGGCCGTTCGCCGCCGACCTTGTTGGCAACAGCACGCTCGCCCTTGTCGACGAACACCGACGTACATACTTCGGAGTATCCATTGTGCATGAGTTCTTCACGTGTTTTTTCCGCCGTGTAGAAATTCGCGTTCACCATAGGTTTATCCTCGAATGGCGACAGTTCTGCGGTAGGTATCTTGTCATAGCCGACGATGCGCGCGACCTCTTCTATCAAGTCCTCGGGAATCACGAGGTCGAGCCGTTCGAAAGGAATGTCTACGGCCCAGTGAGATGACATCTCACTGGTTTTTGTAAACGGGAGGCCAAGCCGCGTGAACACATCGGCAATATCAGCATCCGAAAACTTTGTGCCGAGTACTTTGTTCACTTTTTGTGTCGAGACGGTGACCTGCCGCCTTTCTTGCGGGCTCGGATATTCGTCAACAAATCCTGCAACCTCCCCGCCGGCGAGCTTGATGATGAGGTCGGTCGCCGCCTTCAGACCATACGCCGTAAGTTCGGGCGAAATGACTTGCTGGAACCGGTCTGACGCGTCAGTCCGCAGTTTCAGAGCCTGTGATGTTTTGCGTATGGTCACCCCATCCCAATTCGCCGCTTCGAGAATGATGCCGGTGGTATTCTCATCAATACCTGTCGGCTTGCCGCCTTTGATGCCGGCGATACTCACCGCTTCGCCCAGCTCGCCCGTAGGGCTATGCCCGAGGGTATTTCCGTCAGTGATAACGAGCATGGAAGGCGCGAGCGAGTACTCCTTATCGTCGAGCCCGAGCATCTTTTCTTCTTTTTCGGCCATACGCACATGGAGCGCACGCACTCCTTCCTTTTCAACAAGCTTGGCTGCGTCAAAAGCGTGAAGCGGTTGCCCTATGTTGAACATCACGTAATTGGTGGCGTCCACGATGTTGTTGATACTTTTCTGGCCGATACTTTCGAGCGCCGTGCGCAGCCAATCGGGAGACGGGCCAACACGGACACCGTTGATGTATGCGGCTGAAAACCGCGGGCAAAGCTGCGGATTTTCTATCGTGACTTTCAGGGCATTAGTTTTTGGTTCGAGGGAGACATCAGTAATGCCGTACGGATGCGGCACAAGCGGAAGGTTCAAAATCGCCGACAACTCTTTTGCTATCCCACGGTATGAGAGGCAATCATGCCCGCGATTGGGCGTCACCTTAACGTCGAGTACATCGTTCTCTACGCTCTCTATCTCGAACGCATGGAACGTGAGTGCATCCGCAAGCGTCTGCGAAGACGGCAGGGACTTTTCAAAAAATGTCTGGAGCCAATTTCTTGAGACTTTCATAGATTAGAATTGGTTCACAAATCGCAGGTCGGCCGAGTGCATGAGGCGGATGTCGTCTATCCCCCACCGCAGCATCGCAAGGCGGTCGAGACCGATACCGAAAGCGAATCCCTGATATGTATCGGGGTCTACGCCTGCATTCTTCAATACTTGCGGGTGTACCATCCCGGCGCCCATCATTTCTATCCAGCGGTCTCGTAATTTCTCCGGCGCATTCGCGCCGGTGATACGCATATCCACCTCCACCGATGGCTCGGTGAACGGAAAGAAGCTCGGCCGGAATCGTATCTCGACGTCCGCACCGCGGAACAACTCTTGGAAAAACCGTGCGAGCGTTCCCTTGAGATTCGCAAGCGAAACGTCTTCGCCCACCGCGAGCCCCTCCATTTGAAAGAACTCCGCCTCGTGCGTCATGTCAGTCGCCTCATTGCGGAACACCTTGCCCGGAACGATGATGCGGTATGGCGGCTTAATCCCCTTCTTTATCTGCGACTCCATATAGCGTATCTGGACGTTGGACGTGTGCGTACGCAGGACGAACCCCGGCTCATCCTTGATGAAGAACGTGTCCTGCATATCTCGCGCAGGGTGATCTTTGGGAACGTTCAGAGCGTCGAAATTATGCCATTCGTCCTCGAGAAGTGGGCCTTCAGCATACGAAAATCCCATTCGATAAAAGATCGCGTTCGCTTCGCGAATGAGAGATGAGATGGGATGCAAATGCCCGCGCGCGTCGCTCATGAAGGGATTGTATCAAAATCTCCCGATTTCGTAGAGTGTATTGCCGTTTTTCACTATGAGCGTCCCGTCGACGACCCGCATGTCAACATCGTGATATGGATAGAGAGGCGCGGTAACTGGGGTAGGACGAACGTCGATCTCTGAAAAGAATACTCCTCCCTCCTTTGTTGCGTAGACTACCCCGCTCCCGAAAAACCCTACCGAGATCGCTGTTTGCTTTCCGTGCTCGATGGAAAATTCTTGCACGCAACGCGAAGGGCTCTCGCAGAAATTGTCGGACGGTTTCTTCCCCGACTGCGTCCAGACTGCAAATATATCGCCTTTTCGAACTACGATATCCACGTCGGATTTTGAACCGATATCCGCCGTCGTTGTCGCGGCAGTCCTAAAGGCTTCGCGATACGCATCGTAGAGCCGCGTAGCGACTGCACGACTTGTGGGCGACGAAGTGGTGCCACGCACAAGACGCATTACTTCTATGTCTTCCGGCACGAGCGTTGCACGAGCCTCGGTGACGATCTTGGGCTCGACCACGACGGTCTTGTACCAGGGCGTTGAGCTCGCACGTACGACATGCAGAACGTAGGCCGAGGGCGCCAGGTCGTCTATGTAGAAATTCTTGTTGAGAATGCTGCTTCTGCCGACCACTTTCCCGTTCAAGTACGCGGTGGCATCGGAATACGGGACAGAGAGAAAAATACCGCCTGTTTCCACGAGCCCGAATCCGGGTTTGTAACGATATCCGCCCGCATAGAGGAGTGCTATGGGTACGGAGAAAAAAAATAGGGCGACAAAGACCCAGACATACACGCGCCGCTTCTTTGGCGAAAGTGGCTTCATACCCGAACACACGAAATGGCATTGTTTCTACGTCGCCATATCTTTCGCGCGAGAGATATCTCAATACTGGTGTTTGGTGCCGAGTATGTGGTACGGCCACAACAAACGTTATGCCATTTCGTGTGGCGGGTCATACAGCGGCTTTCGAGAGCGGTGTCGATGTCTTCCTGGATTTCGGAGTGACCCAAAATCCAAGATAACGCCCGAACATGAGACGGATCTGTGCGTCGAGCCCGGGTATCGAACTAAAGATGACCATAGTGATAGGAACGAGGAGCCATTGCGCGACAAGCATGACGCTCCGGAATTTAGTGTACTCGGAAGGTCTCTTTGGAACCAGATACATCGAGAACGATGCCGAAAAGATGAGGCCGAACATCGCAAGCGTGAGGAACGTGCGCGCTACAGACGGCAGATTGTACGAGAGTACGGTCGTGTTGAATGCGTCCCCTCCGATAAAGAGCGGGAGCCATCCTACGGCAAAAAGGATGAGCGGATGGGTCGCCAGCGACCAAAACCCCTCTATCTGAAATAAGGCGGCGCGCAACTTCTTTCTGAAAGGTATACGAGGATTTTTGAGGAACGCGAAAAGAATGTACGCGATATTCTCCGCTCCGTAGGTCCAGCGCCGGTGTTGGAGGTAAATGTTGCGCAGGGTGCCGAAAAACGTCGGCGCCACGTTCGCGTCCATAGAAACGGGATACGCAATCGGGACGACCTCGTAGGCACCGTCGTATCGAACGAACAAATTCCAAAAAATACGCGAATCCTCAGACACGATATTCTTTTGCCAATATCCGGCATCGTAGAGGGCACGGAACGACACCGCATGCGAAGAGAATGTAGCAAGTTTCTCCGGTCGCTCCTGCTGTATCATCTGCCAAAAAGAGCTTGAGTATGCGACGACCCGTGCAAGGATGGGCGCTTCCCAGATGTTGTTGTTGTAGAGCGGCACGGGTTGGAACGAGCTACGGAGCGGATTCTCCGCCGTCAGAAAATTCCACGTTAGGCACGCGAAGTATTGCGGATATACGACCGTATCAACGTCGAATGCGGATACGATGACGCTCTCATACGGAATGCCGCGTGGGTCGAGAATACGGACCCGGGCCTCTTCCGCCGCATACGAGGAATTCGAGCCTTTGCCGGGCATTTCTCCGGGAAGCCCTTGGGGATGGCACGTCGTGATACACACAAGAAAATTTTCTCCAAACTCGCGTTCTATGCGCCTCGCAACTCCGAGCGCGGAGGCGCCTGCCCTCTCTTCGGCCGCGAGGACCAAGGCGATCGACCTCGTATCCCAACGCGACTCAAGGAGCCCGCGCACGCTTCCCGCCACGACCTCGTAGGTTTCTTCGTAGAAAGGAAAAACGACAAGGTGAACGATCTGGTCGTGTTTGAGCGTCTTTAATCGTTCGTTCCAATCGACGGTGAGATTGTGCTGTACACGCTTGAAATTGTGGCGAAGATGGATCGAGAGGTAGGAGGTCTTGAACAGCCAGTAGACCGAGAATACGATGGTTAGGTACGCGGCGATGACCGGCTTCATGAACGAAAGAACCACGAACGCGCCGAGTGTCGTGAGGGAAAGTGCGCCCGGAAGTATCTCGAACAGCCGGTACACAACTCGGTCGCGGCCGGAAAGTTCGCTTGCTCTTCCTACGTGCAAATACCAGTGGCTGTCGGGTTTGTTCATACGTTTAGATCGACGGGAGCCGCCACGCCAGACTCTTTGGAAACCCAAGGTTTTCCAACGTGCTACATAAATGTAGCACTGCCTTCCTCCACGGGAAACTTCCGTTTCCCGACCCCTTCCCCTCTCTGGGAGCCGTCTCCTCGCGCTGCTCGGAGCCGCTTCCCGGGCTCGAACCGGGGACATCCACTTTACAAAAGTGGCGCTCTACCAACTGAGCTAAAGCGGCGTTTCGCTATTGTGCAATGTTTATCTCTTTCATTCAAGAGAGCGCTGCTCGTCCTCTCCACTCACTCCCTTCTTGTGCTCGATGACTTTTTTCAAGAACTCCGACCTTGGAGCGCGCCGCTGGAATGAGTGCTTGTGAGAAACAAAATCCGCGAAACGATGTGCCTGGAAGGAAAGGAAGCGCAAGAGCCCTGCCGCCATGAGCGCCACCTCGTGAATGATGTTACGGGAGATATGGAGGAGCTCCGGCGGGAGCTTTTCGAGGTCTATGCGAAGCGCCGCAAGCAATTCTTTGAGATAGAACGACAACTTGTCCATCTTCTCGCGCAATACAGGGACCAGAACACGGCTACGTCGGCGTTCCCATTCTTTGAGCGCAAAGAGACCAGCTATGCTGACTAGGGAAAAAAAGAATAAGGTAGACGCAACCCACATAGAGTTCATTTGACGGAAAGCCGCTCGAATCGGACGACCTCGATTTTCTCCCCGAATTTTTGTACCGCGGAGTCCATAAGGGTCCTGATAGTGATCGATGGATCTTTCACATACGGCTGCTCAAGAAGCACTCGCTCGGAAAGATACGAATCGATCTTTCCTTGAAGCGCCTTCGCGCGAGCGACTTCGGGAATGTTCTGTGCTTCCTTCTCGAACACCTCCTGGGCCGCCTTCAGGTCTGCCTCGGTAATGTCCTCGCGCGACCGGAAGGCCGGGTTCATCGCGGCGACATGCATGGCGATCTCATAGGCCAACTTTTGGAACTCCTCGTTCTTAGAAACAAAATCCGTCTCGCATGCGAGTATGACCGCTCCGACAACAGTGTTCCCGGCGTGCGTGTAGGCCGCCGCGGCGCCGGCGCCAAGCGTACGGTCGGACTTTTTTAAAGCTATAGAAGAACTGACTTTCCGCAAAATGACCTTGGCCTTTTCCATGTCGCCTCCCGCTTCCTCAAGCGCCTTCTTGCATTGCATGATAGAAACACCTGTCTCTTCCCGCAATGCCTTAATGACCTCGGTTGTGATTTCCATATTCGAACCAGACCCAAATCTTCTTTACTTAGTAGGAACTGCAACTTTCCTGCCCTCGAGATACGCCTCTTTTATAGCCTCGGAGATGAGTCCGACGCTCCGCACGGAAGTGTCGTTCGCGGGAATCGGATAGCGCACGAGGGAAAAATCGCAATCCGAACTCGAGAGCCCGACCACCGGTATCCCGAGTTGATTGGCTTCGCGAATAGCTGTGTGTTCATGGCGCGTATCAATGATGAAGAGCGCCGATGGGAGTTCTATCATGCTTACCAGTCCACCGAATCGCGCAAGCAGCTCGTCGATCTCGCGATCGATGAGAAGGCGCTCGCGTTTTGTGTATTTCTCCAATTCACCACTCTCACGCTCTCCCATAAGCTTCTGCAGGCGGTCAATGCGTTTTCGGATGTTCTTGAAATTGGTGAGCGTGCCGCCTATCCAGCGTCCGGCGACGTAGGGTGCGCCGACCTCAAGGGCGGTCGATTTTACGATCTCTGCAACCTCGTTCTTGCCTCCAACGAAAAGCATGTGTTTTCCCGCGAGAGAGCGCACGAAAGAGCACGCCGCCTCAAGGCGTCGCTCGGTTTCTTCAAGGTTGAATATGTCGGTCCGATCTTTCGTACCAAAAAGAAAGGGCGCTGCGCTTGGGTGGCGACGTGCTCTTGGAAGCGCAAAGTGCGCCCCTGCATCGAACAATGTCTTTATATCGCTTATCATAAGCCTCAAGATACTAGCAGAATGAAGCGCCGCGAGCAAGGCTCGCGGCGCGGAACCCCGCACCAAAATCAACGGAAAAGAGACTTCGTACGATAAGAAACATGTTGAGATTTTTGGTGTGTGGGTCAGCCACCAATGGCAACGCCCCACACACGAAACGGCATCGGAAGTTTTGATTTCCAAGTTAGGACTGTCGAACCATATATATTCCACATAAAGTTAACCTTGCTTTCTTATCCATTGCGTTTCCGCAATCATGCCGTTTCGTGTGAAGGGGCAACGTCCGCATTCTCCGCCTTGTCGAGTGCTGTCAGAATATCTCCGATCGCACCGTTCATGATCTTGGGGATATTCGACCACGACTCCTTTATGCGGTGGTCGGTGACGCGGTCCTGCGGAAAGTTATACGTGCGCACCTTCTCCGAACGGTCGCCGGTGCCCACCTGCGCCTTACGGTCTGCCGAGCGCTCTCTGGCCTCACGTTCGTCCTGGGCCTGTTGAAGCTTGCTCAAGAGTAGCTTCATCGCCTTCTCTTTGTTCTGGGCCTGGCTTCTCTCGGACGTACACTTCACATCCATCCCCGTCGGTTTGTGGACGATGCGCACCGCGGTTTCCACCTTGTTGACGTTTTGCCCGCCGGCCCCGCCGGAACGCGACGTTTCTATCTCCAAGTCCGCCGGATTTATCTCAATCTTCGTGCGTTTGTAGATCGGAAGTATCGCGACCGAGGCGGTCGAAGTGTGGATGCGGCCGGCCTTCTCCGTCGCGGGCACGCGCTGGACGCGATGCACTCCGGTCTCGAAACGAAGTTCGCGATAACAGTTCTCGCCTTTTATCTCGAACTGCGCTTCCTTGTATCCGCCGAGGGTCGCACGCGATTCATCCAGTGCCTTGCGCTGCCATCCGCGCGACTCGGCATATTTGAGATACATCTGCGCAAGTTCTTCGGCAAACAGCGATGCCTCATCGCCGCCCACGCCGGCCCGCACTTCAAGCACGATCTCGTTGGGCCATTCGCGTTCGTTATCGACGCCGACGATCTTTTCTATCTGCGCCATCAGAAGTTCCTTCTGCTCGGCTATTTCGGAGAGCTCTTTTTCAGCCAGCGCCTTCATGCCTGGATCGACTTCCATAAGGTGCTCGGCGTCCCTCTCCGACTGCGTGAGCCGCTTCCATTCCTGCACCAAATATGAGACGCGATGGTCGTCGGCGTATTCAAGGGGGTTGAGCTTGTGACCTTCAGTCATGGTGCAAAATACAAGATACAAGAAACAATAACCAAACAGCCCGCTTGGTTATTGTAACTTGATTATTGGTTATTTCTTTGTCTTCACTTTCGGCTTCCCTGCTGCGGCACCCTCGGCCGTAGCCTGACGGGCGAGGCGCTTATTGAACTTATCAACGCGACCGGCAGTGTCTATGGTCTTGGCATGGCCTGTGTAAAAAGGGTGAGAAGCGCTCGAAATTTCGACGTGGTACACGGGATATTCCTTGTCGTCATCCCACTTGTCCGTCTTTGTCGTTGCGACGGTCGAGGCAATAAGAAAACGCTTCCCCGATGTGGAGTCGTCGAATATCACCTGCCGATAGTCCTTGGGGTGAATGTCCTTTTTCATGTCCGACGAGAATACCCTAAAAACGTTCACAGGGCAACTGTATCTCTACGAAATCCAACAGATTTGGGAGTCTGATCATTAGCGCGGCCTCCCTGATGGCATAGTTCTCGCCCGTTGCCAGGTGGCGATAATTGTGAAAAAATTGAACTGAGATGAACGTGGAACACTTGCAGGAAAAGCAGGAGAATCTGCCTAGCCTAGATCGCGTACCGCCGCAATACAAGCTCTCCAATAATTCTAGGCAACAACTCAATACTCTAATAACAAACCTAAGAAAGCTGTATTCGGCATTTATCAACAGTGGTCAGAGAGACTATCTGGAAAGGTTTGAGGAGTTTGCGACGCAGTTTTTTATGAATGCCGAGACTGCACATGTCGCATCGTCGGAATTTGCCCGCAATAAAGAGAGGCCGCTTCAGTATGAACGGATGAGAGTAGCTGCCACAGCTTCATCATACCTCGAATCGTATGAACCTAATCGGTGGTATAGAAGTAGGGGCAGAGAAGTCGGAGGGATTTTCGCAGACGCACCATTTGTATACGCGCTAGAATACCGCTGCACTGACAACGAGTGGAGGAAGATGAGCTACATCTCACTTTTCCCCGACTTTAAGAACAACGTTGTTCTTGTTGACCAACTGCAAGGTCCGGAAGTCCCCACCCGAGAAGATAAAGAGTCAGTAAAAAAATACCGAGGGCGGGTAGATGTTCAGCCCTACATTGCCCGCTTTCAGCTAGCTGTACCCGGAGACCACAAACGAATACATGCTGTACCAGAGGAGTATTTGTTCTCGCTCGCTGCGAAACTTGCTAAGCACGGCGGGTTTCGAGCCATAGGTCTGCGAAAAGAATCATACTCCCAGTGGCACGATGTAAAACAACGCGCTCGCGGAAATATACAAACCCCTTACGCGACTGTGTCACAATCCCAAAAACTAACGGGGGCAGACGACGCAGAGGTGTTCAATGATCCGAGAACGGAGGAATATATGTGGCAATTTTTCTCAAAAAAAGAGTGACGCCCGGTGACCCTATCTACCCTCAAGAATATCGATGTCGCGCTGATACTCGTCGGCAAAGCTCATTACGTCGTCACCGTAGAAAGCATAAGCGGCCTTTTTCGCGTTTGCCCAGCCGGCAAAATAACGCAGTGCCGCAAGCCGTTCGGATTCGCGCGTACCCCCGTCGGCACCGTTGTCCGCCATGAGAAGTGCGGAAGCGAAGATGGCTGTGCGTGGTGTCCACGGATTCGGCGGATTTTCTCCCGTTATCTTCGCGATGCGATCTTTGTAGAGTACCCACGTCGAGGGAATGAATTGCGCCGGGCCCATCGCCCCGCCCCAACCATACGAAGGTTTTCTTGAGACGGGCGTCGAATCCGGATCGAGACCTAGCTCCGCCATGAGCGTCGCGAAAACGGGACGGTCACGCGTCGGATGCATATCGGTTTTCCAACTGCCTGTTCCTACATTCTCTCCAAGATTCGATTCCTCGCGCAGAATACCGAGGATGACGGCTGGCCGAACACCCGTCGCGCTTGAGGCCTCCTTGGCGAACTGGTACGCAACTCCGAAGGATATCGCCTTCGAGTCGCGGAGATCGAAGAGCGCAGAGCGGATAACGGCGGCCTGCTTTTCCCTCTCCGCTATCAGTTTTTGATATTCTTTTTCCTGCCCTTTGGTCACCGAAAGTATCTTCTGCTTTTCCTTTTCCTTTTTTTCTATCGCCTGCTTCTCCAACACTTGGAGTCGGCGAAGTTGCTCCTCCTCTCCTTGTTTGCCTTCAAGCGCGTTTTTTCGTGCCGAGAGGTCGTCGCGCAGTAAGGCCATCTCGTCGAAGGAGCGGTCCAGGTCTTTTTGGAGCGATTCGAATACGTCGATATCTTCAAAGAAGCTCGTGATGGAACCGGAAAGTACCAGCTCAGCGAGCGACACATCGTCTATCTCGCGGGTGCGGCGCATGAGCTGTGCGAGCGATTGTTCGCTCCGCAGAACCTTCTTGTCGACTTCGCCAATGGCGGTTTTTTTACCGCCTATGTCATCGCGGAGTTTCGATATCGTGAGATCACGGTGTTTTATCTGCTGCTGTGCGATCGTTATCTGGTTGTCGAGTATGCCGATATCGCGTTCAAGCGAGGTGCGCTCTTTCTGTTTTTCTGAGAGCACACCGCGCTTTTCTACGATGTCCTGTTCGATGGAGGCAAGCTGGGCCTCAAGACGAGCTCGGCGTTCCTCCAGAGTCTCGGCGCTTGCGGCCGTAGGCCGCACAATGACAAACATGGCTGTCGCGACTACAACCGACAGGAAAAGAAACCCACAAAGGCGTGCCAAAAAAACCGAATACATAATCCGCTAATTGTAGCAAATAAAGCTCCGCTTTTTTTCTAACCAACTTTAAGCGAGCGTGGGTGTGTTTTGTGCGGTGTCTCGCAGCGCGACGGCGCGAGAGGCAGCGCTGCCGTAGCAACGGCAGACAGCGACCGCGCAAAGCATACCCACGCGAGCGCCTCTCTATTATTTCTGCTCTTTCTTTGCTTCCGTAGGCGTAGCCTCTGCAGCCGACGTTTCGCCTTCTTCTGCCTTCTTCTCTTCGCCGATGATGACAGTTTCGGGAGCAGGCGCGATCTCCACAGGCTCCTCCTTGAACTCCTTCACCGAAACGACGATTTCTTCCGGATGCGTGATTAATGTGGCGCTCGGCGGAAGCTTGACGTCCTTCGCAACGATGTGGTCCCCGGCATTCACTAGGCTAGAAATATCAACCGGAAGATTGTGAGGTAACTCCTGTGGCGCGACTTCTATCTCTATTTCGTACAGCGCCTTCACGACGATGTTGCCCGACTTCTCGGCCGGGGCCACGCCGGTAAATTCCAGCGGTACTTTTATCTTCACTTTTTTGCCCTTCTCGAGAACATAAAAATCGACATGCAAAAGCTTTCCTGTGACAGGGTGGAACTGCGCGTCGTGTATGAGTGTGTCCTTGTCTTCGCCTGATCCCTTGAGGGTGATGATGGTCGTCTCGCCCGCCTCCTTCCACAAATGCTCGAGCTTCTGGGCGTTTATCGATATCGGCGTCGTCTCTTCTTTCGGGCCATAATATACAGCGGGTACAATGCCCTGCTTCCGCAATACTTCTGCAGATTCCTTCGCGTCCCTCGGCTTTACTTCAAGCGCAAGCATCGCGACAGAATACTCGTTCATCACCCAAAAGTCAAAAAGATCGGGTTCTGTTCACTGTTCGCTGTTCACTGTATACTTTCCGTATGTTGGACTTTCTTGCTATTGGCGACACCACTATCGACGCTTTTATCCGCCTCAAGGACGCGAAAGTACACTGTAGGATAAACGACGAGGATTGCGAATTGTGCGTCCGCTTCGGCGATAAGGTGCCGTATGAATCGGTGGAGGTCGTTCCGGCGGTCGGGAACGCCGCGAATGCGGCCGTTAGCGTGGCGCGTCTCGGACTCAAATCTGCGCTCCGCGCCTACGTAGGCGATGACGAGAACGGAAAAACGTGCCTGGATTCCCTTGAGAAAGACGGCGTGGACACGTCGCTCGTGGTGATCGACAAAAGCAATAAGACGAATTACCACTATGTACTTTCATACGAAGCAGAGCGGACGATACTCATCAAACACGAGCGCTATCCGTATTCGTTCCCTGCTCTGAAAGAAGAGCCGAAGTGGATATACCTTTCCTCAATGAGCGAGGGCGAGGATGCGAAAAAATATCATGCCGAGATCGCACATTATCTTGTCGAGCACCCAAGCGTGAAATTCGCTTTCCAGCCGGGGACTTTTCAGATGAAGATCCCCGTCGAGGAAATACGCGACCTGTATAAGCGCGCGGAGGTCTTTTTTTGCAACAAAGAAGAGGCTCAGCGCATTCTAAAAACTGACGAGAGTGATATTAAGAAACTCTTATCTGCCGTGCGCGCCTTAGGGCCTGCCACAGCCGTCATCACCGATGGCCGCAACGGTGCGTATCTTATGAGCGGCTCGGGGGCGTGGTTTGCGCCGATGTATCCCGACCCGGCACCTCCCTCGAACCGCACCGGAGCGGGGGATGCGACCGCCTCGACGACCGTGGCGTACATGCTCCTCGGTATCCCTCCGCAAGAAGCGCTCCTGCGTGGGCTCATAAATGCGATGTCGGTCGTCCAGAAAGTCGGCGCGCAGAGGGGACTTCTCTCCGCACCTGAAATAGATGGATGGTACGCAAAGCGGCCCGCGGATTTCAAATCATCACCGATCTAGCGTCATGCTCTCGCGATCTATCCTGCGGCATATATTCGCGTTCTTCGGCAAGCGCACAAAGAAAAAGTTTCGGGTGACATTCACACGAGGCCCGGCTTACACCAACTTTTCCGGTGGTGCGGCAGATATTCATATAATTTTCAAGAACCGTCGCGCAGAGTGGCGAAGCTTGCTGTTTTTTTATCACGGGCTGATAGAGGCGTACATTGAGGGCGATGTTGACATCATCGCCGAAAAACCTCTTCAGACGTTCGCCGGTATGGGCCGTGAAGTCCTAGCCGAGAAGAATGGGCTTAACGAAAAGACCCTTGTGTTTTTGAATCCGATAGCCCTCGTTAGGGTGCTTCTCCAGGAATGGCGCCAAGACAATTACACGCGCTCGCAGGCAAAGAAGAATGCTGAATTTCACTACGGTCTCGACCCGCGTTTCTTCGAGCTTATGCTCGAAAAGACCGTCGGATACTCGGAAGGCTACTGGACCGAGAACACAAAAACGCTCGACCAGGCAAAGGTGAACAATTACGAGTATATATGCCGCAAACTGCGACTGAAACCCGGCGACAAGGTCGTAGAAGTGGGCGCTGGCTGGGGATTCCTCCCGATCTATATGGTCAAAAATTATGGAGTTTCGGTAACGGTCTACAATCCCGTGCGGCGCCAAAATGAATATATGAGAGAACGCTTCTTGCAACACGGGGTCTCCGACAAAATTACGCTTGTCGAGGGAGACCATCGCGACATCAGTCAACACAAATGGAAGTTCGATAAGTATGTTTCTATCGGTGTGTATGAACACGCCGGATATCGCAAACGTCAGTACCACTCGTGGCTCAATAGCATTTCGGATGCGCTGAAACCAGGGGGACTCGGTCTTATATCAACTACCACGTTCATGGACCGTGGCATGACGGAATTCCTGACTCTAAAATACATTTTCCCCGGTGGACACATCCCGAGCCTTCCTTTGACGCTAAAGACAATGGACGAGTGCGGGCTTTCGCTGGTGGAGGTCGAGAATCTCTGGATGCATTATCAAAAGACGGTAGCCGTTTGGTGTGACAATGTCTACAAAAATTGGCCGGAAATGCACGCTATTGACCCTGCCGTCTTTGATGAATCATTCCGACGTAAATGGCTCATGTACCTTGATGGAACGGTGGATATGTTCGCTAAGGGCATGGACCTCTCGCACATTTTGTTCACAAAGGGGCGCGGTCCCGACCTCTATCCGTGGGTGCGCGATGAATTCCACAAAAAATCTCGATTCGTGGAAGGGGACTCAAAGCCCGAATGTTTTGAGCTCTCACGATAAAAAGAAAACTGCCCGGCACACGAAGTCCAGGCAGTTGTCGAAGTCGGAAGAGGGGACGGGCGGCCGGTGACGCAGGTCACTGGCACTTGGCCGTGGACCCTGGCGGTCCGAAATACTTGGCCTTTTCCAGCGTGTTCTCGTAGAGAAGAACCCATCCTTCGTCGCGCATTTTCTTTTCGTTGCCGTAGAAGAGCTGCCAGGTGCCCCACTTCTCCGGCCGGATGTAGCGTTGGATTTCCTGCAGACATGGGAAAGCCTTCCAGTCCTGCTTCCGGTTATCTCCGGTGAGGATACGGATGGCCTCTTTCACTGCTTTCGCAGCGTTATCCGCAGAACCGACGTCAGCGACCCGGATGTATCGCGGCATCATCGAGCCTTCCTGCGAGGGCGCAGCAAGCGTTAGCTTACCCTCGTAGATGTGCTTGATGCTTAATCCGCCATGCTTCTCGGAATAGTTCAGGGCCGCATGTGCCATGAACTTATGCTGTTGATCGGTTTGACCATCATCCGCGGCAAGCGTCGCGAGATGTTCAGCAAGGACCGTATCGATGGTCACTTGCGCCCGTTGTACGATCTCGAACCTGGTCGGCGGGGCTGGTTTGAACGGCTCCGCCTGCCAAAAATAGAAACCGGCGCCAACGATGGCGATCGCCGTGAGCGGATAGTAGACGGCCTTAAAGTTGAGAAACCAGGCCAAAAACTTTCCGAGCCCGACGATCATCAAGATTACGGCATTCACTGCCGCATCTGTGAGACGCGAAGTCATAGGTCACCTTTTCCTTTCCTCGACCCATTGAGAACTTATGAGTCGGCGAACATTATATAACGAAATGTCTACTTGTCCAGTCCCCTATGATGGCTTAACGGAGCGTTCTTTTGCCTTTTTCACCGCCTCAATGATGCTTTTCACTCCCATACCGTAGTGTTCGATGAGCTCCGCGCCGGTCCCCGACTGACCGAATTTGTCGTGCATGCCGACGAATTCCATGGGCGTCGGCGCTTCGCTCGCGAGGAATTCGGCGATCGCGCCTCCGAGACCGCCGTGCACTTGGTGTTCCTCGACAGAAACGACCGCACTGCATTCGCGCGCGAGCGAAAGTATTTTCTCGGTATCGAGCGGCTTGATGGTGTGCACGTTCGCGACGACGACAGATATGTTCTCTTTCTCAAGCTCGCGCGCGGCAAGGAGTGCGTTGTGTGTGAGTGAACCGGTAGCGAATATCGCCACGCTCGGACTTTCTCCTCGCCAAAACTCCATCGCCTTCCCTATTTCAAATGGCGTCTCCGCAGTCGTCATGATGGGCGACTTCTCTCTTCCCCAGCGCATGTAGACCGGGCTCCCCAATTTCGCGGCCGCGAGCGTCGCCTTTCTCCCCTCTTCGGAATCGCACGCGGAAATTACGGTGAAGCGCGGGAGCGCGCGCATCATAGCGATGTCTTCGAGCGCCTGATGCGTCGCGCCATCGGGGCCTACCGAAACGCCGGCGTGCATTCCGCAGACGATGACGGGGACGTCGTTGAGCGCGATGGTCGTTCGTATCTGTTCCCAATTCCTCCCCGGATTGAATGCGGCATATGAGGTAATGAAAGGGATTTTCCCGTAATTCGCCATGCCCGCCGCAACGGTCGCGAGATTCTGCTCGGCGACGCCGACTTGAATGAATCGCTCGGGAAATGCCTTTTGGAAATGGTGGGCTTGCGTGCTCTCGGCAAGGTCTGCGGTGAGGACGACAACGCGCTCGTCGGCCTTCCCCGCTTCCACGACACCCTTTCCGAACCCCTCGCGGGTGGAAGCCGTATCAGGCTTCTCAAAAATATTCGCAGCCAATTTTGCTTCCGGGTTTATCATGGTTTATTTGCCTCCAGTTCTTTCAAGAACGTTTCTTTCTGCTTGTCGGCGGGGATTTTGTCGGTCGGACCTTTGCCGGGCGGGTTGCCGTGCCAACGGTAGTCGCCCTCGATGGACGGCACGCCTTTACCCGGCGTCGTGTGGGCGAGTATCATTGTCGGCTTTTCCTTTATCGAGCGCGCCTCGTCGCACGCGTCGACGAACTCGCGGATGTTGTGTCCGTCCACCTCGATAACGTGCCAGTTGAAAGCGCGATATTTATCGGCCAAGGGCTCGAGCGGCATCACGTCTTCCGTATTGCCGTCTATCTGGATGTTGTTGCGATCCATGATCGCAGTGAGGTTGGTCAGCCGATATTTGCCGGCGAACATCGCGCCCTCCCACGTGTTTCCTTCTTCGTGCTCGCCGTCGGAGGTCGCGCAAAAGACACGGAATTTTTTGTTGTCCATCCGTGCCGCATAGGCATATCCGGCGGCCTGTGAGATGCCTGAGCCGAGGGGCCCCGAGGTCGTCTCGACGCCGGGGAGCTTATCGCGCTCCGGATGTCCCTGCAGACGTGAGCCGAATTTTCTCAAGGTCATGCATTCTTCTACCGGGAAATATCCCGCATGCGCCATCGCTGCGTAGCGCACCGGAGTGATGTGACCATTCGAGAGAATGAGTCTGTCGCGTTCTTCCCAGGCAGGATTCTTCGGATCGTGCTTCAGAATATGAAAGTAGAGTGCGGCAAAAATGTCCGCCATGCCCAAAGGGCCCGATGTATGCCCCGATTTGGCTTCCGCCAGCATCTCTATGATGGTCTTCCGAATGGCGAGCGCCTTCGATTCAATATTCTTCACGTCCGCGTCAGTAATGCTCATAACATCTTCTAGACCGTAGTGTTTATCAAATTCAGACCGGTCTCCTCATCGCGGCCGCGGATAAGCGGCTGGGTCACGTGCCAGAGACAAAGTTCGAGCGTGAGTGCAACACGAGCGCTGCGCAAATGTCCGCCGATACATTCGAGCGTATCATCGCAACGCGAGAGTACCGCATGCGCGTGAATGACGGGCTCCTCCCCCTCCATCTCCGAGATATTGCCGTCCATGCTTGCTACCTCAAAGGGGCCCTCTTCGGAACGAAATACATACGCGCGGCTCGGAAGATCGTAATAGCCTATCTCCACGTCCTCGAGGGCGCCTATCGCCTGGAACTGTCCCCAGTGCACCTCATTCTCCTCGCAGAACCGTCCGAGTGTTGGAAAAAAATCTTCGCCGCGCTCAAAAACTAGAAAGAAGCCGTTATGTATCTGCACCGCGTGCATGCAGTCAGTATAACCGAAATTGGAGTGTCGCGGGGCTGTGTTTCCGAGGAATCTTCGCAGCGCGAAGAGCGCGAGGATTGAGGATTTTCCAGCAGGAAAATCCGGGTTCCGAGGGAATACAGCCCCGCGACACTATTACTGCGTGATGGATTGGTATGCTTTTCGAACGACCCCCTCTTCGACCTGGTGGGCATAGTTGCCGCCGTCAGTTGAAACTGCTCCGATCGAACGTAGAAGTACACAATAGATAGCCCCGCCGCGCGCCTTTTTGTCGCCTTTCATGGCCTCCAGCACGTCGTCCACCTTAAAGTCCTTGAGTCCTGCCGGTGTGATACCGAGGCGCTCAAGATACGAACACACCAGGGCACGGTCCGCGGAAGCAAGGACTCCGAGGTCCTCGGCTATCTTCGTCTCGACGAGCATCCCATACCCCACTGCAAATCCGTGCGGCATTTCAAAGCCGGATAGAAGTTCTACTGCGTGACCGACAGTGTGTCCGAAATTCAATACCATTCGCTCGTTCTCTTCGCGCTCATCCCGCGCGACGACGCCAGCTTTGAACTTGATGGAGCGCACGACGATATCTTGCAAAGCCTCCGGAGACGAGAGCGGGTCTTCAAGAGCAAGAGTATCGACCGCTCGGAGAGCATCTTTGTCGGATGTGAAGAATGACTTTATCGCTTCGAGGAGTCCGCTCACAATTTCCTTCTGCGGCAGACCCTTCAGGAACTTCAGGTCGGCGATAACGGCTGAGGGCTGCCAAAAAGCACCGACGGTATTCTTGCCATACTGCGTATCGACCCCGACTTTTCCGCCTATCGAGCTGTCTACCATAGCGAGCAGGGTCGTCGGGATCTGTATGTATGGAACACCGCGCAAGAAGGTGGCCGCAACATACCCGGCGACATCGCCGACGACTCCCCCGCCGAGCGCGAGGATGAGCGTGTCTCGTCCGTACCGCTTCTTGAGAAGCTCGTCCTGAAGAGCGCTTACCGTTGCCTGATGCTTATTCTTTTCTCCGTGCGGAAAAGTGAAAAGTTCTGCCGCGATGCCGGCCTCTGAAAGAGACGAGACAACGCTCTCGCCCCATTTTTTTCCTACAACATCGTCGCTGATAACGGCGACGCGCCTTCCAATCCCCGTACCCTGTACCGCGGTAATGAGTTCCTTTTCGAGCTCGAGACCGACGACGATAACGTAATCAGCGCCGGGAATACCCGAAGAAAATCTTGCCGGTTCGAGGCGCTCCGTCATGCGTTGTCCTTCGCGATGTCACGTATCAGCTTTTCGGTTTGCTCCCATCCAAGGCACGGGTCGGTGACCGAAAGCCCGCTACGATCGACGGTCTCCGGGGAAAGCGACTCGATCTTCTGGCATCCGTCCTTGAGAAAGCTCTCTACCATAAAGCCTTTGACCAGCTTCCGTATCTCCGGATTGACGTTCCTGATAGCGAGAACCTCCCTGACGACCATCGCTTGCTGCGAGGTCGATTTGGCGCCGGACACGCGGGAATTGTCGTGGCTCGCGTCGACTAGAACGGCCGGATTTTTCACTTTATGTTTTTTGAAGAGCGTGTCGGCTTGCATGAGATGCTCGACGCCGTAATTCGGGCCTTCGGCGCCGCCGCGCAGAACAAGATGCGCGTATGGATTTCCCTTCGTTTCTACCTGGCAGGCGTCCCATACGGCGTGATGGCCGTGCTGTGCGGCGACGATGCCGTTCACCGCTACTTCTATAGAACCGGTCGTGCCGTTCTTCATACCTACCGCGCAGAAAGAGCCGGAGGCAAAGATGCGGTGTTCCTGGTCTTCCACCGAGCGGGCGCCTATCGCCATCCACGAAAGGAGCTCGGCAAATCCTCTCGCGTTGTGCGTGAACACGGCCTCATCCGCTATCGGCACTCCCAGTTCGACGACTTTCACCATCATTTCCCGACAATATGCGGCACCCTCGGCGATGTCCGGCACTTTGTACGGATCGGGCTGATTCACCGGTCCGAGCCATCCTTTGATGGTGCGCGGTTTCTGAATGTAGACGCGCATGACTATCTTGATCTTCTTTTTCACTTCGTCGGAAAGTTTTTTCAAACGCTCTGCGTATTCGATGACAGCTTCTGACGGCCACGCCGAACAAGGCCCAACGATCAGGAGGAGCCTCTCGTCGCGCCCGGCGATGATGTCATGGACCTCTTTGCGGTCCTTTTCGATCCGCGCTTCGGCCTCTTTTGAGAGGGGGAACCGCTCGATTATTTCATCTATAGGCGGAAGCTTTCTGATGATTTTGTAGTTGAGATCCATATTTGCGTTCGCACGGCATGCATAAAACCCTTATTTAGCGCCGCTTTACCACGTCCTCAAGCAATTGAGTATAGCAGGTATCTTTGATTTCTCTATTGAGCCACAAACGTTCTTGCTCAAGCCCCTGCGCGAGGAACATCGTGAGGCCGGAGATCCCGCGGGCGCCTTTTTCACGAGCTGTCTTCAGGAGTTTCGTCTCAAATGGAGAGTAAACCAGGTCAAACACCACCGTATCCGACTTGAGCACAGTCTCGGGAACAGGCATCGCATCAGGATTCGGATTCATGCCGATGGGAGTTGCGTTCACGATAAGACGATACGAAGTCGGGCCTTCCGCAATGTCTTTTAGATGCGTGGCTCCGAATGTACGTGATAGCTGTTCGGCCTGTGCAACGTCTCTGTTGTTGCAGTAGATACTCGCTCCCTCGCCTCGCAAATAGTGCGCGACCGTGCGTGCCGCTCCGCCCGCGCCGACGAGAAGCACCTCGGCGTCTTGCAAAGCGACGCCCATGAGGGCTTTTGCAATGCCGATGACGTCCGTGTTGTATCCAATTAGTTTTCCTTCTCGATAAACGACCGTGTTCACCGCGCCGATATCTTTTGCAACGCTGTCGACCACGTCCAAAAGCGGCATTATCGTCTGCTTGTGCGGCATCGTGACGGCCGCAAGATGTATAGGAAGCGCGCGCATGGCCGCGACTAGCTTCTCGACCGATGGGTTTCCGAACGCGAGCATGACGGCGTCTACCTTCTCTTGCTCGTAGATCTTATTGTGAAGAAGCGGCGAGAGGCTGTGAACGATCGGGTCGCCGATGACGGCTGTCAATTTCGTTGCGGGAGAGATTTGCATGGTAATAGGTTCTAGGTTCTAGGTTCTAGCCTCGAGATAAGTAACGTGAGCGCTTCGACGTAACCTTTCTCCTTCTTGCCGGAAACGACGCCGGTGCATGCGGGGGCGGTCACCGATATACGCCTCCACTCTTCGCGCGCGTTGATATCGGAGAGATGAACTTCGATGGCCGGGAGGCCGGTATCGACGAGAGCGTCGTGGAGCGCGTAACTGTAATGCGTGAGCGCTCCGGGGTTTACGATGATACCTGCGGCATTCGGAGATTCCTTTTGCAAAAAATCTATGAGCGCGCCCTCGTGATTGGACTGGAACGCTTTACATTCGAAACCGGCCTTCTTTGCTTCGGAGGCGACCAGCGTTTCGATATCAGAAAGCGTCAATGGACCGTAGTGCTCTTTGTCGCGTTCCCCCAGCATGTTGAGGTTCGGCCCGTGTATCAAAAGGATCGTGTTCATAAGTGACCAGAATACTAAATAGTCGCAGACTCGGCCAGCATTACCAAGTCGGTGTATGCAACCGCCGGGTCGGGAGAGCGTGATATTGCCGAACCGACCGAGAAACGCGATGCCCCTGCTTCGACAAGCGCTCTGATGTTCTGTAGGGATACGCCGCCGTCGATCGCGATGGTTAGGTCGGGGTGTTTTGCATGCAATTCGCGGACTCGCGTGTAGATACGCTGGTCGAACGCGGCGCCCTGCTTGCCAAGTGTCGCTATTGCCATGAGAAGCACAACATCGCACACGCTCACGAGCGGCTCCACTACCTCAAGCGGCGTATCGATAAGGAGAGCGAGGCCAGCCTCGGCACCCTGCCCTTTCCAGGCATCTAAGACATCGTGCGCTTCGTCCGCGGTTGAAAATACTTCGGCGTGTCCGATCATCCTTCGGCAGCCCGAGCGAATGAATTGCATACCTATCTCCCGCGGAGACTGAACCATCAAGTGAGCCTCGTATGCAACTTTGTCGGAAAGCGGGAACGTATAGGTTTGGGGCGGGAACCATGTTTTATTTGAAACGAAGACGCCGTCGCCTGCGTCGATCTGTATCCAGGACGCGAACCCTGCAAACTTCTCGCTCCATTCCGAGATGTCCGCAGAAGAGGCGGGAACGATGGTCGGAATTATCTCGGTAGCATGCATGCTCATGCCCCCTCTTCTATCTTCATTATTTTCTTGAGTCGTCTCAAGTGGCGGTCTTCGCCGCTGAACGATGTCGCGAGGAACGTAGCAATGATATCTCGCGCTTGCTCCGCCATGAGTGAATCGCTCGAAAGAGCGATGACGTTGGCATCGTTATGCTCCCGAGCATGCGTCGCGTCCTCTGTCGAACGGGCGACCACAGCACGGACACCCTTCACCTTGTTAGCGACTATTGCCGCACCTGCCCCCGAACGGCAGAAAAAAATTCCTCGTGAATCCAGGTCCGCTGCGACTTTTTGTGCAGCAGGATACATGAAGTCGGGGTAGTCGTCAGTCGGTTCCAGCTGGTGCGCCCCTTCATCCAGCACTTCGTACCCTTGCGTTTGTAAGTACGCCTTCAGAGCTTCTTTCAGATTGAATCCACCGTGGTCTGCTGCGAGATACACTTTCATCCCGTTAGAAGCAGGACGCGGAAACGAACTGGTTTCCACACCCTAACTTGTTACCACTGATAAATGCCGATGGCATGGGTGATGTAATGATAAGTCGTCCGCGGCTTCTAACGGGATTCATAGCTTCAGATGCTTCGCGACTTCTATCACATGCTCGACGAGCGTATGCACATACCCCATTTCATTGTCGTACCATGCGAGAACTTTCACGAGCGTGCCGTCCGCGACGCGCGTCATGGTGAGGTCGGCGATGGAGCCGTACGGAAGCCCGAGAATGTCACTCGAAACGAGTGGCTCCTCGGAGACGGAAAAAACGCGCTTCCAGCGATCCGTCGTCGCAGCTTTTTTCAACGCCTCATTCACCTCTTCCACGCTAGTCGTGCGCTTCGCGACGAACGTCACGTCGGCGATGGAGCCTGAGGCAACAGGTACGCGCACGGCGATGCCGTCGAATTTACCTTTGAACTGCGGATACACGAACGCGGTCGCTTTCGCCGCGCCGGTCGTCGAGGGTCCGAGGTTGATGGCACCGGCGCGGCCGCGGCGAAAATCGTCCGGAGCGATACCGTCGACTATCCCCTGTGAAGCGGTGTATGCGTGCGTTGTATTCAAAAGAGCCCTTTCGATTCCTATTGCCTCGTCGAGAATTCCGATGACCGGCACGATAGCGTTCGTGGTGCATGATGCATTCGATGTCACGGGTCCTGTCGAAGCGAATTTCTCCTCATTCGCTCCAAGCAGGATAGTTTCAACACCTTCCCCTTTTCCCGGCGCGGAAATGACGACGCGTTTCGCACCCGCATCGAGATGCGCTTTCGCCTTCTCGCCGCTTGTGAAAAAGCCTGTCGATTCGATAACGATGTCGATGCCCATGTCCTTCCACGGCAATTTTGCGGGGTCCTTCTCCGCCGTAAGGACGATGCGCTTTCCATCGATGAGAAGTGCCCCGTTCTCAGTTGCGACCGAGAATGGTGCGCGGCCGTACACGGAATCATATTTCAAAAGGTAGGCGAGATTTTCGGCCGGTGCCAGATCGTTCACGGCGACGATTTCAAATCCCCTTTCTCCCGTTTCTCCCCTTTTCTCCCTTTCCATCATCGCTCGCGTGAAGCCCCTTCCAATTCTGCCGAAGCCGTTTATTGCGATTTTCGTCATGGCGGTATTATAGCAGCCCTTTCTCCCTTTTATCCCCTACTCCCTTTTCCTTACCCCTTTCATCCCCTTTTTCCCATTTTTCCCTTTCTCTCTGGATCCACTTGTCGTTTTGGGCTTCGCGGGCAAGCGCCTGCCGCTGCATCTCGACCAGTGGTAGCCGGTGCTCGCTCGACATTTTAGCAACAAGAGACCTCTGAAGTTTACCGAGCAGCATGTTCAACTCCTTGCATCTCAATTTCAATTTGACCAAAGGGGGTAAATGGGTATCAAGGGGATAAAAGGGCAGCTTCTCCACTTCCCCCATCGGCATTCCGACCCCTTTCACCCCCTTTATCCCCTTATACATCCCTTTTATTACATCATTGCAATCCTCCTCCAGCTCCGCATTGGCGCCGAGCGAGAAGCCGAGAAATTGGTGGTACTCCTGCGTGGAGTTGCGCTTCCACCCCTCGACGATGTTCTGCTTCACCGAACGCGCCGAGCGGTCCATCTGGTCTTGCAGTGCAATAATTGTCTTCAGTCCCATTCCTCCCCCTTTCTCCCTTTTCACCCTTTCAACGAAGGCGTTTGTGAGCGATGCGCAGGCCTTCTGCATCTCTTCGGCTTTTGTGTACACAAGGAGTTCGCGGTATCCGTAAGGGTTTGAATGGGCGGAAAGGGTCATAAGGGGAGGGGGTAAGGGGAATTAATGGGTTCGGGAAATTATATCAACCCCTTCGCCCCCTTTTTCCCATTATCCCCTTTTTCTTCAGCCCCTTTCTCCCTTTTTAGAGAGTGGTCGCGGGTGCGGATGACAGCTCAGGTGTTAGCTCCGGTGTGGGTTCCGGAGTCGGCTCGGACGCCGGTTCCTCGGTCGGCGGAGTTGAGGATGCGGTGGTGTCAGCCTGCGGTGAGCTTGTCGAATCCGTTGTCGAGGTCGTATCTGGAGCGGGCACCTCGACGTTGACCGTGCGGCTCGCCTCGGCCATGTTGCCGTCGGCGTCGATAGCACGGTATGTGATGGAGTGCGAGCCGGCCACGCTCGTGTCTATCTCAATTGAGTCGACCTCGGCGCTGTTCATGATGAGGTGCACCGCGACATTTCCGTCCTTCGCGTCGACTGCCGTCGCTCCCGCGTCCACGTACGAACCGCCGACCTCCACGCGCGCAGGGTTTTCGCCCGCTACCGTGATGACGGGCGGTTCGTAGTCTCGATCCGCTGTGGGGGCGCCGGAAGCGGCCGCCCCCGCGACCTGCGTACTGCCTGCCTGCGATGCGCCCGAATTTGTGAGGAGCGCTTTCAAGCTACGAATGTCGTCTTTTGTGAGACATTCCCCGTCCACGCATATCTTCTCGCTTGCGTTGAAAACGCGGGCAAACACCTCCCCTATCCCGTTGGCCGCGCTTGCGAACCACTGCGTCACCCGCGCGAAGAGATTGGAGAAGAATCCGTCGACGAACGACTCGTTCTCGACCGAAGGCGTCGAGCTCGCGAGCGATTCGACTTTGAAATTGAGTTCCTTGATGCCGGCGACCAAATAGGCGTCGAATTTGAACGGTAGTGTAAGATCGTACGCTTTGCTGCCCGGCCCACCCGTGAGCGCACAGTCTTCAGGACCAAGACAATTGACTTCGTTAACGAACTCCGGAAATACTTCGCGCATCTGCTGTGCAATAAAGCCACCGGGCGCAGTGCTGTTGCCTTCGTGGAGACTCGGATTGCGCCAATCGAAGGCTACCGGATTGAGCGCAGTGAGTTTGGAGAGTGCGTCTGTAATTGGCTCGACGTTGGTCTTGAGCCGCTCGTCCGACGAATCGCTCCATGAACCTCCGCCGGATTTTGCAGCGCTCGTATTCACGCGGAGGTTCCAAGAGGTCTGGACTTCCGGGGAGGCACCGATGGTCCATGTAGTGTTACCTCCATTTGGATCAAAAATAGCGCCAAGAATAGTCCCCGCTCCATAAATCTTATTATTGGCAATAATGACGTTGCCGGATGTATCAATTGTCATACGAACGTTGGCGCTGCCGTTGGTCACGAATTTTATGGCACCAGCCGAGTAGAGCAGCGCCGTGGCATCATATGTGCCCCCTTCGATTGCGCTGTAATTTCCGAGCGCGATATTGTTGGTCGAATTTTGTCCGAAGGTGATTGCGCTACCGTCAGCACTTGCGGATGCGCCGCCGTTGATACGGAGAATTTTTTGACCCGATCCCGACCCAATTTCGAGCAGATTTGCGGGCGTCGTTGTCCCGATGCCGACGTTGCCGGTACTGTCTATCCTCATGGCTTCGGCAATGGTCGTGCTCAACTTCGGGGTAACAGAGAAAGTCATATATGTACCTTGCGCGGAATCGGTCCATGTCTCCGCCGCATTACCGAGGATGCGTACACTTGCGGCGTTATCATAAGCGGTTGAGCCATATCCCACGCCGCGAATATTGAAAATATTGTCATCTGTGGCAAGCGCGGTCTTGGATGCTGCAGTGCCATTGGCACGGCTAAACGACAAAATGGGCGAGCCGCCGAATGCATCGAAATCAATCACAGGGTTGGTGGCATCGGCCCCGGCGAAATGCACCAATCCGTTGTTTAGAGAAGCCGGAATACCGGCGGTATTCGCACTCACCGTTAGCTTTACATCCGGCGTCGTCGTCCCGATGCCGACGTTGCCGGAGAAGTAGCTCTTGCCACCGCTCGTTCCAGCGAGAATGACGCCCGATGACGTTGTCGCTGCATTGTAATCACCGAAGTAGAAGCTGTTCTGCGTGCCAAAGCCCCCATTGTCCGCGGTAAGACGCTGGGCACTGGCGGCGGTCCAGAACAAGATACTCGTGTCGTGCCGGGCTCCGCCGGCGGG
>Ga0209542_10003886_pt1 | contig 31453 bp, 26 predicted proteins | sample RifCSPhighO2_01_FD_184028 | JGI IMG/M metagenome (GOLD analysis project Ga0209542, IMG submission 184028) | Soil microbial communities from Rifle, Colorado - Rifle CSP2_plank highO2_0.1 (SPAdes) (version 2) | ecosystem: Environmental > Terrestrial > Deep subsurface > Rock core/Sediment ... | reverse complement strand
ACATACGTGGACTGGTACAACCAAGAGCGTGAGCACCTCGGGATCGATGGGCTTACGCCACTTGAGAAGCTACAAAAGTGTCAGATATGATCTTGTAACTTACACGCTCGGTCTATGGCGCTGCAAAGAAAAATAGCGGGCATAGCCGCTGAATTTCCGATTTTGAGCGAGAGACGGGAATCGAACCCGCGTCACTAGCTTGGGAAGTCCCGAACATTCTTGCAAGCATGCGAGCAACTGAATGTTCATGATCCCATGAATAATGAGCGGGGTACGAGAATCGAACTCGCGCTTCGAGCTTGGGAAGCTCGCGTACGACCACTATACTAACCCCGCATATTAGTTATTTTGATGCTCGCAAGAATAACGGGATCTTGAAAAACATATTCGCTGCCGCTCATTATTTTTCGGGACTCGCGCACTACCACTGTGTCCCGACGTAAAGTCGGGATCCCGACTTCTTGTTTTCAAATAAACTAAGCGGTGCGTCGGGACTACTCTCGCAAATTTGGTACGTGGCAAAGAAGCTTGCGTGCGGACCTTACCCGCCTTTGGCGGGACTATACTAACCCCGCGATAAGCCCTCTTGATCATAGTAAATATCATTTTCAAAAAGAACAACCCCGCATGTTGCGGGGTTTTCGTTTTTAATCTCGGAAATCGACAGGACGGCACATGCGATAATAAAAGGACACGAAAAAGTCGCCCACGGCTGTCGCGAAATCGCTTTTCAAAAATGCGATACCACCCATGCACACTAAAAGCCAAGCAGCCACCATGCCAGCAATAAGGCCAACTACAATCAAAAATTGGATAGGGTCTTTAAGCGCCGCAGCAACCAAAACCACCGCCAGGAGACCGACAAAAACGACGGCAACAAAGATGCAGAAGACTTTTGTCGGCTTGTCGTGGTGACGATCATTAAAGTCAGCGCATACTTCAACTGCACGGAAGATACTAACAAACAACGCCCGAACAAATTTACGGAATGGCCACAACATCGTCCACATGACCCGCCAAAGAATATGGGGCCTTGTATCGTGAATAATCACCGTCACGGGACGCGGCTTGGGATTGGGAGAAGACGGTTTCTTAAAAATTCTAAAAACGCGCCCCGCCGCAGTACCAACCTGTCGTCCGGTAAGACGGAAAAATACCACGCTGCGATATTCGCAGGAATTTTTTGGCGCGGGCTGCTTTCCCCCCCAGTACTGCACCCACCGACGATACGACCAGCTATTACGACTATAGACAACCGGCTCATTCAGTTTTTCTTTTGCGGACACTAACGTCCTCTTTCTGTTGTCAAACTACTTGGTGGCATGATAATCGGTAAAACCTTTCCTGTCAAGTTTCCTTAAAATTTCTTTATAGCCACTATACGACACCCGCAATTTTTTCTTCCTCCAAACGACCAAGCTTATTGTGCAAGTGGTGGGGTTGCGAGCGGCCTTAAGGAACGGAAGGATCCCTTGCAGACGCGAGCAACCCCACCCGAGCGCAAGATCAAGGTCCAAAAAACTTGCGCCACCACTTTACCGGATTTGACGCGTCCGTATCTTTATCGTCGCTATGATTGTTATCGCCATCCTTCTTACCATCATCGGTATTGTGGTCATTATTATTGGTGCTATTGTTTTCTCCCTGCACTGCATCTCCGGGCACCAAAAGCACCACCTTCTCATCCTTTTTGCTAAAATTTAAGCGCTTGCGCGCATCGCGCTCAAGCGCTGCCGGGTCCCGGCTCTGCCCAAGCAGATTTTGAAGCTCAACCTGCTTTTGTTCAAGCGCGACAATCTCTGCCTGCAAAGACCGCGCCTCCCGCGCAATACGGACACGCAAAAGGGTTACCCGTAAAGCCGCAACCCCAATCCCCACGACCGCCACAAACAAAATGGCCTTTATGGCCAACGACCGAATGTTTGCAATAGACCCTCTTGCAAGAGTTCTCCGTTGCATGTTACAACACAAATGGTATGAACAAAAAGGCGCGCAAGATTTTTACAATCGTCTGGAAGGTGCTAATAGTGATCATTGCGGTCTCTACCGTACTTTCCTTCGTCCCCTATTTATTCTTGCGCTAACCTTATTCTCTTCGTACCATGAAGAGTTCTATTTCACAACAGGAAAAGGAGGAAAAATCTATGTCGCAACGAAACCCATTTACCGATGCGCTATCGGTACTAGATCGGGCTGCGCCCCACACTGCGATTCCGCCGTGGATGTTACAACTTCTCAAACGCCCGAGCCGAATATTGGTATCGGAGTTTCCGGTTCGCATGGACGACGGCCGAATAGAATTTTTTACCGGCATTCGTGTAAGGCATCGCAACCCTTATTCAACAGGTGCGGCCCCCTACAAGGGAGGAATTCGATACCATCCTGCCGTATCTATCGATGAAGTAAAAGCGCTTGCGCTTTGGATGACGCTAAAATGCGCCGTAATGGGCTTGCCTCTTGGCGGTGCAAAAGGTGCGGTAGTTTGCAATCCCAAGGAACTTTCTCACCACGAACTTGAGGAGATCACACGCACGTATGTGCGGGCTCTTGGACCCAATATCGGTCCCACGATCGATGTTCCCGCCCCGGATGTGGGCACAAACGAAGACGTAATGGCGTGGATCATGGACGAATACTCGCGCCACCATCAGGGTGAAACGACATTAAGTGTCGTTACTGGAAAACCCGTGAGCTTGGGCGGATCCTTTGGCAGGGCAACGGCGACTGCACGAGGCGGCCAGTTCGTGCTCGAAAATTTTATCGGGCTTGCACAACCCAAAATCCCTCAAACCCCACGGGTGGCTATCGAAGGATTTGGCAATGCCGGAGCAAATTTTGCAATGTTTGCCGCAAAGCTTGGCTGGACCATCGTTGGCGTCAGCGATAGTTCCGGCGCCGTATCACGCGCCGAGGGCCTAGACGTTCCTGCTTTGCTTGCCCATAAACGGAAAACCGATAGCGTTGTTGGGTTCCCCGGAAGCCAAGCCGTTTCGCAAAAAGAGTTGCTGGTCTTGCCGTGCGATATCTTGGTACCCGCAGCTCTTGAAGGATCGATTACCAGAGAAAATGCTCCTCATATACAGGCGAAAATTATTCTTGAACTTGCCAACGGTCCTACAACTCCAGAGGCAGACGAGATACTCAATCAGCGTGGGGTGACCATCATTCCCGATATCTTGGCGAATGCTGGAGGAGTTACGGTTTCTTATTTCGAGCTCGTGCAAGGAAATAACCTTGACCGCTGGCACGAAGATAAGGTGGACCAAGAGCTTGCCTACTACATGCGCACCAATACCGAAGCGTGGTTTAAGATCCTAAGCACGCGCGTGCCCGAACCTCGGCTTGCTGCATATGTCCTTGCGCTTGAGCGGCTGGTAGAGCCGATGCGAAAACGGGGATTTGAATAAAAAACTTGCGCCCCAAGAATCTTGGGGCGTATTTCTTTATGTCTCCATGCGCAACACTTTTTGAAATACTTCCGGCGGGATGCGAACGCGCCCCGCTTTCTCCATTCGTTTTTTCCCTTTGCGCTGCTTTTGTAGTAATTTCTTTTTGCGAGAAAAGTCGCCCCCGTACAGATACCCGGTAACGTCTTTGCGCAATGCCGTCAGGGTTTCGCGCGCGACAACCCTTCCATCAACGGAACCCTGAATGGCTACCGAAAAAAGCTGTCGCGGTAAAATATCTTTTAATTTTTCAACAAGCGCGCGCGCTTCTTTCTCTGCTCGCATGCGAGGCGCAAGATGACTAAAGGCCTCCTGCACCTCATGCGCGACAAGAATTTCGAGTTTCGCCAAATCTCCCGCGCGCTCCCCAATAGGGATCCACGAAAACGAAGCAAACCCTTGGGTGGCAGATTTTATGCGATCTGCGAAAGTATGGATGATATCGAGCATCGGAACCTCTGCCTCAAGGGATATACGATTTACGCCTAGAGTACGCGTATCGCCTACCACGGCGCGCGTGGTTCCCAAAACCTTAAGCACGGCATTGAGTTTTTCGAGCGGGACAAAAATGGTAAGGCGTGCCCAGGGTTCACGGATTTCAAGAATCTCTCCTTGTCCCGGAAGTTCGCGGGGAGTTTGCACCACAGCGTGCGTGCCGTCGCGTGACATAACCGTAAAACGCACGGAGGGTGCGGTTGCAACGACATCAGACCCAAATTCCCGCCGCAAACGCTCCAACGTAATATCCATATGCAAAAGCCCCAAAAAACCGCAACGGAACCCCCGGCCCAATGCCTGCGACTGCTCGGGCTCAAACACAAATGCGGCATCATTCAGCCGCAATTTTTGTAATGACTCACGCAATTTTTCAAATTCATCTTCCGATTCGGGGAAAAATGATGCAAATACTACCGGCTGCGCCTCTTTATAGCCGGCGAGCGCCTGCGGCATATTTTGAATTTGGAATTTTGAATTTTGAATTTTCGTAATGGTATCCCCCACCCTTACTCCGTCAGGATCTTTCACGCCGGTGGCTATCCAGCCGATCTCACCCGAATACACTTTATCGCTTTTTTGTTCCTGCGGCATGAAAAAACCAACCTCCAAGGCCTCGCATGAAACATTTTTTGCCATTAAAAAAAGAGAGTTTGCGCGCGCGACCTCACCGTCAACTACGCGCACATGCGCCACAATGCCCCGAAAATTATCAAAATGCGAATCAAAAATAAGCGCGCGCAAAGAGCCGTCTTTTTCTCCCTGCGGGGGGGGGACGTCCAGAACAATACGATTAAGAAGATCTGCCACGCCCGTTCCTTCTTTTGCGGAAATAGAAAGGATAGTATTTTTTTCAACGCCCAGCACGGCAGCGACTTCTTCGGCAATTTCTTTGGGGCGCGCCTGCGGCAAATCAATTTTATTAAGCACCGGGATAATAACCAAACCCTGCTCTTGCGCAATGGCAAGATTGGCTACGGTCTGTGCCTGAATTCCCTTTGTCGCATCAACAAGAAGCACCGCTCCCTCAACTGCAGTGAGCGCCCGGGATACTTCGTATGAAAAATCGACGTGGCCAGGAGTATCTATCAAATTTAGGGTATACGGGATAGCGTTTAGAGTATAGGACATGCGCACGGGTTGCATTTTGATGGTAATGCCGCGCTCGCGCTCAAGACCCATTTGGTCAAGATACTGCGGCCGCATGGCGCGCGCCTCGACCGTGTGCGTCAATTCCAACATCCGATCAGCCAGCGTTGATTTGCCGTGATCTATATGCGCAATGATCACAAAATTTCTTATGTGTTGTGCCTCACCCGTCATGAATTTCTCCTAAATGGGTTTTTAAAAACGCCGGCTAATTCCGGAAAACGAAATAAAAGAGCGATAAAAATGTAGACCCCAATCCCCACAATCCCGCCGGTCATGCCATGCACAAAAACCCTCAATAAGGTATCCGTCTGAATGGACGATCCAAACAGATGAAGTGCAAACCAAGCACTTGCCCCTGAAGCCAAAGCCGCCATCAAGAAACGGGCAAAGGATACGCCAATGCGCCGTACACGCAAAGCGCCTGCGGCCCCAAGCGCAATGATAAGCAAAACGCACTGCAGCATCACGGCAAAAGATAAGGTAAGCGGGACAGCGATAATTTCGGATCCCGCAAGACCATCGGCTCGAAAAAGCATTTTAACAACCACAGAAACGATGTTTGCGCCGCGCAAAAGCTCCACGCCACCCAAGGCCCCCCCTATTGCTACCACTGCGCTTACCACGGCAATAAGAAGAGGGGTTATCGTATCTTTCAGCGCAAAAAATCCGCGAATTAAAATCGGAAGCACCGAAAACCCCACAATACCTATTGCGAAAGCAGCTGCGGCTGCAGCCGTTAAGCGCGTGTCTTCCCACGAGAATGCGCCCGCCCCATACAACACCCTCACCATCTGCGCGCGCAATACATAAATCAATACGGAGGCAGGCATTACCAAAAACAATACTCGTTGCAGAGTCCTTAAAAGAAGCTCAGAAAGGTTTTCCCGCGATACAATGGCTGCACGCGTAAAGGCCGGAAATGCGGCAATAGCGAATGATACGCCTATCATGTCAGCCGGAAGGGCTTTAAGATTCTCCGCAAGCATAAAAATGGCGACGGAGCCGGCAGCAACGGTTGAAGCAATTGCGGCCATGGCCGTCAATATAAGCTGATTCACCACCAAATTTGCAGTACGCGGCAACGACAACCGTATTATCTCTTTGACCGAATCGTACAGCGGCCACGCGTGCGGCACAAACCGAAAACCGGATCGCAACACCGCGGGAATTTGAACCGCAACATGCAAACACGCGCCAGCCAACACCCCAAACGCAATCCCCTTTTCCGAAAAACGATCCGTAAAAAAAACAATTCCGGCAATAATTCCCACGTTATAAACCATAGGAGCTATTGCATAGGAAAAAAAACGGCCCCCGTGCTGCACCACGGAAGATAATACCGAAGAAACCCCCAGCAAAATCGGGGAAAACAGCAAAAGACGCGTCACCATAACGGCTCTGGCTATTTTCTCGGGTGCAAAACCGGGGGCAATTAAGGGTACGAGCAAGGGCGCCAAGAGCCACAGCACTGCTGCGGCAAAAATCAAACCAAAAAATAAAACCGAAACGAAATTGCCAACCATGCGCCAGACCTCATCTTTGTTCTTCTCGTAAAGTTCTGTAAATACCGGCAAAAATCCTGCAGAAACTGCGCCGAGCGCCAAAAGATTAAACAGAAGGTCGGGTATGCGAAACCCGACATAATATATATCAAGCGTATCGCCAGCGCCAAAGGTGGCCGCCAAAAGACGATCGCGCACAAGCCCCAACCCTTTTGCGCCAAGAGACATTACGGCAAGCGTTATTGCGGCAAGCGTTACTGTTTTTGACTGCCAGGTAATGACTCGCATAGCGCGGTCCAAGGAGCCATTTATTTTAGAGAAGGGAGGCATGACAAACATTTACTTAAGAAGTGCGCTTAAAATAATATCGCGGGAAAACAACGTGCGGGCAGGAAAAGGGGTTGGGTGTTGCCATTGAAGATCTCCGTTCGCAATGTTAAGCCGTGCCGAAAAATAGGGCTGCACTCCCGGCTGTTTGAAAACCTTCATGGACCATGCGCGTGATCCTGAATCGTTTTGGACAAGCGCATTTTTCGGCGCCTGCCACTGAAATATTAATGTCGTTGCCTCGCCAGGGCCTGTAAAAGACCAGCCCGCAAAAACGGTAAAACCCGACTCCTCAAATTCTTCAATGCCGCTTGGATCATGGACCTTAACGCCCGCTTCGCTTTTTGCCACCGTCTCATCGACCTTGAAACCAAGGGCCTCATAATCTTCCTGCGGTTTTGGAGTTTCGCGCGTATTTCCAGAAGCAAAAAGAAGCCGGGACCCTTGCGGAACATACAGACGAACATAATCTTTGTTCACCCGACCATAGAGCAAATCTTGCAAAGATGACGACGCCGTATGGCGGCGAATAAGGGTAAGCGTATGAATAATTTCTCCTCCAGGACCAATTTCGGTTTCAAGCTCCTGTTCTTCTTGGATCCGAGCGTCTGTTTTAAAACCGTTAATGTTTGCGTGCACCACCGCGAGCATGTCTTGGGTATCGGCGGAAAGAGCACCATCGATTCCCAAAAGGCGCGCAAGCTTTTGTGCACGTTCATCCGGAAACCATGCCATAAGGTCGTGTGCGGCAATAGATTCGGAAAGCGCCCCCACAAAACCCTGTTTTTTGTCCGGTGCCATATCGTTTGTGTATTCTAACAGAGCGTCTAACAGTTCACCCAAAACCTGCGCTTGTAATGTTTCTCCGGGACGCTGAAGAAGGCCTAATCGGTTTATGGTATCTACGGCCGATCCTCCTTCAAAGGTCTGCCCCGAAGGAAGGGCTAATGGTCCGATTACCGCAAGGATTCGCTCAAGCACCGAAGAATTTACCGCAAAGATGCCCGCGGGTTTTTTTCGTTCAACCTCTTCATAAAATCCAGAAAGCTTTTGAGCGCTTGTTGGAAAATCGCGAAACCAATTTGCATCATGCAAAGACCATGCCGTTGAAATATCTTGAATTGGTTTTGGCGGAACAGTGTGTTCAATGATTTGCCCGTCTATATCGTAAACGTCGCGTACGCGCAAAGACGCAATCTGCCCTCCCGAAACCATAAGCTCAAGGACGTTGCCGGCAAAACCTCCCGTCGGACGCAATTCAGAAGAATTTTGCAAAATGATAAGGTAAAAACGCGGATCCTCAAACCCAAAAATTAATGAGAGGGCACGAGCGAATTCGCCAAAAGAGCCCAGCGATGCTTCGGTACGCGCGAGCGCGTTTTGCAATAATTCAAACTGGCCACGATAAGATTGGGGAAGATCGCTTTGGTCGATTTGGGAAAGAAAGGTGCGCATTTGATCGAAATGAAGGGCCGCTTGCTGAAATTCTTCTTCAATGCGCCCGACGCGCCCGAAATCTTCCAATAGGGCCGCCGATTGATTTTCGTCCCCCATAACCTCAGGAAGAACTTTTCCCCACAAAGCCAATGCTTGAGCAGAATGGCGGGCGCCAGCAGCAGCGTGTTCCCCGGCTAAAAAAAGGTTTTCGGCAGCACGCATTTTTGCCGACGCAAAAGGCAGATACTCAAATCCGGAAAGCAACAAAGAAGATGAAATGTATTTTTCTCTTGAGGCACGAAAAATGTTTTCGGCCTGCTCAAACGCCTCTTGTGCGCGCGCAGGGTCTGAAGCAAATAACGCCGTAAGGCCTTCTTCAAAATGCGTTTTTGCTTGCTGGCCCTGCGCAATAAGTTCCCGCTGCGTTATGTGAATATTCCATACTATTGCGGTACACACCAAAATGAACAAGAGGGGCGCTACAGAAAACAACACCGGACGGAGCCGAAAAGGAATCCGCAAGGAAAACGACGGCCGTCCAAATACCGGTCTTGAAATACCGGAAGAGCGCGGTTTGGCTAACAATTGAAACGCGGGGGATGCTGTTGCACTACGCTCGTTGTTTTTCCGCAAACGGAGGGTGTCCTTGGTCTGCCCAATCCGATCCCAATCGACCCTTCCGGCTGCGGTCGTAGGGCGAATATCGTGGAGTATTTTAAGAATAAACTTTTTTGCCATAAGACCTTGCTAAAAATTCCCGCTAAATACTTCTAGAGTTTCTCGCGCTGCCCTTTCCCAAGAAAAACGGCTAAGCACCGAAGGGGCTTGAGCGAGAATCCGTGCACGCGTTTTTTCATCAGTTAATACCTGCTCTATCCCTCGTGCAATATCCTTATAATCGTAGGGGTCAACAAATAAAGCGGCGCCCCCTAAAACTTCTGGAAGGGCGCCGGCCCGAGCAGCCACCACCGGAATCCCCTGCACAAGCGCCTCCAGACCAACAAGCCCAAATCCCTCGACGAAAGACGGAACAACCACACAAGAAGCATTGGCCAACAACTGGGGAAGGTCGCTGTCTTGAGTGAAGCCCAAAAACCGAACGGCATCACGCAAGTCGGGTTTCGCGGCTCGTTCCCTTATTTCAGGGTAGCGCGGATCTTCCGGCCCCGCGAGCACCAGTGTCGCATCAGAAATGCTTTTTCGCAACAGCGCAAATGCCTCAAGAAGCCCCAAAACATTTTTGTGGGGACGGAGAACGCCGACGAAAAGAATGAAGGGAGTTTGTAGGCGGTAGTTAGCAGACAATAGATTGAGATTGGGTTGAACTTTTTGGAAACGGGGAGCTTCGTGGATAACGGTGATTTTTTCTGAGGGAATATGAAAACGTTCAATTGCTTGGTGTCTGGTAAAATCTGAAACGGCAATAATGCGGCGTGCGCGGCGCATAGCATTTCCCGCGATAAACCCAAACAGCTCCCTGCGCCACCACGCAGGCATGCGGCCGCGTGCAGGAAAATCAAGGGGCGTCACGTCGTGAATGGTAACAATATATTTTTTAGGATACAAAATCGGGGCATTAAAGTGCGGCACAAAAAGAAGGTCGAGCTTTTCGCGCAAAAACCGGAAAGGAAGCGCCGTCTGCTCACGTAACGAATACCAACGAGGGGTAGTTGGAACCACACGGATGCGCGGAGAGAAAAAACCGGGGAAAAGCAATTGGCCGCGGAGGAATAAAATATATTCGTTCTCGTCATCAATACGGAAAAGCGCACGGGTTAGCTCCTGGATATAAATACCGATGCCAGTTTGTGCGGGCCCGTACATGCGGGCGTCGATGCCGATACGCATAAAGAGTAGGGACTAGGGAATAGTAAGCTTGACGGATGGCGGAATGTGAGATAGTATTATGGCGGTAGTTTAACAAAAAGAGCGGTACACCCATCAAGAATGATCTCCATTGCGCCGCGCATCATGCGCGGCTTTTTGCTGCTTCGCGCAAAATTTCAAGAGTTTGCTGTGCAGCTCGCTCCCATGAAAACTGCTTGGCGCGTTCTTTGCCGCGTTGCGAAAGTTCCTGCGCAAGCTCGAAATCGTCCAAAATTGCGTCAATGGCTGCAGCAATCTCCTCTGCTTTCCACGGATCAGCTAAAACGCCTGCATCCCCTACTACTTCGGGCAATGAAGATCGGTTGGATGCGATAACAGGAACGCCTGCCGACATTGCTTCAAGCACGGGAAGGCCAAATCCTTCAAGTAAAGAAGGATATACAAATATCGAAGCGGCAGATAATAGCTTTTCCTTCTCTTCTTCCGACACAAATCCCTTAAGCTCAATTCGATCTCTTGCAGATGAGTTGGCAATAACGCCCTTTAGTTCTACCATGCCTTGTGCCCAAGGCCCCACAAGAAGAAGGCGGGCCTTTTTATTATTGAGCATCCCAAATGCCCGAACTAATGTTAGAAAATTTTTCCTCGGCTCAACCGTTCCCACGCTCAAAATATACGGATTCTCCTGATACCTAATCCTTGAACTCTGAACCCTGACTATTGGTGCTCCCCACTGAACAACATGAATTTTCCCTTCCGCAATACCCCAAAGACGCACCATATCTTGTTTGGTTGCGAAAGACGGCACCACTATCGCTTCTGCCGCCTTTGCCTGTTTTTTTGGCACCATAAGCCAGTGCCAATAGCGTTGCAAGGGGCTTAAAAACTCAGGATACCGCACAAACGAAAGGTCGTGGACCACAACCACGCGGGGCGCCTTGGTGCGGACCAGATTAATATTAGGACTGAACAATACGTCGCAGTCGGGGGCATAATCCCAAATAACATATGGGAAAAAACGCATCGCCACATCGAATATGCGCCCCGGAATACGCCTTGCCAAAATATGTACATTTGAAAACCGCCCTTCCCATAAGGCCACATCGTGGGGCACATCTCGGTCTGAAACAAAATATAAAACGAATTGGTTATGGGGTGCCAAAGCAAAAAGGGCGGGCAGAAGATGCCGCGCCACATTTGCTACTCCGGTGTAAGGTTTTGAGGCCAGAGAACGAACATCAATACCAACACGCATGGAAAACAGGAATTAGGGAATAGAGATCGGAATAAAGGAAAGGATTAGAGGGCTGTTCGGGTATCGCGGAAGTAGGCGGCGGATAAAAGGATAAACACAACCAAAACCAGTGAAATTCCGGCACCAATAACTGCGGCGCGTACTGGCGTGAGGATTTGGGACGATGGATATGGATCGCTTACAACGGCGCGGAATGCCACATATTCTCCCGACTCTTCTAAAACCTCTTCGAGTTTTTTGGAAAGAATCGCTTCAAGAACAGAAGAAGCAGGCTGTTCCTGTTTATTTTGCGTAATTTGGACAGTCCAGCTCAACGGCGTTTCGCGTTGTGCGCGTAGAATTTTTGACCCGCTCTTTTGACTAAATTCCTGAAGGATTTGGGCATCGCGGAGGAACGCGCCCAAACGATCGGCATAAGTGCGGCTGGTTTCGACAAGATAATAGCCGTCAACAGTTACGCCCTCTGGGATGGATTCTTGTTGCACGATACGCGAAAGCTCAACGCGTACCGTGAAACTTTGCGGCATAGCGGCAAATACTCCCCAGCCGATAACCCCTCCTAACGCCGTGGCAGCAACAAGGACCATGAAGCGCTGGGGAACCAAAAAAAATTTAAGAAATTCTTTTAGCTCAAGCATAAAATAATAAGAATTAGGGAATAGGGGTTAGGGAATAGGGGTTAGAGAAGACAGAAGGGTGGCGGGATAAAGGGGCGTTGTCGATTATCTGTTTCATTGCGGAAAGAAAGCGGGATCGATCAAAACGTTTTGCTGATTCGCGTATGCGGTTTTCAGAAAAATCCTGGTTGTCCAGCGACTGAAGTGCCTTTGCAAATGCTTCGGGCGTTTCTTCCTCTACAAAAACACCGGAAATATTTTCTTCGACAATTTCAGCAGCTCCGCCGCGGCGTAAGGCCACCACCGGAACACCCGAAGCCATTGCCTCGACCGCAACGATACCAAAATCCTCCTCCTGCGGAAACAAAAGGCACTTACAATTTGCATATTCAAGCGCAAGTTCTGTATCGGAAATTTCCCCCAAAAATACTACATCCAATCCTTTCGCGCGCTTTTTTAAATATTCTGCTTCCGGACCATCGCCCACGATATGCAAAGGCATTTTCGCCTTTTTGCACGCATCAATACCCAAGGCGAAACGCTTATATGCAAGGAGCCGTCCCACCATAAGCGCATACGTTCCCGCATGGCGCTTATTGTCAGAGAAAAACTGTGTATTTACCGGAGGATAGATCACAGCCGCATCACGCCCATAATATTTTCGAATGCGCCGTGCAACGTGCTGGGAATTTGCAAGCAATATATCCGGCCGCTGTGCTGCAGTAAAATCCCATATACGAATGGCAGACAATACAAACGGAGTGAGCGCTTTTAAAAACAGCGGAAATGCCTGATATTCGGCAACATAGCGCTGGCTGTCGTCCCAGGCATAACGCAGCGGGGTGTGACAAAACGAAATGTGAATCGCATTAGGATTGGTAATGATGCCTTTTACAAAGCTGGCAGAGTCGGAAAGGACGAGATCGTATTCGGAAAGATCCAAATGCTCCGTCGCCAAGGGCATCGCCCATGGGAAAAAACGATGGTGTTGGGCCGCAAGGGGGATCTTCTGCAAAAAAGAAGTACGGATATCTTTATCGAAAAACCTCCCTTTCAACCGATCAGGGGTATAAAGCAACGTAAAAATGGGGGCGTCTGGAAAAAGTTCGGCTAACGCCTCAAGCGTACGTTCTCCCCCGCCGTATTGCGTTAGATAGTCATGGACTAATGCGACTTTCATGGAGGAATACTACGAAGTACCAATTTTTACGAATATACGAATTCGTATATTCGTATCTATTCGTATTTCGTAGTATTGTTATGAGCGGTGTTTTCTAAAAAACATAACAAGCGGCGTTTTAGCCATAATGACCAAATCGAGCCACGGCGACCAGTGTTCCATATAATACGTATCAAGACGCACCTCATTCTCAAAGTCCAAATCGGATCGCCCAGAAATTTGAGAAAGGCCGGTAATGCCGGGGGGCACCGCGAAAACCCGTTTATGGTGCGTTTCGTACCTTGCAACCTCTTTTGGACGGTGCGGCCGCGGCCCTACCAACGACATATTGCCGGACAAGACATTGAAAAGCTGCGGCAACTCATCAAGCGACGTTTTCTCAAGAAGACGCCCCATGCGAGTTCGCCGCGGATCATTTTCAATTTTAGGTATAGGCCCCTCGCGAAAATTGCGCTCCAAAATAAGCTTTTCTTCAAGCGCTTCTGCTGCCTCGCCGCCGTAATCTTCACCGGTACAATATTGCTGAAACATAGAACGAAACTTTAGGGTCCAAAATGCGCCCTTTGGTCCTATTCTACGATCGCGATAAAAAATCGGGCCGGGAGAATCTAATTTGATAAGCAACGAAATTATGACCATTGCCGGCAGTGCCAGAACAAACAAGAGCGACACGATAACAATATCCACGATGCGCTTCACCACCATTCCCCATCCCTCAAGCACCGTCTTTCGAATTTCAATCACGGGAACATCCCCGATCACCTCGGTTCTAGCAGATGCGCTAAGAGTTTGTACCACATTTGGCACATAAAGAAATTCGAGACGCTTATCGTTGGCAAAATCGATAAGTTCCAAAATTCTTTCGCGCGCAAAATCCGGAGTTCCCAATACAATTGCCTCAACACCGGGATTGCCTATGGCCTGCGCAACGGCCGCTATGTCTGGTTCCTCTAAATGTTTTACCAAATTCCAGCCAAGGTGGGGCCTGCGCGCAAGATGATCGGCCAACCGCCGCGAAACCGCATCGCCCCCGATCAAAAGCACCTTAGTTGCCCCAATCCCGCGCGAATGCAGCGCCGCGCGAAAAGACAAGACAAAGCCCCGCTCTGCTGCCAAAAAAAAGATTGAAAATATCCAGGCCGCAAAAACCAAAAAACGGGAACCAAAAAGCTCTTGTCGCAAAAATATCCCAAGGGCAATTGCGGCAAGCACCATGGTTTGGGAAACCCCTATCCGATAGACGGTTGCTGCAAACGAAATTTTCAAACGCGGATTGTATAATCCTTGCGCCGCAAGAAACACGATGCTTAGTATCGCGGCTCCCAAAGCCAAAAATAGATATTCGCGAAACGTAAGGTCAAAAATAATGGGCCAAATTCTTCTCACGCCGGGCGCAAACCGCAAATACCAGGCACCAATGCCAGCAGCCGCTACTACGAAAAAATCGATCGGCACGAACGCTGCCGAAAACAAAAAAGAGCGCCTATGCATGATGTCTCTAGCTTAAAAGATTTTCTCCTTCTTTTCAACGCAAAGCCCCGCATATAATGATGCGGGGCAAGATACTAGCGCGATTCCGCTCCAAGCCGAATCCGCGGATCGATAAACGTATACGCCACATCTGTGATAAGACGAGCGAAAAGGAACGCAAGCGCCGAAATAATAAAAACCGCCATGATGATATCGTAATCTCTCGCATAAACCGCATCAAGCGCCAAACGCCCCATGCCCGGAATACCGTAAAGCAGTTCAACAAATAGCGAGCCACCAAATATGGAAGCGAGGGATCCGCCGACACTCGTGGTAAGCGGAAGGAGTGAGGGCCGAAAGATATGGCGGAAGAATACGGTTCGTTCTGGAAGCCCCTTGGCGCGCGCGGTCCGCACCCAATCTTGTCCCATGGTCCCCAATAGCGATACACGCATAAGTCGCGCCACGCCCGCAAGCGAAGGCAATACAAGTGCGATCAAAGGAATCACAATATGCAGTGAGAGCAAACCATCCCAGCCAGCAGCGGGAAGCCACGAAAGCTTTACCACAAAAAGCCAAAGGAGTATGGGAATAAATACCATGGTGGGTATTGCTTGAAAGATCAGCAAAAAACTTATGATAGCCGGGTCTTTCCAGCCCCCCACATGCATTGCGGCAAACGATCCTAAGGCAATTCCAAGCCAAAAAAGGATGACGAGAGAAACGATATTAAGTTGAGCCGTAATCCAAATTCTTTCACGAATCAATTCCCACACCGGAACGCCAGGGTATTTTGAAATTGATTCGCCCATATCGCCTTGAAAGAAATCGGCCATGTAACGGACGTATTGCAAGGGAACCGGCTGATTTAGGCCAAGCTCCTCGCGTACGCGCTCCACGGTTTCCGGATCCGCACGACCTTGGGTTCGCACTTCAATAGGGTCGCCGGGCCCGTAACGACCAAGCGCAAAGGTGATGGCAGTGACCACAAAAAATACTGGAATAATCCATAAAATCCGCCTAACAATATATGCGGAAAGCGACGACATAGCACGCCTCCCTCCGTTTGTATAATTTAATGAACGTGTGGGGATCGTACATCAAGAAAACTCGCACGTCAAGCAAAGCCCGCACCATAGGTGCGGGAAAAATGTTATCACTTTGTTTCTTGTAAGGTATGAATTGCCTTAAAAAGTACCGGATCCCACAGGGAGTCGCGGTTTTTTGCGGCGTAATCTTCGTCGGTCCATTGAACCACAATGTCCGGCATTAATCCCCCGGTATCCTCATAGCCGTCACCGTCAAGGTCCTCGCCCTGCACGGTTCGGCCTTCCGGCGTCTTCCAAAGCCCAATCGCAAGATAGAGCACTCCTACCTTTCCTCCCCTCAACGGGAAATATTGGTTGGTAGTGCCTTTGCCGCCAGTGCGGCCTTCACCAATCAAAATTGCGCGCCCGTAATCTTGCAGGGTTCCCGCAAACCCCTCGGCCGCGGAGAAACTATTATTGTGTGCTCCGGGGTTTTCGCTCTGGGGATCGGGTCCAACAAGCAGGACCATCGGAATTTTGGTGGCGTAATCGAAACGATCGTATTGATAGACCGTCCGAGAACCGTCTGCCCAATCGGTATATTTGAAAACTCGATCATCTGCGAAAAAATAATCCAGGGTTTTCATAAGGACATCAACTCTGCCGCCGCCGTTTCCACGAACATCAAGTATGATGCCGCGAAAACGCGAAAGGTCTGCCTGCCGCAACACTGTTTCAAGATCATAGATAGCGACTTCCGTGAACTCTTCAAATTTAATGTACAAAATATCGGAAACCTCATTGCCTTTCTCGTCGCGTAGCGGGCAATAGACCTTAAGCGTTCGGTCGCTCTTGCCTCGGTTTTCCGGGAATGCGTAGCCGGGACAGGATGCGATTACGCCCATAGAAATGACATCGCGCGTGATGCGAATGTCCAATATCTTCTCTTCTCTTTTTACTGTAAGCATCACCGTAGTGCCTGCGCGTCCGCGTATTGCAGAGGTAAATGCAAAAGAACTGCAACCCTGAAGCGATTTGCCGTCCACCGCAAGCACCTCGTCTCCCGCCCGCATGCCTGCTTTTTCGGCAGGTTGACCGGGGAATACTTCCGAGATTAAAAATTTCCCGTCCTTCAAATCGTGACGCATGCCTACGCCCTGATATTGTCCAGAAAGATCGGTTTGTCCAAGGCGATATGCTTCGGGATCAACGTAGCTTGCAAAAGGATCCTTAAGGCCCTTATGGATGATGCCATCAATGGCTGCTCGGAAAAACTCGCGCGTAAGCGACGGATTCCGCAAGTCCTGATAGGCCGGGTCGTTTTGGTATTGCGGATCATCCCGCAGCCGTTCATAAATACGCTGAAATACCGTAAAGTCGATGCTGCCTGTTGCGATCCGTTGGTCAATTTCACCCCATACCCAGCGTGGGATCTGCGATTCGGGCACGCCAAGCTGCTTAAAAACAGCGACTGCGCCGCCCCGATAGAGCGTTTGCGGATCGTCGGCCGTGGCGCGAAACACAGAGCTCTCTTTAATCGAAGCGTAAATGTCGTTGAGGATGGTAAAGTCAATTTCTTCAGGGGGAAGTTCTCTACAAAGAAGCGTTGATGCGACAGTATTTGGTTTCGATTCCCCGGAAAAAGGATTGGCCGCAAACAATACCGCAAGCGCAATAGCAATCGCGAGCACGATGCCACTAAGCACGATCTTTTTTTTCATCTTTCGCCCCGTTTTTCTTTACAAAGTACCGTGCGTGCAGCGTAGCGCAAAAGGTTTGAGACGTCAATAAGCAATAGAAAAATCCCGCACGGGATGTGCGGGAACAAAATGCCTTACGGCTGCGAATTATTGGAGACGCCAAGATGCCGAAGATAATCCGCAATCAGCTCTACAGTAATTACTGCGCTTAATCCTTGGCTGCCCCCGGATGTCGTCATGCCCACAAGCTCTGGCACGCCATCGCGAAGCGCATATACCGGAGTTCCGGCAGGAGTTGCATTCATGAAAAAGGTCTGGCTGTTGCCGCCGGCAAGGCGATAGCGCGCATTACCTGCGAGCAGAGCCGTTACGAGTCCAAGAGGAGCTGTTTTTTCGCCACCCCCGAACGCATGGACCGTCGGAACCATAAGCTGGTTGCCTGGTGACACTTCTGCGGATGCGCCGAGGGAAACGGGTACGGCGGCAAGCGTCAGTTTTTCGGGACGGGGAAACGCAACAAGATTCAATGCTTCATCAACAGCGGTAGGTGCGCCAAGAATTTCAGGAGCAGCACCCCGATCTTCCGGCACAGCAAGCAGAGCCGCAAGATTAATAGAAAATCCTTCGCCCGGCATCACGAACCGCGAAGCGATGACGTATTGATCGGATACTACAACCGCTGGCACAAGCACCACGCCCGCCGACTTCCCTTCTCCATCAACATAAGAAACATAGAGCGGCCGGACACTATCGATCACCACGAGCGAAGAATCTTCGCTAAAAAGCGCGGGGTCGTTATCAAATGCATCGTCCGCAGCAATTTTTTTCAACGTATGAGCGTGATCGGACGCTGCAAAATCTTCTTGTGCATTGCTCCAAACGGAAAAACCGGCAAGCAAAAGCGCGACCACTGCCACAGCGGCTACCCACACACGAAACACAGGATTCCTCCCTTGTTTTTGTTTTCAAATACCTTTGTCTCCCCATAGCACGCGATAACTCATCCTGTCAATTAAAACCCCCGCAAAGCGGGGGCTATTGGCCAAATAAAAAGAACAGTCGAAAGGTATCGGTAACAAGGGTAAGGCCGATTGCGATGAGCGCTACGGCAGAAAATATCTGGATGATACGCGTCCAACGCCTTATTGCCTCAAATTGCGTTCGCACAAGATCCAAAAAAACGGCAACGAGCACAAACGGCACGCCAAGGCCTGCAGCGTACAACGCCAGAAGCAACGTGCTTTGTCCCGTACTTTCAAAGCTATAGGCAAGCGTCAGAATGCTTCCGAGAATCGGCCCGACGCAAGGCGTCCATGCAAACGCAAACATAACCCCAAGGGCGATTGACGTTACCATGTTTGGTTTCACGCGCATCCATGACGGCATTGAAAATTCCCGCGCACGGAGCGCTGTTCCAAGTCCCGGAATAAAGCGATACATCTCAAGCATCACCGTGCCAAACGCAATAAGCATGACTCCCGAAACAACACGGATCGTGTCGATATTGGGACGGAATACATTGCCGAGCAATCCGATTCCCACGCCATAGAGTGCAAAAACTGCCCCAAATCCAAAAACGAATGCGATCGAATGCAATAATGTTCGACACCGCCCGGCTTGTTCTGTTCCCACAAGATAGCTGACGTAAATTGGCAGAAGCGGGAAAAAACATGGCGACAAAAATGCCGCCATCCCTCCGACAAACGCCGTAACCCACACCATATCAACGACACCCATTGAGCATTCCCCTGGTTAATTCTTCCCCTTGCGTAAACGCATTAAGAAGCTTTGCGCAGTTTACGTTTTCCCAGTGACGGCTGCCAAAAATTACCGCCCACACCACGCCATTAGGCAATACAAGGTAACTGGTGGGGATACTGGGGATAGAATATGTTGGGGTAACTGCATTATTGCGATCGAATGCGAAACGGTAAGTAAAATCGTGTTCGGTAAAGAAAAAGTTTTTGGCAGAATCCTCTGTTTCGCCGCGCCATGGCAGCGAGACCGCAAGCATTGCAAACTTTCCAGCTTTGCGTTCCTGCCACACCTTTTCCATTGCCGGCATCTCTTCCTTGCAGGGCGGGCACCACGATGCCCAAAAATTGATGAAAAGATGTTTGCCGCGGAATTCGGAAAAATGAACAGCGCTGCCATTTTCATCATATACGGTACAATCGCCAAGCAAGGTCTTGCCGCTTGAAAGGTCCTGCGGCCCCAAACACGATTCTGTTTGGGTTGTTTTCCCGTCGCCGAGACACGCCGCCGCAATAATTCCTATAGTCAACAACGCCCCCATAAACATAAATATGCGCATGGTAATCTCCTCCATTTTTCTCTGACAAAAAGCTCGCTTCTTGCTACATAGCATTACATCAAACAAAAAACAAGTCCCCACCACTAGGTGAGGACGCATGACCTATTCACTCTGTCTTGTCTTCGTGAGAGAAAGCCGCGTAGGCAACCGCAAGCAATGCGATGAACAAAATCGCACAAAAGATCCCTACAAGCGCTACTCCCAGAACGACCTGGTCTTGTTGGCCAAGATATACGCCACCGATGAGTAGAGCGAGCATGCCTGCCGTGCTCATTGATATGAAAATAACGAATCCTGCCGCCTTAGCAAGACGCATGAAGTTCGTATCCATCCCGTCCTTCTTGTTGTCTGCGAACTATCCCCCTTGTAACAAATCTTATCCATTATGTCAAGCTCCGACTATCGGGATCGGATCTCTATAGTAAAACAAAATCCCCTGCCAAAAGACAGGGGTTGGTTTGTGTGATTTTTTTGATTTACGTTTATCTATATTATTTTACCTCAACGTACCGAAGAAACGGAATTGCCATCGGCGGGGGCTCGTACCCCTGCACGTATGGCTTCACCAACATGATGTTTTTCTCGTGGAAAAGCGGAATCCACGGCGCATCTGCTAAGATCAGACGCTCTGCCTGCTGGTAAAGCTCCATACGGCGAGCAGAGTCCTTTTCGCCTCGCGCCTGCTCCAGTAGCTGGTCAACCTCCGCATTCGCGTAACGCGTCTCATTGTTTGCGCGGGAACGCTGGCTGTGGAATTTAAGGTCCAGGAAGTCCTCGGGGTCAGGATAGTCAGCCACCCACCCAAACTGCGTCATTTGGTAGTCGCCCCTGCGCATGGTAGCAATAAATTGCGCAAAGTCACCAAGCTGTTGAACATTTACCTTCACGCCAAGGTTTTGTTCCCACATTGCAACGATTCGCTGAGTAACGCTTCCCGGGGAAGCCCCAGCACTTGTTGCAAGCAGTGTTACCTCAGGGAAATTCTTTCCGTAGCGGGAAGAAGCAAGAAGCTCTTTGGCACGAGCAGGATCAAAGGGAATCGCGGCATCAGCCGGAGGCGTGTAGCCAGGCATTGACGGCGGAACAATGGTCTGCGCCACATCCACCGCATCCTTAAGATCCGAGCGTGCAATAAGGTCCTTGTCAATCGCCATGGCAAAAGCTCTACGCACGAGCGGATCGTCAAACGGGGCTTTTTCGGTGTTAAACGCCACGTAAAACGTACCGAGCTCCGGCGTTTCATGAAGTTCCTTACTCAACGGATTTCCGGGGCTACGCACATCTTCGATTTCAACGAGAGCAACGCCCGACACGTCCACTACGCCATCAGCGTATTGCGTAGGAGCGGATCCACCCGCAAAACTAATGTCAACACGTGAAAGCTTTGGCGCACCGAGGTGATAGCTCTTGTTCGGCTCAAGCACTACTTTGCTCCGGCTCACTCGGCACTCAACGCACCGGAACGGACCTGTACCGTTGGGAAGATTAAACCATGTCTGGTTACCCCGCACCTGCTCTTTATCAACCACAAAAGAAGTTGGATACGTTAACTTGAGCAGGAAAACGGCGTTATACCGTTCGGTAGTAAGCTTCAGAGTAAAATCGTTGACAACCCCTATACCATCCGCGGTTTTCACCCGACTACGCGCCATATCGCGCGCGCCCATAATATCCCACAGATAAAGCTCTGCGGTAGTGGAGCCGGTACGAGGATCAAGCGCACGCTCAAAGGAGTACTTAAAATCCTGCGCTGTTACCTGTCTTCCGCGGTGGAAATAGACGTTGTGACGAAGCTCGAACGTATACGATACCGTGCCGTCGCTGTTAAACTGCGGTTCGGGAATGTTTTCTGCAATATCCGGAGCAAGACAGTATATCCTACCAGAAAAATTATAGCAGGGAACATTCTCTGGCGCTGCAGATTCCGGCAGCCAGGTAAGCAGTCCGCCAAAAATCTCATTCACATAAAAGGCGGATGCGACGTCGCCAGCCAGCGCTGGATCAAGCGTTTGCGGCTCGGGTCCCGGAATACGCAGCACGCCACTTTCGGGAGAAACGGCGTCTGGAGAATTGCCGGTGTCGGCACCCCCTCCGCCGCATGCTCCTGCAACGAGTGCGAGCATAAGCAGTATCACGAAACCAGAGAGTATTCGTTTCATGCGTGAGGCCTCCTTCCTCTTTTTTCCTTTTTATTGGCGCCTTGCCAATGTGACCGATTCGCTTAACGCCTCTCCAAGGAGGCTGAAACTATAAAGAAACAAGCCAACAATTGCTGCGGGAATCAACAAAAGGTGCGGGTTTGCCTCAAGCGTTCGAATAAAGCCCGCCTCAAATATAAGGGACCCAAACGATGGGTGTGGCGGCTGCACACCAAGCCCAAGATAGGTCAGCCCCATCTCGGCAACGGCCACAGCCCCGAAGGTAAGCGACATAATATATACCACAAGTCCCAAGACGTTTGGCAGCAAATGCTGCAAGATGATACGCGTATCCGTGGCACCCATTGCCTTTGCTGCAAGCACAAAGTCGTACTCGCGCAAAGACAAAACCTGCGAACGCACAAGAAGAGCTGCGCCATACCACGAGAACGGCAGAAGTACCACAAAAATCAGGAAGAAATCGGCAAATCCTTCAATGTTGATCAACCAGGAAAGCACAACGGTGCCAAAGAGCACGAATGCAACTGCGCCCATGCAATACACAAGCCAGCCGAATCCCCGACGCGTCGCAACCGTCGCCATAACGATAGATACCGCAACAATTCCAAAGATTATCGGAGCAAGGCGTAAGACAAGAGCCGGCCCCTCCCATGCCGTTACGTCATCCATGAAAGCGTGATAACGGGGTCCTATGGTGGCAGAAATTAGAATCATGAACATAAGCTCCGGAAACAAAGCGGATACCTCACCGGCGCGCATGATTGCGGTTTCTACCCATCCTCCCCGATACGCGGATAAAAGACCAAGAAACATTCCGGTGAAACCCGCGCCCACAAAAATGGTAGCGGCGGAAATACCGATTGTGGTGCGCAGCGCAAAAAGTACGCGCGAGAAATAATCGCGTCCCAAGGCATCGGTTCCCAACAAGTGCGCCCACGACGGGCCTTGATACGAAGCGGTGAAATCTTGCCAGAGGGGATCGTGAGGTGCTATCCACTCAGCAAAAATTCCCAGCACATAGAGTGTTACAATAACCACCAAAGAGACCGCTGCGAGTTTGTGCCGCAAAAACCAATGCAAGATTTTATGCGGTAAGCCGCGATCCATATACTCTGGAACCTGCCCTTCCTTCACTGCAGCAATGTTCATCGCATGTCTTTTCTTTCATTTCAATTATCAAAGTAACGTGTCTTCTCCGTAGCACTAGATAACAATTCGGTCAAGCTCTGGACGATACATCTTACGATTGCTAGGGTGAAAATACAAAAGTTATTTAACAAATGAATAAGGAGTAGTGCGGTGCGAATAGGATTGGTGGCAATAGCGATGGGTATTCTCTTTTCTGTCTGTATACCGGTGGATCCGCCCCGCGAGGCCTCGCTCGGCAATTTTCAAGTAATTGAGGCGGGCTATTATTCCATTACTTCGCAGGAACTGATGGATGCTATCACCTTTCTTGCAAGCCCCGAGCGTGGAGGAAGACGTAACGGAACAGGCGCAAACATTTCTGCAGGAAATTATCTGATAAAGGAACTTGAGAATGCGGGATCGGATTTTATCTCTACTGCCGCATTCCAACCTTTCCGGTTTAACGAAGTTCGAAAGCCCACGGTAACGATAAAACAATTAGAAGCGTCTCGCGCTAAAGGATATAGCATCGCGCTTGAAGGAAGAAATGTCTTTGCAATCCTAGAAGGCAGCACATATAAAAATGAATATGTGGTGCTAGGTGCCCATTATGACCATTTGGGCACGCAACACGGAAAACTCTACCCGGGAGCGGATGATAATGCCTCGGGGAGCGCTGCAATAGTAGAAATTGCAGAAGCATTCGGCGCGCTTTCGCAAAAGGGTATGCGGCCGGAACGCAGCGTGGTCTTTGCGTTTTTTGATGCAGAAGAATGGGGGCTTTGGGGATCGCAATATTTTGTCGAGAACCCGCCAGTTCCGCTTAATCAAATTGTTGCGGTGATAAACCTAGACGTGGTCGGCCGCAACAATACACAAGAGCTTGAGGTGTTTGGCTCGCCCGACATCAACGATTTTGCCCAGCGCAGCCCTCAGCTTAACGGAGCCCTTAACGACGCAAACGGCGTGCTTGGCTTTAAGCTCCTTTTCCCAGAGGAAAAGGGCGGGCGCGAACAAATCTTTTTCCGCTCCGACCACGCTTCTTTCTTTTTTGCACGGTCCGAAGGCAATCGCATTCCTGTAGTGTTTTTGACAAGCGGTCTTCATAATGACTATCACAAACCTTCTGATACCGCCAAAAAAATTAACAGCGAAAAAGCACAAAACATAGCCCGGCTCGCGTTTCTTATGGCGTGGCAAGTCGCTACTCAAGACGAACAACCGGTGTTTGTTGAAAAATAATCCTTCGATTCGCTCAGGATTAATTCCAGCAGCCACTCGCTAAAGCTCGTGGGCTGTCATAACCCTTCAATGCTTCAGGATTAATTCCAGCAGCCACTCGCTAAAGCTCGTGGGCTGTCATTAAGAAAGCCCCTCCGTTTCCGGAGGGGCTCTCGCGTATAAAGCGCAGCGCGTTCATAAGCCGAATTCTGTCCCGCCCGAGTTTTAGAAAACTTGAGCGAGGGCAACCATCTGTCTTGGCTCGCCTATTGCTAGACGGCTCTTTGCGGCACTCTCCGATGAACATCGGAGCACGGCCTTGCACTGAGAAGGGTTTTCCACTCGCGACTGTCACCAGCCACGACTGTGGGCTCTTACCCCACCTCTTTTCACCATCGCCACGCACCCTTTCGGGCCGTTCGGCAGAATTGTCTCTGTGGTACTTTCCCTCTCCAACACATTCAAGGCGGTCTGCCCTAACTTTGTCGAAGGGTGGGCGTTACCCACTTCTCGCTTCCATGTCTTACGACAGGAGTGTTCGGACTTTCCTCACTCTCGTTTTTCAACGAGTCGCGCAGTCACCAAACGCGCTACACCAACAGTATAACAATCAACTGTAAAAAAATCAATCCCTCCGGAAACGGAGGGATTTTCTCATCCAAAAAGCGCAGCCGGCGCGTCTAATGCCTGATTTACCAAATGGTCAGCAGTTCTATTTTGTTCCCGAGGTACATGCACAAAGGAAATTTCGCCAAAATCCTGCTTTAGATTCCAAATATTCACAAAAAGCGGCATCAATTCTTGCTCTTTAATTTTATACTTGGCATTCAGTTGCCGCACAATAAGTTCGGAATCAGATCGCACTTCAACCCGTGCCTTTTTGGCGCGCTCGCCCCCCACCAGGCTTTTTAATTTTTTGAGTGCGGCAATAACTGCCTTATATTCGGCGATGTTATTGGTTGCCTCCCCTATGGCCTCTCCGCGCTCTTTTAGCGTTCGGCCATCTGCATCCTGAATTACAAACCCAATTGCTGCGGGTCCCGGGTTATTGCGCGCCCCTCCGTCGGTATAAAGAACAAAAAAATCTTCTTTGCCCATAATGCCCTTTACTTTACCATAATTGTTCTGCCGCTGCTCTCTATAATGACTGTGCCCGCCTCATCGGTTCGTAGGATCTTTGCACCAACTTCTGCAAGACGGCCAAGAGCTTGTTGTGTCGGATGGCCGTAACGATTCTCCTTTCCCACTGAAATTATCGCGCTGTTTGGCGAAACCGCTTCAAGGAAAGAAGGGAACGAAGAGGTTTTTGATCCGTGATGGGAAACTTTTAAAACGTCGCTGTCGATGGCGGCGCTGCAGCACGTCACGAGCTTGCTTTCGGTTGATGCTTCAATGTCTCCTGGAAACAAAAAAGAGGTTGCGCCATATTGAAGCCGCGCAACGACTCCAAGATTATTGGGGGTTTCTATAACCTCACCATCATGCGATTCCGTCGGCCACAAAACATCAAACACGCCATACTTCCCTATGCGCAAGCGCGCGGCCTTTCCTGCGGTAATGCGTTCTGCCCCCTCGCGCGCCAATGCTTGCTCCCATTGTTGCGAAAGTTCCGTATCTTTTCGTATGCCAGTTTCAAGAATGCGTTCGATACGATACGAGTCCAAAATCGGAATAAGGCCCGCAAGATGATCCGCATCCGGATGCGTTAATACCACAAGCTCTATGGTTTTGTCGCTTGGGGGCATAATGCGCCCAAGCTCCCCAAGAATTGACCGATCCGGTCCGCCATCAATAAGAACCTGGGTGGCTCCTGGAAACAAAACCAACGCAGCGTCGCCTTGCCCAACGTCTAAAAACGCTACGCGGAGGTTTTGCGTACGGGTCGATATTTCTTGCCATACCCAAAAGGCAATACCGAGGAGCAAAACAAAGATGATGATAAGAACAGATATGCGACGCTGCATGAAAGTATCTATAAGGAATTGGTATAGTCGGGCATTAACGCGCGTGCCTTATCTGCCGGCGTAGGAATGCTGCGCCGCCACTTCCACACAAAAAACAAGAGCGCCGCCCACCATGAAATCGCCATACCCCACCCTGCCGTACCCGCAAGGGAAAATTCAAAGATCGGTGCGCGTGCAGCCGCCTCGGTAACCCACACAACAAAAGCAAGATAGGGCGCTAACGGCAACGCAACAGCGCTTCCTGCCAATGGCATAAGCATTCCCAAAGTCGTTGCAGCCCAACCCCATATCGTGACGTAGGGCAAAGGCGGAAGCACCACAAGATTCGTAAACGGAAACACCAATGACACTCTGCCAAATGTAAGAAATAAAAGCGGCAGGGCAGTAATTTGCGCAGCGAAGGTTGTGGCTAAAACATCTCGAATTGTTTTGGGCAACGACGTTTTTGCAAAAACCACTGCGAGGGGTTCAGAAAAAAGAACCATCCCTGCCGCAGCCGTAAACGAAAGCTGAAAACCAAGATCATATAAAAGCGCCAATGGTGACAAAAACGCCATAGCTGCGCACGAAATAATAAGAAGACGGAAGGAAGAGGCACGACGACCCAAGAGAGGCCCCGCGCGTGCCGACAAACCCATAATGGCCGCACGAAGAGCGGACGCGGGAGCGCCTATCAACAGCACAAAAAACGCGGCAACAGCAATCGTTGCCCAAAACGCATGATGACGCCATAAGCCAATCCCTAGAAAAAATGAAGCGACCATGCCAACGATAATGGTAATATTCATGCCGGAGACCGCAACAATATGGCGAAGCCCTGCGCGATTTAACGCCTCTTTGAACTTTTCGCGCATACCGCCCTCATCTCCCACAAGTAACGCTTTTAAAATGCCCGCCTCTTGTGCCGGCAGAATGGCTGCGGTGGAACGGTCAAGAGCTGAACGAATTTTTGCAAGGACAAAACCCGGGGTTATGTGCGTTTGAGAAACAAGCAGTTCTGTTTTTTCTGCCCGTATCGTTGCAAAAATCCCATCCTTGGCAAGAAAGCGCGGATAATTAAAGCCGTCAAAAGGTTCAGGGGTACGCAGTTTTCCCTGAACCGAAATGCGATCACCATACGAAAAACGAGGATTCGTCTCTGCAAAGACAAGCACCTTCCCTGATAACCGTTTACTGTTTACTAATAACTGATCAAGCATATATCTGCTCTGCTCAATCCGATAATCGGGATAGTGCGCGATAACCCCCTCAATGGTAACGCGTGAATTGTTAAAGGGAACAATGTTCTCGTAAGAGATCTTTTGCACCGCCTCGCTCCCTCGCCATATACCAAATATCACCGACAAAAGCGCGACACCAAGACCCGCTGATAGCCAACGCGCAGAACCAAATGCGGCATTTTTAGGAAATCCGAAGGTGATGCAAGCGACTGCAAATCCAGCGATAACCAATAAAACAGCGAATGGCACAGGAAACAATATGCCAACACCAATGCCAAACGTTGCGGCAATACATGCGGCAAGAAAAATTCTTGAAGGCGTCACCTGCATCGCTCAAAGCGTAACAGGCGCATGAAAGCTTGACAAGGTCGTTCGCTTGCTGATATGACAACTACGGAACGTTCAGTATAGAAAAGGAGAAGATAGATGCGCTATATCCTTGGATGTCCGGAGTGCTGGTATGCGCGGTTTGCCATAACGTTGTTCACGGGCGTTCTATGGGTCATAGTGGCGGCGATTGCGATGACCGGACAATGGATTCCGGCCCTGATGGTATCATCGCTATCGCTATCGATCGTCGGCCTCGCCCACTACTGCTCGCACAAAAGCAGTTATCAATTTCTTCCCTTCTTGCCACCAACGCGGCATCGCGCAAATTGTCCCTATTCACGATTCAACACTAATTAAAAAAGCCCCGACATCCGTCGGGGCCTTGTTCTATACTGCCCCCAATCCCGACCGCTAAAATAAACACCGCCCCTTCGATTGCCGCTCAGGGCAGGCCGGTGAGGGACGGCTGTGTTTAACACGTTATGCGGAACCGAAGGGCTGCTGCAGGCCTTGATTCAGTTCGTCAGCAAGCTGCTGGGCTACATTTCGGGCATCTTCCCAGCTCTCGCCCTTAAACAAAGCGACGCGAACTCCCTCTTCGCTAAAAACCGCTGCGTGCGGAATATCGCGCATGTGGGATTGAGTTTCAACGGTATACGGCGGGTGAAGGCCGAGGTCGCCTCCTAGATATCTGTGAACCAGTTCTGCCATCTATGGCCTCCTTCTTCTCCTTTCAATCCTATCTGCTAGCAATAGTATCACCTCTCCTGAAAAAAGCAAGGTTCAAAAGAAACGCCGCCTCTTGGGAGACGGCTAGTTTTTAGATTCTTTCGGAATCGGACCTTTATCTTGTGACCAATCGAGCAAATCTTGTAACGTAAACCATCCAAAGTTATTGTTTTGCTGATCCTGGGGGTTTAGCCAAAACAGGATTTCTGATTCGTCTTCATTCGCCCATTTTGGCGTTAACGCATAGTATCGTTTGTTTGTTGCCTTAAGGATATCACGAATGCCGGTTTCGGCAACTGCATCCAAAAGACGTAGGTAGCGAAGATCCTTCATACGCAATACCCTTCGCGTATCCTTAGGGAATCGCGAGGCGATCATAATTGTGAGACCGGGGTTTTGCGCGCCCAGCGCTTCAGTAAACCCGATCATAACATCCCTCCGTTTAAATGCTTCGAATAAATCTGAGAGAAACGATTGATACGGTTTTGCGACAATGATAGCAAAATGGCTATCGCTCCATGCCGCAGAAAGCTCTTTCGGCTGTGGGTTTAATTCCTCATCGCGCCATACATCTTCCCCAATGCCCAATAACCTACCAAACGCATCAAAGGTAAGCAGAGAATAATCTTCCCTCGTATCAAAGAAAAATGTTTGCTCATCAAAGCGCGTTACCATCAGCTTCTTTACACCGGCATTCTGCTTGGTGAGTTTTTGGGGAAGACCAAGGACGCGTACAATGTGGTAGATTCCACATTCGTGCTCGGCGCAAAAATCAGAACCAAGATTAATACCCACAATCGTCTCATCGCTATCGCCCAGCTTGATAAACATTGGATTTAAGCCCCGTCTCATTGGCTTGCTTCCGCTTTTTTCCTTTTCAATTCTTCTGCGAATAGGTTACCATCCCGCCCACAAAGAAGCAAAGGCTTCCGCTTGGGGCGGCGAAAGATAAAAGCCAGCGGTGAGGCTGGCATTAAAAACGGGCTTCTTAATAGCTGTATTCGATGTCGTTCAATCCGAATTTACAATTTGGCGATACTTCTCCATGAGCGCGAAATACGATAATCCCAAGAGAATAAGGATGGATTATCGTCTCGATAGCCCCAACCTGTCCGCACTTCTTGCAAGACCACGAAACTAAAGTGCTTCCCCCACTTTGCTTCTTTGTCATTGTGAACCTCCAACAAAGAACTGTCCTGAAAACCCACAATTGTTCCTGCGAGCATCTTATCACCCATCCGCAAAAAGTCAGCGGCCCCGGCTTTCGCCGGGGCCGTATTCTATTCCCTTTCAATTTCCATTGGGTGGAATTTCTGGCCCAGAGTCGCGCAAATCGGGCCGTAATTTGCGCACGTTTACAATTTCGCCCTCTGGCTTTGGTTCTTTTTTAATATGCCCTTTAATGTTTAATACTTGTTGTGCTTTTGACTGATCGCGGTAAATGGTAATGCCCTTACATCCGGTTTCCCATGCAAGCAAGTATGCTTTCTTCACATCATCTGCTGTTGCGGTGGCTGGCATGTTAATTGTTTTGGAAACCGCATTATCCGTGTGTTTTTGAAAGGCGGCCTGAATTTTAATATGGTCTTGGGCATTTAAATCGTGGGCGGTCACAAAAACCCTTCGCCATTTTACCGGCACTTCTTTTATGCCCTGCACTGTCCCCTCGTGCGCGATTTTTTCCATCAATTCTTTCGAGTAAAATCCATCGCGCTTTGCCATCTCTTCAAACACGGGATTTACTTCCACAAGCTCCGCCCATTCATCCGCTTCTTTTGCGATATGAGAATAACGAATATATGCTAAGGCAAAAATTGGCTCAATGCCCTGCGAGCATCCCGCGATAATGCCGATGGTCCCTGTGGGCGCAATAGAGGTTCGCGCAACGTTGCGCACGCGCGGTCGTCCCGGCTTGTCGTAGAGCGAATCGCGGAAATTAGGAAATGCCCCGCGCTGGCGCGCAAGCTCAACCGACGCCTTCACCGCCTCTTTATCGATAAACTCCATGATTCGCTTGGCTATTTTGTAGGACTCTTCGAACCCAAACGGTATTTCAAGCTGAATTAAAAGATCGGCAAATCCCATGACCCCAAGGCCAGTTCTGCGATTACCGTGGGTCATTGCTTCAATTTCCGCTACTGGATACCGACTCATGTCAATAAGGTTATCCAAAAAGCGCATGGCATTATGCACCGTTGTTTTCAACTTCGGCCAATCAACGGCCATACGACCCCCCTCTTCTTTGGTATGGCGCGAAAGCACAATTGAGCCCAAAATGCAGGATTCATAAGGTAAAAGCGGCACCTCACCGCAAGGATTTGTCGCCTCAATCTGCCCGAGTTTTGGCGTGGCATTTCCCCGGGCATCGTTAATGCGGTCGAGGAAGATAAGGCCGGGATCGGCGGTTTCCCATGCGGCACGCACAATTTTATCAAAGACCATCCGCGCATCAAGCTGTCCTGCCTTCTCGTTATTTCGCGGATTTACCAGCCAATATTTTTCTCCCTTGGCATACGCATCCATAAACGCATCGGTAATGGTGACGGATACATTAAAATTTTCCATAACACCAGGTTTTCGTTTCATGTCGATAAACTCCAAAATATCCGGATGGTCAATACGTAAAATTCCCATGTTCGCCCCCCGACGTTTCCCTCCCTGCTTAATGATATCGGTTGCTTTGTCAAAAATCTGCATGAAAGAAATCGGGCCGGATGCCACACCGTGCGTTGACTTCACCATGTCTCCCTTCGGACGTAAACGGGAAAAACCAAAACCGGTACCGCCACCCGATTGATGGATTTTGGCCTGGTGCATCAACGAAGTAAAAATACCGTCGATAGAATCGGGGACGGGAAGCACGAAACACGCAGCAAGCTGCTGCAGTGGCGCCCCTGCGTTCATTAATGCCGGAGAGTTTGGCATAAATTCAAGCGAGGCCATCATGCGATA
>Ga0209542_10003882_pt1 | contig 31467 bp, 30 predicted proteins | sample RifCSPhighO2_01_FD_184028 | JGI IMG/M metagenome (GOLD analysis project Ga0209542, IMG submission 184028) | Soil microbial communities from Rifle, Colorado - Rifle CSP2_plank highO2_0.1 (SPAdes) (version 2) | ecosystem: Environmental > Terrestrial > Deep subsurface > Rock core/Sediment ... | reverse complement strand
TCAAACATAGTAACCCCATAAGGACCCGGAATTCCTCCGGCGGGGAAAATATAATACGAAATTCCGGGAACCGGACACGTACAAGTAAAAGTCATTACAACACGCCCGCCAAAGTTTGGATATGCGGCCGGACTTCCTCCACCACCGCCGAGATTCGCCCCCTGAGAAGTATACGCTGACCATGTTCCGTTCGCACTTCCTTGAGCCCATGCGTACCAATCAAACTTCTTCTTTGCATATGCGGTGGGAATCATGGAAATTGTCAGCGGGTTAAAAAAGACGTTCACTGTATGTGTTAATTTTGCAAAAATATTTTTGGGGGCGGTCTTTGCAATAAAGTTATTGGGGTGCAACTCGATTACTTTTTGTTCGCTTCTTCCGTTGTCATTCTCGACCATAACTACAACGGGAATATAAAATTGAGCGGTTGTTGTAGGTGCAAGAAGCGAAACTCCTTCTGTCCCCTCTGGAATATCCGCCATGGCTTCTTCCGGAGTAAGGTCAAAGACTTCTCCTGTCGGCATATTGGGCGGATTAGTAAGAAGGTTGATTGATTCTGAATATAGTCTTATTTTGAGTGTTTTTGTGTCCAGTGAAACAACGTGGTCATACGAACCGATGGCAGTTCGTATTGTATTATCGTCAGTAAATCCTTCCCCGATGATGGTAATCTCGCCTCCATTGGGAACTTTTTCCGGAGAAATTGAAAATATCTTTGGTTTAGCGACGGCGGTTTGCCCAGAGAGCCCTTGTGACAATCCTGTTGTTCCCGATAGGCCTATCGAAGAACCTCCGCTGGTTCCTTGCGTATCAATCGTGATTCCGGCATTTACCGCCGCTTCATTAAGTTTTTTTCGTGTCATTGGCCCCACAAAACCAGTTCCTTGCACTAATTGAATGGGAAAAAGAATTTCTTCGGCGTATTTTTCTTGAAATTTAATCACCGCGGCAAATGTAAGCGGTCCCAAGTAGTCGGTTTCCGCTCCAGGAGCACCTGGCCCTGCGTTGGTAAGCGTCGTTTCCGGAGATGTATTGAGCACTTTTTGCAGATTTCGCACATCTTCTCCGCGATCGCCCTGTCGTAAATCCCTTAAGAACACCTCTCCGCTTGCACTCGCCGGCACAGAAACTGTCAAAACCAAGGCTACGATGCTAGTGATTAAAACGGCGTGGAATTTTTTTATTGTTTTTATTGTATATGTCATATAGACACTTGTGGCCTATGAAGCTAAGGAACCTTCGAGGCTGTTGAAGCTATTGTTCTTTAAGGATACTACAATGCACAGATAAAACCTTGCATCTTATCCACAGCAAAATGCGACGTGTTATACTAAAGAGAACCATTTTTGTATATAATTAACCAAGAAAACATTGAGATTCTTGCCGAGTAAGAAACTAGGGTTGCTTATTGTTTCGGTTGTCGTCGTACTTGCCGTTTTTTACGTTGTTTTTAATTTCGAGAACCTCAAAAACACGCCGGTTGTTTTTGAGCGAGGAGGCGGCATCACTGACGGGTCAGTAGACTACATAAAAGACACTGACGGAGACGGCCTTGCCGACTGGGAAGAGGCGCTTTGGAAAACAGATCCGCAAAATCCTGACACGGATGGCGACGGAACACCCGATGGAGAAGAGGTTGATCTTGGCCGAGACCCGATTAAGAAAGGGCCGAGCGATAAACTCGAAAGGAATATATTTGAAACGCCGGATATAACAGGTAGCGCGTCAAACCAACAATCGCTTTCAGAAACAGATGTTTTTATGAGAGAGCTCTTGTTGAGATATTTCGCGCTTAAAGGATCCGGGAGTGTAGATAATCAGTCGATCGAGAAATTGGCAAATTCGCTGGCAAGCGAAATCTCATCAAAGGAGATTCTCCCGGAAAAAACCTATCAATTTGTAGATATATTATTGAGCGACGACTCAAATTCATCAATGCGAACATATGGTGAAAGCGTTGGAGCTATTTTTGCGGAACGTTCGGAGAAAGAAAGTGAACTATATATTCTTTCGCAAGCGTTTTCCGGGAACAATACAGGTACCATTGAAAAACTGGCTCAATTTGAAAAAGAATACATTGCAATGATAAAAAAACTTCTTTTGGTAAAAGCTCCTCCAGCACTTGCTTCAACTCATTTAGGGTTTATTAATGAATTTGGGATGATTGCTTCTGCGGTTGGCGCTATGGCAAACACATTGGATAATCCAATACTTGGTTATATGGGAATCTCTCAATACCAAAAAAGTTTGAATACTATAAAAGAACACATGGAATACGTTGGATCAGTGTTTAATAATCAAGGTGTTATTTTTAAAAAGGGAGAAAGCGGCTATCTTTTTACGTCAATATTCGAGCAAACGCAATAATTTGAACGGTATCGTATGAAGTTACTATTAATAAAACACACTTTCAATACACGCGTAACATCGTTCTTTTTGATACTGATGTTTCTTTTCTCTCCAGTTGTTCCATTTTTCACACCCAACAAAGCTTATGCCCTTAACCCCGCGTGTGAAATCCCATCGCTATCGGAACTTCTCAAGGTTCCCGTAACGGATTCTGCATCAACATCGTCCTGCGACAAAGAAACGGTATTCGGCTGGGATTCTATAATACAGGCAATCCTTAAAGGTATTTTGAGCACCGTTATTGGCTCCATGACTAATTGGGTAAATAGCGGGTTTAATGGTAGCCCTGTGTTTGTTGATGACCTCAAAATTTATCTTGAGGACATGAAAAATGTTGCTGCTACAGAATTTTTGTCGTCCATCGTTGGCTCCGATATATGTAGATTTTTTGATGATTTTAGTTTGGAATTCCAAACGCGTCCCGGGCGCGTCGATGAGTATAGAAATCAGGCGCGCTGTACCATAGACGATCTTGGGATTGATATGAAGAGATTTTTTGACAGTTTTGAGGAAGGAGGGTGGTATAGCTACGAACAATCGTTATACAAAAGCAATAATGCGTTCAGCCTTTACATAGACACCAGCAACGCAATGCAGGATGTGATTGAAGAAGCGGTCACGCAAGAAAACCAGCGCCTTGGTTGGGCAAGCGGTTTCTTGAGCTTTACAGACGCAAATGGAAAGACGACCCTGCCGGGCGCAGTGATCTCGGCGCGGTTGGGTAAGGCTGCTGGAATCGATTTAGAACAATATGCACTTGCGGATGAATTTGACGAGCTTTTTGCCGCACTTATAAATCAAATGGTGGGTACGTTGTTCACACAATTGAGATAATACTATGCTGAAAAATTTTATTATATTGTTTGCACTAATAGGAACACTCTGGGGCACCCCCTTGTCTTTTGCTGTTCAAGAAACATTGGTGGTTGATACAAAAATTGCATATGCCGATCTTGAAGGAGACATTGATGACGAAGACGATGTTTCTGATGTGAAGCCTGCGGCACCGCTCTCGGATGATGATCCTCAAAAAGTCTATGGTTTGGACTGTAAAATCTATACCGGGAAGGGTCTTATTGATTGTATTGTTGTGTTATCTTACTATGTTTTTACCGGTCCATCAGGGCTCATTCTTTTTTTAGCAGGAGGGTTGTTTGACGCACTCCTCGCTCTTTCTATAAGCCCTCTTCTCCTTAATCAAGACTTTGTAAGCTCGTCCTGGGAAATAGTGAGAAATCTTGTGAACCTCCTGTTCATCATTATTGCCCTCTGGATTGCAATCGCAACAATCCTTCGTGTTGGCGGCATACAGCTCAAACAAGCGGTTGCAAATGTTATCATTGTGGCGCTGTTGGTGAACTTCAGTTTCTTTTTCACGCGAGTCGTTATTGACGCGTCAAACGTGATTGCGGTGGAGTTTTATAATCGAGCCGGGTCAAAAACAACAGCGGCTAGCCATATACCCGGGGTTCCGGAAAAACGCATCTCGGAAAAAATTATAAGCTCCATCAATCCGCAGGCCCTTATGTCACCTAGTGCGTTCACGAAGTGGAAAGATTCTACAAAATCTTCCAATGCGGCACTTATCTTTTTGTTTTTCCTTATCGGCATTATAAACCTTGTCGTGGCATATGTTCTTTTTTACGCAGGATTTCTACTTCTTGGTCGCGTAATCGCATTCGTCTTTCTTGTTATCGCCTCCCCCCTTGCCTTCATTGCCTACGCTCTTCCTAAGGGAGGGAGTTTTGCGAGTTCGTGGTGGAATCAGCTTTTGAGCCAAGCAATGGTGGCGCCTGTTTTCCTTTTTTTCCTTTACATAATAACGAAACTTTTGTCCGGTTTAGGCGGACTTATACCGTTTAGCAGTGGTAGTGCCGCTAAGGGTACTTCTTTTGCTGATTTATTTGTCACGGTAGCAATTAAGACAGCAATTGTTATTGTTGCGCTTATGATTGCGCTTAATAAGACAAAGTCCCTTTCCGGTGCGGCAGGTTCTTATGCGACCAAAGCGGGAACTGCTGCGTTTGGGACTGCTCTTGGCGGGGCGGCTCTTGCGGGACGCCATACAATCGGACGTGCCGCACAAGGATTCCGAGACTCTGAAGCTGCTAAACGCCTTGTTGCCAGAACGGGAGTTGCGGGAGAATACCTTGACCGCGGTCTTGGCGCGATGGCTGGCGGCACAATGGATATTCGTGGAATCCCGGGCATGAAATCTGTTGGACTTGGAGGTCCTAGTGGTAAGGGGGGATACAAAAAGTCCCTTGATGCGGATGTAAAACGCAAGGAGGAGCTTGGAAAGCGTCTTAAGGGGGTGGCGAGAATGGAGGAGAGAAGGGAAATCAACCCCGAAACTGGTAAATATAGAGTTGACGAACTTCGTGGTGAGAAACCAAAAGAAGGAATAAACCCAGCAACCGGAAGGACGTTCAAATACGAACACGAACAAAAAATACGAGAGCAGGAAAAGAAAGACACTGTTACAATTGACGTACAAAAAGAATACATAAGCAGACTTGAAGAAAGTGGCAAGAAACCCTTAGCACAGGCAAACAGACAGGCCGCAAAAAACTTAACGAAAAAAGAAACCAGCGTTGATAAAATTCAAAAAATTATTGAGGACGAGGTGCAAAAAAAGGTTTCTGAAAAACCTGAGGTTACAGAAAGCGAAACAGGAAAACCAAAAGAAGCTTAATACTTATGGAACGAACAAACGAACAACTTCAAGAAAAATTTAAAACACTTCCCAAAGACATACAAGGGCTTGTTCTTGATGAAGATTTCGGCCCCACGGTAACATTTCTTTGTGATGAGGTAGGTATTGACGCAACAAAAGCACTTGATGTTGAAGATGAGGTGTTTGATGTTCTTATGGGTTTTTCTCACCCGAAAGATTTCATCCGTAATATTCAATCTAAAATCGGGATTGATCAAGAAAAAGCAAAAGTAATCGCAGAAAAAGTGAACGAAGAGATTTTTCAGCCCGTACGAGAGTCGTTGAAAATCGTTCATAACATTACAGAAGTAGCTTCGGAAGCTTCTTTAGCTTCGACAGCTTCAGGAGCTTTAACACAGCCAATAACCTCGAAGTCGCCGACGCCACCGAGTCCAACAACTCCGAAAGTACGTCCGCCTGTTTTCCCTGAAATAATTGTTCCGAGACCATCGCAAGCTTCGGAAGCTTCAATAGCTTCGACACCAAAGCCACCAGAACCACCAAAAGCTCAACAAAATATTTTTGAGCAGAAACTTCAAGGTATGTATAAGATGCCAAAGGAAGAGACTTTGGTACCCCCAAAATCGTCTTCTATACACCCCCCACAACCACTTCATCCTGGAGGAGTTGATCCATATAGGGAGCAACCGAAATAACCCTCCTGTAACGCACAACCCAAAACCTGTAACCCGATGGCTGTGAGTGGAAAGTTAAAAAATCAAAGTGAAAAATGACAGTGTAGAGTTTAAAGTTGAGTTCAAAGAATTCTATGTTTTTTTACGTTGAGATATCCAACATAATTGTATCTGGTATAATAACCACGAAGAGTAGTGGATGAATTATTTTTAATTTTAAATTGTAACTTTCAATTTTGATATTTACATTTTAAACTTATACCGTGCAATTCCAAGTTCCTCAATACATTGAAGTGGAAGATAAGATTATTGGGCCGCTATCACTCAAGCAGTTCATGTATCTTGGCGGTGCTGCAGGAATCGCTTATATTCTTTTTAAAAAACTTCCCTGGTTCATCGGTCTTCCCCTTATAGGTCTTGTTGCAGGATTTGCGCTTATGCTTGCATTCTATCCGAAAGAAAAATTTGGCAGGCCGTTTGTTGAAATCCTGCAGTCTGGATTCAAATACATAACACACAATCGCCTTTACACGTGGAAAAGAGTTGCACCTAAGATAACCAACAATCCGCAACAGGCAACCAGCAACCAACAATCAAGGAACTTCACGATGCCCATACCGACTGTCTCTGAAGGGAAGCTTAAGGATCTGTCGTGGAACGTTGATGTGGCAGGAAACAAAGAAGAACCGACGACCGATCACGAACTGCCGAAAACAGGAAGGCAGGAAGTGTAGAATGAAAGAATTTTCAATTTCTAATTTTCAGTTTTCAATAAATTCACAATTTTTCAATTATCCAATGAGGCAAGGAAATTATGATCTCGAAGAAAGAACGGCGGTATTTGGAGAAAATGTAATACAGCTGTGTAAAAGCATCCGAGGCAATCCGGTAATAACCCCCATTATCAGCCAGCTTGTCCGTTCTGCAACAAGTGTCGGCGCAAATTATATGGAAGCCAGCGGCGCAAGCTCGCGCAAGGACTTCAGAAATAAAATATTTATACGCAAAAAAGAAGTACAGGAAACGAAACATTGGCTACGAATGCTTGTGCGGTGTATTGATAAAGAAGACAATGATATAATGACATTACGAAAAGAGTGTCACGAGCTCACGCTTATTTTTCAGAAAATAACCATGTCATTAAAACAGCATGAAGTAGTGGTTGAAAATTGAGCATTGCGAATTAATTGAAAATTAGAAATTGATAATTGTAAATTGAGTTCTATGTCTGTAAAGTCAAAACCAGCACAAGACCTTGTTCCCATAAAAGAAGTCCGCGATGGAGTCGTGATTCTTAAAGACGGGTCTATGAGGATGGTGCTTATGGTTTCGACGCTTAACTTTGCGCTTAAATCAGAGGACGAGCAAGCGGCAATATTGATTCAGTTTCAAAATTTTCTCAACTCCCTTGATTTTTCAACGCAAGTATTCATACAATCTCGCCGTCTTGATATCAGACCTTATCTCGCGACACTTCAAGAACGTCTTAAAGATCAGCTGAGTGACCTTATGCGCATTCAAATTGAAGAGTATATCGAATTTATCCGCACATTCACGGATTCCGTTAACATCATGACAAAAACATTCTTTGTCGTAGTTCCTTATTCTTCGGCCCCGCTTGGGGGAGCAGCTCAGTCGGGCGGATTGTTTGGTATATTTGGAGGAGAAAAGAAAAAAGAGATAGAGAAAGGATCTGGAGGAGACGTTGCTCGTTTCGAAGAAGCACGTTCTCAATTGGAACAACGCGCGAATGTGGTAAAGCAAGGGCTTATACGAACGGGTGTTCGCGCAATACCTCTGGGAACAGAGGAGCTGATTGAACTTTATTACAAAATGTTCAATCCGGGAGAAACCGACAAGCCATTGAAAATGGAAAGTTAAAAAATCAAAGTGAAAAATGACAATGCAAAATTTAAAGTTGAGTTCAAGAAAAGATTATATGTTTTTGTGTTGAGACTCATAAAATTCATTGACAAATTACCAAAAGATTCTGTGTGTGATATTATGGGAAAGCAGTTATTGCGAAGTGGCACAAGCGTTTTAGCGAATTATGTTGAAGCGAATTCGGCAAGTTCAAAAAAGGATTTTATAAACTTTTTCACCCATTCCCTGAAATCGGCGAACGAATCTAAGGTGTGGCTTGCATTATTAAGAGATACGAGTAAGGGAAATCTTGGAGACCTTGAGTGGCTTTTGAAAGAAATAGCCGAGGTATCCAATGTAATTGCTTCGAGTATATTAACCATGAAAGGAAAAAGGTGATTATTTTTTGATTTTAAATTGTAACTTTCAATTTTGATATTTGCATTTTAAACTTATACCATGCAACTTTTTGGAAAAAAGAACGAAAAAGAAAAAGATTTGATGCCTATACTCCCGCCAGAGCTCTACGAGGCAGGGGAGCTTGAGTTGCGTGACGTTATTGCTCCTTCAGCCCTTAAAATAGGACCACAGGAGATTAATTTGGGTGAGAAAATAATGAGAACGTATTTTATCGTCTCATACCCCCGCCTTCTTTCTACAAACTGGTTCTCTCCTATAATCAATCTGGACAAGATTTTTGATATTTCCATCTTTATTCACCCGATCGAGACGGCAAAAGTGCTCAAAAAATTTCAAAAAAAGGTGGCGGAAGTTCAAAGTCAAATCAATATCCGGGAAGAAAAAGGATTTGTGCGCGACCCTATGCTTGATACGGCGTATCGTGACCTGGAAGATCTTCGTGACAAGCTCCAGCAGGCACAGGAAAAGATATTCGATGTCGGTGTTTATATTACCATTCATGGGGATAACGAAGATGATCTTAGAAAAGCGTCCGGGGAAATACGCTCTATCCTTGAATCAAGGCTCATTTATGTTCGCCCCGCTCTTTTCCAACAGGAAGAAGGGTTTACCAGTACCATTCCTATCAATAAGGACGAACTTGGCGTTCACTCAAAATTAAACTCCGCTCCACTCTCAAGTCTTTTTCCATTCGTGTCGTTTGACCTCACCTCAGATCGTGGAATTCTGTATGGTATAAATCGACATAACTCTTCGCTCGTACTTTTTGATCGTTTTTCTTTGGAAAACTACAACTCGGTAACATTCGCGAAATCCGGTTCAGGTAAATCATTTGCGACAAAACTCGAGATCCTTCGTTCACTTATGTTTGATGCCGACGTGATTGTCATCGACCCCGAACGGGAATACGAATACCTTGCTGAAGCGACCGGTGGACGCTATTTCAATATCTCACTCACCTCGGAACACACCATTAATCCCTTTGACCTTCCTGTGCCACACGAAGATGAATCTCCTGCGGATATTTTGCGTTCAAATACTATCACTCTTGTTGGACTCTTCCGCATCATGCTTGGAGGACTCACTCCGGAAGAAGATGCTATTGTGGACCGCGCCATCACCGAAACATACGCGCTTAAAGATATCACGGCGGATTCCGACTTCTCTTCCATAGAACCCCCGCTTCTTTCCGATTTTGAAATGGTACTTGCGGGAATGCAAGGTGCCGAATCCCTTACTCAGAAACTCTCAAAATATACTCGCGGGACATGGTCGGGATTCCTCAATAAACCAAGTAATGTTGATATCAACAAGAAATTCATCGTGTTCTCCGTTCGAGACATGGAGGACGAACTTAAGCCCGTGGCAATGTACATCATCACCCACCACATTTGGAACTCCATCAGAAAAAATCTCCGTAAACGTCTTTTAGTGGTGGATGAGGCATGGTGGATGATGAAGTCCGAGGATACGGCGTCGTTCTTGTTTGGCCTCGTAAAAAGAGGAAGAAAGTACTATTTGGGTGTTGCAACTATCACCCAAGACGTTGGAGACTTCCTTCGTTCTCCGTATGGCGTACCGATTATGACCAACTCGTCAATTCAGCTTCTTTTGAAGCAATCCCCGACAGCCATTGATATGCTTCAAAAAACATTCAATCTTACCGAGGAAGAGAAGTATCTTCTTCTTGAATCCGATGTGGGAGAGGGAATATTCATCGCGGGTCTCAAGCGAGTAGCCCTAAAGATCATTGCTTCCTATACCGAGGACCAGATTATAACATCCGATCCTTCACAGATTCTCGCTATTAAAAAGGCGAAGCAGGAACTTAAGATTGCGGAAGGGAAAACGTAAAAACCCCGTTGTTCACATGGCCACTATTAGTGAAAACCTATATCTTTTGTATAATAAGAACAATGATGCGGGGGGTATTTAAAACAAAAATGGTTTTTAAAAAAATATCTTTTTTATCGGTGTTTTTATTGTTTCTTTTTGTTTCTTTTAACAACACCGTTTTTGCTCAAACAGTAAATGCGGAACTTGATGCGATTATAAAACAAATACAAGAAGCTGTTGCAAGCGGCGCTAGTCAAGCAGAAATTGACGCACTTCAGGAAAAACTTTTTAATGCCCAAATTTCTCAATCTGTAGAGACTAAAATAACGCCTGAATATTATGGTCCTAATGAAGATATTGAAATAAAGATAATTAGCTATTCAACGGATTTACGAAGGGCAAAGATAACATGGTCTTCGGGGGGGGAAACCCTGTCGAGTGGAACGGGTATTACCACATATACTACGAAAACAAAAGGAGTGGGAGAAAGAATATCTCTTTCTGTTACCATAAAAACTTACGAGGGTCTTATTTTCACGAAAAATATATCTCTTGTTCCTATCGATTTGGAATTACAATGGGAAGCATCTACCTACACCCCCCCTTTTTACAAAGGAAAGGCGCTTCCCACCCCCAAGAGTAAAATAAAAATAGTAGCCCTTCCTGGTTTTGTAGATGCAAGCAAAAAAGAAGTTTCGAGCGATACGCTTGTGTATACTTGGCGATCCTACAATAGAACGGTCCTCAGCGAGGGATACGGAAAGAATTCTGCATACACGCAGTCTCCGGAGTGGGTTGGGGTTGAACGTCCAGTTTACATTGAGGTTTCGACGCTCAATAGCAGCCTTAGTTCAAAAAAACGCTTTTTTATTAAGTCGTATTCGCCGATAGTAATGCTATACGAAGAAAGTCCTATCTTGGGTATTTTATATAACCATACACTAAAAGAAAAAGTTGTTCTTTTGTCGGATGAAATGGTCGTGAAGGGTGAACCATTTTTCTTTTCGCAGTCGTTAAAAACATCCGATTCTCTTATGTTTGAATGGTTGCAAAACGGAAACACCGTTTTAAATAAAAATAGTTCCAGTATTGTGCTTCGTCGAGAGGGTGAAACTACCGGATCTTCGCGCATTAATTTATCTGTTAAAAACCAGAAGAATGCTTTTGAGGGTGCTTCGCGATCTTTTATGCTTCATTTTGGAAAATAAGCGTTTATTTTTACATACATACCATTATTATGATTTTTTTTGGAAGACAGGGGGTACTAAAATTTTTTTCTTTCTTTAGTTATATTGTTTTTTCCCTATTTGGCTCTATCACCGTCTCTGCTTCAGGGTATGCCGTACTTGAATCAATCCCCGGGATTGCAAAAGATTCTTCACCAGGGTTATATACCTACTTAAAAGCAGTATTTCTAACAGGGATAGGGCTTGCGGGGGTTCTTGCGGTACTTATGATTGTTATAGGGGGGATTCAGTATATCGGGAGCGGTATGTCGCCGTCAGGAAAAGAGGACGCCAAAGACCGGATTACGAGCGCTATACTCGGACTCCTTCTTGCGCTTGGTGCGTACCTTATATTAAACACTATTAACCCAAACCTTGTTAACTTTAGCTCTTAAAAAACAAATTATCTATGGAAAACAAAACACCAAAAGAAAAAATTGCCTTGCTTGCTATTTTTATACTTATTGTAGCCATTCTTGGCGCGCTTGCTTTCTTGGTATACAGCGGCCGCGGAGGAGCTGTTGGAGAAAAAGTTAAAACCTTTCTTCCGTTCGGAAGTGGTGGTGAACCGCGTGAGGGTGGTGAGATAATTCCTCCCGACACAACGGGTGGCGGCATTATCGAAGGAAGTCCGGCAGAAAAAATTTTGAAAAAACTCCACAATGCTCCGGTTGCCGGATTATATCCGTTCACGCGAACGCAACAAGGACAAAAAACATCTACAAGTACGCTTGATACTATCGTTCGGTATATAGAACGCGGTCTTGGCCACATCTACGAGACCAATATGACCACACCAGAAGAGGAAATTCGTATTTCAAATGAAACTCGCCTTAAGATATATGAGGCTCTTTGGGGAAATGGAGGAAGCGGGGTCGCAATCAGATATTTAAGTGATGATGAAAATAACTCTATTCGAACATATTCCATAACACTCCGTGATATCAAAAATGGAACAACCACCGACGAGGGAAGGCTTGTTGACTCATCGGGAGTGTTCTTGCGTGAAAACATCAGCGACGCGGTAGTTTCGAAAGGAAAAGGAGATAAAATTTTCTACATTCTTCCCATAGAAGATTCCTCGATCGGAGTTATCACCTCATTTGGCGGAGAAAAACAATCACAGCTTTTCTCATCCCCACTTAGGGAGTGGTTGCCACAGTGGCCAAAAGATTCTCTCATAACACTCACCACAAAAGCTTCCGGGTCTGTTTCAGGACTTCTCTACTTCCTTGATGCGCAGTCGGGGAAACTCACTAAAATACTCGGCGGGATAACCGGATTAACAACCAACACAAATCCCACAGGAGATCATGTCCTGTATTCGGAAAGTGCGCGAGGAAACTTCAACCTCTTTTCTTATAGTATCTCTGCTAATGAACAAACGCCCCTTTCCCTTAAAACCCTTCCTGATAAGTGCGTATGGAGTAAGCTCAAAAAGACTCTTGTATATTGCGGTGTCCCCACAAACATTCCTTCGGGAGAATATCCGGATGTTTGGTATCAGGGAGTTGTTTCTTTTAGTGACACGTTATGGATGATTGATACTGAGACCGGTATTACGACAATCCTTGCAAAACCGCAAGACCTTACTGGCGAGGAAATTGATGCTACTCAGCTCGTGCTTGATCCAAACGAATCGTTCCTCTTTTTTATAAATAAAAAAGACTCCACGCCGTGGAGCCTGAAATTAACGGGGGCGGAGCTTCGTTAGCTTCTAGCTTCAATAGCCCTTCTTATCTTTCGATTTCTTTTTAAAGCTCTTGACGCTTCTGAAGCTTGCGAAGCTAAGAAGCTATTCTTCTGTCGCAACGTATTTAATGACAACCCTTCGCCCTTTTCCCTCTCCAAGTGACTCCGTTTTAATATCTTTCACGTTTGTAAAAATTGAGTGCACAATCATACGCTCATAAGGACTCATCGGACTCATTTCCACATCACTCTTAAAATATCGCGCTCGCTCCGCGAGCATTGTTGCTTTTGTTTTAAGCTCATCAATGAGTTTTCCTTGATAGTTATTCACATCAACCACAAATGAGGTTGTGGTATTTTTACCTCCTGTCTGCCGCCCACCCGATGATGCGAGTGGGTCTCCGCCCTTGTCGCTAATACGCTTTATGATATGACTTAGTGCCGCAAGGTGCGCTCCGTCTCGCCCAATAAGAATTTCGGGTTCTTCTGTTTTAATAAGAAACCGTGTGGTTCCAATGCTTTGATCCTCCACAACTTCTAGTTCATAAGGAACATTGAGAAGCTCGAGAAGGTCCTTGATTGTCTTTTCTATTGCTGTTGATTCCATGTAGTTTGTAATATATCAGCGAGTACCGCCTTTATCAACCCCGTAGTGAAATTTGACAATAGTTTCACCGCGCCTGGGGACGCATTGTTAAATTCTACTACCGGGTCAACCCTGGTAACGATAAATACCCCCTGAAGGAGGTATGCCATTCTGTGGCGCTGGTTTTATGCCCCCGGAGTTCTTTATGCAGCCTTGATAAGTTTTATTGCTTTCCTTTTTACCAGAAGCTCGTGTCCGATTGAGAAAAGGTTACTTACGGACCAATATAGTGCTACGGCTGAAGAAATAGAATACGAAACAAAGAAGACAATGCCTGGAAGAACATATCTCATTTGAACATTCATGTTTTTTGCGAATTCGTCTTTAAATGATACGGGTCCGGATGCTTTGTTTTTTTCTTGTGACGGAAGAGGTGGCATTGAGAGTTTCATCTGAAAGTATTGGGATGTGCCCGCGATGAGGGCGAGAATGAGACTTTTTTTTGTCATATCAATAAGCCCTAAAAACATCATATTAACGTGTTCCGGATGAGTAATAAATGCATATAGTGGCGCCGTATCAATATTGCCGAGCCCCTTAAAAAAGACCCAGTAGAGGGCGAAAATTATAGGGAGTTGAATCAACATAAGAAAACACCCGGAAAAGGGGTTAACACCGTGTTTTTTATAAAGATCCATGATTCGCTTAGCTTGTTCTTGTTTGTCTTTAATCTCTTCTTTTGCTTTTTTTATCTCGGGCTCGATATTCCTCATTTTTGCTTGAGAAACGACCGATTTATGGGAAAGGGGGAGAATAAGAATTTTAACAACAAGGGTTAGTATGACAACCGCAATACCAACGTCGGCTCCAGGTATTACAGAAATTAAAAAAACCAACCCATTATAGAGTGGCTCGTAAAAAAACGTGTTGAAGACTTCTTTCATTGGCTTTTATTTTAGCTGAACTGACTACAAAATACAACTTTAAACAAGCGGGTCAATTCTATCTTTTTGCCACGGATGACACCGTAAAATCCTGCGTATACCAACCACCACACCCCTTCCCACTCCGTATTTTTCTATGGCCTCAATAGTATATTGTGAACATGTGGGATAAAAAACACATGAGTATCTTCGCGTAGTGAGACCACCGGTATCGGGGGATATGGTGTGTTGATATGCCCTTATGAAAGATATCAGTAATTTTTTCATATGGTTCTTTATATCTTCTGTATATTTAAAGGATTCCTGCTTGCTTAAGTAGAAATATTATTTCGTTTTCCATCTGTGTATATGAAATGTCCCCAACCCCCTTTTTTACGAAAAAAATACCTACAAGTGGTAACTTTTTGATTGTTTTGTTGTTCTTTCTGATGATGGAATACCCCCTCCTTTTAATAAGATTTCTGTCCGTTGCTTTTTTTAAGACACTCCCAGAAACCACGAAAGAAAACTTGCTTTCTTTAATGTTAGAATCTCTACTATATTTAAAAGAAAAATGTCCGGAAGAAAGTTGTTTTCCCCTTTTAACTGCTTTAGGGAAAAGGGCTGTGGTAACCCTTCTTTTTTGAGGAAGCATATACTGATCTTTTATTAATTAGAGTAGTGGAGAATAGCGAGAAACTAATATATTCCCGTTCCATGTAGTCCTACTTTGTGTAACTGCGTCTAAACCGTGAGGCTTTTTCTTCCCTTTCTCCTGCGTCTCTTAAGGACATTCTTTCCTGTTTTTGACTTTGTCCTTGCTAAAAACCCGTGTGTTTTTCTTCTTTTTTTCTTTTTTGGTTGATATGTTCTTGACATGTCTTTTTGATGATGTGATATGTTTTATGACTATAAGTGTTCATTGTACACAATGTATCAGACAAGTTCAAGCTTTTTACAAAAATTTAGTGTGCTGGAGTGCTTTCCCGCACTTGTTGCGTTATTGCTTAGTTTTTTGAGAGACATATTCTTTTAAAAACAATTGAGCAAGAAATATAGATGGTGATTGATTTGTGTATATAAAAGTAAATTACTGGCGCGATGGGTGTGGGGGCTTGCATCTTTTTTTACACGCGAGTACAATATCCACACCTTACACACACCTTATAAACAAATGCTTGTTTTTGTATAGCGTTTTACAAATGGAAAATAAGTATATAATTTGAAGCGAGGAAGCAGTTGATCTGGTTCTCACAAGAAAAAGGGGTTTATTTTCATATAATTTATCACGTTAATTATCTCGGGTTTCGTACCATGCTGGATAACAAACAACTTTGGGAAAATGCACTTGCGGAAATAGAGTTGAGTGTTTCAAAAGCAAATTTTAGTACTTGGTTTAAAAATACCCACATAGTGAGACGTGATGCCGGAACCATATTTTTAGGGGTTCCTAACGAGTTTGTTAAGGATTGGCTTTATAATAAGTACCACAAATTCATACTGAAGGCGCTTCGCGGGGTTGAGGAGGGAACGCGAAGCCTTGAGTATGTTGTTCATAAAAACGATGGTAAAACAGAGGTAAACATATCTTTTATTACCAAAGAATCCGCGGAATTGGTTGGTGTGCCACTCCCGTTGAGCGATCTTTATATAGACAAAGAAGATAACCTTAACCCGCGATATGTATTTGGCTCTTTTATTGTTGGGCCGTTCAACGAACTCGCTCACGCCGCAGCACAAGCAGTTATAAAAAAACTTGGCTCGGCATACAACCCGTTGTTCATTTATGGTGATACTGGTTTAGGAAAAACACACCTAATTCAGGCGATTGGTAACCATGTTAAAAAGACTGGTGCGGGAAAGAAGATACACTATGTAACCTCGGAAAAATTCTCTATTGATTATATAAATTCCGTTCAAGCGAATAAGGTGAATATGTTCAAAGAAAAATATCGAAAATACGATATTTTAATTATGGATGACATTCAATTCCTTTCCAATAAAGAAAAAACTCAAGAAGAATTGTTTCATTTATTTAACACGCTTTATGACAACAATAAACAGATTGTTTTTTCTTCGGATCGTCACCCCGCATATATACAAGACCTTGAAGATCGCCTTAAGTCTCGCTTTGGTGCAGGGATGATTGTGGATATCCAAACCCCTGATTATGAGTCTCGTCTCGCCATATTGCGCTCAAAAGCTGGAGTTAATAATTTCTCGCCCCCTAATGAAATTTTAGAGTACCTTGCTTCTGTGGTCCAGGGAAACATTAGGGATTTAGAGGGGGTTTTGAATGTGGTAGTGTGTCAGTCCCAACTTAAAAATAGGTATTTAAATGTTGGAGAAATAAAGTCTCTTATTAAAAACACTGCGAAGCCAAGGAAGTCTGTTTCTGTAAAAGACGTTATAAAGACTGTTGCTGAGTTTTATAATATTGAGGAGGGTTCTATTTACGAAAAAACAAGAAGAAAGGAGGTGGTTAAGCCGAGACAGGTTGTTATGTATATCCTTCGAGAAGATTTTAATATTTCTTTTCCGTCAATTGGTCAAAAACTGGGGGGGAGAGATCATACGACAGTGATTCATTCATGTGAGAAAATAAGAAATGATTTAAAAAAGGATAATTTTTTATTGCAAGAGATTGATCAAATTAGGGCTGTTTTATAATGTGTGGATTTTATGTTAAAAACTTTTTAATTACTTGTGTATAAGTTTTGTTTTTAGTTTTACGAACTAAAAAAGAGAAAATTTATTATTTTTAATTACTTAGTTCTTCACATATAATTCACATTTAAAAAATTAAAATACGTATATATCTCTTTGTTTTTTCTTTTTTATCAACATATCCACAACCATAATAACTATAATTAGTTTTTATATAGTAAATAAAAGTATATGAAGTTAGAGTGTGTAAAAGAAAAATTAAAGGAAGTAGTGTTACTCGCAGAAAAACTGTCTGGAAAAAACAACAACCTCCCCATACTTCAATCAATTCTTCTTATTGCTGACGGTAAATCGCTTAAAATACGCGCAACAAACCTTGATATTGGAGCCGAATTTGAAATACCGGCAAAAATTGAAAAAAAAGGAAGCGTCTCTGTTCCTGGAAATATACTATCAAACACACTCAACAACCTTCAAAAAGATAAAAATATAACCATATCGCTTATTAATAATAACCTTTATATTTCAACAGAAAATAGCTCAACAACCATTAAAAGTTTTTCCTCTGATGAGTTTCCAACACTACCGATTATAAAAGAAGGGGTTCCTGTTGTTATTTCAGCGCAACAACTTACTAATGGATTAAAATCAGTTGTTTTTAGTGCCTCAATATCCGACATAAAACCCGAGATATCAAGTGTTTATATATATCAAGACGGGGACTATTTAGTGTTTGCAGCCACAGACTCATTTAGACTCGCTGAAAAAAAAATACTAAACAAAAAAACAAAAGAATTTCAAGGGGTTATTTTACCGCTTAAAAACACACATGAAATAATAAGAATTCTTGAAAACACACAAGAAGATGTTGTTATTCACACCAATAAAAACCAAATCTCGTTTTATTACGGCGGTGTGTATATAACCTCTCGGGTTATAAATGCGATCTTTCCCGACTATAAGCAAATAATTCCAAAAGGACACACCACCGAAGCAATTATTCTCAAAGGGGATCTTATGAGTACCCTTAAAATAAGTACAGTTTTTTCAGACAAATTTCATAAAACAAACCTCGTGTTGCGTCCCGCAGATAAACTTTTTGAGATTAGTTCACAAAACCCAGACACCGGAGAGAACACAACCAGAGTGGACGCATCACTCGAAGGTGATATTCTCGAAATAAGCTTCAACCATAAATATATTCTTGAGTGCCTGCATTTTATAAAAGAAGACAGTGTAACATTACAATTTAATGGAGAAAATAAGCCACTTATGATAAAAGGACTTGGAGATACTTCGTTTTTGTATCTAGTTATGCCCATCAATAAGTAATACCCACAAACCCCACCAAAGATCGCAGGCGCTTCGCTTTAAGGAAAAACGTGATAAAAATACTTAATAGAAATTATAATAAACAAGGAGGTTGCACAACTACACCCTGTCTCTAAAATAAAATGGAATTTAAAAACATCTCATCGTTTCTTGAGAAATTCAAAACTCTCGCTATTTCTCGAGACGAGATACAAAACAAAATAACAAGTGCTATATTCAATGAAACAAACATTCAAATTCCCCCAAAATCCATACACATAGATCGACAAACAGTCTTTATAGACCATTCCCCAGCGGCAAAATCAATAATTTTTACCAAAAAAAGAGAAATTCTCGAGGAGCTTGATAAAACGTTAGGGAAAAAAGCACCACAAAATATTCAGTAAACTATTCTATACCAGAAACACCAAAGACCGACACAGCATCGGATTTATTAAAAATACTGTCATATCCAACAATACGGAGAGTATTACCGGACGAAAGTATTCCTTCTACAACCGACGGAATAAAAGAAAAAGCGAATGGAGAAATTTTTGAAGAGCCCACCAAAACATCATTAATAAAGAAATCTACGCGCGAAAGAGGGAATTTCCCCACGCTTTCAAAAAGAATCAATGTTTTATCTTCGGACGGAACAATAGAATTGTCTTGCGGGTGTAAAACGCGGAGCCGCGGAAAATTTTCCGGTATGTGAATATCATCAACCACGGCTGGAATAATGGCGGGAGAATCCTCACTAATTCCTTGTAGGGCGGCCCACATACGAACAGGTTTTTCCCATAACAAAAACTGAGGGTCATTCTCAGGGCGGTCAGGTTTTGGTCCGAGGGGATTTTCTTTTTGAACCCAATACAAAATAGAGTGGACATTAGTAAGAACGCGCTCCTCCTTTGTTTCTTCCGGTGTGTATTCGGTGGCAAGTTTTCCCGAAACCTTGTCTATAAAATAAGAGTCTCCGCCACGCCATAATCCGCGCAGTACGGGCTTTAATCCATCGGCACTCACCACCGGTTTCTCAAAGCGAACCTCCTCGCGTGTTGGGTCTGAAACGAAATCTTTCATAAACGCGTTCCATAGTGGTGCCACAATAAAACCGGCAACTTTTTTCTCCATTGGGGTGTTGTCGTTATTTCCCACCCACGCACCAAGAGAAAGCGTCGGTGTGTAACCCACAATCCACGCGTCGCGATAGTCATTTGTGGTTCCAGTTTTTACCGCCACGTCTTTTCCTGGAATATAAAGATAGGAATTTTCTCCAAACGCAGGCGCGCGCGCCTTGTTGTCTGAAAGCACATCGCTTATCTCTAGCGCAATGTTTTTGGGGATAACCTCTATTCCTACGGGAGAAAAGTTTTCAAGAACCACTCCATTTTTATCTTCAACGCGCAAAACACCCTGGTACGGATTACGTATTCCATTATTCGCAAAAACACCATATGCGCTTGTGAGATCAAGGAGAGAAACCTCTCCACCACCCAAAACAAGGGTCAACCCATAACGATCGGGGTTAGTAAGGCCCGTAATACCCATTTTTTGAGCCGTGGCGATGGCATTCTTAATGCCCGCGAGGTAAAGCACCTTGATCGCCGGAACATTGATGGATTGGGCAAGGGCGTTACGAAGCGAGACCGGACCGCGAAACACACCGTCATAATTTTCTGGCATATAACACTCATCCGGGTCCACTTCGGAAGAGAGGGGTTTTCCTTCGCTGTCGCACGTAGTTTGAAACTCAGTTTTAAGATCAAATACGACTGTGTCCGGCGTATATCCCTTCATAAACGCGGTTGCGTACACGAACGGTTTGAATGCAGAACCAGGTTGGCGGTGGGCAAGCGCTACATTGAAATTCCCCTCCGCTTCTTTATTAAAATAGTCTCGAGATCCAACCATTACCAAAACTTCTCCAGTACGAGGGTCAATTCCTACCATCCCCGCATTGCGAGCGTTGAATTTTTCTTCGTTCTCTTTTCCATACGTTGTAATAATCTCTTCCGCATTTTTTTGTAAATTATAATCAAGGGAGGTGATGACGTTAAGTCCCCCGCCCGTAAGAGCATTTTCGCCGTATTTTTGGGCAAGATATTCCATCACCCACGTGACGAAGTGCGGCGCCTTGATTCCAAAATTATCTTTAGGAAGGAACTCGACTTCTTCTTTGCTGGCTGCGGCATATTCCCCTTCGGATATGAATGAAAGTTCTAGCATTCTTTTTAAAACCAAATTTTTACGCCCATCAAGCGCATCACGATGGTTTCCGTACGGAGAATAATATGTGGGAGCTTGCGGGAGTGCGGCGAGGTATGCCGCTTCAGCAAGGTCGATATCTTTAATTTGTTTTCCAAAAAAGAGAAGTGCCGCCTCTTCAACACCGTACACGTTTCCGCCATAGGGAGCTTCGTTTAAATAGATTGCGAGTATCTGTTCCTTATCAAGAATTTTTTCAAGCTTAACCGCAAGAACCCACTCTTTAAGTTTTCGCGACAAGGTTTTTTCCGTTGTTAGAAGGGTGTTTTTTACCACTTGTTGGGTGATGGTTGATCCACCCTGACCAAAGCTTCCCGTAGTAATATTGGCGAGAACGGCGCGAAGAAATGCCATTGGGCGGATGCCAATATGCTGATAAAATTCGGCATCTTCAATCGCAACAGTTGCGTTCTTAACATATCGCGAAATATCATCAAACGGGACGCTGGTGCGTTTTACGGTGTCTTGAACACTATAGAGAAGTATTTCTCCCGTACGATCGTATATTTTACTTGATTCAACAACCCTGCGCTCTTCAAATGATTTGAAGTCGGGAATATCTATGGTGAGTATCCAAAGCGCGATTATGCCCGCCATAAAAAAACCTACGCTTAAAAAAACAAAAAATAACGCCTTGAGAGACGGGAGGGAAAACGTAGTTCGTATGCGTCGGGTACGGCTTAATCTAGACGACATGCAGAGCATTATATCACGCAAGAAGTACCCCTCGTAGCAAAAAACAAACTATGGTAAAGTAGGCAGTATGAAGGTTATTTCTGATAACAAAAAGATACAGGAGATACTCACGCGCGGTGTCGCAGAGGTCATCGATCTCGCCGCACTCAACGAAAAACTCTCAAGAGGAAAGAAGCTCCGCATAAAATACGGAATCGATCCGACAAGCAAACACATACACCTCGGAAGAGCAGTAGCACTTCTTAAACTTCAAGCCCTTCAAGACCTCGGGCACACTATTGTTTTTATCGTTGGAGACTTTACGGGGGTTATTGGCGATACGTCCGACAAAGAGAGTGAGCGCCCGATGCTTTCAAGGAAAGAGGTGAAAGAAAATATGAGAACATATGTTGCTCAGGCAAAAAAGATACTTTCCTCGAAAAATCTTGAAATCCACTATAATTCAAAATGGCTCAGTAAACTCCGTTATCACGAGATTGGAGAACAAGCAGATGCTTTCTCGCTTTCCGATTTCATTTCCCGCGAGAATATAAAAAAGCGTCTCACGAAAGGCGAGCGAATCTCGCTTCGCGAAGTTCTCTACCCAATAATGCAGGGACACGATAGCGTTGCAGTAAGAGCGGATGTCGAGATTGGAGGGACGGATCAAAAATTCAACATGCTAGCGGGGCGAAGAATGCAGGAGAAGCTCGGACAACAACCCCAAGACATCATTATGTTAAACATCATCGAAGGAACTGATGGGAGAAAGATGAGTTCTTCGTGGGGTAACACCATAAATCTTCTCGATAAACCCGACGACATGTTCGGGAAGGTTATGAGGATTCCGGATTCGCTCATCATGTCGTATTTTGTGCACTGTACGCGAATTTCAACGAGCGAGGTAGAAAAAATACAAACAGAACTTATGGGCGGAAATGGAAATCCGCGCGACATTAAATTAAAGCTCGCAAAAGAAATTGTGACGCTCTATCACGGAGTAAAAAATGGAAACGAGACGGAAGAAAACTTCATTCGGACATTTTCAAAACAAGGAACACCCGAGAACATAAAAGAAATAAAAGTAAAAAAAGGAACACCATTGTTTCAGGTTGCACAAGAAAAAAAACTGGTTCAATCAAAAACAGAATGGCGAAGACTTGTGGAAGAGGGGGCCATTGAGGAAACAACAACCGGAGAAAAAATAAAAAGCCACAGTGTCGCCGTGGAACACGATGGAATTTTTAAAATAGGAAAGCGAAGATTCCTTAAAATAAAAGCAACTAACTGATCGAAAGAAATATATGCCCCCGCGGCCTGTCTGCGTGCTCCGCACAGGCAGGCAAGCCGACGGGGTAATACTCGGAACTCGCTTCGGCCTCTACGGCACTTCCAATTTCTAGCTCGCTCTGCTCGCGAAATTTAGGTCGCTCGTACAAAAGCGTGGCAGAGCCACGCGGTATTGACCTATAATGCCGAGCGAGGAGCATGAGAAAATTTATTTTCTCAATGTCCGAGCGATGGGATTATATGCTTTGCATATATTAGCTCCTCGGCTCGGAAATGGAAATGTAGAAACATTCCCATTTCACTCGCTCTACGTCGCGAATAAAGCATCGAGCGCACTTCCCCACATGATCCATTTGAAATACACAGGAACCTCCCGAATTCTTTATTTCCTTTTCGTTCGAATCCTTCAGCTATATTATTCATCACCGAAACTGATGCTCGTTGTATTTGGTCACGAAAACTAAAATCTTTAATGTTACGAAATGCACCGTAAACTGCCAAAGTAAGGTCTCGTGATTTCTGCCAAGCGATAATATCTTCAAATTTCGCTATTTTCATCTCATTTTACTTTTTGAACTTTCTACCCTTTTTACTTTCCCCTGTTCCCTACTTTCCAACTTTTCACTTTCTAAACTTTCAACTCACTTACGGATTCCTCCCCGCCTTGATTTCATTTATATAGTATTCTCCTTGTTGCTTGAATTCCGGGTTAATGTCAACTGCCTTCTGTATTTCCGCGATTGCTTTTTGCCGCTCTCCTCTTTCCAAATAAAGCGCGGCAAGTGAGATAAGGTATTGTGAATTTGTTGGATCGCGTTTGATGAATGCATTAAGTACTTCTTCCGCACCCTTATAATCCTTCGTATCTATGTATGCCCGCAAGAGGCGTTCATCGGGAGCTATTGTCCCGCCATTTTTTTGCCGCAGCGGTTCAAGAATTTCGTTTGCTGTTGTTTTATCCTTGGCATAAATAAGCGTCACCGCGTATACCAAGCGCGCGGTGTCATATGCCGGCTCCAGGTCAAAAGCGATTTTTGCCGCGCTGACCGCATTCACATAATCTTTTTTGTTGAGATACGCGCTCGCAATTTCAAAATATACTTGTTGTTTTTTAGACGTGAGTTCTGCCGCTTTGCCGAGGTATGTGAGCGCCTGATCATAATCACCGATCTGGTTCAGAAATGAGCCCAGGAATATCTGATGTCGCGCATCGTTCGAGATTTTCTCTATCTGCTTTTTAAGCTCTTCGGTGGCGGTCGTGACAAACTGTGCTTTAATCCCCTGATCCACATTAAGAGAAAGGACGCGCGAAGAGGCCATTGCAAGCTGTTCGCGCGCTTCCACGGTACCCATTGATTCCCGTGCGATAGCTTTCTTAAAGTACGACAAATTAACATCCAGACTTTCTTGTTGTTGAAGGGCGCGAATAAGATCTTTATTTGCCGCGATCGGCTGATAATTAAAATAATAGAGCGCGAAGATCGTAGCAACAATAACAACAGGCGGAAGGATAATGTCCTGCGTCGCATTCTTTCCCGGATTTAAAGATTTTTTACTTGGTGACGGCATCCCCTTTACTGGAACTTCGGCGCTCTCAACAATGCGGGTATGAAGATATGCGAGAACCGCAAAGAAGAGCACGTAACTCACCAGGTTATCAAAAACAAAAATATTCTGGAAAAAATATCCGCCCAATAGTCCGGTAAGAATACTTTTCTCGGTTATAGAGAAGAGAGCGGCACCGGCCCACCACAAATAATAGAGCGCGACGGCAAAGAGCGAGAGATATGCAAGAAGTCCTAAAATGCCGCCGGCGATAAGCCAATCAAAAAAGACGTTGTGCGCGCGGTCAAACCATGGTTCTTGATCATACATCTTGGGGTCGTAGTATTTATTGAACACGAAGTTGAAACTCTCTTGTCCCCATCCAAAAACAGGGCGCTCTTTAAAGCCCTGAAGCGCCATGTTCCAGACCATGAAGCGGGATTTGGTTGTAGTTTCTTCCAGTGAAATGGAAGTGAACCGCGCAAGAACGGGACTTTCTTTTACGAAAGAGGTATCACGCAACGCAATAACGCCGATAGGCGCAAGAACCGCAATAATAAGCACCCCAATCGCCGTCTTTCGTAAAAAGAGATTTCGTTTTTCAAAAAGTGCGATGAGAAGCGTGGTAAGCATCACTCCGCCCAAGAGACCTAGAATTGCTCCGCGCGTAGCCGTGTGGTACAGCATGAAAATGTCAGCAAGAGCAACAGCCACATAGGCATAGCGAACCCACGAAGCTCCTCGATGTCGGACCGCGAGAAGCGCAGCAATAAAAATATGGAATAAAAGGTAGACAGCGAAGTACGTGGTATTTCCAAATGTCGCGTCTACGCGAACACCCCCTTGGTTGATGGTTAACTTCCCCGCCAATTGAAGCGCGCCGTAACCAAGCAAGATGGCGTTTACACCGAGCGAGACTTGCCAAAAGCGTTCCCACAGATTTCCTCGCGCGAGAATAGAACCCGCAACAAGAAAATACGCAAACACATGGAGCAACCCCACGAATCCTTCCATGCGCTCATAGTTGCTCCAAAAACTTTTGAATGAATTCTCGCTTAAAACAGTCGCAACCGCCATCACGAGAAGAAGTGCCCCCGCGCCATAGAGAATGAGAGACTTTTTCGGGCGATACGAAGCATCGCGCAGTGCAAGAATAATTCCCGCACCCAAGATGATCTCCACAATAATTCTAAACGCAAAATTCTTCCCCGTGATGAACGGAAAAAACATCGATTCAGAAACGTAGAGCGGTAAGAATAAGATCGCGAATAAACCCGCAAGAACTCCGTACTTTAAAATATTATTGAGTGTCATTGGATATCACTATACCACAAGGATGGTCTTATGCTAGAGATTGTAAAATCCTATGATTTTACAATGAAACTACGCGATGCATCATCTTTAAAACGAAGAACGACGGGGCCAGTTGAGTGCCTCATTAGGGATGACAATATCCTCATCAAGGTCTTTTGCCGCAACGCGTCCCACAAGTTCATACAGCTTACCGGGGCGAATGCCGTGCCCAGGTCCTTTGATGGTAAGCATCTCGTAAGTGATGACCGCACCGGCAGGAATTGCGGTCTTTGTGGCAACACTCTTGGCAAGTTTTTCTCGAAGCGGCTTAAGCTCGTCATACATAATGCGTTCGGGAACGCCATGGATTTTTTCAATCTGGCGGATTTGCTCAACAAGTTCTTTGAATTGCTGCGGTTCAAGCGATGCCGCGTGGTCGGAACCTTTCATTTTTTTATCAAGTGTAAGATGCCGTTCAACGATATGTGCACCGCGTGCAACTGCGGCAAGCGTAGGAAGCATTCCCATCTCATGACCGGAGTATCCGAATGGAAGCGGCGCGAAGCGATCACGAATTACATCCATAAATTTAAGATTGATCATCTCTTCCGGAGAAGGATAGAGCGAGAGACAGTGGAATACGATCGCGCGAGGATTATGACGAAGTACGGCATCTACCGCTTCATCGATCTCTTCCAAAGTGTTCATCCCGGTCGAAAGAAGGACTGGCTTCCCCTTTTTTGCGACGTGTTCAAGAAGTGGAATATTGATGGTGTCTGCCGATGGGATCTTGTACGCATCGATACCAAGCTTTTCCATAAAGTCAGCGCTTGTCGGATCCCAAACGCTTGCGAAAAACTGAACTCCTTTTTTCGCCGCGTATTCTTTGAGCAGGAGATAGTCTTTTTCTGTGAACTCAAGTTTATTACGGTGTTCGCCGTACGTTGGCGCAAACGCATGTGGAGAGGTGTATGGTTTTTCGAGTCCTTCACGCGTCAAAATTTCTCCGGTTGTTCGTTTTTGAAATTTCACCGCATCGGCGCCGGCATCCGCTGCCGCATCAATAAGTTTTTTGGCAAGTTCAACATCCCCATTGTGGTTGATACCCACCTCGGCAATCACAAGCACTGGTTCCCCTTCCCCAACGTAACGTTTTCCAATCTTAATCTTTTTAGGAAGTCCCCCTAGTAATGTTCGCAGTTTTTCTTTAAGAGTCATAAAATTGTTTAATTTTGAATCGCTCTATAATAAAACAATAACCCTTCCTTGGCAAGAGTTTGTCGCTGTGATTCAACGACCCACATAATTATCCGCTCTATTCCCACGCCCACTCGGTTTTTATATAATTTACGAAACTTTCATGGTAATCTCCAAAAACTCTTGGTGTATCGGCTCACTTGAATCATCTTTAAAAACAAGGATGGTCCGCTCTTTTGTTTTTTTATCAATTACCTTCATGAGCGAAAGTTGCTCTTTATTGGAAAAGTTTTTATTAAGAATAAAATTTGGAATAAAGGAACCATCTCCCTTCCGTGCCATAATCATAAAACTCGAAAGAAATGCATCTTCTAGTCCAACAGAACGTAAAAGAAATAAAAATATGCTCCAACGGCGAGTAAAAATTTTCTTTATATATTTACCCCGAAATAACATCCTTTTAACCGGTTTATCATCTCCATAAATAAAATCGGGGGCACGATAGCTGGTGTAGGGATAATAAAATTTCAAATTCGTAAATCCCGCATTTTTAAGAAGTTTCCTATACCCCCACTGCGAATAAATATAAGTCCTGTAGCCATTTTTAAAGCCGTGACGATATGCATACCAATTGGCAATTGGCCGCGGAAGAATTGATGTCCATTTTAGTTTCGAGTGTGGATCCCTTCGCAACCACCCAGGGAATAATCTGTTCTCAATGGCTATATACAACACCCCATCGTCTTTAAGTAAACCGGCGAGCGTAGACAGAAGTTCTTTCTGGTAAACACTAGGGTCTTTTTCTGTTTTCCCAGACCCCACCCACTCCAAAACTCCATTAAGGATGATGGCATCGAACGACTTCAAGCGAAAAGGAAGGTCGCAGTGCTCTAGTGGTGCAATATTTACATATTCAATATTTGAGATCCCCTCATCAGATGCGCGGAGACTCAAAAATTCCAAGAGTTCAAACGACGCATCTATTGCAATAACTTTTTTGAATTTTTTTGCTAATGGAATAGTGATATTCCCATATCCCGAACCAAGATCAAGTACTGTTGCCTCGTTGGCAATGGGAAGAAAAGGTATGAAGTCTGAACGATCATAACTTTCCGCATAATCAAACCTCATCCCTTTAAGGTCAAAATTTTTGAGTGCTGAGGCAAACCCTTTTTGCTTAATCAACTCATTCAAAGTACACATTGTTTCGCGCGGAAGGACGCCCCAATAATAATTCTCGGTCGTGTATTTTTTGATTCCGTGCTGAACTGCTATGGGGTTTCGTGTGTACATTCTGCGAATACTACCAAGTTTCAATGATTTCCTCAAATATTCTATTTTCGAAGTAAAAATTCGTAATATTCCCAATCCTCCGGTGTATTGATGCCGCTTTCAGCGTGTGGCAAAACAAGCGGCAGAATTTTATCTCCGGTCATTTTCTTTTTCTCAACAATGGTCCGCCGCCACATCACATCCACATACCCTACATGCTTGTATGCTTTGGGAAGCTTCTGTCCAGGAAGATTGAATGATTCCGGCACGCCGGGAATCGTCAAAAGCGGCTCAAGAAATCCGCTCTCCCCTATTTTATACATCTTGTAGGGGCTCTGCTCCGGTTCTGCCACAGTACGCACTGAGTCAACCTCTGGATGCGCCGCAAGAAGCTCTATCGCCTCGTCTATTTCTGTAACAGTTCGCAATGGGGATGTTGGCCGCAGTTGAACAACAATATCGGGAGTATAATTTTCGTTTTTTTTCAGCCACTCAAGTGTGTAAAGAAAAAAATCAAAATCAGGAGAGGTACCGTCGGCAAGTTTCTCGGATTCTCGGAATGGCCATTCTACTCCATACTGTTTTGCAATAGCCGCGATTTTTTCGCTATCGCTTATCAATATTGTCCTATCGATATATTTGGATTTTTTAGATTCTTCAAATGTATACGCTATGAGGGGCTTTCCGCCGAGCTCTTTTATATTTTTATCGGGGATGCGCGATGAACCTCCTCGAGCCGGAACAATGGCTAATACGGTAAATGAATTAATCATAATGTTAATCCTACGGGATTATTCGACAAAAAACAACCATATTGTACACTGACACCATGAAAAAAACCTACACGGAAGAAAGACCATGGGGAAAGTTTGAACAATTTTCTCACAATGAACAATCCACGGTAAAGATAATTCACGTAAACCCCAACGAAGAATTAAGTCTCCAGTATCACGAAAAGCGGGATGAGTTTTGGAAGGTGCTTGATGGAAATCCTATCCTCGTGATCGGCAATAAAATCATAAAAGCAAAGCCCGGAGAAGAATACTTTGTTCCCCGCAAGGTCAATCATCGCATCATGTCGGAAGATACCCCTATTCGAATCCTTGAAATCGCATTCGGCAATTTTGACGAAGAAGATATTGTTCGCCTCAATGATAAATATAAACGAACTTAGTTTTTTACCTCAATTTTCTCTATTTCCCGACTTATTGCCTCTGCAAGACGCTTTCCTGCCCCGCCAAGCGGTTCAACAAACCGCTCAAGTACACGCTGTCGCGCTTCTGAATTAGGAATTGGATTTTTAAGTGTTTGATTGATCTGTTCCGTAAGCATTCGAGAAGAGTCCGCCTTTAAGACCGCGCCGGCATCCATAAGTGCTTCAAAATGAGTGTACGAATCGTAGAATCGCTTAACTGAATCCCAATAAGAAATTTCTCCCTCTTTTGCAACACCATCAAACCCGATACAAATGACCGGCTTATTAAGAGTCAGCGCATCGATCGCATTGGTTGATGCTCCCATGATTGATACTTCGCAATTCAATATGAGATTGATGAAATTGACCGTATTGTTCTTCTCTGAATCCCAACTTCCGCTTGCATTGTTCACATATCCAACTTCATCACAAAGCACTACATTCTTCATTTGCTGAGCCCGCTCAATGGAACTTTTAAATTTCGGGTGCGGGCTATAGAGCACTTGCACGGGTTCTGTGATCTTTTTTGTATCGATCAGAGTTTCGAGAATATCGATAATATCTCCTTCTCGCTTGAACAAAAACTCTCCCATACCCATATATAAAATGGTCTTTTTGTTGGAATCAAGATTGTTGCGTTTATAAAAATGCTCTCTTGATTCAATGAGTGATTTTTCCAAATAAAGATCGTAGTGCGGTAGACCAACAATGACCATCGGAGTTTCTGTTTCATTGATCACTTGATATCGCAAGGCCATTTCTTTAAGAAAGACATTCTGGAGAAATAAAACGTCCGGCACCACACGAAGAAGTCCGTGGCTCGAAAAATTGTCCCAACTTCGCGGCATACCGAGAAGCTTTACTCCCCTCTTTTTTGCTTCCCGTGCAAGTGGCACATCAAAATCAAAGTTGGTGAGAGAAAGTGCCACGAGAACATCCGGGTGATATGTATCAAAAAGTTTTTCTGCATTTTTATCGGAAGGAAGACGCAAGATGATGCGGCGCAGAAAACGTTTATACGCATTGTTGTTTCCTAAAAGAAACGTATGAAAGCGTTTTACGTACGTAGCGATAAAATTGGAGTGGCCGCGTTCATATGAACGCATTTTTGACCAAAGGTTGGTGCCACTTTTAATGCCGCTTCGCGCGAGGGTCATCACCAATTGCTCTAGATGACCAGGGGAACTTCGTTTAAACGACTCAATCGAAACACTGGTGTCACTATATATTTTTTTAAAATAACCCTCCCGTTCCGGTTGAACAACCAAAACAATCCTTGCGCTAGTATTTTTTTCTTTAAATGTCGGCCAGAAATCAGTTGCGAGGATATTCCGTGTGATAATATCCTCCCCTGCTGTGATAAGTATGGTTTTCATTGACTGCAATATACCACAGGAATGTTCTCTGGTATATAATATGGTGAACCCATTTAATAACAGCAGACTTATGCTAAATAAATTAAGAAAAGAACTCGTATACCGCCGCTTCGCCATGCGAACCGCTTGGCCAGTTTGGTGGAATATCCTGAACCGAACCCCCGGCAATTGTTTGAGAAAAACAAACCGTCGCTCGATTCCCTCCAAACGCGCCTGGTCAAAAGTCTTGAGGAGGACGGCATTGTGGCAACATCTCTCGATGAACTTTTCCCCGACAAAAACCTTCTCTCGGAACTTCAAAGATACACGCAGTCACTTGAGGGTAGCGCGGAGTCAAAAACAAAAAAACTTTTTTTGAAGCATTTTTGGGATGTAAATGCAGAACTCGATTTCAACAATCCATTTGTTCGTATCGCGACCGATAAACGTGTTGTTGATATCGCAAATTCATATATGCAAATGTGGACGAAGCTCAAATACTACACACTTCTCAAAACAGTTCCTGTGTTTGGAGAAGAGGCAAAACAATCTCAGCGCTGGCATCGCGACCCGGAAGAAAAACGAATGTGTAAGATGTTCATTTATCTTACTGATGTAAATGAGGAGTCTGGTCCTTTTATATATATTCCAAAATCAGTATATGGCAAAAAGTATGGTCATCTATTTCCTCAGCGTCCGCCGGAGGGGGTTTACCCCAAGGAAGGGGCGGTTGAAAAAGCTATCCCGAAAGAGGCGGTAAAAGTTTTTACAGGTAAAGCAGGTACGGTTCTTTTCTGCGACACCACCGGTATTCATCGTGGTGGATATGCAAAATCAAAACCACGAATCATGTTTACCTCCTTTTATGCCGCCCCGTCATTCAACACAGAACAGATACGATACCCTATTCCGGAAAACCTCAAAGAAAAGGTTTCGAAACTCCCCCTAGAAGTCTCATACGCACTTAAAGAGTGATTTGTTTTACTTCACGATGAAGTATTTTTCCGCGAAGGGAACTTTTTCCAGTGTGTAGGGATTCTCTTTCAAAAATTCATCCACCGCTTGTTTTGCACCCGGCCATCGAGCTTCATTG
>Ga0209542_10003879_pt1 | contig 31479 bp, 28 predicted proteins | sample RifCSPhighO2_01_FD_184028 | JGI IMG/M metagenome (GOLD analysis project Ga0209542, IMG submission 184028) | Soil microbial communities from Rifle, Colorado - Rifle CSP2_plank highO2_0.1 (SPAdes) (version 2) | ecosystem: Environmental > Terrestrial > Deep subsurface > Rock core/Sediment ... | reverse complement strand
CGGCTCAAGTAAACCCCGAAAATATGAATTTGGAAAAAGTGTCAAAGACCAGGATGTCGGTGGTGCTGTTTGGATCGCTTTTGGGCAGGGTAAAAGAATTTAAAATTTCTTCTCCGGGTGGCGATGTCATTGGGCTTCGACCCATTACCATACAATTAAAGGCCCTGGAAAAAATCGGTGCGCACATTGAGCGCGAAGGAAATGTCTACCATATATGGCGCGATGAATTACTGGGTAAAGAAATTATTTTAGGGGAATTCAGTCCCACGGCTACTGAGGCGTTAATGCTGGCGGCAGTTTTGGCAAAAGGAAAAACGATTATCAAAGGCGCGGCTGCCGAGCTTTCGGTCCAAGATCTTTCAAAAATGTTAATGAGCATGGGGGCAAATATTACCTGGAAAGGCAGCCACACGATTGAAATTGAAGGGGTAGAAGCATTGCATGGGTGCGAACATTCGGTGGAGAGCGATCACCTGGAAGCCGGCACGTTTATTGTTATCGGGGCGCTGACCCCGGGTCGCGTGGTGGTAAAAAATATCAATTTTGAATACTTGGATATGTTTTTGTATAAGCTGGAAGAAATGGGGGTGAATTTTGACCGCGGCGAAAACCAGATTACCGTTTTTTATTCTCCGTTTATAAAACCCTTGAAAGTGCAGGCCTTGCCGCACCCGGGTTTTCCTACCGATTTGTTGCCCATTATTATTCCATTATTGGTGAAAGCGCAGGGTAAGTCACTGATCCATGATCCGTTGTATGAAAACCGGCTTGGGTATCTGCAAGAATTGCGTAAAATGGGAGGAGACCTTGAAATTGTTGACCCCCACCGTGCGTTTATTTTTGGCCCCAAAGAACTGGAGGGCACTCATGTAGATTCTTTAGATGTGCGGGCGGGAGCGGTATTAATTGTAGCCGCGCTGATGGCAAACGGAAAAACCGTGATTGGCGACATCTTTCATATTGACCGCGGATATGAGAAGATAGAGGAAAGGTTACAGCGACTAGGTGCTGATATAAAAAGAGTATCAGCTTAAAATTATCAATTATCAAGTATCAATTATCAATCAAGTATTAAATTACTGAATTATCAATGTGCAAGTCGTCGTCATTGAAAATTGATAATTGAAAATTGAAAATTCGTTGATATGTTCAACAACCGCATAGCAATTGACTTGGGCACCTGTAATTCCCTGGTGTATGTGCACGGAAAAGGAGTGGTATTAAATGAACCGTCAGTCGTGGCGGTGTCTTTGACTGACAATAAAATTTTGGCAGTGGGCGAGGGTGCTAAAGAAATGATTGGCCGTACTCCCGCTGATATTAAAGTGTATCGCCCATTAAAAGATGGCGTCATTGCTGATTACAAAGTAACTCAGGCCATGATGCGCTACTTTATAAAAAGGACGACGAGCCACTTTAAACTATTTAAACCGGAATTAGTTATTTCGGTTCCCGCCGGTATCACTTCAACCGAACGGCGAGCCGTTATTGAAGCGGCCTTGTCGGCCGGTGCCCGTCAGGCATTTGTGGCCAAGGAGCCCATTTTGGCAGCCATCGGCGCTGGTATTCCCATTAATTCAAGTTCGGGCCATATGATTATCGACATTGGCGGAGGCACTTCGGAGGTGGCGGTCATTTCCCTGGGCGGCATTGTAACGGCTCATTCAGTAAGGATAGCCGGAGATAAGATAGATATGGCCATTGCCGAATACATTAAGAAAAAATACAATTTGGCGGTGGGTACTCAGTCGGCCGAAGAAATTAAAATAAAAGTGGGGACGGCCTTGCCCCAAAAAGAGTTGCGGTTTATGGAAATCCAGGGCCGCGATATGATTTTGGGCCTGCCGCGCAATATTAAAATTTCCAATAACGAAATATGTGAGGCCATTTCTGATGTATTGGGTGAAATTATCCAGGCAGTCAAACACGTGTTGTCAGAAACGCCCCCAGAATTGTCGGCCGATATTATGAACAAAGGAATTATCATGGCCGGCGGGGGAGCGCTGCTGCCAAAAATAAATGAATTGGTGGCTCAAAGCACCGGCGTACCTTGCTTTGTAGCCGACGAGCCGCTCTTTTGCGTGATCCGCGGAACGGGAACGGTTTTGGAACACTTGGAGGAGTATAAGAAAGTGGTGATGAGCAAGAAATAAGGCGACACTAATCTACTAATCGCATTCGAATCTACGAATAACACTTTCGTCATTGTGAGGCGGCGGCCCCGTGGGGCCGCCGCGAAGCAATCTGAATTTTATGTAAAAAAACAGCCCGTGAACGCGCGCGTTCACGGGCTTTACATCGGCGAATTTTTCGGGCTTCTATTCAACCTCTTTTACTTTAGCTTCCTTGGTAAGTCCAATCCATCGCTCAAGATTAATTTGAATAATAAGGCAGATGGAAAAGAAAAAGACAGCCCCTGTCTCAAAAAAGATGATTCTTATTTCCTCTTTCCATTCTGGTTTTTCAAAGAGCAGGTGCACCCATATCAATCTTGTTAAAGCCGAGACAATAGTGAATGTAATTGCGGTGATCAAAATTTGAGTTGCCCGCATCTTTGGTCTCCTAAAACATGGCCATAGGAAATGAGCGACTTCGAATTAAGTACTATATTTAAATGTGGCATTTGTCAAGGTCTTTTCTTGCCTCATTAATTCTGCTAGAATAACTTCATAAATCATGACACAGCATCTAAAACAGCAGGAGTTTTTACGGGGTAAATTTAAAGCAGGGCAGTTAAGTCACGCCTACTTGCTTTGCGGGCAGGCCGGAATCGGAAAAAAGAATTTCGCCAAAGAGTTTGTAAAGGCAATAAACTGCCTATACTCAAATTTTAGCGATCGCGAAAATTTGAGTATACAAAAAAAATATTGTGGCAATTGCGTAACTTGTAAGCAAATAGAAAAAGAATTATTTCCCGATTTGCAAATCATAAAATCCATTAACAGTGATTCGTCGGTAAAAAATGAAAAAGATATGATGGAAATTGATGTGGCGCAAATCCGCCAGGTCAATAATTTTTTAGGGCTTAAATCATATTATGGAAATTATAAAGCGGTTATCATTGATAACGCCGACCGTATGAACGTTGAGGCCCAAAACAGTTTTTTAAAAACTTTAGAAGAACCAAAGGGAAATACCATTATTTTTTTAATTTCATCTTCGCCTGCTACACTTTTGCCGACTATTTTTTCGCGCTGCCAAACCATTACCTTTTTCCCCTTCGAAAACTATACGGCATCAAGTATCGAAGAAAAAACATTGCGGGAATTACTGCCTATTATTCATGCTGAACTTGCGGTAAAATTCAATTGGACAAAAAAAGTGAATTTAGAGGGTGAACATTTTGGCACCATATTAAAAGTGTTGCAGCGATATTTTAGAAATATATTGCTGGCAAAATTAGGAGTGCAGCCATCGGCTATGCAAAATAATTATTCCATAGGGAAATTAAAAAATATCCTCCGATTAATAGAATCGTTGCATAGGCAAGTATCAACTACCAACGCTAGCCCAAAGTTGGCGCTGGAAGTACTATTGCTAGAATTCTAATTTTATAATTTTTAATTTTTCAATTTTATAAATAATTTCTTAATTTTTAAAAATTTAAACATTATTTAAAAATTAAAAATTGGAAATTAAAAATTAATTTTCATGTCATTTAAAGAACTTATCGACAAAGTAAAACCGGAATTTGAAAAGGCCTTTTCCTTTTTGCAAAAAGAAATGGATAAGGTGCGGACTTCCCGGGCCAATCCTTCCATGGTAGAGGATATTCAAGTGACCTGTTTTGGCAGTACGTTTTCGTTAAACCAATTGGCCTCTATTTCATCGCCCGAACCAAACCAAATTATTATCCAACCCTGGGATGGTTCATATATAGAACCCATACAAGCGGCTGTGGCCAATTCCGGCCTTGGCATGTCGTCGGCTGTTGACAAGAATGCGATACGGTTGAGTTTACCATTACTTACCGAGGAGTACCGAAAAAGTTTGGTAAAAGTACTGCATGCCAAAGCCGAAGAAGGCCGTCAAACCCTGCGGCACTGGCGGGAGGATTGCTGGAATAAAATTCAAAAAGCAGAAAAGGAAGGGGTGCTTTCTGAAGATGATAAGTTTCGCGGAAAAGAGGAATTACAAAAATTAATTGACGAATACCAGAAAAAGATTAAAGAGTTGGTGGAGAGGAAAGAGAAGGAGTTAATGTGAGTTACCAAGTATCAAGTATCAATTATCAAGTATCAATTAAGTATTAAATTACTAAATTATCAAATTCGTATTTTCGTCATTGAAAATTCACTCCATTGATAATTTATTGAAAATTGATAATTGAAAATTGAAAATTCGTTATGTTAATAACGTTGCTTATCGCATTTTTATCCCTAATAATACTAATGATCATCCATGAATTTGGCCATTTTATCATTGCCAAAAAATTCGGGGTGCGCGTAGAAGAATTTGGCATTGGCTACCCGCCACGGATTTTTGGCAAGCGCTTTGGGGAAACCATATATTCGGTTAATCTTATTCCGCTTGGAGCGTTTGTGAAGATTTATGGAGAGGAGTCGGATGTAGACGATTACCGGAGTTTTTCGGGCCTGGCCATTTGGAAGCGCATATTAATTGTGCTTGGCGGGGTGATTGCGTTTTGGGTTGCTGCCATTATCATTTTTTCGGTGTTATTTGGTATTGGGGCTAAGGTTCCAGTAGGCGATAACGATGTTCCTGGCGCGGGTGATATACAGGTGCAGGTGATGGTGGTCCAGGTAGGTTCTCCTGCAGAGGTGGCGGGTATTCAAGCAGGGGATTTCATTACCAGCGTGAAAAGCGCTGCCGCGGGGGTTGCGGTAAAAAAAATAGCGGACTTCCAAAATTTTGTGCAAGAAAACAAGGGGTCATCGGTAAATATTACCGTGGACCGCCAAGGAACGGAATTTAATTTCAATGTGGTTCCGAGGGTCCTGCATGAGCAAGACCAAGGCGCGGTGGGAGTTTCCCTAGAACGATTAGCTACCATTATAAAACAGTATCCTTTCTATGAAGCGCCCGTGCGGGGAACTATGTTTACATGGGAGGTGACGGTGAAATCGCTGGAAGGCATTTTTGGATTTTTTGCCAATATATTTGCGGGAAAAGGAGTTCCCGCGGGGGCTGAGTTGGCGGGACCCATTGGCATTACCATTTTTCTTGCCAATGCCGCCAGTTACGGACTAGGTTTTTTTCTATATTTTATCGGTTCCATTTCGGTACTGGTGGCCATATTTAATTTGTTTCCCATTCCGGCGCTTGACGGTGGAAAATTGGTATTTTTAATCATCGAAAAAATAATGAAAAAACCGGTTCCGGTGCGCTGGGAACAAACCATTACGGCCGTATTTTTCTTTATACTAATCGCTATGTCGCTGTTTGTGACCGTACGGTTTGACATTCCGCGGCTGGTGGATTTTGTGAAAGCCAGCATATAATCTAACTATTAACATTTGACAATTAACAATTGACTAAAGGTGACGCGATGTCACAGGTCAAATGTCAATGGTCAATTGTCATTAAATGTTACAATCAAAACTCTTCTACAAAACCAATAAAAATAAATCCGCTTTGGCGGATTCTGTTTCGCACGACCTTTTGGTGCGGGCAGGATACATTGACCAATTAATGGCCGGGGTGTATTCTTTTATGCCCCTGGGATTTAGAGTTTTAAAAAATATTGAAGATATTATTCGAAAAAATATGGAAGCAATTGGCGGGCAAGAGTTATTATTACCGGTTTTGCAGCCCAAAGAAAATTGGCAAAAAACGGGCCGGTGGGAAACCTTGGATATATTATTTAAAGTAAAGGGATCGGGCGATAAAGAGTACGCCATGGGTCCGACCCACGAAGAGGTGGTGACCCCCTTGGCAAAAAAAATGGTATTTTCGTATCGTGATTTGCCATTTTCAGTTTTTCAAATTCAAACAAAATTCAGGGACGAATTGCGTGCTAAGTCGGGGATTTTAAGGACGCGCGAATTTTTAATGAAAGATTTGTATTCTTTCCATGCAACACAGGCGGATTTTGATGCTTATTACGAAAAATTAGCAAAAGTGTATACCAATATTTTTAAAGAAGTCGGCATTGGAAAAATTACCCATAGAACCTTGGCTAGCGGTGGCAGTTTTTCAAAATATTCTGACGAATTCCAGACGATTACAAATGCTGGCGAAGACATTATTTATATTTGCAAAAAATGCAGCACTTCAATTAATAAAGAAATAAAAGCAGAATATCCAATATGCCCAAAGTGCAAGGCAAATGAATTTGAAGAAAAAAAATCAATTGAAGTTGGCAATATTTTTCCTTTAGGGACGGGATTTTCAAAACCGTTTGATTTGAAATTTACCGATAAAGACGCCACCGACAAACCCGTGTTAATGGGATGCTATGGAATTGGCTTGGGCCGGCTCATGGGAGCTATTGTTGAGGCAAGTCACGATGAAAAAGGAATTATCTGGCCAAAGTCAGTCGCCCCATTTTTGGTGCATTTAATTCAACTTGGGACTGACAAAAAAATTACAACATCGGCGCAAAAATTATACAAGAGTTTACAAATGGAACATCTTGAAGTACTATATGACGACAGGGTAAAAACTCCTGGGGAAAAATTTGCCGAGAGCGATTTACTGGGAATTCCATATCGAGTGGTTATTTCAGAAAAGACGCTGGCAAAAAATTCAGTGGAGGTTAAGGAAAGAAGCAAAAATAGCGTGAAGTTGGTGAAGATAAGCCAACTTCATAAAATTTTCAATTATCAATGATCAATTTTCAATAACGACGCCGTTTAATTGATAATTTAGTAATTTAATACTTAATTGATAATTGATACTTGATAATTGATAATTTGTTTTATGACTAATCCTCTCAAAAAAATATTCTCATTCTTATCCCTTGACATGGCCATTGATTTGGGAACTGCCAATTCTTTGGTATATGTCAAAGACCGGGGAATTATTATCAACGAACCATCGGTGGTGGCGGTTAATAATAAAACGGGGCAGATTTTAGCTATTGGAGAAGAAGCCAAAAAAATGGTGGGCCGTACGCCTTCCTACATTACCGCGACTCGTCCGCTGGTTAGCGGTGTTATTTCCGACTTCGAGGTAACAGAACAAATGTTGCGCTATTTTATTGAAAAAGCGGTAGCGGGAAGTAAACGAAAATTTGGTATTTTTGGATATTCGCCTCGTGTCATTATTGGTATTCCCTGTGGTGTCACAGAAGTGGAAAGAAAAGCCGTGCGCGATGCTGCTAAAAACGCCGGGGCCCGCACCGTCTTTTTAATTGAAGAGCCCTTGGCCAGCGCCATTGGCGCAAAATTACCCATTCAGGATGCAGGAGGTAACTTTATTGTTGATATTGGCGGAGGTACCACGGAGGTTGCAGTCATTTCCATGGGTGGAATTGTTACGTTTCGCAGTTTGAGGATTGCTGGAGATAAATTAAATGACGATATTATCCAATTTGCCCAAAAAGAATATAAATTATTAATTGGTGAACGAACCGCCGAATTTATCAAAATTAATATTGGCAGCGCCATGCCGCTGAAAGATAAAAAAGAAATTTCCATGCGTGGCCGGAATTTGGTGACCGGACTCCCGGAAGAAGTGGTGGTATTTAATGATGATATCCAGCGGGCACTGGAGCGATCCGTGCGACAAATTGTGGCAGCTATTAAAACGACTATTGAAGAGACGCCGCCGGAATTACTGGCAGATGTGATGACCAACGGCATTCATTTGGCCGGCGGCGGCTCATTGCTTAAGAGTTTAGATACGCTTATTGCTCGGGAAACAAAAATACCCTGCATGATTATTGATGATCCTTTGACATCGGTGGTCCGGGGTTGCGGTTTGGCTTTGGAAAATCTTGATACGCTGCAGAATTTGGTGGAGAAGGATGAAGAATGGGGCGCGCCGTTGTAGCTTCGCGCGTTTTACCAAAAGAGCGCAACCTCGTTTGAAATTGCAGTTATTTTTATGCAATTTCAAACGGGTCTAGATCTCGGTCGCCACAACGGGCGCCCTCCGATATGCTCTTTTGGCAAAACGCTCTCGCTTGGCGCAAATAAAAGCCAGGCGCAGAATTTTTCTGCTGAAAAATTGCCTGCGGGCCTGCGCCTGGAGAGGATTGCGGATTTATTTTTAAAAAAAAGAAGCCCAGGAGTGTAGCGCTCCTGGGCTTTTGGTTGAGGGGGGTAGTATCTTTATATACCCTTTTCGAGCCATTTCAAAACGAATTCATGGAATTGGCGAGGATAGTGGAATACTCCTTGGTTTTCCACTTCTTCGATTGTGAATACCACGTCCCTGGGAAGGGTCGGCGAGAAATAGTCATTCTGGCCATCAAATTCATTGACTCGAGAGAAAAGGCCGAGTCTTTTTGCGACCGTTGCCTGCGATGGACACTCTACGACTCCGATGATGGTGCCTTCATCTCGGTCGGGCGAAAAGATCTTGATCTGGTAAAGCATAGTATCCCTTTCGTAAAAGGAGTTGGGTCCTACATTCCCATCTGAAGCCGAACACTCCGAATTTTATTATTTTTTAGAGGAGAAATATCAACAATATGATTTTCTCTCTGAATTGCCCTTTTTTTCTTCTTACAAGCAATTAAATAATCAAGTTCAAAGTGTTCGGCTTGAGGGGGGGGTCCGTAGGTGTCTCGCAACAATCCTATAATAAATCAATTATTAATATTTGTCAATTCTTTTCTTGGTTTGCTAATTTTGCTACAATCTATTCAATGCTTCCAAAAGAAGAGATAATACATATTGCCAAATTGGCGCGGCTGGAATTGACCGAACAAGAAATCGAAAAAATGCAAAAGGACTTGTCGGCGATTTTGGATTACTTTCATGTGCTTAAAAAAGCCAAAAGCGATCCCAATCTACGAATAACATCCGAATCTACGAATGTGTCAAGCAACGCGACGAGAAAAGATTTGGTGGTAGAAAGGCCAGCCAGTTTAGCCAACAACTTAGTTCAAGCCGCGCCGGATAAAAAGGACGGATATGTTAAAGTCAAAGCGATACTTTAACTTTGAAATTATTCTAATTAATCTAATTGTTCTAATTATTCTAAATAATACCCAATGCCCAACCTCTAAACCGTTTTAGAATTTAGAGTTTAGGATTTAGGATTTCAAACTTGGGATTTGATTAGGTTAATTAGAATAATTAGGGTAATTAGAAATTTATGGAAGATTTATTAAATCTTACAATTGCGCAACTTCACCAGGGATTTAAAGATAAAAAATTTATTTCCACCGAAGCAACTAGGGCTTACTTGGATCAAATAAAAAAAACCGATGAAAAGATCGGGGCTTATTTGACGGTAACGGAGGAATTGGCACTGAAGCAAGCAAAAAAAGCAGATGAAATTATTTCTTCCGGTAAGGATTTCCCCATGCTCTGCGGTGTGCCCTGTAGTATTAAAGACCTGATTTTGGTTGAAGGAGAAAAATGCACCGCGGGCTCAAAAATATTAGAAAATTATGTAGCTCCTTATGATGCCACGGTTATTACAAAATTAAAAGCCCAAGGCGCAGTTATTTTAGGAAAAACTAACTTGGATGAATTTGCCATGGGTGCTTCTACTGAAAACTCCGCTTTTAAGGTGACTAAAAACCCCCACGATCTTACCAAAGTTGCAGGGGGAAGTTCTGGTGGTTCTGCTGCCGCCGTTGCGGCAAAACAGGCAGTATATTCATTGGGGTCGGATACCGGCGGGTCAATTCGCTTGCCCGCCTCTTTTTGCGGTGTCGTTGGATTAAACCCTACTTATGGCGCGGTTTCCCGGTACGGAGCCATTGCCTTTGCTTCTTCACTGGACCAAATTGGTCCGTTGGCAAAAAACATTGAAGACGCTAAGATTATTTTTGAAGCCATTAAAGGCAGAGATCCATTAGATGCTACGAGCGTCGAGGCACCAATTTCAAATTTCAAATTTCAAATTTCAAATTTGCGGATTGGTATTCCAAAGGAATATTTTAAAAAGGGAATTGACCCTGAAGTTGAAAAAATAATAAAAAATGCTATTGCTAAGGCAAAGGAGCAGGGCGCCAAGATTGTGGAAATAAGTTTACCTAATACCGAATACGCAGTTGCCTGTTATTACATTATTGCGCCATGCGAGGCCTCGGCAAATTTGGCCCGATTTGATGGTATTAAATATGGAAAAAGCGTGCAAGGGGGAAATAATTTATTGGACGTGTATCTAAAAAGCCGCGGACAAGGTTTTGGGGCCGAACCTAAAAGAAGAATCATGATAGGAACCTACGCGCTTTCCAGTGGGTACTATGATGCCTATTACAAAAAAGCTCAGGAAGTCAGAAAGTTATTACAACAGGATTTTAGAGAGGCCTTTAAAAAAGTGGACGTCATTTTCTCGCCGGTCTCGCCCTTTACCGCCTTTGGCGTAGGGGAAAAAGCAGATGATCCATTGGCCATGTATTTAGTTGACGTGTATACGGTGGCCGTAAAATTAGCAGGTATACCCGCACTTTCATTGCCTGTAGGCAAGGTGGGAAAGTTGCCAGTTGGTTTACAGATTATTGGTAACTATTTTGAGGAAAACAAAATCTTAGGAGTTGGTGAAGCCATGGAAAAGATGATACAATAAGCAAAAGAAATCACAAATCACAAATTACAAATAAATTCAAATTACCAAAATCACAAATCCAAAACCCGTCACGTTTTGAATTTAACACTTTTGGATTTTGATATTGTTTAGGATTTCGGATTTAGAATTTAGAATTTCTTTTACGAAGTAAAAGCTATGGATATCACCGTTTTTAACTACACGTTTCATGATGTCCAGTGGACCGGTTTTGGTTGGGAGAAAATCTATGATTTTTTGGGTATAAAAGATTTTATTTATTTTATTTCTTCCCCCAGCATTCAAGAAGCCGTTTTCCCCATAAAACTGGTTTTTATTTTTTTTACCGTTGTCTTTTTTTGTGCCGTTATTTGGTTTTACTACAATAGCACTTATTTGCAGTATAAATTTTTGCAAGACGTGTCGGAATTTTTTTCCAAGGAAAAGTACGGTTTGCAAAAGGTCTCCCGGAATTGGAATAAGATCAAAAAACGGGCCGATTCGGGGTCTGAATCGGATTTGAAATTAGCCATTATAGAAGCGGACGACTACTTGTATGAGACCCTGCAAGACATGGGCTATCAGGGCGATACCTTTGAGCAATTACTTGAAAATAGCGATAGCAAAAAAATACTTTCTAATATGGATGAAATTTTGCAGGCGCACACGGTGCGTAATTCCATCGTATATGAAGCAGGGTACGCTCTGGATATATCAACGGCCAAAAGAATATTATCAATATACGAAAATGCGATAAAGAATTTGGCTGCTTATTAGTACAAACCCATCCCTACCGACCAGAAAATCATGCTTATTCCCACCAAAGAGATAAGTATGACCCAAACTATTTTTAGTATTTTTTTTGCCTTCATAAGTATAATGCGATTCTAATATACTAATTCATACTAATAATACTAATGCGAAAACGTTATTTGTATCATTATGGACATCACATCCAGAAACCGCACTTAAGTTGCCGACGGTTTGGCAATCTTGGGCGGCTTGGAGCAAAAAATTTGTGAGGCCTAGCCGTAGCTACGCCGAACAAATTTTTTGTGAAAACTGCCCAAGATTGGCAAATCCGGCAAGACTTGGAGTGCGGTTTCTGGATGTGATGTCCATAGTATGCATTCGCATATTGGCATCGCACTTCAATGGTAGCAAATTTTAAGAAAAAGGGGAAGAGAAATAGCGCTAAAAAGTTTTTGTTGCACACGGTCGGAGTAGCTGCAATAATTCTTTTGGTGGTTTTAGTAGTAGTGGATGTAAGGGTATATAAAAGGCGCCAAGAATTGCATTTCCAAGTTTCAAATTTAGAGCAACAAATAAAAGATATTCAAACCAGTAACGATAATTTAACCCAAAAAATTCAAAACCAAGACAACCCTCAGTACATGGAAAAAATTGCCCGAGAAGAATTAGATTTACAAAGACCGGGAGAAAAAGCAGTTTCTTTTATAATGCCGGAAACCCTTCCGCAAAATACTGAAGCCAGCCAGAAAAATCCTTGGTCAAAATGGTTTGGGAATGTGTTAAATATGATAACCGGAAAAAAATAATATTAGACCTGTCCCTAAATAAGATTTGTTACGAAAATTACAAATTTTGAGCTGGAAATTTGATAGAATTTTTCGGCTTGCCCATAGGCCCGCCGAAAAATTATTGCAAATTTTCGGCCAAAATATGGAATTTGCAGTAAAATCTTATTTAGGGACAGGTCTATTGAGCGGAATCGCGAGGTTGGTATAGTGGCATTATGTAATCTTCCTAAGGGCACTTCCGTAAATAACTTCCCCATCTTACGCCCACTGCATCCCTGACTATCAGCACTACTCAATCGCAAAGTCCTTCGCCCTACCCGAGGTAGGGCTCAAGATTTTGCTCAATTACAGTACTGATATTCAGGGCGCATTGAACCTAATTTTGGGGAAGGTATTTACGGAAGCGCCCTAAGCCCCGTTAGGAATATGCGAGAGTGGTTCAGTGGCAGAATAGTTCCTTCCCAAGGAACAGATGGGGGTTCGATTCCCCTCTCTCGCTCAGATAATTTCTAACGGGGCAAGGTTAAGACGCGGGTCCGATTCCCGTAATTTAAAGTGCGACCATTCATCTTATTGTTATTGGTCGTAGTTTGGTGTATATTATATAAATATGCCAAATCCTAAAAAACCCAGAAAAAATTGTTTGGTATGTGGAGAAGAATCAGCTCGTTCTAGTTATAAATATTGCAGTAATCCCTGCCAACTAGAGTATCAGTATCAAAATTATATCAAGTTGTGGAGCTTGGGAAAAGTAAGTGGTCTAACGAGCATAGGAATCGTCTCGTCATATGTCAAAAAATATTTACGAAAAAAATTCGACAATAAGTGTGGTCTTTGCGGATGGAATCAGATAAATATGAAACTTGGATATAGTCCCCTGGTTGCCGATCACATAGATGGTAATTGGCGCAACAATATCGAAAGTAATCTTCGTTTACTGTGTCCAAATTGTGATTCATTGACCTTCACATATGCTGGTCTTAATAGAGGAAATGGCAGGGGAAATAGAGTTATAAGTAAAAGAGCGAAAGAGGGACAAATGTTAATGATCAAAGATAAAAATAGGCCGCTTTAGCTTAGTGGTAAAGCAATGCTTTCGTAAAGCATAGACACAAGTTCGATTCTTGTAAGCGGCTCCGTGTTTTTTCAGTACTTTGTCAACTGCATAAGGAGTTTAACATGAAGTTACGCGGCATTGATTTTGGAAATGTCCTTGGCGCTTCGGGCGTACAAGGATTTTTTGGCGAAGGGTATTGGCCTCATAAAATATTGAAGCATGTCGGTTTGAATTTCAAAGGCATGACCTTTGTTTCAAAAACATCAACATTGTATGGTCGTCCGGGTAACATGCCCTTAACCGATGATTATCGACCAAGGGAATGGTTTCCCCCCTGTTTGAAGATTAGATTTGCGCGCGGGTTAGTCGTCAATTCGGTGGGGCTTGCCGGTCCGAGCATTAATGCGCTACTTGCAACCGGAAAATGGCAGGCACGCAAAGAGCCATTTTTTATTTCGGTTATGTCGGTGGCGCCAACCAAGCAAGAACGCTTTGATGAGTTCTGGCAAATGGTGGAAATTTTCCAGTGGGCAAAGAGAGATTTTTCTGCGCCTTTCGGCTTGCAGGTTAATCTTTCTTGCCCGAATATCGGCCACAATCCAGGCGAATTAATCCGCGAATCATCGGAGGTGTTATCAATTTTGGGTACACTTAATATTCCCTTGATGCCCAAATATAGCATTGCCACGGCTCCGATTGAAGCTGTTATGGAGCTGGATAAAAACCCGCACTGCGACGCCATTTGTGTTTCCAATACCTTGCCATTCGGTTGGAAGGAAATTGATTGGAAAAAAGTGTGGGGCAGTGATGTTTCTCCTCTTACCCATTTGGGTGGCGGGGGATTGTCTGGCGCTTTTTTGTGCCCGTTGGTGTGCTATTGGATCGCCCGCCTTCGCGCACTGGGTTTTTCCAAATCTATTAATGGCGGTGGCGGTATTCTTTGCAAGACAGATATGGATTCTTATTATCAAGCGTATGCTTCATCGGTATTTTTGGGTTCGGTTGCAATACTGCGTCCCTGGCGCGTGGCAGGTATTATCCGTCACGCAAACACCCTTGACTGGAGGAAATCATGAATAATAATAGTATCACCATTCCCCGGTGGTTTGATCGCCATCTGCATATTCGCAGAGGAAAAATGGCTCAGACCGTTTTTCCGTGCACGCTCAACCAACGCGCTACCGGAGCGGTGATTATGGGAAATCATCCTTACCCCGACGAAACTTCAACCATTGAAAAAACAATCGCGTATCGAAAAGAAATTGATGCGCTTTTGCCTACGGGATCCGATTTTATCCCCTGTATGACCTGCTATCTGACGGATTATATTAATCCCGAAGAAGTAGTGCGGGGGTTTAAAGAGGGCGTATGGCGAGCCGTCAAGCTCTATATGGCCGATCAAAAAGGCCAAGGTGGAACTACGGGTTCCCAACATGGAGTTAAAAATCTGCTCGGCCGTTACCCTGTTTTTGCGGCAATGGAAAAATATCAAATTCCTCTTCTGGGGCATTTTGAGGCCGTGGAAGAAGAAATTGATGAATTTGATCGGGAAATTGTTTCTGTTGAACGAGATCTTTTGCCTTTGCTGAAGTTATTTCCAGGTTTACCAGTAGTATTTGAACACATCACTGATGGGCGCGCCGCCGAATTTGTGGCCGAATCATCGCATCGCCTCTACGCCACCGTAACGGCTCATCACCTCATGCACAACCGTAACGCAATGTTTTGGGGTGGCATGAGTCCATTAAACTATTGCCGACCGGTTTTCAAAGATGAACTGAGCCGCCTTAAGGTTCGCAAATATGTTACTTCGGGAAATCGACGTTTTGGCGACGGAACGGACTCGGCGCCTCACCCAGAAGATTCAAAATGTCGGTCATGCGGTTGTGCTGCAGGTATTTTCACCGCACCGCACGCGGTTGAGTTGTATACCACGGTTTTTGACCAAGACAATGCACTAGAGCATCTTGGTCCATTTCTTTCCGAAAATTTTCTTGGTTTATATGGTATGGAAGTGAGTCAGAAATATATGGTGATTGAACGAAAACCACGATGGGTTCCAAAATATGTGGGAACTGTTCGGGTTTTTCGGGGAGAAACCCATTTACCGTGGACGTTGGTGACCTAAAAACTTCGTCGAGCGCGTTTTCCAAAACGCGCTTTTTATTGCCCAGGATTAGTGCAGTGCGTGAACGCATCGCAATGTGTTTATGCGCAAACGGCGCTCCAGACCTGGCGAATTTTATCGCGGTAAAATTACGCCTGGGTCTCGAGGCAATACAGGGTCAATACCCGCGCATTAGCGCGGTTCCTTTCGCCGCGCCCTTGCGCAAGGCGCGCTTCCATGGCTATGCCCCGGGGTTTAACCCTTTATTTGCCCCAAATTTCCAAATGCTCCCTAAATGATTTTTCAGATATTTTGCACAAAAACATACGATCGTCGATTTTTGTGGAAAAAACCCGAAATTTTCACAAGTGCCAATATTTGGCAATTAAAGTTTCTTCTTCTTTGCTATTTTTTTATATGTTTGGTAGGATGATTACAGATCTTTCGTTTTAGACCTGTCCCTTAATAATATTCGTTATGAAAATTGCAGATGTTGAGGCGAAAATTCAGAAAAGCGACATGGCTTGCACAGGGTGCAAGCCGGCTGGATGCGAGATTTGTCCGCCGGAGCGGAAAATCCCATCCTCGGAGCTTTTATGAATTTTCGACCGACATATGCAATTTTCATAACGAATATTATTAAGGGACAGGTCTAATGGCCGGTCGGGGGGGGTCCCAGACGACCGGCAAGACGGTTGATCGAGGTTGAGTGTCTCCTATAACACTCCTTCGGTTGGCTGTCGGGGGTTGTGCGAGCCAGTTCGCGCAACCCCTTTTTTCTTTTGAATTTTTTCTTAGAATGTGATAAATTTAAAAGGTATGGCAAATCCGCAATTAGAAATACAGGAACTGGAAAAGAGGGTCCACGTGTTGGTGGACCGGCTTTGATATTGATGCAAAAGAAAAAGAGGTAAAAGCCCTGGAATTGAAAATGCAACAGCCCGATTTTTGGAATGACCACGAATACGCGGCTCAAGTAAGCCAGAAGGTGTCGCAATTAAAAGAAGAGCTTGCAAGTATTAAAACAATCCAAAAAGAATTAAGCGATATTAAGGAGTTGAGTGCCCTTTCTACTGATGATGTTAACGAGCTACAGTTATTATGTGACAAATTAATAAAAAAGGTAGAAAAAGAGGAATTTAAGACATTTCTATCGGGTCCGTACGATGCCAATGATGCTATTTTAGAAATATTTTCAGGGGTGGGTGGTCAAGATGCCGGGGATTGGGCCACTATGCTGCTGCGAATGTATCAGCGATATTGCTCAAAAAAGGGGTTTGTGTCAGAAATTATTCACCAATCATTTGGTGATCCCGGGGGGCCGGAGGGGCGCATTGGCACCAAAAATGTCACGCTGGAAGTAAAAGGGCCATACGCTTACGGATTTTTAAAAAAAGAGCAAGGAGTGCACCGTCTGGTAAGAATTTCGCCGTTTAATGCGCAAAAGTTACGCCAAACATCATTCGCTTTAGTTGAGGTATTGCCGGAAATTAGGGAAGATGAAAGTGAAATGGAAATTCCGGTGTCTGATATACGGCTAGAAACCTTTAAATCATCGGGGCCGGGTGGCCAGTACGTCAATAAAACCGAATCGGCGGTGCGCATTATTCACATCCCAACCGGTATTACGGTGGCTTGTCAAACAGAACGGATGCAGGGGAAAAACCGACAGCGCGCCATGAAAATTCTGTATGCCAAACTGCATCAGTTACGCCAGCAAGAACAGAAAAAAGAATTACGGGACATTAAGGGTGGTGCAATTTCCGCTTCCTGGGGAAACCAAATTCGTTCGTACGTACTGCACCCCTACCAAATGGTAAAGGACTTGCGAACCCAATACGAAACGTCGGATACCCAAGGGGTGCTGGATGGGGATTTAGATGAGTTTATAGAAGCAGAAGTAAAAATGTGAATCTAGAATCTCGTATCTTGAAGCTGGAATAGAATACGGAATTTAGAATTCCACATTCATTTATTCTATTCAAGATACTAGATACCAGATTCAAGATTCTCGCTTAGAATGATCAAATTCGAAAACGTTACAAAAATATACCAACCCAATGAAGTGATTTTAGACAACGTTTCTTTTGATGTAAAAGAAGGGGAGTTTGTTTCTATTGTGGGAAAGTCCGGAGCGGGGAAAACCACCCTCATTCGCCTTATTTTGGGTTTGGAAAAACCCTCCTCGGGCGTAGTGTATTTTGCCGGGGTTGATATCGGTCAAATGTATGATGCCAATTTGCAGCAAATGCGCCGGCGCATAGGGTGTATTTACCAGGACTATCGCTTATTGCCTAATAAAAATGTATATGAAAATGTGGCCTATATTATGGAAGTGGGGGGGAGGGAACAAGATGAGATCACTCGAGAAGTGCCAAAAATTTTGGATGTCATTGGCTTGGCCGATAAATTAGAAAATTTCCCTCACGAACTTTCTGGCGGCGAGCAACAGCGCCTTTCCATTGCCCGTGCCTTGGTAACCCGCCCCGATGTGATCATCGCTGACGAGCCAACCGGAAACTTAGATCCGTATAATACCTACGAGGTAATTTCGTTGCTCGAAAAAATTAATAAATCAGGCAAAACGGTCATTTTGGCAACCCACGACCGCGAAATTATTAATAAATTAGGCAAACGGGTTATTACCATAGAAAATGGTAAATTGATGAGAGACGACGCCGAGGGAAGATTCATTATTTGATTCAAATAATTCGCGGAACTCCGCGGAAATTAACGCAGAACAACGCGGAACCGTTTCCGCATAATTCCGCGTGAAATTCCGCGTCATTCCGCGATATTTTACGAAGTAAAACTATGTTCACCAACTTTAAACGAATTCTTAAGCTTGCTTTCGTGGATTTTTACCGAAATAAAGGCATTTCCGTTGCCGCTATTTTTGTGATGGTTATCACTATTTTTGTAATGACTGGACTCTTTTTTATCCACGGTATCGGTAACCACATTATTACCGAGGTGCAAAATAAAATTGATATTACGGCCTATTTTAAAACCGAAGCAGAAGAGGTAGATATTTTGCAGGCCAAAGATCAATTAATGAATTTAGTGCCGCAGATTAAAGATATTCAGTATGTTTCCAAAGAAGATGCCCTGGCCCTGTTTACCCAAAGGCATCAGGATAACTTAGTGTTTTCCGATGCGTTAACCGAAGTGGGGGGAAACCCGTTTTTACCTTCGCTCAATATTACTACCGCCGATAGTGCAGAGCAATACCAAAAAATTGCAGATATTTTAGAAGGCGATCAATTCAGCGATATTATTGACAATGTTGATTTTTCACAAAAAAAGGATACTATTGATAAGGTATTCTCAATCATTTCAAGTATTAACCTGTTTGGCATTGGCCTGGCAGTGGTGTTTTTGCTGGTGGCGGCGGTGATCGTATTTAACACCGTAAAACTGGCCATTGAAAATTCAAAAGAGGAAATCAGCACCATGAGGATTGTGGGGGCCACTACGTGGTTTGTGCAGGGGCCGTTTATCATCCAGGGAGTTATTTTCGGCATCATTTCTTTTTTAATTTGCTTTATTGCCACGGGTTTTCTGGCATACTTTTTATCCGGCGGCCTGGCGCTTGCCCTGGCAGGATTTAACCTCTTTGGTTATTTTCTTTCAAACATCTTCTTGATTATCTTAATCCAATTGGGTTTTGGGGTCGCCTTGAGCGCGGCAACGAGTTTTATTGTGGTAAGGAAATATTTGAAGGTGTAGCTTGTTGATTGTAAATCCTAAATCCTAAACTCTAAATCCTAAGTAAATCCAAATAACCAAAATCATAAACCCGAAACCCGTCACGTTTTGAATTTCGATATTATATTCCGGGGTCGTCTAGCGGTAGGACCTCAGATTCTGGATCTGAGTACCTTGGTTCGAATCCAAGCCCCGGAGCCCTTCTCGCTACTGCTCCTCAGGGCCTTTGGCCCGTCTAAAATAAAGGCGAAGAAGGCACTGAGATCAGCAGATCGAAGTGATACAGTATGTATTTTACATATATTTTAGAATGTTCTGATAAATCCTTGTATGTAGGATGTACTAATAATATTGAGAAACGCTTAAAGCAGCACAATGATTCTAAACGGGGTGCGCATTATACTAAAATCAGGCGGCCCATTGCATTAAGATACTCTGAAGAATTTCCAACATTAACTGAGGCCCGAAGAAGAGAGGGTGAGATTAAGGGATGGAGACGAGAAAAGAAATGGAATTTAATTAATGCTAAGTTGGGTGACTGAGTCATGTGCAATGCTATGGATATAATATTTCAAATTTCTTTTAGTCAACTCATATCGGGCATATTGACCATAACTAGCTTATTGGGAATTCTTCAGTGGCTACTGATTAAATGGATGGGTATTAGATTAGAAAAATCAATTCAACATGAATACGATAGAAAAATTGAAAGTATAAAAAATATTCTCAAAGACCAATATGATTTGTCAAAAACAGAAAGAGAATTCTATGATCAAATGGTAGAAACTATTAATAATTTCTTCGGAGAACTTAAAAAATATCAATTTAAAAATAACATTAAATCTGCAACAAAAGCTAACGTATTAGAAAACGAAGAGTTAAAAAATAAATATTTTGTATTTATTGATTCAATCAATGAATTTATTGAAAAAAGTTATGTTTTTCTAAAAGAGGAAAATTATACAAGACTCCATGAAGCTTTAAATTCTAGTACCGATTTGGCGAATTTAGCAAATAATTTATTAGATGCTATGAGGAGATCTATTTATCCAGATACCAAATTAAATGCTAAGGAAAAAGTTAAAGAGTTTCATTATTAATAAATATGATTCCAAAAAGATTCGAATCTGCTATTCAAAAAGTGAAAGATTTAGAAAAATTAGTTGGCATTCTAGGGTGACCAAGATACATAAAATTATGGAAAAAAGTTCTGAAAATAGGGAAGGAGAACCCTCTCTATTGCAAGAAATAAAAGATAAAAGAGAAAATCTCGAAAAAGATAATTTTATTTCTGTTGATTTAAATCTCTCAGATATTGAGAGAGAAGTTTTGTCGAGAGTTAAAATTGAAAAAGAATTGGAGCAGTTTAACTACTATGGTCCGTTGGCAGATGATTTAGAAATTAAGCTTGAAGATAAATTCAAAGAAATGGGGCGTAATTCAGAAAACGATATTTCTATCATTTCAAGGAAAGTAGCCGAACTTGCGAGAGAAATGGTAAGTGGATTTGATGAGGAGGCGGCTTGGGTTATGGTAAGAGTTTCTTTACCTAATGATGAATTTCAAACCCCACGTTGGCATCCAGATGGATCATACTATTATGATAATGAGGGCCGGCGGGCGCCAGCTTATAAGTTAGTGGCTACGCTGAAGGGACCTCAAACATTATTTGCTGAAAAGATTGATGCAGAAAAATTCGGAAAAACTCTTACGGGAGAAGATACTATTGAAACCAGGAAAGAACTTGCTAAATTAGTAAAACCAATAAATATAGTTAAAGATGGGCAGGGTGTGGTTTATCTTGTCGGCCATAAAGATGCCGTTATTCATTCTGAGCCGAATATTACCGAATCACGAATTTTTATTGCGGTTTTGCCTGGTTCTGGGAAACAAATTAAAGAATGGAAGGGTGATAAATAATACCCGCCCGAGACCCGTCATTCTGGAATATTAGAAATCGCCAATTTGTTCTTGAAATCATGGCTTTAGAATGGGGAACAATAATATATAAAACGTAAATTAATTTCTATGAATCGTATTGCAATCATTGGTCTATCGGGCTCTGGAAAATCTACGTTTGCAAATAAATTGAGCAAAAAGTTAAATCGGCCAGTAATCCACTTAGATAAAGAATATTGGACCAGTGAATGGGAAAAGAGATATAAGTCATTCGATGACTGGAAGGATTTTCAGCGCGGATTGGTGAAACAAAATTCTTGGATCATTGACGGTGATTATAGTAAAAGCCGGCATATTCGCCTTGATCGGGCAGATACCATTATTTTTTTTGATATTCCAAAATGGCGGTGTTTGTGGAGGGCTTTCATAAGGATTTTTAGTCGCACACAGCCGTTTGATAAACCAGAGGGAATAAAGGAAAAAATTGATTGGGCGCTGATAAAACACATCCTCAGTTATTCTAAAAACAAAGCAAGAAAAAGTGTGGAAGCATATCGCAAAAAATGCCAAATATTTACAGTTCGAAATAATCGGGAAATCAATCATCTGTTGGATCAGCTTAGTGGATATAAAAAGTAAATATACTCCCGACTTGAGTCCCATTAGTTTGGAGACCCCTAAAAGGCCCAGTTTCCTCTCTAAAGTAGGGGTTCTAGACTGAGTCAGTCAGCCAAGATCAGAAGTATCGAGTGACCAGAGATCGTCACAAAAACCCGATAATTCCGACATCTCATATCAGCCATGGCATACCGGTTGAGTACCGCCTGCCTGTGCGTAAGCGCACGCAGACAGGTATCCAGAACAAAAGCCACCCTTTATTTTAGGATTGTTTTTTGTTAGTATTGAAGTATGAAAATTATTTTTGTTATTACATTTTTTGTGATAGCTGTTGGACTTCTTGGCGGTGTAGGTTATTTTTTATTCAAGGATAAAGTAACTCCTATTAAACTAATAGATCAAGTATTGGAAACAAACGACACTATAAAATTGGTAGATTTTTTTGAAATTAATCCAGAGTTTTTATTTTTAGCAGAGATTCCCAAAGAATTTGAAGCAGAGTATGTGCCTCAATTAAAAGCGATAAATATATATAATCCGCTTTTGCAAGGTAACAATAATATAGAAAAGTCCCAAGTGTATATTAGTTTTTTTAAAGCAAGTAAATTTTTAACCTTGAATACAGTCAATATTACTAAGCAAGAAAAAACTATCATACATGGAAAAGAAGCCATTTTATATGAAATTACTAAAAAAGATGGAGTGCCTAATTTTTTAGGACAGCCCGACTGGAGAAATTTTACCCATAGGGCGCTTGATATTCGTTTGACAAAAGATAGTCCAAGTTACTTTTACTCATTTGCCTATGCTTCTGACTTAGAAGAAAAAATATTTAATGACATTATTGATTCTTTATTATTTATGAACCAAACTAATTAAATTGTGAAAAAATAAATCCTTAGGGCACTTCCGTAAATAACTTCCCCATCTTACGCCCACTGCATCCCTGACTATCAGCACTATTCAATCGCAAAGTCCCTCGCCCTACCCAAGGTAGGGCTCAAGATTTTGCTCAATTACAGTGCTGATATTCAGGGCGCATTGAACCTAATTTTGGGGAAGTTATTTACGGAAGCGCCCTTAGGTTTGTTTACATTGCTTGACTTGATGTAAGCAAAGGTGTATACTTTGCTTACATTGATAATAACATGTAAGCAAACATGAAATCTATAGAAATTGGCCAACTTAAAGAACAGAAGGAAGGATTCAAGGCCTTTATTCCAGCGCCCTTTCCTCCTAAGGGTGGGATTGAATTTGATCCAAAAATTCTGAAAAAAATCGACGAGGCTACCCGTCTCCTTGGCAAGCTCGACGGTATAACAAAACTTCTGCCTGATGTAGATTTCTTTTTGAGCATGTACCTGCGAAAAGATGCGGCATCCTCAAGCCAGATCGAGGGCGCGATGGCAACTATGATTGATGCGATTGAAGCAGAAGTGCAATCGAGTATAAATATTCCAGAAGATGTCGATGATATTTTGCATTACATCAAAGCACTTAACTACGGAATGAAACGTGTTCGAGAGGACGACTTCCCAATGGCTCTTCGTTTTGTGCGAGAGTTGCATAAGCAATTAATGGACAATGCTCGGACGACCCATTATTCCGACCCCGGAGAATTCAGAAAATCTCAAAATTGGATCGGCGGTACTCGTCCGGATAACGCACGCTTTGTGCCACCTCCTGTCGAAGAAATGCATGCGGCCCTCACTGATCTTGAGAAATTCATGCATTCCAAGGACGATGTTCTTACTCTTGTTAAAGCGGCATTGATTCACGCTCAATTCGAGACAATCCACCCGTTTCTTGATGGTAACGGCAGAACCGGACGCATGCTTATAACTTTCTACCTTTGGAAAGAGGGTTATTTGGAAAAGCCGGTATTATTTCTATCTTCTTACTTTAAGAGGCATCAAAAAATCTATTATGAGCGACTATTCGGCTACCATTTTGGAAGTGTCTCTGATTGGGTAGATTTCTTTCTCGATGGTGTTATTGAGATTGCCGGTGAGGCCATTGATATTGTTGGGAAAATTACTGCCTTACGAGAAAAAGATATGCTAAAAATTCACACTCTCGGCAAACGCTCTTCAGAGAGTGCATCTTTGGTATTACCAAGGCTTTACGAACAGCCGATCGTTAATGTTGCAACGATCCAAAAATGGACCGGTTTTTCCCGTGTTGGTTCACAGTCTGTAATCAATCGCTTTATTGAAATGGGCATTCTCACGCCAAAAGATAAAGATAAGAAATATGGACAATCGTATATTTATAAAAAATATATAGATATGTTTGCCGAATAAACTTATGCCAAAGGAAATCGCCAAAAACACCAAAGAACGGACTTACTATAAATGCACTCATTGCGGAGATGAGATTTTTTGGAATACCCACAGAAAGCTCACTAATTGCAAGTGCAAGAAAATCTGGGTTGATGGTTGCGAGTTTACCCCGTTAGATATGAAATTATCTAACGGGGAGATCGTCCGGATTGGTGGCAAAGAGGAAGACCGTATGGACATCACATCCAGAAACCGCACTCCAACTCTTGCCGGATTTGCCAATCTTGGGCAGTTTTCACAAAAAATATGTTCGGCGTAGCTACGGCTAGGCCTTACAAATTTTTTGCTCCAAGCCGCCCAAGATTGCCAAACCGCCGGCGACTTTAGTGCGGTTTCTGGATGTGATGTCCATAAGGTAATCACAAAATAAATTTATGGCAAATTCCAAAGAAGCAAAAGCGCGCATAAAAATAAACAAACTCCTTGAAGAAGCGGAGTGGCGATTTTTTGATAACGAAAAAGGACCAGCAAATATCCAGCTTGAGCCAAACGTAAAAATCGCTAAGAAAGACATTGACGCTTTTGGCGAGGACTTTGAAAGTACCAAAGGCGGATTTATTGATTTCCTACTGCTAGACGAAAAGGGATTTCCATTTGTCGTTTTGGAAGCAAAGAAAGAGGAGAAAGACCCGCTCGACGGCAAAGAACAAGCACGCCGCTACGCTCAATCTCAAAATGCTCGTTTCGTCTTGCTCTCAAACGGCAATCTTCACTACTTTTGGGATTTAGAACGAGGCAATCCTGAAATTATCACAGAATTTCCCACGCAAGAATCACTCCTGCACCGCTTGGAGTTTACGCCCGACAATAAGCGTCTTGCCGACGACAAGGTTGAATCGGATTACATTACTACGACGCAAAATCCGAATTTCAAAGACGATCCCCGCTATAAAGACGAAACGACGAAAGCGCAATATCTCTATGACGAGGGTTTGCGGGTTTTGCGTCCCTATCAGCTTAAAGCAATTCAAGCACTACAACGAAGCGCGGAAGCTGGCAATGACCGCTTTCTTTTTGAAATGGCAACCGGCACAGGAAAAACGCTTGTATCCGGCGCAGTCATTAAACTTTTCTTGCGTACCGGCAACGCGAAAAGAATTTTGTTTTTAGTGGATCGCTTGGAGCTTGAAGATCAGGCATACAAAAACTTCGTCCGCTATCTCAAAAACGACTACACATCTGTTGTTTACAAGCAAAACCGCGATGACTGGAAAAAAGCGGACATCGTTATTTCAACTGTCCAAAGTATTGCCTCTCAAGCCAAGTACAAAAAACTTTTCTCGCCGACAGATTTTGACCTCATTATTTCCGACGAGGCGCACCGCTCAATCAGCGGCAACAGCCGCGCCGTCTTTGAATACTTTGTCGGCTATAAGCTCGGACTTACCGCGACACCGAAAGACTATCTAAAAAATGTTGATCCTCAAAAACTTTCAGCAAATGATCCGCGCGCATGGGAACGCAGGCAACTATTGGATACCTACACGACTTTTGGTTGTCCGAGCGGCGAGCCGACGTTCAGATATACATTGCTAGATGGCGTAAAAGATGGCTACCTCATCAATCCTGTTGCCGTTGACGCGCGTACCGACATTACCACAGAGCTTCTTTCGGAAAAGGGCTATGCGGTAATGGTTGAAAACGAGGAAGGCGAAGAAACCGAAGAAACTTTTTTCCAGCGCGATTTTGAGAAAAAATTCTTTTCCGACAAAACAAATCAGGTATTTTGCAAATCCATTATTGAAAATGCTCTCAAAGACCCGATAAGCGGCGAGATAGGCAAGACGCTTATTTTTTGCGTCAGCCAAAAGCACGCTTCCAAGATTACGCAAACCTTAAATCAGATGGCGCACCTTGTATGGCCTGATAAATACAGTTCCGATTTTGCCGTTCAAATCACCTCAAACATTCAGGACTCCCAACAAATGCCGATCAATTTCGCCAACAATAATCTCAATGGCCATACAAAATTTTTGCCCGGCTACAAATCAAGCAAAACAAGGGTATGTATTACCGTCGGCATGATGACGACTGGCTACGATTGCGAGGATATTCTAAATCTTGCTTTGCTTCGCCCTGTTTTCTCACCGACCGATTTTGTGCAGATGAAAGGGCGCGGTACCCGCAAATTCACGTTTGAATATAAAGACGAGGACGGCGAAGTGCGAAAAGTCATCAAAGACAAATTCAAGTTTTTCGATTTCTTCGCCAACTTTGAATACTTTGAAGAAAAGTTTGATTATGACGAGGCGCTTCGCCTGCCCATCATCAAGAAAGGCGCGGGCGGCGAGGGTGACGGAGTAGGCGTTGATATTGATGAGTTTGAAATTTTTGACCCCGATAAAATCAAACAATTGACGGAAACGCCAATCGGCACCGAAGGCATGAAGGTTGATCGCAAGCTGTTTGAAGAAGCGAGAAAGAAAATCCAAAATGACGAGGAAGTTAAACAGGCGGTAGATCAGGAACAATGGGAAAAAGCGGTAAAAATTATGCGCGACAAATACGAAGATAAGCCGCAACTTTTCCTTAACCTTGAAAAAATTCGCAAAAGCGAAAATCTTGACCGTCGTTTATCATGGCGCGAGTTTCTGGAGCGTGTTTTCGGCTTGATTGACGCTTTCAAATCCAAAGACGAAAAACTGGAAGATGAGGTTGAGAAATTTATCTCAATCTACAAGCCGGAAAATAAATACGTGCCATATATCCGAAACTATTTGAAAGCGTATGTTGCCGATGAGCGTTTTCGCGATATCATCAATAGCAAGCACTTTGCCGATCTGAATGTGTATCCTGGATTTTCCATGCAGGAATTTAAGGCATTGAACGGTTGGCGCGAAACTGTACCGGAATATGTCAAAGATTATGTGCCAGTCAATCAGTATATGAAGTAATTACAGTACCTATGAAAAAAAATAATCCACAATCACAAATAGTTATTTATCAAACCGAAGATGGCCATGCAAAGGTTGACGTTCGGTTTGAGGGTGAAACTGTATGGCTTTCGCAAAAACTTATGGCGGAATTGTTCGATATTACCATTCCGACCATCAACGAACACCTGAAAAATATCTTTTATACCAAGGAATTAGAGGAAAATTCAGTTATTCGGAATTTCCGAATAACTGCCGAGGATGGCAAAATATATGACACAAAGCACTATAATCTTGATGTCATAATTGCTCTTGGCTACCGTGTTAATTCAAAACGAGCTACACAATTTCGCGTTTGGGCGACCTTGCGACTGCGGGATTACATTATTAAGGGTTTTGCTCTTGATGACGAGAGGATGAAACAAGGAGGAGAAAGAGCGAGATATTTTGAAGAACTTTTACAGAGGGTTCGTGATATTCGTTCTAGCGAAAGAAATTTTTATCAAAAAGTTACTGACATTTACGCCACCAGTATTGACTATCGCAAGGATGATGGACTGACCCAAAAGTTTTTTGCCACTGTGCAAAACAAAATGCACTACGCCGTCCACGGGCATACCGCCGCGGAAATGGTGTCTTTGCGTGCCGACAGCACAAAGCCGATGATGGGACTCTCAAATTTCAAAGGAAAATATATCACCGCTGGAGATGTAAAAGTTGCCAAGAATTATCTTTCTGAAAAAGAGCTCAAACAGCTCAATCTTATCGTATCCCTGTATTTGGATTTTGCAGAACTTCAGGCAACCAACGAACGGCCGATGAAAATGGCGGAGTGGGTTGGCAAGTTGGATGAATTTTTAAAATTAAGCGAGAAGAAACTTTTACAAAATGCCGGCAAAATCAGCGCGGAAAAAGCGAGTGAAAAAGCGGAAAGTGAATTTGTGAAATATAAAAAAGAGCAGGACAAAAAATATATTTCCGATTTCGATCGAGAGATAAAAAAGATTTCAAAATCAATAAAGAAAAAATAAATGCTTGATCAAATTACAAAACGAAAAATTGATTCGGCCCGAGACATCCTTGTCGGTAAAGTTCCTGATCCAAAGGCGCAAGTGGAGCAAATCACCACCGCGCTGGTTTATAAGTTCATGGACGACATGGACAAGGAATCGCAGGAGCTCGGCGGGCAGACAAGATTTTTCGCCAACGGTTTTGAAAAATACAGTTGGACTAAACTTTTGGACAAACGCCTTTCCGGAGCACAGCGGCTTGATCTCTATGTGCAAGCCATCACGAATATGTCCAAAAATCCGCACATCCCCCAAATTTTCAAAGATATTTTTAAGGGCGCGGCGTTGCCTTATAACGACGCCCAGACATTAAATTTATTTCTGAAAGAAATTGAAGGATTTACTTTTGACCACAGTGAGGACTTGGGCGACGCATATGAATATCTGTTGAACGTTGTCGGCACATCGGGAGAAGCGGGACAGTTTCGCACGCCGCGCCACATTATTGATTTTATTGTTGAGGTCGTCTCTCCTAAGAAAAATGAAACGATTTTGGACCCCGCTTGCGGCACGGCCGGATTTTTGATTTCCGCGTACAAACACATCTTGCGCCAGCACGACGGGAAGAACGACCAAACCGGAGAGCCAACGAGCGCGGAAAAACGCCTTTCACCGGAAGAAAAGCAAAAAATGATGAGTAATTTTGTCGGTTACGACATTGATCCGGGAATGATGCGGATCGCCATCGTGAATATGTACTTGCACCATTTCCCCAATCCGAAAATATATGAGTACGACACGTTGACGTATGAGGATCGCTGGGACGATACCTTTGACGTAATCCTCGCCAATCCGCCGTTTATGACGCCAAAGGGCGGTATTCGTCCCCACAAGCGTTTTTCCGTGCAAGCCACGCGCAGTGAAGTTTTATTTGTTGATTATATTTTGGAGCACCTCAATATCAAGGGACGGGCGGGTATCATTGTTCCCGAAGGAGTAATTTTCAGAAACGATTCGGCGTATAAAGAATTGCGGAAAAAATTAGTTGAAGATGGTTTGTACGCCGTTGTTTCCTTGCCGCAAGGCGTGTTTGCCAAGCCCGGCGGCAAAGGGAATGTAAAAACGAGTATTCTCTTTTTTGATAATCAGCTTGCCAAAAAGAGCAACGAAATTTTGTTTGTAAAGGTAGAGAATGACGGTTTTGATCTGGGCGCGCAAAGACGAAAGATTGATAAAAACGATCTGTCGGAAGCGTTGGCGATTTTAGATGCGTGGAAGAATGGCAAAAAACAACAGAGCGATCTTGCGCTTTGGGTCAAAAAAGAAAAAATATCAGAAAATGGCAATTTCAGATTATCGGGTGAATTTTATCGGGAAAATGTCAGTAAATTACACCAGAAATGGCCAATGGTTGAGTTGGGGCAGGTTTTGGATTATGAGCAACCGACAAAATACATTGTTGATTCAGTTGACTACGATGATAAATACACCACTCCGGTTTTGACAGCAGGCAAGTCGTTTATATTAGGGTACACAAACGAAAAAAGCGGGATATTCCCGCAAGAAAAATTACCAGTCATTATTTTTGATGATTTTACTACCGCCTCCAAGTTTGTTGATTTTCCATTCAAAGTAAAATCATCAGCGATGAAAATCTTGCTTGCGGATAAGAGTAAGGCAAGCATTAAGTTTTTATTTCACTCAATGCAGAGAATTGCTTTTACCGTCAACGAACACAAACGATATTGGATTTCCGAATACTCAAAAATCAAAATCCCGCTCCCGCCTTTAGACATGCAAAACGAAATTGTGGAGCAAATTGAGGCGAAGGAAAATTCCATCAAGTACGCCAAAGAAATTATCAAAAATCTAGAGAGAGAGAGACGCTATTTTGGCCAGTCGCTTAGAAAGTTAAAAGATATTCAATCGGTTATGTTAAAAGATGTTTGCGAAATAAATCCTGATACCATTGACCCAAAAACGAAATTCAAAGATGGTGAATTTGTTTATGTTGATATTTCGAGCGTTGAAAACGGAACTGGGCGCATATCCTTTGAGAATCAAATATCCGCATCAAAAGCACCAAGTAGAGCACGTCGTCTTGTTAAAGACAACGACGTGATCATTTCGACCGTCAGGCCAAATCTCAAGGCTTTTGCTCTACTTAGAAACTTACCCGCAAAAACAGTTGTTTCGACGGGCTTTGCGGTATTGAGAACTAAAGAAAATCTAGACCCTTACTATCTCTACCTTGTTGCTGGCACCGATTCCGTAGTCGAGCAAATGGTGGCAAGAATGGGCAAGGGTTCATATCCAAGTATTAACGAAAACGATGTAGAGCAAATCAAAATTCCACTCCCGCCGCTCGAAATCCAAAAACAGCTTGTCGCCGAAACGGAAAAGGAAGAAGAAATCATCATCGCCAACCGTCGCCTAATTGACCTTATGGAAGGAAAAATCAGCCAAGTTTTGGAAGAAGTTTAATTTTATGGAAGTCGAATCAAAGCAACCCCATACCAGTTCGCTATGGGGCAGGCAAATTCTAGAACGACGGAAAGAGATCGACCCCATTAGAAAGCATTCCGCTTCTAACGGGGCGAGGCAGGAGCCCTCACACCAAACATTTTGGTGTGAGGATAAACTTGTGGATATGCTCAAGGAAACAGATTTTGGAACTAACCCAGCAGTAGCAGAAACTTCGCCCCGCTACGGGGCATGCTTTCCGAACGAGATACTTGCCCCCACACCAAATTGAAATGTTTGTTGAGAAAACAGATTGAGGATAGTTTGAAGTTATTTGGTGTGGGGGCTTGGCGGCATTTCCCCGGCCGAGAAATTGTTAGAACATCACAATAAATCTAAAAAATGACTATGAAAATCGCAATCAATTTAACACGAGACGGTGTTGGAGGAATCACTTCCTCCAATCTCAATCTGGTGAACTATTTGTACAAGCTCGATTATGAGTTCATGGGTTTGGAATTAATCAGCCGGATATACATGAAAGGCCCCACGCTTTTCAGGCATTTTGATCCGGAAGTATTCGATCATCACATCCTCAATATCCACCACTTGCCGCTGATGGACGCGCTCAAACGCAGTAGGACGATTAAAGATGTTGAAAACGTCTACAAAGAGCCGATAAAAATCATCAGGAGCATTTTGAATGAAACCCGTCCGGATGTGGTACTGCTCAGCGGCACTTATTATTTGCCGTGGCTCATATCTATCGCCGCTAAAGCGGAAAAACTCCCGGTTGTCTTATGGTATTCAGGAGTGTTGTCGAAGGAAACCGAGCACTATCCTGAAAAGATGAAGAAGATATTTTTATCGATGGAAAAGGCGGTTATCAAGAATGCCACGAAGATAATTTTTTCCTCTGAATTATGTAAAAAGACGGTTGAGCAGTTGGTTTTGAAAGATAGAATAAAAAATAGTTACGTTATACCCAATCCTGTCGCAAATATATTCACTGATCCAAGTGCTGTTGACGCATCTATTGAGCGAAGAATCGCCGCGGTCGGACGCTATTCAAAAATTAAAAACTTCGATAAATTTTTTGATCTGCATCTTGAATTGCAAAAACGCAAGTGGCGTCACACTGCTTCTTTTGTCACTAATCCTGATGCGAATTTGAAAACCATGCCGAAATCAGTCGAGCTTCTGCCCTCCATGGCCGCAGAAGGATTGAAAAA